>Ga0066388_100003146_pt1 | contig 10550 bp, 9 predicted proteins | sample PanSoiMetaGPlot6_FD_64539 | JGI IMG/M metagenome (GOLD analysis project Ga0066388, IMG submission 64539) | Tropical forest soil microbial communities from Panama analyzed to predict greenhouse gas emissions - Panama Soil - Plot 6 (Hybrid Assembly) | ecosystem: Environmental > Terrestrial > Soil... | reverse complement strand
CCCCCAACCCGTGATACAAAGCGGCGCTCAAGAGGAAAATATTTCAGCGCATCAACGCTTTAATCGATTTCGACGTTTCTCGGGGGACGCTCCTGGTGCGCCTTGCTTGGTCGGCGGCTTCGACAGGAAAAAGATGTCGAGGATACGTCTCAGCAAGAGAATGAGGCCTAACACCAGCAATACGCCGATTATGTTTTGCAGCCCCTCCATCATTGTCGCCTCCTCATGTATTGTCGGGGCCGGTCGTCATCACGCTTTAGCCCATGGCCGTCCACAGGGCCAGCTGACCTTGAATGCAAGTGCCTTTGAGTGGAATTTGAATCGAGTCACTGGAGAAGCGCTCGCGTCGTCATCCCGCTCGTTCGGATAATGGGTCGCTGGGATTGCGGGGGAACACTCTGATTTCGTCGGCGATGACTTGTCCTGTTTCGGGGCACATGCATGCGTGCCCGGTTCGGCGTTCGGCGTACCCTGGCGGGTACGCGCGCAGGCGCTTCGAGACATCGTCGCGCGATGGTAAAAGTCAAGAAATTCCGATGAAATCGGCGCTTCTTGCAATTCGACGTGACGATTTGCGACCAAAAGAAACCCGGCGCAAAATGACATTTACATGGTACAAAGCGCTGCGTTGGCCTTAAGGCAGGTCACGCAGGACCTGAGCCAAAGACCATGGAAGAATTTCATCGCATCCGCCGTCTGCCGCCCTATGTGTTCGAGCAGGTCAACCGCGCCAAGGCGATCGCCCGCAACGCCGGCGCCGACATCATCGATCTCGGCATGGGTAATCCCGACCTGCCGGCGCCCGCCCATGTGATCGAGAAGCTCAAGGATACGCTCGGCAAGCCGAGGACCGATCGCTATTCGGCCTCCAAGGGCATTCCCGGCCTGCGTCGGGCGCAGGCCGCTTACTATGGGCGTCGCTTCGGCGTGAAGCTCAACCCCGAGACCCAGGTCATCGCCACACTTGGCTCGAAGGAAGGTTTCGCCAACGTGGCGCAGGCGATTACCGCGCCCGGCGACGTGGTGCTGGTGCCTGATCCAAGCTATCCGATCCACGCCTTCGGCTTCCTGATGGCGGGCGGGGTGATTCGCTCGGTGCCGTCGGAGCCGACGCCGGAGTTCTTCTCGACTCTCGAACGCGCCATTGTGCATTCGATTCCAAAGCCCTTGGCGGTCGTGGTCTGCTATCCGTCCAACCCGACCGCCTATGTGGCCGACCTCGACTTCTACAAGGAGCTTGTTCCATTCGCTAAGAAGCACGGGATCTTCATCCTCTCCGATCTCGCCTACGCCGAAGTCTATTTCGACGATCAGCCGCCGCCGTCGGTACTGCAGGTGCCGGGCGCGATGGACATCTCGGTCGAGTTCACCTCGATGTCGAAGACCTTCTCGATGCCGGGCTGGCGCATAGGATTTGCGGTCGGCAACGACCGCATGATCGCGGCGCTCGGCCGCGTGAAGTCGTATCTCGACTACGGCGCCTTCACGCCGATCCAGGTGGCGGCGACCGCAGCCCTCAATGGCCCGGAGGATTGCATTCGCGAGATGCGCGCAACCTACAAGCGCCGACGCGACGCGCTCGTTGATTCGTTCGGCCGCGCCGGCTGGCCGGTACCGGCGCCGCGCGCCTCCATGTTCGCCTGGGCACCGATCCCGGAACCGTTCCAGGTGCTCGGCAGCGTCGAGTTCTCGAAGCTCTTGGTCGAAAAGGCCGAGGTTGCGGTCTCGCCGGGAACCGGCTTCGGCGAGCGCGGCGAAGGTTTCGTGCGCATTGCGCTCGTCGAGAACGAGCAGCGCATTCGTCAGGCGGCCCGCAATATCCGCCGCTTTCTTGAAACGGCTCCGGAAAAGTTGCACAACGTGGTGCCGCTCGCCAAGCGCGGCTAACGTTAAGAATTGATCCGGATTTCTCCATGGCCGAACCGCTCAGAGTGGGCCTCGCCGGATTGGGCACGGTTGGCTCGGCCGTAGCGGCCATGATCATGCGCTCGCGCGCCGCGCTCGCCGAGCGTGCCGGACGCCCGATCGAGCTCGTGGCCTATGCCTCGAAAGATCCGCCCAAGGATCCCTCGCTCGACCTCAAAGGCGTGCGCAAGATCGACAGCCCGGTCGAGCTCGCGCGCGCGGATGGCCTCGACGTGTTCGTCGAGCTGATGGGCGGGGAGGGCGATCCCGCCAAGAGCTCGGTCGAGGCGGCGCTCGGGATCGGCCGCCCCGTGATCACCGGCAACAAGGCGCTGCTCGCACGTCACGGCGCTGCGCTGGCGCGGCTCGCCGAAAAGACCGGCGCGGCGCTGTGCTTCGAAGCGGCCGTGGCCGGCGGCATCCCGATCGTGAAGACGTTGCGCGAGGGGCTTGGCGGCAGCAAGATTGCGCGCATCTACGGCATCCTCAACGGCACCTGCAACTACATCCTCACCCGCATGTACCACGAGCGGCTGTCGTTTGCGGCCTGCCTGAAAGAGGCTCAGAGGCTCGGCTATGCCGAGGCCAATCCGAGCTTCGACATCGGCGGCTTCGACACCGCCCACAAGCTCGCCATCCTGACGAGCCTCGCATTCGGCACCGAGGTCGATACCGAGGCGGTGCATGTCGAGGGCATCGAGTCGATCTCGCTCGACGATCTCGAGGCGGCCGACGAGCTCGGCTATCGGGTCAAGCTTCTGGGCGTCGCACAGCGCACCAACGCCGGGATCGAGCAGCGCGTGCATCCGACCATGGTGCGCAAGGGCACCGTGATTGCCGGCGTCGACGGCGTTACCAATGCGGTTGCAATCGATGCCGACACGATGGAGCTCACGCTGATGGGGCCTGGCGCGGGCGGCCCTGCAAGCTCGGCTTCGGTCGTGGCCGATCTCACCGACTTTGCGGCAGGCCGGCGCTCGCCGCCGTTCGGCCGGCCGGTTGCAAGTCTCGCGCGGCCCCAGCGCGCGCCCATCCAGCGCCACGAAGGTGGCTACTATATCAGGCTCGCCGCCGTCGACCGGCCCGGCACCGCGGCGACGATCGCGCGCCGCATGGCGGACGAGAACATTTCGCTTGAATCGATCATGCAGCGCGGGCGCGACCGCATTCCACATGGCGGCGAGGATCCGCGCCGTGTGGACAAGCCGGCGGCGGTCGCACTCATCACCTATGCGACCAGCGAGGACGCGGTGCGCCGGGCGCTGACGGCGATCGAGCGCGACGGCGTCATTGCCGAGAAGCCGCAAATGATCCGCATCGAGAAAAGCTGACGAGGGGACAAGACCATGAACAAGCGCGAGGCAGGCTCCTCGATCACCGTCCACTCCGATCTGGTGCTGGAGCGCATCCTCTCGCTCGAGATCGTGCGTGTGACCGAGCGGGCGGCGGTCTCGGCTGCGCGGTTGCGCGGGCGCGGCGCCGAGAAGGCGGCCGATCAGGCCGCGGTCGACGCCATGCGGCGCGAGCTCAACAACCTGCCGATCCACGGCACCGTCGTCATCGGCGAAGGCGAGCTCGACGAGGCGCCGATGCTGTTCATCGGCGAGGAGGTGGGCACCAGGAAGGGGCCTAAGGTCGACATCGCGGTCGACCCGCTCGAAGGCACGACGCTCTGCGCCAAGAACATGCCGGGCGCCATCGCCACCGTGGCGATGGCGGACGAGGGCACGCTCCTGCATGCACCCGACGTCTACATGGAGAAGATTGCGATCGGCCCCGGATATCCCAAGGGCGTTGTCGATCTCGATGCGCCGGCTGGCGACAACATCATGAAGCTCGCCAAGGCCAAGGGCGTGCGGCCGGAGAACATCACGGCCCTCGTTCTCGATCGCCCGCGCCATGCCGACATCATCGCCGCCGTGCGCAAGGTCGGCGCGGCGGTGCGCCTGATCACCGATGGCGATGTCGCCGGCGTCATCCATACCGCCGAGCCCGACTCGACCGGCGTCGATATCTATCTCGGCATTGGCGGCGCGCCCGAGGGGGTGCTGGCGGCGGCGGCGCTGCGCTGCATCGGCGGCCAGATGCAGTGCCGCCTCATGCTCGACACCGAGGAGCGGCGCGAGCGCGCCGCCAAGATGGGCGTCACCGATCCGCGCAAGCGCTACGAGATCGAGGACATGGTGCGGGGCGACTGCCTGTTCGCGGCAACCGGTGTGACCGACGGCGCCATGCTGCGCGGGGTGCGCTTCCGCAAGGAGATCATCGAGACCGAGACCGTGGTGATGCGCTCGGTCACCGGCACGGTGCGCCGCATTCTCGCCGAGCATCGGCAGCTGGAGAAGTTTCATTTGGATTGAGGCGGTGCCAGAGACCGTTATCCGGCCGGTGAATCTCGATGAGCGCGCCGATTGGGAGCGGCTCTGGACCGGTTACCTCGCCTTCTACAAGACTTCAGTGCCGCGGGAGACCTACGATGTCACCTGGGCGCGGCTCCACGATCCGAAAGAGCCAATGGGTGTGCTTGGGGCCTACGTAAACGGCAAGCTCGCAGGCATCGTACATTATCTTTTCCACCGCTCGTGCTGGACCGTCGGCGACTATTGCTATTTGCAGGACCTGTTCGTCGCCTATGATGCTCGCAAGCTTGGCCTTGGCCGCGCACTGATCGAGGCGGTAGAGCAGGAAGCGCGCGCAGCGGGCGCCAGCCACGTCTATTGGCATACCCATGAGAGCGACACGGTTGCTCGCGCGCTTTATGACAAGCTGGCGGAGAGGACCGGATCCATTCAATACCGGAAGGTCTTCTGAAATTGCTGCGTGATGAGCGCGCGGCCGTATCGGCAGCGCCGAGGACCCTCGAATGAACAGGCAGACGATCTTCAAATCACTCGCGAAACATTATGACCTTCTTTACTCGTGGAAGGATTACAAGAAAGAAGTCGGGACCATTCGCGAGCTGATCCGGACCCACAAGAAATCGCCCGGCACGGACATCCTGGAGGTCGCCTGCGGCACCGGAAAGCACGCCAAGCTGTTGCAGGACGACTTCTCGATCGTTGCGACCGACCTCAACGAGAACATGCTTCGCATTGCGCGGGCGCGCTGCAAGCGGATCTCGTTTGTGCGCGCCGACATGGTGGACCTCGAGCTCGGCCGGCAATTCGACGTGGTGCTTTGTCTGTTCAGCTCGATCGGCTATGTGCGCACGCGCGCGCGCCTGAGGAAGACGCTGCTCAATTTCGCGCGGCACCTCAAGGCCGGCGGCATCGCGATCGTCGAGCCCTGGTGGACCAAGGCCAACTACCAGGCCGGAGCCGTCACCATGACCACCGTCGGCAATGACGACGTCAAGATCGCGCGCCAGTCCGTGTCCAAGGTCCGCGGCAATCTTTCCATCATGGACATGCACTATCTCATTGGTGAACGGAACAAGGCCGTCACGCATTACGTCGACCGGCACGAGCTCGGCCTGTTCGAGCGCGGTGACATGCTTGCTTTCATGCGCGAGGCCGGATTGCGACCGCGTTTCCAGGAGCAGGGCCTGATGCAAGGCCGCGGCCTCTATATCGCCGTCAAAGCGTGAGCCGAATTCGTACTGCCGCTCCAGCAGGATGGCTCCTACCGATCGCAAACTTGCCGAGAGCCGCCACCATAAGGTTGGTAAGTGCAGTCCGATGAATTGAACGAGCTGTAGAACCGGCTGCAGACATCCATGTTGCATTGGGCGCGCCCCTGGGTGGTCGGCGCTTGCGGCGCCTCTGCAGGGCTCGCTGGTTGCGATACCGGTCCAGACGACACCGTTTGCCGGCGGGATTCGCATAGCCTGCGCGGGCCATCATAGGGCTGATAGGTGCAGTCCGACGGTCGGAATGACCTGCGGCTGGCGCAGGCTCGATAGTCGCACTGAGCCGATTGCGGCTCGTTAGAAGACGTTTGAGTTGCTTGAGTTTGAGTTGCTTGGGTTGCCTGGGAACCTTGCGATGCTTGCGGTTGCGAAGCTTGCGGCTGGGGCGCTTGAGGTTCGGAAGCTTGCGGTTGCGGTGGTGCTTGCCCGGTGGTGCGATCCGCGGCGACGTTCGCAACAGGCGGGCTGCCCTGCGCGACCAAGCCGGCGGCCTGCGTCATGAAGCGCTTCCAAATGGCTGCGGGCAGACTACCGCCGACGACACGCTTCATGCTGGAGCTATCGTCATTGCCGACCCACACGCCGACAACCAGCGATTCATTGAAGCCGATGAACCAGGCGTCGCGGTAGTTCTGGCTGGTGCCGGTCTTTCCGGCGGCAAAGCCGTTGAGCGCGGCTGCTCGACCGGTGCCGTGTTCAACCACGCGCCGGAGCAGGTCGATCATCGGTTGCTGATAGCGGCCCAATGATTCCTGCGACCCGACCACTGGTGGTCCCATCGTATTCAGCCGCGTCTGACCGTCCGGACCGAAGGCCGTAATGCCCCAGGGCTCGACGTGCGTCCGGCCGGCGCGCACCGAGGCGAAGGCGCCGGTGAGGTCGAGCAGGCTCACCTCGGCCGCGCCCAAGGCCAGGCTGGGCACTCTTGGAAGCTTTGCATCGATGCCGAGATCGCGTGCCGCGCGGATGACCTCGTCCAGTCCAACGTCCATCGCGAGACGCACGGATGCGGTGTTGATCGAGTGTGCGAAAGCATCCGCGAGTGTCACCCGCCCGAATTCTCGGCCGCCGTAGTTCTCGGGCTCCCAGCCATTGATCTCTATCGGTCCGGCGTCGATCGTGTCGTTCGGCCCGAGGCCCTTGCGCAAGGCGGCGAGATAGACGAACAGCTTGAACGCCGAGCCGGGATGCCGATTGGCCTCGACCGCCCGATTGAATTGACTGTTGCGATAATCGCGTCCGCCGACCATCGCGAGCACCGCGCCATCGGGCCGCATGGCGACAAGCGCGGCCTGGGATGCGCCGACACGGGCGCCCTCAGTGGCGAGAGCACTATTGACAACCTCCTCCGCCAGGCGTTGCAGCCTCGGGTCCAGAGTCGTGCGCACGCGCACGCTGCGCGTGAACGAGCCGGTCACAGCAGCAGCCTCTCTTCCCACCCAATCTGCGAACCAGGAGCCGGCCTGCGTGGCCTCCGTGGTCGGGTGCAAGGTTGCCGGCTGGGCCTTGGCGTCGGCGGCGGTCTTTGCGTCGATTGCGCCGTTCGCGAGCATCGCATCAATGACGATCGCGGCTCGGTCGCGCGCCCCCTCGATGTCACGCAGTGGATTGAATTGCGAGGGCGCCTTGATCAAGCCTGCGAGCATCGCCGTCTCGGCAAGGCTCAATTCGTCGAGGCGCTTGTCAAAATAGAGCCGCGCAGCCGCTGGCATGCCGTGCGCGCCTCCGCCGAGATAGATGTTGTTGAGATAGCGGGTGAGTATTTCCTCTTTTCCAAGGCGCCGGTCCAGCCAGATTGCTGTGAGCGCCTCGCGCAGTTTGCGGGTGAACGTGCGGTCGTTGCCTACAATCCGCATCTTCACGAGTTGCTGAGTTATTGTGCTGCCGCCCTCGACGATTTCGCCCGCCTCCGCGTTGCGGCTCAGCGCGCGCACGATTCCAATCGGGTCAATTCCAAAGTGGCTGTAAAAGCGTCGGTCCTCGATGCTAAGGACCGCCCGCACCAGGCGATCGGGGAAGTCCTCGCGCGTCGCGTCTGCGAGCTTGAGCGATCCAATCCGCCCGAGCGCGTCCCCATTGGCCGCTTCAAGCAGGAGCGCCGGCCTGGCTGCATCGCTGGGCCGTTCCACCGGCATATCAAGTATCACCCACAGCATGGCGCCGGAGAGGGCAAGCGCCCCGATCGTGGCGAACGCGACAATTGCAATGGCGAAGCGACCAAGCACGACCATGGTCGCGCGCACAAATGACCCCCTGTCAACGCCTGACGGTGGCGCGTGTGCGGCTTGCGCGCGCTTCGCCAGGCGATGTTGCCGCAAGCGACCCGCAAGCCCGGTGAGATCGCTGCCTAGAGCTCGCAGAAATTCCCGCCCTGCCGCAGCAGTCCGGTTGTGGCCGACCTGTGGCATTGCGCCAGTGGGACCGGAACTGCCCCCGCTCGCCCTTTCGTGCCCATCCGTGTTGTCCGGCGTCTGTTGCATTCACCGTAGCCGACTAATTGCATAGCAGCGCTCTGCAGCGCATGACAGGCAAACCAAACCTTTGCTTCAACGTCCAATGCTTCAACGTCCAGGACCGGACATAGTTGCCACGCGACCGACGCTACAAAGTTCCGTCATCGATTGAAACTGGTTGGAACGGAAAAGCGTCGGTCAATCCGACGCTCATGAACTCTTCGGCCCAACCATGTCGGAACTCTTTCGACGCTTGGCGCGGCGACCGCAAAGTGCCGGCCTCCTGTTGCAAGACTGCAACGCACGACCAGCTCGTGCTTCACGGCCCGCCGCCACCTCGATGGACAATAGGGCATCGGAGCTGGCATGGAGACCAAATTCAGACTATATTCAGTCCGATACGGAGTTCTCCCATGAAACTTACGAATCGCGTGAAGCCGATCAGCAAGCTCAAGGCGCAAGCTACTGATGTCATTGACGACGTTATCAAGAGCAAGGTGCCGGTGATCATCACTGTCAATGGCGAAGCGAAGGCGGTGCTGCAGGACGTCGCGAGCTATGAGGAGACGCAGGAAGCTTTGGCTCTCCTGAAGATATTGGCACTGGCAAACAAGGACGTTGCGGCTGGAAAGGTGCGGCCCATCAAGGCCGCCTTCGCGGAAGTGCGCCGGCGAGCAAGGGCATAGGCTGCCGATGCGTTTCGCGGTGCTGTTGTCGGCAGCCGCCGAGTACGACCTCGAAGACATCTATCGCTATATTGCCGAAAAGGACGGCACTGCGAACGCAGAGCGCGTGCTGGCTGGCATTGAGGCGGCGTGTTCAAGACTCGTGACCTTCCCCAATAGGGGCAACATTCCCAAGGAGCTATCGCTGCTGGGAATTACCGAATACCGAGAAGTCCATTTCAAGCCCTACCGTGTAATCTATCGGATGATGCAGAAAACTGTTGTGGTCTACTGCGTGCTTGATGGCCGAAGGGACATGCCGAGCCTGCTGCAACGGCGCTTGCTCCGGTGAGCGCATCCGTTCAGGCTGTAGGACGCTCTGATTCGCAGGCTGACGATGAATCTGGCTGTCGGCACATTAACTGGCGCTCGATACTTCCTGGGCGTCGAGCGCTCCGCAACCGGCCGTGCCTGGCGCGACCGGCTTGACGAGCGCGCGTCCGCGCGTGCGCTCGCCATGGTACAGCGCCATGAGCTGCCGGAGCTCCTGGCGCGCGTGCTTGCCAGCCGTGGCGTCGAGGTCGAGGATGCGCTCGCTTTCCTCGACCCGACCGTGCGCACGCTGATGCCCGATCCCGATACGCTCGCCGGCATGGCGGCTGCGGCAGCGCGCATTGCGGACGCGGTCGGGCGCGGCGAAAACGTCGCGATCCTCGGTGACTACGACGTCGATGGCGCGACTGCGGCGGCGACGATGGCGCGCTTCCTGCGCTACTGTGGGCTAACGCCGCTCATCCACATTCCCGACCGCCTGTTTGAGGGCTATGGGCCCAATGTCGAAGCCGTGCGTTCGCTCGCCGAGCGCGGCGCGACGCTGCTGATCACGGTGGATTGCGGCACCACCAGTCATGATGCGCTTGCCGAGGCCGCGCGGCTCGGGATGCAGACCATCGTCATCGACCATCACCTCGCCGATGAGGCGCTGCCGCCGGCGCTCGCGCTGATCAATCCGAACCGGCAGGACGATCTCTCGCAGCTTGGTCATCTCGCCGCGGTCGGCCTCGTGTTCATGACACTCGTTGCAGTCAACCGCGAGCTGCGCAAGCGCGGCTTCTGGACCGCGGAGCGGCCGCCGCCCGATCTCCTTGGCCACCTCGATCTGGTCGCGCTCGGCACCGTTGCCGACGTGGTGCCGCTCAAGGGCCTCAACCGCGCCTTCGTTGCCAAAGGCCTGTTGTCGATGCGCCGGCGCGAGCATGTCGGGCTCACCGCGCTGATGGATGTCGCGCGGCTCTCGGGGCCGCCGGAGCCATGGCACCTGGGCTTTCTGCTCGGCCCGCGCATCAATGCGGGCGGTCGCATCGGTCGCGCGACGCTCGGCGTCGATCTGCTGCTCAACGAGGACGAGGTCGAGGCAGCGCGCCTCGCCGGTGAGCTTGACCGGCTCAACCGCGAGCGCCAGGCGATCGAGATCGAGACCGTGGCACAGGCCGAGGCGGAAGCGATGGCGGCGCTCGGCGCCGAGGACAAGGGCGCGGTGGTGGTCACTGCCGCCGAGGGCTGGCACCCGGGCGTGGTCGGGCTCGTCGCCGCGCGCCTGAAGGAGAAGTTTGGCCGACCAGCGTTTGCGATTGCGCTCGAGCCCGGCGGCCTCGGCACCGGCTCGGGGCGCTCGATCACCGGCGTCGATCTGGGGCGCGCCGTGCGCCAGGCCGTGCAGGAGGGCATCCTGGTCAAGGGCGGCGGTCACGCCATGGCGGCCGGCGTCACGCTGCGCAAGGGCGCGCTGGCGGAGTTTCGTGCCTATCTCGAGGAGGCGCTCGGTGCTGCCGTTGCGGCCGCGCGCCGCGCCGATGTGCTGCTGATCGACGGCGCGCTCACGGCGGCTGCGGCGACCAG
>Ga0066388_100003145_pt1 | contig 10551 bp, 7 predicted proteins | sample PanSoiMetaGPlot6_FD_64539 | JGI IMG/M metagenome (GOLD analysis project Ga0066388, IMG submission 64539) | Tropical forest soil microbial communities from Panama analyzed to predict greenhouse gas emissions - Panama Soil - Plot 6 (Hybrid Assembly) | ecosystem: Environmental > Terrestrial > Soil... | reverse complement strand
GAATCTACAACCTCAAGAGCCTTACCGCGGTCCTCGGACCTGTCGTCGAGGTACAGAGCGCTGAGAGTCTGGTTATGCACGAACGGGAGATCAAAGGGGAGAGGATTCGAACGACCGGGGCAGACGTCTCGCATGTTCTGCTTCGGCATCGGGATGGGGCGCTTTCCTCAGTGGTATCGAGTCATTGCATCCAGCGCTATCGACGTCCAGCGCTCGAATTCTACGGAACCGAAGGCACAGTAAACTTGCTCGGCGACGATTGGGACCCTCGCGGCTTCGAGATTTGGCGCAACAGTACAGCCAGTTGGGAGGAATTCGAGCCGATCGATCCCACATGGCTGTGGGCGGACGGCCTGGCGGAGATGGTGCACGCACTGCACGAGGCTCGCCAACCGTTGCACAGCCTGGACCAGGATCTTCACTTGCTCGAAGTCATCGAAGCCAGCTCGAAGGCGGCAAGGGAAAAAGGCGCAGTCCCGGTACAGTCCTGTTTTCAACCTCTCGATCTCCGTCTCGAAGAGCGTCACGACCGTCACCATCTCCACGATCACACTCGTCCCGCAGATGAGCAATAAACAAAAACGCGGAGCAGTCGGACTGGACATCGGCGGCACCAAAATCGCTGCGGGTATCGTGTTGTGGCCGTCGGGAGAAATCTTACACCGGGTGCTTATTCCCACCCAGCCGGCACGCGGCGGTGAAGCGGTTCTTCGAGACACGTTGGGCCTTGCCAGGCAGCTCAATCATCGTGCGCGGGAGGAAGGAATCGAGCTGGCCGGCATCGGGGCCGGCATTGCGGAGCTGGTGGACTCGGATGGCAATGTGACCAGCAGCTGCACGATCGACTGGAGCGGCCGCCCCGTTCAGGAAAAACTGTCTGAAATCGCGCCTGCCCGAGTGGAGTCCGATGTTCGCGCCGCCGCTATGGGGGAAGCTAGCTTCGGCGTGGGGCGAGGAAATCGCTTTTTTGTTTACATAACGGTGGGCACTGGAATCAGCTGCTGCCTCATGCAGAACGGCCAGCCTCTGCGAGGTGCGCACGGAAATGCCATCACCATGGCGAGCAGTCCCCTCAGTACCGTATGCACACACTGCGGAGCAAAATTACGGCCGGTGCTGGAGGAGTTCGCGTCAGGCCCTGCCATCGCGAAACGATTCCGAAGCGCCAAGCATGCAGAGTCTCTGGAGACTTGCCAGGAAGTCTTTCGCGCCGCAGCAAACGGGGACAAAGATGCGATGGAAATATTGACTTCGGCGGGCGAGGCGCTGGGAGTGAGCGCGGCATTTCTGGTAAATGTGCTCGACCCGGAAATGATCGCCGTGGGGGGAGGACTGGGCACGGCGGGCGGCTTGTACTGGAATTCGTTCGAATCGAGTTGCCGTGAACACATTTTCGCTGACAACAGCCGCACGTTGCCGATCGTTCCTGCGAAATTAGGAGCTGATTCCGGACTGGTGGGAGCTGCAACCGTGGTTTTCATGCGCCAGCGAGGCAGGGCAAATTATGCTCAGGAAGCAAACTGAAAACATATTGGAAAAAATCGCGAAGCAAGGTGTGGTGCTGGGTGACGGCGGATATTTGATTGAACTCGAGCGCCGGGGCTGGGTGGCCAGTGGCTCGGAAGGCGAAAAGGTCGGTACGGGCAAGGGCAGCGGGCAATTTACGCCCGAAGTAGCCATCGAACATCCTGATGCACTGCGCGAATTGCATCACGAGTTTCTTAATGCCGGTTCCGAAGTCCTGCAGGCGCTCACTTTCTTTGGTACTCGGGAAAAGCTGAAGCGGGCCGGTTACGGCCCGCAAACCGAAGCGATCAACAACGCGGCCGTGCGCATTGCGCGCGAGGTTGCGGGAGACAACGCCCTGGTTGCCGGCTCGGTCTCGCGCACACAGCTTTTCGAACGGGACGGCCCTTCCGCGGCGGGCCACGTCCGAGACCTGATTACCGAACAGGTTCGGCTGCTCGCAGACGCGGGCGTGGACTTTTTGATTCTGGAGACTTTTTTCCACCTCGAGGAGATGCTCATTGCCATTGACTGCTCTCGCGTGAGCGGTTTGCCGATTGTCGCTACCATGACTTTTCGTCCGACTCTGAGCCAGTGCTCGGACGGCCATTCTTCAGCGGACTGTGCCCGAGCCATGGTGGACGCCGGTGCCGCTGTTGTGGGTGTCAATTGCGAGCAGGAGCCGGAACGCATACTGGCCATCGTTCGGGAAATGCGAAAAGCAGTGAACGTTCCGCTTGCGGCGCAACCAGCCGCTTTCCGGACCACCGACGCCATGCCTTGCTTCACCCGCCTGCCGCAATTCCCGGACGAGATGGAAGCCATCCAACTGCCGCGAATCGCGTTCCAGAATTTTGGAGAAAAAGCGAAAGCGGAAGGCATTGAATTCCTAGGCGGCTGCTGCGGATGCAACGCAGCATACATTCATGCCATGGCCCGAGGCCTGTCCAAGACCAGCAGCCAAGCTGCGTGAAACTGTCCTTTGTGGGGGGAGGAAGAGAGCCCATGCCGAATAACGAAAAGGTCAAAGTCGGAATCATCGGCTCACAGTTTCAAGCCGATATCCATGCTGCTTCCATGAAGATGGCCTCGGAGTGGTTGGAGGTTGTGGCGGTCTCTTCTCCCACTCCGGGCAACGTGGCGGCACTTGCGAAAAGATACGGCATTCCGCGCGTGTTTACCGATTACCGCGAGATGCTTAAAGAACGCGATATTGAAATGATCACCATCGCCGCGCCCAATCAGCTGCATGCCGAAATGACAGTTGCCGCCGCTCGGGCCGGCAAGCACGTGGTATGCGAAAAAGCCCCTGGCTATGACAGCGGAAGAATGCGAGCAGATGATTCATGTCGCCAGGCAGGCAGGCGTGCTGTTGCTTTATGCCGAAGAGCTCTTTTTCACTCCGAAATATTTAAAGGCCAAGGAGATGGCAGACGATGGCGCATTCGGCAAGATCCATTTGGTTAAGCAGAGCGAAAAACATTTTGGACCGCACGCCGCATGGTTTTGGGACGTGAATCGCTGCGGTGGCGGCGCACTCATGGATTTGGGCTGCCACGGTATCGCGTTCTGCTACTGGTTTCTAGGGCGTCCTGCGATTCAGTCGGTGTACTGCCAGATGGGTACGTACGTCCACTCCGACAAGACCCGCGGAGACGACGAGGCCTATTGCATTCTCGAATTCGAAAACGGCGCTGTGGGCGTTGTCGAAGACAGCTGGGGGCGACGCGGGGGAATGGATGACCGCATCGAAGTCTACGGATCGCACGGCGTAACCTACGCCAATCTTCACATGGGTAACGCCCTCCCCACTTACAGCGACAATGGATACGGCTATGCAGTGGAGAAGGCGCCGACCACCAAGGGATGGAGCTACCCAGTCTTCGAGGAGCTATGGAACTACGGCTTCCCTCAGGAGATGGCGCACTTCGCCCGTTGCGTGCGTGGACAAGAGCAGCCGCAGGCGACTGGTGAAGATGGGCTGGTGGTGGTCAAGGCTTTGTACGCCGCTTACGCATCAGCCGGGGAAGGAAGAAAAATACGACTGCCCTTTGCTGCAACCGGAGTGCAGAAACCTATCGACCTGTGGTTTCGCGGTCCTCACTATCGACGGCCCGGTGACTCCGAACTGAAAATCGAGTAGGAGCCACGTTGACAGCGGCTGGTATCCGACGATTTCACGGGGTGCCTATGGGCTCGCCTATCAGCTGGCAACATGATGCCTCACTGTTTGGCAACTCGCTGTTCGGCTCCAAGGAGGAGCCGGATCCAAATGCAAGGCATGCCATACCGGAGCAAAAAGGAAGCCCGTCATGTGCTTGCCACCAAGGGATGCACAAGCTGCCAATGCCCAGGCTTGAATTGCCTGGCGCACATCACAACTTTGCCGACAGCGCATCCCGATCGCACGGCCGGGGGAGAAGTTTGCCAGGTAGCGACTGCTGTCGATCGATAGTGCGAGCATCAGTCCTCACGGGGATCTTGATTGCATCAACGCTTGTCGCCTCATGGGCTCAAGGGCCAACTCGAAGGCTGGCTGGAAACGGAGCCGGAGCGATCGCCGATACCCGTCTGGATACCAGAGTGGAATCGATTTTGCAGAGCATGACTCTAGACGAGAAAGTCGGCCAGCTGGTGCAATATTCAGCCGGCCAGGCAACCGGACCCGGAACCGGGCGCACCGATTACGATGACATGATCGCTCGCGGTCAGATTGGTGCTCTGCTCAACGTCGTCGCCCCGCAGCAGATCAATGAGTATCAACGCGTCGCGGTCGAAAGGTCACGACTACACATTCCTTTGCTCTTCGGGTTGGATGTCATTCACGGATTCAAAACGGAGTTTCCCATCCCGCTAGGACTGGCTTCGACGTGGGATCCGTCGCTTGTGGAAAGGGCATCGCGTGTGGCAGGAATGGAGGCCTCAGCAAGCGGCATCCGCTGGACATTCTCTCCAATGGTGGATATTGCGCGCGATGCGCGCTGGGGCCGCATGGCCGAGGGAGCGGGTGAGGATCCTTTTCTGGGCGCCGCAATGGCTGCGGCATACGTTAGGGGCTATCAGGGTTCGCGGCTGGATGAGATGGACAGCATCGCAGCCTGCGCCAAGCATTACGTGGGCTATGGCGCAGCGGAGGGCGGCCGCGACTATAACACAACCGAAATTTCTGAGCACACGCTGCGTCAGTTTTACCTGCCGCCATTTGCTGCAGCCGTCCAAGCCGGGGCAGCATCGCTGATGAGTGCCTTCAATTCCCTTAACGCGGTCCCGGTTTCGGCAAACTCGTTCACCTTGAAGCAAGTGCTGCGGGAGGAATGGGGATTCCGCGGTCTGGTCGTGAGTGATTGGTCGTCGTTAGGAGAACTGGTCGCGCACGGCATTGCCGCGGATGATGCTGCGGCTGCGCGTAAGGGCTTGGTGGCCGGTGTTGACATGGATATGGCAAGCAGTGTCTATCACGACCATCTGGCGAAACTGGTCGAATCTGGGACCGTGAAGCAGGCTGAGGTGGATGAGGCGGTGCGGCATGTACTGCGAGTCAAGATCGCTTTGGGACTGTTCGAGCATCCGTTCGTTGACGAGGCCGCTGCAGGTAAGGCGCGTTTCCATCCCGACAGCCTTCGACTAGCCGAGACTGCTGCCGAGCGCTCTCTTGTGCTCTTGAAGAACGCGGCTGGACCTAACGGCAAGCCTCTGCTTCCGCTTACGAAAGAGAACCGAAATCTGGCTCTGATCGGACCGCTAGGCGAGCGTATTTCACCAACGGATCCGGACGAACCCAAGGAACTGCGAATCTCATTGGCGGCTGCACTGGGTCGGCAAGTTGGAAATGATCACCTGTTTCGCTACCAGGGCAGCGGTGTTCTTGACGGCGGGAATCAGGAGATCGCTGCCGCCGTCGCGGGCGCGAGGAAAGCAGATCTTGTCATCCTGGCGCTGGGGGAAGATCCCGATATGAGCGGGGAGGCAGGTTCTCGAGCGTATTTGGGCCTCCCGGGAAGGCAGGAAGAACTTCTGGAAGCAGTCGTTCAAACTGGCAGGCCGGTCATACTCATTCTGTTCAGCGGTCGGCCCTTAACGTTGCCGTGGGCATTTGAGCACGTGCCCGCACTGATTGCGGCATGGTTTCCGGGTATCGGCACAGGGCCGGCCCTGACCCGTACCCTCTTCGGGGAAGTAAATCCGAGCGGCAAACTGGTGGTGAGCTGGCCACGCAGCGTCGGTCAAGAGCCCCTATACTACAACGCCCTGAACACGGGACGGCCTCCGGGCAATGCTGATCTCACTCATCCACCCAAAAATTCCGACGATCGATATTTATCGCGTTACCTGGACGAGCAAAACAGCCCACAATTTCCATTTGGCTATGGGGGATCGTACACCCGGTACAGTTATGGCCAGACAAAAATCAGCAGGCAAAGCCTGAGCGCGGCTGAGTTAAATCTCAGGCTCGGCGATAAGGCCAATCCGGTGGTCGAAGTCCAATGCGATGTCTTGAATTCTGGTTCGCGGTCGGGAGAAGAGGTGGTCGAACTCTACATCTCATTGCGAGGAACAAGCACGGCTCAACCCATCCGAGCGCTGAAGGGATTTCAACGTATTGCCCTCGGACCCGGAGAAAAAAAGACGGTCGAATTCGATCTGCCTTCCGATGCCTTCGCGATCTGGAATGATCACAATGAGTTTCGGGCGGAACCCGCCAAAGTAAGCTTGTGGATCAGCCCGGATTCTGCGCGCGGATCAGCTGCGGAAATGGAGATCCTGCCGTAGAGCGGCATGGGGTGGGATTTGTTCAATACCTTGAAGACATCGAGGCTAAGAATCATGGGATCGTGGAGAGGTAATTTGGAAATTGCGAGCGCGGCCCGCACGATGTGGTTCGTTGCGGTATTGTCGTTTTGTTCGGCGGCGGCGACAGCGAATACGGACTACTATCGCCACGTTGTTTTCGATAACAGTCTCACCGCGGATCGCTACTTCTACAGCGCAGCGACGGCCAACGGAGGCAGTTTTGTTGAGCAGATTGACTCTCGTCTTCCCGTGGACACAAAGACTTTCCTCACACCACCGAATGCTCTCCGCCTGAAATGGCGGTCGCAACCGCAAGGAGGATGGGAGGCCGAGGTACGGATTGTCAAGTTCCGCAACCGGTTCCCGGAATTCTTCGGACACAACCTTTATTTTTGGTGTTTTGCTCCGCAGGCAATTTCCGCGGGCGATCTGCCATCGCTTGTTCTTTCCACCTTACCAGAAGGTTTGCAGGTAGCAGAATTTCCCGCATCGTTCACAGAACCGTTGCCACTGGGCAAGGTGGTGGGCGATCTTCCCGCCGGACGGTGGGTTCAGGTGCGTATCCCTCTGAGCGAGTTCAACACCGCTTCTATCTATGAATTCCGTCCGCAATACCTAGAGAACATCATTTTTCATCAGGGCCGCGCAGATGGCGTCGAGCACACGCTCATCGTCGATGAATTTCGAGTTGATGACGACCCAGCTAGCAAGTCAGCCACAACACTGCCCGTGCCGGAGAACGTACACGCGGTTGGCTACGACCGCCATGTGGAAGTGCGCTGGAATCCGATCGATACTCCTCGCCTCGGGCGCTACGTGATTTACCGGTCGCTGGACTCAAAAGCCTTCGAGCCGATTGGCATTCAGCTGCCGGGCACCAATCGCTACTCGGACTTTTTGGGCAAGTCGGGCATAACGGCAGTGTACAAGGTTGCCGCTTCCGACCACGACTACCAGGAGTCCGCGCTCTCGAAAGCAGTGAGCGCCTCGACCCGCGAGTTCAATGATGACGAGCTGCTCACCATGTTGCAGGAGGCCTGTTTTCACTATTACTGGGAGGGCGCAGATCCTTCTTCGGGCATGGCGCGCGAGAACATTCCCGGCGATGACCGCATCGTGGCCACGGGAGCAAGCGGTTTCGGTATTGCCGCCCTCGTGGTGGGCGCGGACCGCGGTTTTATCACGCGCGCCCAAGCCGTCGAACGGCTCACCAAGATAATTGGCTTTCTTGAACATGCGCAGCGCTATCACGGAGCCTGGTCGCACTATATGAATGGCAGCACGGGCCAGACGATGTCCGTATTCGGCATGTTCGACAACGGCGGAGACCTAGTGGAAACGTCTTTCCTGATGCAAGGTCTTCTCGTCGCGCGGCAGTACTTCCACGGAGATACCCTCACCGAGCAGGATCTCTACCGCCGCATTTCACGGCTGTGGGAGACGGTCGAATGGGATTGGTTCCGCACCGACCCGAAAAGTAAGTTCATCTACTGGCACTGGTCTGGGGAATGGGCCCAGCAAATCCACCATCCACTCATCGGATTTAACGAGGTGATGATCACATATCTGCTCGCAATGTCGTCGCCGACACATGGCGTACCGGTCGACATGTACTACTCGGGTTGGGCCGGACAATCAAACGATGCCGTGGGCTATCGTCAAGGCTGGTCCGGAGCAACCGAAGGAGGCCATTATGGCAACGGCCATACCTACTACGGGATCAAACTCGACGTGGGCGTCGGCACCGGCGGTCCGTTGTTCTTCACCCACTATTCATTCTTAGGTTTCGATCCGCGAGTCTTTCACGATCGCTATACCTCTTCCTACTTTGAGAACAACCGCAACATCGCTTTAATTAACCGGGCATATTCGATCGAGAATCCTAAGCACTTCGCAGGCTACGGCCAAGAAGCCTGGGGTCTGACCGCAAGCGATGGCCCGGACGGTTACGTACCCTACGCTCCCGATCCAGATCACTATCGCGGAACGATAACGCTGACCGGGGCACTGGCGTCTTTTCCCTACACACCTGAGGCATCGATGTTGGCGTTCAAGCATTATTATCGCGATCTGGGCGCTCAGCTTTGGGATATCTACGGCCCGCGCGATGCGTTCGATCCCGGCCGGGACTGGGTTTCATCGATCTACATGGGACTCAACCAGGCACCAATCGCCGTTATGGTTGAGAACTACAGGAGCAATCTAGTATGGAAGAGTTTCATGTCCAATCCCGAGATCACCGACATGCTCAACAAGCTGGACATGCTGAGTGCAAGACAACACTAAGCTAATCCGCTTCCGACGGGCAGAGTGCAGCCGCGAGCGGGCCAAACGCGTTCTGAGATCGGAACATACATCTGTGAGCCTTGATCACCGCCGGCAGATCGCCAGATTCGGTCAAACTCTCAGCATTCAGCTGTGCCATTGTTCGCCGCAGCGTAGCACTTTAAAGGGCTGTCCCAACTTCCTGCATTGGTGAATGAATTCATCGGGTGAGGCGGTATTGAATCGAAACATGTCGAAATGACACGGTATTACCAGTTTCGCCTCAATGTCTTTCGCCAGCTGGGCTGCTTCGCTCCCAGATAAGTTAGCGGGCACGCGCCCTTTCGCTGCCCGCCCATTGATGGGAAGAAGCGCGATATCTATTCGAAAAGGGCGCAGTTTCTCTGACATGCCTTCGTACCGGACGGTATCGCCGCTGTGATAAATCGTCCAATTCCCGAATTGCAGAATATATCCTAGGCATTTCGCACGACCCTGCTCATCATGCTCCAACGCTTCGTGCGCCGATGCGACGGCAGAAAACCTGATCCCAGAGATTTCGACCGAGGCGCCGTCGTCAAGACCAATCGCATCACCGGCATCAATCTTTAGACGTTCCGCCACAAAAAGGCGATTGGCTTCCGCGATCACCAGCTTCAGATCGGGATTTGCGGCAAAAATTGGACAAAGTGTATCTGCGTCGAGATGATCGGTGTGGTTATGGGTGGAAGTGACGATATCTGCAATCGAAAGCCTGCCAGGATCGATTACCAACTCCGTCATTCGGACGTGCGGCGTCTCAGTCTGTTTGTACTTCTTGGTCAGTGAATCGGATAGATAGGGATCTAGCAGTACGTGGATACCCTGCCATTGCAGCAGGAAGCCGCTTTGTCCCAGCCACCATAGCCGAAATCCTCCGTCGCGCCGGTCGGAGGCTTGGATATCCGCCAGCAGTCGATCATGAGAGCGCAGCGCCCGGATCACCCGAGCCCCAATTCCTGCCGCACGATGGCCACCCCACTCACCATGTTGGCCAATTTCTTCCTTGCCGCCCAACGAGCGGTTTGACTGAGCCCGCAATCGGGCGCAAAGGAGAGTTGTTCCGGGGGTGCATATTTCAGGCAGAGGCGCACGCGTTCGGCCACGTCGCTCGGGGATTCGATGTAGTAGCTCTTCACGTCGATGATTCCGACCGCGACATCAATACCGCGGTCTATGATATCGCGAGTCATTTCGATTTCCGAGAACTCACGACTGGCCATCTCCAAGTGCATTTCATCTACCGGAAGGTCGAGGAATGCAGGAAATAGCGGCGCATATCGTCGCGGACCAACCGCGCGGCCTTTGTAATTGCCAAAGCACAGATGAGTCGAAAGACGGCACCGTCCGAGGATCGGTTTAACCGTCTCGGCAAAAATCTCGACAAAGCGGCGGGGATCTTCGCGATGAGCATAGCAACTCATCGAAGGCTCATCCAGAGTGATCTCGCAGCAGCCACATTCCACCAACCGGATCAGTTCGTCGCGCACAATTGGAATCAGAGCCTCGGTTACGTCCCACCGGTCTTTGTAAATACCGCCGGAATTAATTCGGCCGCTGAGCGTGTAGGGACCCGGCACGCTGGCCTTCAGGACCGCACCAAAGGGCGCCACCTTCTTTAGAACCTTAAATTCGGCTACTGCTCCGAGTCCGTGTTGGCAGCGCATGTGGCCGGTTACTTCATACTTTCCGCGTTGATCGTGGGCAGGGGGGCCGAAATGTCGGGACGCAGGCAACGGCTTAAGGCCTTCCAGCCGGCCGTAAAAGGAGAGATTAAAGTCATAGCGAGTCTGCTCGCCATCAGTGATGACGTCTAAACCGGCGGCAAGCTGATCGTGAACCGCCGCGATCACCGCATCGGTACGAAGTTCCTCGATGTCGGCCTCGCCGAATTCTTCCTGGTGGGCCGATGCGAACTCAAGCCATCCGGGAAAGGGATAGCTCCCAATC
>Ga0066388_100003143_pt1 | contig 10551 bp, 7 predicted proteins | sample PanSoiMetaGPlot6_FD_64539 | JGI IMG/M metagenome (GOLD analysis project Ga0066388, IMG submission 64539) | Tropical forest soil microbial communities from Panama analyzed to predict greenhouse gas emissions - Panama Soil - Plot 6 (Hybrid Assembly) | ecosystem: Environmental > Terrestrial > Soil... | reverse complement strand
GGTCCACGGGTTTCGCAAGGTCCCGCTCGGCGATCTGGGCGCCGTCGCAGCCGCCATCACGTCGCGCACGGCGGCGGTCATGCTCGAGCCGATCCAGGGCGAAGCCGGCGTCTTCCCGGCCGGCGACGACTACCTGCGCGCCCTCGCGGCGCTCACCAAGGAGCACGGCCTCCTCTTGATCCTCGACGAGATCCAGACCGGGATCGGGCGGACCGGGCGTTTCTTCGGCTATCAGCACGCCGGAATCAGCCCGGACATCGTCACGGTGGGCAAGGGCGTCGGGGGCGGCGTTCCGCTCGCGGCGCTGATCGCCTCGGGCCCCGTCAGCTGTTTCGAGTACGGCGACCAGGGCGGCACGTTCGGCGGCAACCCGCTCATGGCCGCCGTCGGGTGCGCGGTCGTCGAGACCGTCGCGCAGCCCGAGTTTCTCGAGACCGTCGCGTCGAACGGCGCCTATCTGACGGCGCGCCTGCGCGTGCTCTCCGGCGAGTTTGGTCTCGGCGAAGTGCGCGGTCGCGGCCTGCTCCAGGCTCTGGCGCTCCCGGCGCAGGACGCCAAGAAGGTCTCGGTGGCGGCGCTCGATCACGGGCTCCTGGTCAACGCGCCGCGGCCCGACGCGCTGCGCTTCATGCCGGCGCTCACCGTCTCCCGCGACGAGATCGACGAGATGCTGACGATCTTGAAGGCGTGTCTGGCCGCGTGACGGACGCGCTGACGCGCGCTGGCGAGAAGCTCGGGGCGGCGGTCCGCGGCCTTTCCGACGCGGCGTGGTCTCGCCGCCCCGACGGCCGCAACTGGTCGGCGAAAGAGATCGTGTGCCACCTGCGCGACGTCGAAGAGCTCTTCCTCGTCCGCTTCATGACGATGCTCGCGAACGACGAGCCGACGATCCTGGCGTTCAGCGCGACGCCAGAGGCGCTCGCCGCCTGGGGGATCGGCGCCGCGATCGGCCACCCGCTGGATCCTGACCGCTGGGCGGAGGAGCGTCAGTACCTCGCCAACAACGGGCCGAAGGCGCTCGCGGCCTTCGTCAGGCGCCGGAGCGAGACGCTGGCGCTGCTCGGCAGCCTTTCACCCGCCCAGTGGAGGCGCGGGGGCCGTCATCCCTCCCGCGGACCGCTGACGATCGCCGACTACGCCGAGGCGCTGGCGGCGCACGACGCGAACCATCTCGCGCAGCTGCAGCGCGCCCTCCAGGGCCGCGCCTGAGGGCACGGACGCGACGCCCCGGACGCGAAGCGCCGCGCCGCGTGCGGAGGGCCGCGCGCTCAGCGGTCGGGCGCGCGGTGCTCGAGCTTCTTCAGGGTGCTCGCGACGTCGATGCGGCCGGTGAGCACCGGCGCCAGCGGGTCGCCCATCTTCTCAAGGCGCGCCGGCGCCGTCTTGATCGTGAAGCGCCTGGGATCGAGCTTTGCAGTGACCTCTTCCCAGCGGAGCGGGCACGAGACCGGCGCGCTCGGCAGCGGGCGGGCCGAGAACGGCGCGACGACGGTCTGGCCCCGGCCGTTCTGACCGAAGTCGATGTATACCTTGCCGCCGCGCGAGCGCAGGGGCCGCGCGATCGTCGAGATCTCCGGCTCGGCCTGGACGCCCACCACCGCGAGGAGCCGCGCGAAGGTCCGCGTGATCTCGTAGTCGTAGCCGGCGCCGAGCGGCAGGACGATGTGCAGGCCCGTCGCCCCGGAGGTCTTCACGTAGCTCGGCAGACCCAGGTCATCCAGGATCCCATGGAGCGCGCGCGCGACCTTGACGACGTCGGTGAACGGCGCGCCCTTGGGATCGAGATCGAGCACGAGCCAGTCGGGGTTATCGAGCGAGGTCAGCCGAGAGCCCCAGAGGTGCAGCGGGATCGTGCCGAGGTTGGCGACGTAGCGCAGGCTCTCGCGGTCGTCGACGATGAAGTAGTCGATGTCGCGGTCCACGTCGCTGGCGTGGATTCGCGCGGTGCGGACCCAGGGCGGCGTCCACTCGGGCGCGTCCTTTTGAAAGAACGACTTGCCGGTGATCCCGTCGGGATACCGCGTGAGCACGAGCGGTCGCTCCTTCAAGTACGGCAAAAGCCACGGCGACACCGCGTCGTAGTACGCGACCAGATCCGTTTTCGTATACCCCTCATCCGGCCAGAACACCTTCTCCGGATTCGTAATCGTGACCCGCCTCTCTCCCTCACCCCCAGGACCCGCCGCCCGCCCGCCTCCAGCTGCACGCGTACGCCCCGCGCTCGCACGCCGCCCTGCGCTCCCACGCCCTGTGCCCGCACGCTCTGTGCCCGGACGCTCGTCACCCTGAGGTGAGACGCCGGGCGTCCGCCCCTTCGCTACGCTCGCGCGCCTGAAATCCGCATTCGCGCTCGCCTCGCGCTCGGATGAACCACGCCCGGCGGTTGATGTGCGATCGCCCGACTCACCGCGTGCCGAGGAGGCGGGGGTGGGGGGGATGGGTGGCGCGGAGTGGGACCCCCTCGTCCCGCCCGCGGCTCGCAGAGCCGCGGAGAGCGGGCGAGTGGGTGACGAAGCCCCGCCCATCCCCGCCGCCCCCGCCTCCTCGGCACGCGTACCGACGGGCGTCTCGCGCACACAATCCTCAGGACGTTTGTCATCACGCAACCCAAGGAAAGCGGGATGCCGGATCCCCCCATCGCGTGTCCACTCGGTGAAGCGCACTTCCGCGACGAGCCGCGGCTCGACCCAGTGGTGGCCGTGCCCGCCGGGCGTGCCGCGCGCGAACGGTGAGGTCGCACGCGAGAGCGGCCGCAGCTTCTCGCTGATCGTCTTGAGCGCCCGCTCGTCGAATCCGGTGCCAACCTTCGAGACGTAGACCAGCTCGCCCCGCTCGTAGAGGCCCAGGTGCAAGGCACCGAAATGCGCCCGCGCGCCCTGGGGTACGGTGTAGCCGCCGATCACGAACTCCTGCCGCAGCTGACACTTGATCTTGAGCCAGTCCCTCGAGCGCTTGCCGACGTACGGGCTGTCGCGCTTCTTCGCGACCACGCCCTCCAGCCCCTGCTCGCAAGCGGCCGCGAGAAAGGCAGCACCGTGCTCGACCACGTGATCGCCGTAGTAGACGACGCCGCGCGGCGGCAGAAGGAGCTTCAGGCATTCCTTGCGCGCCTCGAGCGGCAGCCGCCTGAGATCGCGGCCGTCGAGCGAGAGCGCGTCGAAGAACGCAGCGCTGACCGGCACCTCGCTCCGCGCGCGCTCGATGTCGGCCGGACGCGTGAGACCCATGCGCTCCTGCAAGCGCTGGAAGCTCGAGCGCCCGCGCTCGTCCAGCGCCACGATCTCGCCGTCCAGCGCGAAGCTCGAGAGCGGCAGCGCGTGCAGCGCCGCCGTCACCTCCGGGTAGCGCGTCGTGACGACCTGGCCGCTCCGCCCGCGCAGCTCGACCTCGTCGCCGGCACGGGAGGCGAGGACCCGCACACCGTCGTACTTGATCTCGAAGAGCCACGAGCCGTCCGACGGCGGATCGTCGACGAGCGTCGCGAGCATCAAGAGATCGCCGCTGGGCGCGATCGCGCCGCGCGGAGCCTTGAGCTCGGTCAGGCGGCGGCGCAAGCTCTCCACGCGGCTCCCGCCGGCGCGCAACTCCTCGACCGTCATCCCGGACAGCACGGATTCGGGATAGCGCTCGGTGGGCTCCGCCCCACCCGCGAACTCATCGGACTTCTTGAGCAGGAGCCAGTCGCGGTCCTTACCGCTCATCCGCGCCAGGGTCCAGCGGCCCTTCAGCTTGAACCCGAACAGCTCGAACTCCAGCTTGCCCCGAGCGATCTGCTCGCGGGCCGGCTCGGGCTTCAGGAGCTGGAAGCGCCCGGAGTCCCACACGATCGACGGGCCGGCGCCGTAGCTTCCCTCGGGAATGACGCCCTCGAAGTCGGCGTACTCGAGGGGATGGTCCTCGACGTGCACGGCCAGCCGCTTCTCGTGCGATTTCACCGACGGCCCCTTGGGCACGGCCCAGCTCTTGAGCACGCCGTCGATCTCGAGCCTGAGGTCGTAGTGCAGGCGGCGCGCCGAGTGCTTGTGGACCACGAACCGGCTGCCGCCATCCGGGCCGGGTCCGCCGAAGGGCTCCGGGGTCGCGGCCGGATCGCGCTTGCGCCGGTACTCCTCGAGGTCGCGACTAGCCACGCAGCACCAGGAGTACCGAGAGCGAGGCCATCAGGTTGTCGGCCGCGTGCGCGGCGATCGACGGCACGAGGCTGCCCGTGCGCTCGTACGACCAGGCCCACAGGAGCCCGCTCCAGAAGACAGCCGCGAAGCCGAGCACGCCGTAGCCGTGTGCCACGGCGAAGATGGCCGCGCTGAGGACGGCGGCCGGGCCGACGGCGAATCGCCGGCGCAGGGTCGCGAACAGGAGGCCGCGGAACACGATCTCCTCAAACACCGGGGTCAGCACGACCGTGTCGAAGATCGTCATGCCGACGAGACCCCGCGAGCCCCACACCAGGTCGCGGTCGAACCACTCCGTCCAGTGCGCCGAGAGTCCGAACCAGCGCCCGGCCAGGTCCATAAGGCCCTCGCCGAGCTGGCCGAGCGCCAGCAAAGTGAGGATAACGAGCACGAGCCGGCCCGCACCGGCGGTGGGCACCAGGCCGAAGCTCCTCGTCGGGCGAAGCCCCGACGGCCGCAACAGGAGAAGCCAGGCCAGGAAGACGAGCGGCACGAACGACAGGTTCGTGGTAGCGCCGATGAGGATGCGGGAATACGCGCGATCCGGAACGAACGACGACGCGAGAATGATGATGGCTCCGATCGCCCCGCCCCAGACCAGCACGAGGACTCCCGTGCGTCCGCGCCAGGGCGGCGGCAGCACGACGGGGCCGATCCGATCAAGGGCCCGGCGGCGGACGACGACCCGGACGAGCAGGACGATTCCGACGCCGATCAGCACCAGCTCGACCGCCAGGGTCACGCGCATACGGGCGAGCAGCCGGCCCGAACGCTCGGCCTGCGCGGCCGTCGCCGCGGTCAGGAGATCCTGCTCGCCGACGCGCGTGGCCAGGCGCGTCGCGAGCCGGTCCCGGAACCAGCCCGGCTCGAGCACCTCGCCGAGCGCGGCGTCGACGTTGGATGGCAGATCGGCCTCCGCGTCCTCGTCGAGATATGCCGCGCCGACGAGCAGCGCGAACACCGGCAGCGGGTCGGCGCGGCGCGCCCATTCCTCCGTGCGCCGTCGCACGCGGCCGGTCCGTCCGGCCTCGCCCTCGAGGATCGCCAGGTGCAGATCGATGCTGGGATGGGCCGACTCCCGGGCGAGCTCTTCGTACCAGCGGAGCCCTTCTTCGACGTCCTCGGAGGGGTCGCTCGACAGCACGCGATACACGAATTGCTCCCACGCCGGCGCGTGCGCGACCGCTTCGTCGATGTCCATCGTGCGACCCACGATCAGCGCGAGCGCGCGCTCCGGCTCCTCGACGGCGTCCAGGCGCGATCCGGAGAGCTGCAGCCACGCCATCAGCACGATGAACGAGACGAGGATGACGCTCGCGAGCACCGTGCCGAGCCGGACGAGCCCGGCCAGCCGCGGCCTCGGAGGTTCGGGAGCCCCGATATCTTGCCGCTCGTCGGCCGCTGGCACGCTATCCATGGAGGGTGTCGACCCTTCGCGCATCATAGGGACCATCGTGCTATCGTGCAAACCATGGCGCCGCACTCGATCGGCTCGGGGACGATCTCGTTCGGACTCGTCTCGATTCCCATCCGGATGTACACCGCCGCCTCGTCGGCGAACGTCGCCTTCAACATGCTCCACGCCAAGTGCGGCTCGCGCATCAAGCAGCAGACGTTCTGCCCCGTCGACAACGAGGTCGTCGATCGCGCGTCGCTCGTGCGCGGCTACGAGTTCTCGAAGGACCAGTACGTGCGGGTCACCGACGACGAGCTGAAGAAGCTCGAAGGCGATGCGTCGAAGATGATCGACATCACCGAGTTCGTGCCGCTCAAGTCGGTCGATCCGATCTACTTCGAGAAGACGTATTTCCTCGGGCCGGACAAAGGCGGCGACAAGGCGTACCGGCTCCTCGCCGACGCGATGGAAAAGCAGGGGCGCGTGGCGCTGGCGAAGTTCGTCATGCGCGGCAAGGAAAGCCTCGTGCTCATCCGGCCGGCGCAGGGCGGCCTCATGCTCCACACCATGTACTTCGCCGACGAGGTGCGCGACTTCAGCGAGATCGACCGCGGGCAGTCGGCGAAGATCAGGCCGGGCGAGCTCGACCTGGCCGGCCAGCTCATCGACGGCCTGTCCAACGACGAGTTCCACCCCGAGCAGTACGAGGACGAGTACCGCCACCGGGTCCTCGATCTGGTCAACCAGAAGGTCGAGGGCAAGGAGGTCACCCCGGCGGCCCCCGAGGCGCCGCGGGCCCAGGTGATCGATCTGATGGAAGCCCTCAAGGAAAGCCTGGCCAAGCGGGTGGCCTCGGGCGAGAAGCGTCCACTGGCCAAGGCCAAGCGGGCAGAGGAAGCCGCCGCCACCCCCGCCCCCGCCAAGCGAGCTGCCGCGAAGAAGTAGCGTTCGGGGGTCCGGGCGTTAGAATGGAACCGGGCCCCCAATGCCCAGAATCGCCCTCGAACCACGGTTCCAGGTCGAGTACCTGTCGATCCTCGACAGCGACGGGAACCTCGACACCGCGCTTGAGCCCAAGCTCGCCGACCACGAGCTGAAGTCGCTCTATCGCTCGATGCTGCTCGGCCGCCGCCTGGACGAGCGCATGGTGCGCCTGCAGCGCCAGGGACGCATCGGCACCTTCGCGCCGACCAAGGGCCAGGAAGCTGCCCAGCTGGGGAGCATCTTCACCTTGCGCCCGACGGACTGGATGGTGCCGTCCTTCCGCGAGACGGGGGCGATGATCTGGCGGGGCTGGCCGATCGAGAAGCTCCTGCTCTTCTTCGCGGGCCATCTCGAGGGCGGCCAGCCCAGGCCCGACCAGCACGACCTGCCGATCACGATCCCGGTGGCGACGCAGCTGCCCCACGCGGTCGGGCTCGCCTACGCCGCGCAGTATCGGGGCGACGACGTGGTCGTGATGGCGTACTTCGGCGACGGCGCAACCTCCGAGGGCGACTTCCACGAGGCGCTGAACTTCGCCGGCGTCTGGCACGTGCCGGTCGTCTTCGTGTGCCAGAACAACCAGTGGGCGATCTCGGTGCCGCTCAAGAAGCAGACGCACTCGCGCACGATCGCCCAGAAGGCCCTGGCGTACGGGCTGCCCGGCCTCCAGGTGGACGGCAACGATGTGCTCGCCGTCTACGCGGCCGCGCGCGAGGCGGTCGACCGGGCGCGCGCCGGCGACGGTCCGACTCTGATCGAGTGCGTGACCTATCGCCTGGGCGTGCACACCACGGCCGACGATCCGACCAAGTACCGGAGCGACGCCGAGGTCGCGATGTGGGAGCAGAAGGACCCGCTCACCCGCTTCAAGGCTTATCTCGAGAAACGCAATCTCCTCGAGGATGGCCTCGAGCAGCGGGTCGACGACGAGATCGCGGAGGCCGTTCGTCGCTTCGAGGCCGCACCGGCTCCCGATCCGCTGACGATGTTCGATCACGTGTACGCCGAACTCCCGCCTCATCTCATCGCCCAGCGCGACGAGCTGGCGGCGCGCGAGCACGAGGCGCCGGCGCCTTCCGACGAGCCCTCCACGCCCCAGCCGGGCGCCACGCCGATGCGGGGCCAGCGGCTGACCCGGCGCTGACGCCATGGCCAAGCTGAACATGGTCAAGGCGCTCAACCAAGCCCTCTTCCAGGAGATGGAGCGCGATGGCGACGTGCTCGTCATCGGCGAAGACGTCGGCGTCGACGGCGGCGTCTTCCGCGTGACCGATGACCTGCAGCGCACGTTCGGCTCGCAGCGCGTCATCGACAGCCCGCTGGCGGAAGCGGCCATCATCGGCACCGCGGTCGGCATGGCGCTCTATGGGCTCAAGCCCATCTGCGAGATCCAGTTCTCGGGCTTCGCGTTCCAGTGCTTCCACCAGATCGAGAACCACTGCGCGCGCTACCGGATGCGCTCGCAGAGCCGCTTCCACGTCCCGATGGTGATCCGCATGCCCTACGGCGGCGGTGTTCGCGCCCTCGAGCATCACTCGGAGTCGGAGGAGCAGTTCTACGCGCACATCCCCGGTCTCAAGATGGTGATCCCGTCGGGGCCGCGCAACGCGCGCGCGCTCCTGGCCGCAGCGATCCGCGATCCCGATCCGGTGATCTTCTTCGAGGCGAAGTCGCTCTATCACGCCGCCAAGGAAGAGGTGCCCGACGAGAGCGAGGTCATGCCGATCGGGCAGGCGCAGGTCGCGCGTGAGGGCGACGCGCTCACCCTGATCGCGTACGGCGCGATGCTGCGCGTGGCGCTCGAGGCGGCCGACGTGGTGCGCGAGGAGGACGGCGCCGCCGTCGAAGTGATCGACCTCTTGACGATCTCGCCGCTCGACCGCGAGACGCTCGTCGCGTCGGTCAAGAAGACCGGCCGCGCCGTGGTGGTCCACGAGGCGCCGAAGAGCTTCGGTCCCGGCGCCGAGATCGCCGCCTCGATCATGGACGGCGCCTTCCTTTCGCTCGAGGCGCCCATCCGCCGCGTCACCGCGCTCGACGTGCCGTTCGTCGGCTTCGCGCGCGAGAAGGCCAATGTCCCCGACGCGCCTCGTGTCGTCGCCGCCGTCCGCGAGACCCTCGCGTTCTAACGCGGTGAGAGGCACCTAGCCGAAATGCCGCGACCGTTCGTGCTGCCCGATCTGGGCGAGGGGCTCACCGAGGCCGAGATCGTCAAGGTGCTCGTCAACGAGGGCGACGTGATCGTGGAGGACGCGCCGCTGCTCGAGGTGGAGACCGACAAGGCCACGGTCGAGATTCCCTCGCCGTTCGGGGGGCGCGTAGCGCGCATTCACGTTCATCCCGGGCAGAGCGTCAAGGTGGGCGACGTCCTCGTCACCTTCGACGACGGCGGCGCTCCGTCCGGCCTCGGCGGCGCATCCGCACCGGTGGCGGCAACGGCGCGCTCCGCGGCGGCGCCGGCATCGAGAGCCGCATCGGCGGCGGCATCGGTCGCGGCGACGGGCAAAAGCGCGGCTCCGGCGAAACCCGCGGGCGCCGGCGGGCGCGCGTCGGTGATGACGCCGCAGGCGTCGCCGGTTGGGACGACGCAGGCGCCGCCCGTTGGGACGGGGCCGGTGCCGGCCACGCCGGCGACGCGGCGGCTCGCGCGCGAGCTCGGCGTGGACCTGCGTGCGGTGAGGGGCACGGGGCCGGGCGGCCGCGTCACCGACGATGATGTGACGGCGGCCGCCGGTGGCGCGAGCGGGTCGCGGGCACTGGCGGCGGACGGGCGCGGCGCAGAGCGTGCGGCGGTGCAGGCGCGGGGCGCGGAGCGCGAGGCGGTGGCGAAGCCTCTAGCCGCGGTCGGCGTCGAGCCGCCTGCCCTGCCCCGGTTCGAGCAGTGGGGGCCGATCGAGCGGCAGCCGCTGTCGCACCTGCGCCGCACGATCGCCGAGCGCATGACGCTGTCGGCGACGCTCATCCCTCACGTGACGCACTTCGACCGTGCCGACGTCACCGAGCTCGACGCGATCATCCGGCGCAACGTCGAGACCGCGCGCGAGCGCGGCCTCACTTTGACCCTGACGAGCTTTCTCTTGAAGGCCGCCGCGCTGGCGCTGCAGGAGCACCCGCAGTTCAACGCGAGCCTCGATCCGGCCGCGGGCGAGCTGATCGTCAAGCGCTATTGCCACCTGGGCGTCGCGGTGGCGACCGAGCGCGGCCTGATCGTGCCGGTCATCCGCGACGTCGACAAGAAGTCCGTCGTCGAGGTGCAGCGCGAGCTGGCGGCCCTGGCGCAGCGGGTCCGCGAGGGCAAGGCGATGCTCGAGGACCTGCGCGGGGGCACGTTCACGATCACGAACATCGGCGCGCTCGGTGGCACGGGCGCGATCCCGATCATCAACTATCCCGAGGTGGCCATCCTGGGCGTGGCCCGCGGGCGGGAAGAGCCGGTCGTGCACGAGGGCAAGATCGTGCCCCGGATGCTCCTGCCGATCTCGTTCACGTTCGACCATCGCATCGCCGACGGCGCCGACGGCGCGCGCTTCGCCTCCGCCATCGTGCGGCGGCTCGAGCGCCCTGAGCAGCTTCTGCTGGAGTGGTAGCTGGATCTGACGGTCTGTTTATTGGTCCGCAACGGTCGTGCGCAACTGTGGTAGGCAACTGTAGAAGGAGGAAATTCTGATGCCCGACCATCGTGACACCTGGTCGAGCGGCAACGCCTATGAGCCGTACGTGGGTCGCTGGAGCAGTCTGGTCGCACGGGAGTTTCTGCGCTGGCTCGACCCGCCCGAGAGCCTCCGCTGGCTCGACGTCGGGTGCGGGACCGGCGCTTTGACCGACGCGATCGTCGCGCGCTGCTCACCCGACGCCGTCGTCGGCGTCGACCGCTCCGAGGAATATCTCGACTTTGCCCGCGCGCGCGTGACGGATCCGCGCGTGAGCTTCCGGCCGGGCGACGCCCAGACCCTGCCGGTCAAGGACGGCGAGCTCGACGTGGTCGTGTCCGGGCTCATG
>Ga0066388_100003142_pt1 | contig 10552 bp, 8 predicted proteins | sample PanSoiMetaGPlot6_FD_64539 | JGI IMG/M metagenome (GOLD analysis project Ga0066388, IMG submission 64539) | Tropical forest soil microbial communities from Panama analyzed to predict greenhouse gas emissions - Panama Soil - Plot 6 (Hybrid Assembly) | ecosystem: Environmental > Terrestrial > Soil... | reverse complement strand
GGCAGGTCGCGCTTGTACTCCCAGATCAGGTCGCCGTTGGCGGCATTGAGCGCCTGCACCTTGTCGGCATAGTTGAAGATAAAGAGGACGCCGTCGTGCACGATCGGCGTCGTCTCGGTGGGACCATTGGTCAGCGACCAGGTCCAGGCGAGCTTGAGATTCTTGACGTTGGTCTTGTTGATCTGATCGAGCGGGCTGTAGCCCCAGGCGTTGTAGGTGCGCCGCCACATCAGCCAGTCGCCGGCGGGCGGATTGCGCAGCATGGTGTCGGTCACCGGCGTGAGATTGCGCGTCGGGTCGGCGGCTTGCGGTTGCGCCAGGCCCGCCGTCGCGGACAAGGCTATCGGCAATCCCAGCGCGGATGCCTTCAGAAGACGTTTGAACATGCGTATCCCTCCCTTACTCTGCTACTCGGATGGCTCGTTGATGGGTGGTTGGGTCGATGAGTAAAGCGGAAGTTCCATGCTAGCCGGAGGCGTTAGCCCGTCAACCGTGTCCGGACGGCCTGCATTGCACATTTTGGCCAGCACTTCGAATGCCCCGAGGACGTCAGCCCCGCATGCACGGCATCGTATTGCGAAAGATGCCGTGTTGCGAAGGACACCTTGTCGCAAAGGGTACTATGCAAACGGGCAAAAGGATATCGCCCCGGTCGCGCTTTTCCGCGCCAGAGGGGCGCCCGTCCTTCTCATTCCTCACCCCTTGAAATCGAGGGGATGGCGAAGACCCGTCAATAAAAATGGACTGACCCCAATTAGAGCCTGCCCCACCCCGACAGCTTCAGCACCGTAGCCCGGATTGAGCGAAGCGAAATCCGGGAAGGCTGACCCGCATTTCGCTGCCGCTCAATGCGGGCTACGGCGCTGCGGCTGCAAATTCCTCATCAGCCATTCGCGGAATGCGACGAGCGCCGCATCGTCCTGCCGAAACGGACGGTAGACGAGATACCAGGCCTGCCCCTTGGGCACCGCCAGCTTGAACGGCGCCACCAGGCGGCCGGAGGCAAGATCGTCCTCGACATAGGGCCGCAGCCCAATGGCCACGCCGACGCCGTCGACCGCCGCCTGCAGCGCCATGGCGTAGTTGTCGAAGCGCGGCCCCAGCGTGTTGGCGCGCTTCACGCGCGCGGCGGCAAGCCACAGCGGCCATTCCTCGGGTGAATGCTGAACCTCCAGCAGCACTTCCTTGGCAAGGTCCGCCGGCTTCTTCAGCCGCTGCGCGATCGCACGCGCGCAGACCGGGAACAGATCGGCCGAGAACATCGGCTCGGCCTGATGCCCGGCCCAGTCGCCGTTGCCGAGCAGGATCCCGCAGGTCCAGTCGTCCTTGAATGGATTGATGGCGCCACCGGTCGCCAGCCGCACCTCGATGTCGGGATGCTGGCGATAGAAGCTCGCCAACCGCGGGATCAGCCAGCGCACCGCGAAGGACGGCCCGACGCCCAGCGTGAGCACCGGCGTGCTGCGCATCGCGGCGACCTGCTGGGTCACGCCCGCAATGGCGTCGAACGCCGCGGTGAGGCCGGGCTGCAGCGCTCTGCCCTGTGGCGTGAGCGCCAGGCCGTTGGGCATGCGGTCGAACAGCTTGAAGCCGAGACGCTCCTCCAGCAGCCGCACCATGCGGCTTATCGCTGCCTGCGTGACATTGAGCTCCTCGCCGGCGGCGACGAAGCTGCCCAGCCGTGCCGCCGCCTCGAAGGCGCGCAGACCGTTGAGCGAGGGCAGCCGGCGCATGGCCTATCCCAGATTTGGCACCCAAAGGGGTACCCCAACTTTTCCTTAGCCTAGCGGCTCAGTTAAACGCGTTTGCGAATGCGCTGTCAAACGCTCAATGAAAAGGCCTCCTTTTTGTCCGGAGGCGCCCATGCTCACCCTGCCCTTTGCCGCTGCGCTGTCCGCCGCCGTCATTTCGACCTCCTTCCTGTCCGGCATCTTCGGCATGGCCGGGGGCATGCTGCTGATGGGAATCCTGCTGCTGCTCATGCCTTTCGCCGCCGCCATGGTGCTGCACGGCGTGACCCAGATGGCCTCGAATTTGTGGCGCGCCTGGCTCTGGCGCAGCCACATCGAGTGGCGGATCGCAGCCTATTACGCGCTCGGGGCGATCAATGCCGCGCTCGGCTTCGCCGCCATCGCGGTCGTGCCGGACAAGGCAACTGCCCTAATAATTCTAGGCCTCCTGCCCTTCGTCGGGCTCATGCTGCCGCGCCGCCTCACCCCCGATATCAAGCACCCGGTGCAAGGCTTCGGATGCGGCGTCATCTGCACGGCGCTGCAATTCATGGCCGGCGTCTCGGGCCCGATCCTCGACGTCTATTTCGTCCGCTCGAACCTTGACCGCCGGCAGCTCGTTGCCACCAAGGCCGCGATCCAGGCGCTCGGCCACTTTCTGAAGGTCGCCTATTTCGGCCAGCTGCTGGCGGCCGGCACCGATACGGTCGCGCCTGCCGCGATCGTGCTCGCGGTCGCGCTCGCGCTGGTCGGAACCCAGCTGTCGCGGCGCGCCCTCGATGCCATCAGCGACGCTCAGTTCAGGATCTGGACGCGCCGCCTGATTGCCGCGATCGCTGCGGTCTACCTGGTCCAAGGACTGGTTCTCGCCGTGGAGAACCACCGCCCCGCCCAAGCGGTCGCGGCAACGCCAGCCTCGGCCAGCAGCGTCGCCTTGGAGCAGACGCCATGACCCACATCTCACATGGGCTAGGCGCCGGTTGCTTCCTTGCCACCGCCATGCGCCAGGATGTCCCCCATCCAGTCGAACTCCGCCTTGTCATCCCATTTGCTGTCCGGCGCGAAGACGTAACGCGTGAGGAAATATCCGACGTTCAGGCAGTGGATGGCGCGTGCGAGCGTCTCAACGTTGACGTCCTTGCGGATAGCGCCGCTGGCCTGCCATTCACCGAGCCGCTCGACCATCGGGCGCCAGATATGCTGGCGCCAAATGCCCACGATCGCGTTGCGCAGCTCGTCATTCTGGACGAGCTCGATGAGCACCGTGCGCACCAGCGGGGGATTTCTGGAAATGGTGGCAAAACGCTCGATGCTGAAGCCCGTGTACCAGCGCTTCAGATCCGGCTGGGCCATGGTCAGGAGCGACTCGAGCTTCTCCCACTCGCGGCTCAAGGCGGAATTCAGGAGCGGCGGAAACAGCACGCGCCTGACCAGGTGGCTCTTCGAAGGGAAGTAACGAAACAGCGTTCGCTCGGTCACGCCGGCACGCTTGGCGATCTCGGCCGTGGTCGCGCCGTCGATCCCGCGCTCGCCCAAAAGTGCCGATGCAGCCTCGATAATGGCTTGCTCCTTCGCGGTCGTGGGCTTGAGGGATTTCTCGGCCTCCAGCTCCAGGTCGCGCAGAGAGAGACGTTGCTTCTTTTGCATAGCTGGCATGTTCCCGGTTGGTATAGTGCGTACTTTACTTTTTCCGCGGTTGGTATAGTGTCCACTATACAAACGATCGAACCGCAATGCAAGCCCCAGCCATAGGGAGGCACCCATGCAGACCAACACCGAAGGCTCAAATATCCTGAAGTTCCCTGCCGGCGCATGTCGCCACCGAGAGTCCACTCGACGCTTCGGGCGGCCGCGCTATTCCAGCCTTTATCTGCTCGGCGTTCGGCTGTTCAATCAGACGCTTTCGGTGCCGATCGCAACCGTCACGCGCTTTGTCGTCGACATGCGATCGCACCACGCGGGCCGCCGGCTTCGCCGCTCGAGCCAGACGCTGCTGCGCGCACTCGACGATCTCATCGTCCTCAACACCCGCGCTTATCCCGGCAACCTCGACGTCGTGCTGCAAGAAATCGAGACGCGCAAACGCCACTGGCAGACCGCGGCAACGACCATCCAGGATCACGGCAAGCAGAGGAGTTGAGTGCCATGACATTCTCGAGCGCGGTCGCACTCATGGCCCTGAAAGAGGCGTCGAGCCCCTCCGAAGCCGCGCCACCTGCGGCGCCAATGCGGGCCAATTCGTCGCGCCGGGCAGACCGGCGCCCGCGCCTCGAGGTGTTGCGCCGCTTTCTGACGTGGCAGCAGCGCCGGGCGACGCGGATCATCCTGTCTGCGCTCGACGATCGCACGCTTCGCGACATCGGCGTGGAGCGCAGTCAAATCGACGCCATCGTGAGATCGATCGAAATACCGAAGGGACGCTGAACCGCAATGGCCGCGCTGTGAAACGACGCGGCAAGTGATGGAGCAGGCCATGGAAATGCATCAGGTGCGATATTTCTTGGCGGTCGCCCGGTCGGGCAACTTCACGCGCGCCGCCGAAGAATGCCATATCTCGCAGCCCTCGCTCACGCGCGCCATCAAGATGCTTGAAGGCGAGCTTGGTAACGACCTGTTCTATCGCGAGCGGCCCGGTGTAGTGCTCACCGAGCTTGGCGAACGGATGCATCCGATTCTGAAACAATGTTTCGACAGCGCGCTGCGCGCGCGTTCTGTCGCGAAGGCCATGAAAAAGGGCGAGCGTGGCAGCCTCAAGCTCGCACTCTCCCATTCGGTCGCGCCCGGGCAGATCGCCGCGTATCTCGCCGAGCTGCGGCGAGTGTCGGAATCGATCGACGTGAAGTTGATGCGCGGAACCGCGGATGAGGCGCTCGATATGCTCAAGAGCGGCCAGGCCGAGCTCGCCGTCGCCTCCACCACTGACGAGACGTGGGAGCGGTTCGAGCACTGGCCGCTGTTCGAGGAAGGCTTTCATCTCCTGGCTCACCGCGACCATCCGTTGGCAAGCCGCGGCGCGGTCGAGATCGCCGACGTTCGCCGCGTACCGGTCTTGCGGCGGACCTATTGCGAGCACACGCATGCGGTCACCGCGATCCTGGAGGGAGGCGAGACCGAGCGCTTGGGCGACTACGAGGTTGGTTCTGAAGCCGACATGGTTGCGCTACTGGAAGGCAACCTCGGCGTTGCCGTCGCGCCGTCCAGCACGATGGTCAGCGCCCCGATCGTGCGTGTGCCGATCAGAGGCCTTGAGTTGCGCCGGACGGTCCATCTCTACGCCGTGGCGGGGCGCCAGCGTAGCCTGGCGGCCTCCGCACTGGTGCGCATGCTGCGTCCGCGTGCGGCGAATGTCAGCGAGCTCAGCATACCCGTCTTCGCACGAACGTCCGAGATAACCGATATGCCGGTGCGGTCGGCCGCATAGCAAGGCATCCATCGTCGCGCATCGCCCGCAATAAGGAGAGCAAGATGCAGCCGCATGACGCTTCGGACCACGCGCCTTTGCCGACGGCGCAGCGTGCACCTGCGTTGAAGCCTCGCCGCATTGCGGTTGCGCTCCAGGGGGGCGGCTCGCATGGCGCCTTCACCTGGGGCGTGCTCGATCGCCTGCTCGAACAGCCGCAATTCGACATCGTCGGCGTCAGCGGCACCAGCGCGGGCGCGATGAATGCCGCCATTCTGGCCGACGGTCTCAACCGCGGTGGACGCGCCGAAGCAAGAAAAGCCTTGCGCCAATATTGGGAGGATGTCGGCCGGCTTCCAGGCTTTGCCAGCTTTGCGCCGCCTTTGGCCGCAGGCCTGCCGCGCTCGTGGCACCTCGACAACGCCCCCCTCTATGTCTGGTTCGACATGCTCACGCGGATCTGGTCACCGTATCAGATCAATCCGCTCAACCACAATCCGCTGCGCAGCCTGCTGGAGCGTATCGACTTCGAAAGCCTCGCCCACGATCCGGCGGCGCCCCGACTCTTCGTGTGTGCAACAAACGTGCGCACCGGGATGCGGCGCATCTTCGACAATTCGGAGCTGTCCATCGACGTGCTGCTGGCATCGGCGTGTCTGCCGCAGCTCTATCAGGCCGTAAAGATCGGCGACGACATCTATTGGGACGGCGGCTACACCGGCAATCCCGCGCTCGCGCCGCTTTATCTGCGCACCGAGGCAACCGACGTGATCATCGTCGGCATCAATCCGCTGGTGCGCGCCGACGTCCCCCGGACGGCGCGCGACATCATCAACCGGATCGACGAGATCAGCTTCAATTCAAGCTTCATGCTGGAGCTGGGCGCAATCGCGTTCATCGAAGAGATTCTCAAAGCTGGCACGAGTCAGGCGCGCAAATTGCCCTTCGTCCACGGCATCCGCGACAGCGCGCTCGCCGAATTCGGCGCATCGAGCAAAATGAACAACGCTCCTGCGTTCTTGCACCATCTGCGCGAGATCGGCTGGCAAGCGGCGGACCACTGGCTGTCGATGCACGGCAATGATGTGGGCAGCGGCTCAACCGTCGATCTTTCCCATCTCATTCCCATGAAGGACAGTGTCGTTCCTCATCTCGTGGCGGCCGCCGGAGAGCGATCTGTCCGCGCCGGAGACGAGCGGCGCCCGCATCAGAACGGCTCATTCCCGCCGCCACGCTAGGAACGTCCATCCGCAGCGAGACCCCGTTTCCAGCCGCATGGCTGTCATGCCCTCAACGAGTATAGTGACCACTTTACTTTTTCGCCAGTCTGTATAGTGTCCACTATACACCCGGCCGAAGCCGCAACACAGGAAGCGAAAGCGGCATCGGGATACTGCAGCACCTGACATCAAGGCTTCCGGCGACCGGCCGGCGCCGCTCACTAGGGAGACGACAATGACGCTCAGGACGAAATTGCCGCTGCTTGCTCTGCCGCTTGCGCTCGCGGCCTGCAGCGAGGTTGCCTCGAAGGAGCCCGAGGTCCGAACCGTCCGCACGATCGTGGCCCATCCAAAGCCGGTCGAGGACGACCGCCGCGCCGTTGGCGAGGTGCGCCCGCGCTATGAGAGCGAGCTCGGCTTCCGCGTCTCCGGCAAGGTGATATCGCGGCTGGTCGACGTCGGCGCCACGGTAAAGGCGGGCGATCCGCTCGCGCGCCTCGATGACCAGGACTATCGCAACAAGCTGCGGTCGGCGGAAGCCGATCTGGTCTCGGCGCAGGCCGTGCAGGTCGAGGCGGCGGCCGCAGAGGAGCGCTATCGCACGCTGCTCGCCAGCGGCAGCACCACGCGCGCCAACTACGATACCGCGCTCAAGAACCTGCGCTCCGCCGACGCCAAGCTCGAATCGGCCAAGGCCAACTATGACATGGCCAAGGACCAGGTCGACTACGCCGAGCTGAAAGCCGAATTCGACGGCGTGGTGACTGCGGTCGGTGCCGACCCCGGTCAGGTCGTCAGCAGCGGCAAGATGATCATTCGCCTTGCCCAGCCCGACGACAAGGATGCTGTCTTCTCGATCGCCGAGTCCGTGTTCGGCAACCGCAAGCCCAACGGCAACGAGCGACCTGAGATCACGATCTCGCTGCTGAGCAATTCCGGCATCTCCGCCGACGGCATCGTGCGCGAGATCTCGCCGGTCGCCGACCCGGTGACTCGCACCTATCAAGTCAAGGTGACCTTGAAGAACGCGCCGGAAGAGATGCGCTTCGGCGGCAGCGTCGTGGGCCGGCTCAAGGCCTCGACCGAGCCCGTCGTCGTGTTGCCGGGCAGCGCCCTCTTCGACAAGGGCGGCGCGCCTGCGGTGTGGGTGGTCAACACCGCGACCGGCACGCTCGCCCTCAAGACGGTGGTGATCGGCCGTTACGAGACCGACCGGATCATCATCAGCGATGGCTTGACCAAGGGCGACGTCGTCGTCACCGCCGGCGTCAACCGTTTGCGCGAAAACCAGAACGTTCGCTTGGCAGAAGGGGCATCACGATGACCAGCTTCAATCTCTCCGAATGGGCGCTGCGCCACAAGAGCATCGTTGTCTATTTCATGCTGGCCGCGGCCATCGCCGGCCTGTGGGCCTACGGCAAGCTCGGTCGCGAGGAAGACCCGCCGTTCACCATCAAGACCATGGTGGTGAAGACGGTGTGGCCGGGCGCGACCGCGACCGACACGCTGCAGCAGGTCACCGACCGGATCGAGAAGAAGCTCGAGGAGCTTCCCTTCCTCGATTTCGTGCGCAGCTACACCAAGCCCGGCGAGTCGGTCGTGTTCGTGAACCTGAAGGACACGGTCGGCGGAGTCTCGGCCGTGCAGCCGCTGTGGTATCAGGTGCGCAAGAAGATCGATGATATCCGGGCGACCCTGCCGTCGGGCGTGGTCGGGCCGTTCTTCAACGACGAGTTCGGCGACACCTATTCCCTGATCTATGCGCTGACCTCGGATGGCTTCACCCACCGCGAGCTGCGCGACGTCGCCGACCGCCTGCGTCCCGAGATTCTGCGCGTGCGCGACGTCGCCAAGGTCGATCTGGTCGGCGTGCAGGATGAGAAAGTCTACCTTGAGTTCTCCACCCAGCAGGTTGCTGCGCTTGGACTCGAGCCGAATGTGTTGATGCAGGCGTTGCAGGCGCAGAACGCGCTCGTGCCGAGCGGCACGGTCGATGCCGGCCCGGAGCGCATCGCTGTGCGCGTCTCCGGCGAGTTCACCTCCGAGGCGAGCCTCAAGGACGTCAACTTCCGCTTCAACGACCGCTTCTTCCGGCTTGGCGACATCGCCACCGTCAAGCGCGCCTATGTGGATCCGGCGCAGCCGATGTTCCGCTACAACGGGCAGCCGGCAATCGGCATCGCCATCTCCATGACCACCGGCGGCGACGTGCTGTCGCTCGGCCATAACGTCAAGCAGCGGGTGGCTGAGCTCATGCGCGAGCTGCCGATCGGCGTCGACCTGCATCTGGTCGCCGACCAGCCGCATGTCGTGCACGAGGCGGTGGGCGAGTTCACCGAGAGCCTGATGGAGGCGATCGCCATCGTGCTGGCGGTGAGCTTCCTGGCGCTTGGCTGGCGCCCCGGCATCGTGGTCGCGATCGCGATCCCGCTGGTGCTCGCGATCACCTTCGTGCTGATGAAGTTCACCGGCATCTCGCTGCAGCGCATCTCGCTCGGCGCGCTCATCATTGCGCTCGGCCTGCTGGTCGATGACGCCATGATCGCAGTCGAGATGATGATCACCAAGATGGAGGAAGGCTACGACAAGATCAAAGCAGCGACCTTCGCCTATACGTCGACGGCGTTCCCGATGCTGACCGGGACGCTGGTGACCATCGTTGGCTTCGTGCCGGTCGGCTTTGCGCAGAGCGGCGCCGGCGAATACTGCTTCTCGCTGTTTGCGGTCGTCACCATCGCTCTCCTCGTGTCCTGGATCGTGGCGGTGCTGTTCACGCCGCTGACCGGCGTCGCCATCCTCGCTGACAAGATCAAGGGCCACGGCGGGCATGGGTCGTCGCGCTTCTCGCGCGCCTTCCGCGCGAGCCTCGACCAGGCGCTGCGCCGCAAGTGGCTGGTGCTCGGCGCCAGCGCCGGGCTGTTCGTTGCCTCGCTCGTCGGCATGCGGTTCGTGCAGCAGCAGTTCTTCCCGAAGTCCGACCGGCCCGAGGTGCTGATCGACCTCACGCTGCCACAGACTGCCTCGCTCAAGGCGACGCAGGAGACGGTGGCGCGCGTCGAGAAGCTGCTCGCCGCCGATCCCGACGTCGAGTACTGGAGCTTCTATGTCGGACAAGGCGCCATCCGCTTCTATCTGCCGCTCGACCAGCAGCTCGCCAACGACTTCTTCGCCCAGGCTGTGGTCGTTACCAAGGGCCACAAGGTGCGCGGCAATGTCATCGCGCGGCTGGAGAAGGTGTTCGCCACCGACTTCGACGCCCTGATGGCACGCGTCACTCCGCTCGAGCTTGGCCCGCCGGTCGGCTGGCCGCTCAAGTTCCGCGTCGCCGGGCCCGATCCGGTCAAGACCCGGCAGATCGCGCAGTCCTTCGCGCAGGTGCTCGGGCAGAACACCAACACGCGCAACATCAACTACGACTGGAACGAGGAAGCGAAGGTCATCAAGGTCGAAGTCGACCAGGACCGTGCGCGCGCGCTCGGCATCAGCTCGCAGCAACTGTCGAACAACATCAACGCCGTCCTGTCCGGGTCGAAGATCACCCAGATGCGCGAGGGCACCTATCTGATCGACATCGTGGCCCGCGCCATCCCGGAGGAGCGCGCGCAGCTCGACACCTTGCGCAACCTGATGATCGGCGCGAGCGGCGGTCGCCATGTGCCGCTGGAGCAGATTGCGACGCTCTCCTACACGCTCGAGCCCGCGCTGATCTGGCGCCGCCATCGCCTGCCCACCGTCACGGTGCAGGCCGACGTGATGCCGGGCATGGAGGCGGCCACGGTGGCGAAGCAGCTCGACGGCGACATCACCAGGTTCCGCGCCCAGTTGCCGGCAGGCTACAGCGTCGTGCTCGGCGGCGTGATCGAGGACAGCGCCAAGGCACAGCAGAGCATCTTCGTGGTGGTGCCGGTGATGCTGTTCCTGATGGCGACCATCCTGATGATCCAGCTCAAGAGCTTCCAGCGTCTGTTCCTGGTGCTGTTGACGGCGCCGCTCGCCTTGATCGGCGTGGCAAGCGCGCTGCTCCTTTCGCGCGCCCCCATGGGCTTCGTCGCGATCCTCGGCGTGATCTCGCTGATCGGCATGGTGATCCGCAACTCGGTGATCCTGATCGCGCAGATCGACGATCACATCACCGCCGGCGAGCATCCCTGGCTGGCGGTGATCAGCGCGACCGAGCACCGGCTGCGGCCGATCCTGCTCAC
>Ga0066388_100003141_pt1 | contig 10553 bp, 9 predicted proteins | sample PanSoiMetaGPlot6_FD_64539 | JGI IMG/M metagenome (GOLD analysis project Ga0066388, IMG submission 64539) | Tropical forest soil microbial communities from Panama analyzed to predict greenhouse gas emissions - Panama Soil - Plot 6 (Hybrid Assembly) | ecosystem: Environmental > Terrestrial > Soil... | reverse complement strand
CTCGACGGCGCGCGCGTGGCGGAGGTCGGCAGCCACGACGAACTGATGGCCGAGGGCGGCCGCTACAGCGAGCTCTATCGGATCCAGGCAACGGCATATAGGTGACCGACTTGCGATAACCGGCGCGCCCTCGTGATCGCGGTCAGGGCAGCAGATATCGGTCAGCTGACCGATGTCTCGGCGAGGAGGTTTCAGCACTATTTCTGGTGGCACCCTCACCCGATAAGGAGAGCTTGTGGATGTCCCGAGGCTTAAGGACAGCTTCGCCAAGATAGCCATGCACGGCGACGAGGTTCCGCTGTTCTTCTATTCGGACCTTTTCATCAAGCATCCTGAAGTCAGGGAGCTCTTCCCGATCTCGATGAAGGCGCAGCGGGACCATCTTGTCGGCGCCTTAGCCCGCATCGTCGCGCAGGTCGACCAGGTCGATGACTTGACCTCATTCCTCCAGGGCCTGGGCCGGGATCACCGCAAGTTCGGCACGCTTGCCGAGCACTATGAAGTCGTCCGGGACAGCCTGCTTGACACCCTCGCGCACTTCGCCGGGGATACCTGGACAGCCGCGCTGGCCTCCGACTGGCGGGAGGCTTACGACCTTGTCGCCGGCGTCATGATCACAGCGGCCAAGCAGGATGAGGCGACCAGGCCTGCCTTCTGGCAGGGGACGGTCGTCTCGTGCGAGCGCAAGGCATTCGATATTTCGGTACTGCGGGTGCGGCCGAAGCCGCGGCTGGACTTCCTGCCCGGCCAGTCGGTGGCGATCGAGTCACCGCACCGGCCGCGCCTGTGGCGCTACTACTCGATCGCCAACGCGCCGCGGGAGGACGGCATGCTGGAGTTTCATGTCAGACTCATCGACGGCGGGGCCGTAAGCATGGCGCTCACCTGCGGGCAGGCCGAAGGCGCGTCGCTGCGGCTCGGGCCACCCGTCGGGGTGCTGACACTCGACACCAGCTCAGGCCGCGACATCCTGATGGTCGCGGGAAGCACCGGCCTGGCCCCGCTGAAGGCGCTGACCGAGCAGGTCGCCAGGCTGGCGCAGCCGCCGAAGGTGCACTTGTTCTTCTGCGCGCGCGCTGCGGACGGGCTGTACGACCTGCCGAGCCTGGAGAAGATGGCCGGCGAGCACCGCTGGCTGAGCGTGGTGCCGGCGGTGACCGCCGATCAGACGTTCAGCGGTGAGACGGGCAGCGTTCCCGAGGTGGTCATGCGCGCGGGAACCTGGTCCGCGCACGACGCATATCTGGCCGGCCCCACGGAGATGGTGCATGCGACGTCAGCGCGGCTGACCTCAGCGGGAACGCCGCCCGATCAGATACATATCGAGGACTTCGGGTGGAGCGAGCCATGATCGCGGCGTGGCAGGACGAGCAGAAGAGACTGACCCCAGAAGACCTGCAGGCCGTCAGTTTCCCGTTATCGCGGCTAGGACGGCGCGGATACGACGAGGACCATGTGCGGGTGTTCCTGCAACAGGTTGAACGCGAGCTCATCACGCTGATGAACGAGAAAGTCTCGCTGTGGAACGAAGTCGAGCGGCTCCGCAAGAGAATCATCAGCGGCATGAAGTCAAAGAGTGATGGGGTCCTGTTCGGGCGGGAAGACGCGCATATTCACGCGGTACGCATCCTGTCCAACGCACAGCTCACCGCCGACCGTTATGTAGCAGACGCGCAGGCCTACAGCTCCCGGCTGACCGAGGAAGCCAGGACGAGGCGGGACCAGATCTTGACCGAGGCACAGCAGCACGCCGACATGGTGCTCGCGGAGGCCTCGTCGCGGGCCCGCGAGGCGGCGCTCGCGACGCTCAACGCCCCTCCAGTGCCGCCGCAGCTGGAAGCCGACCGAAGCGCGCTGAAGGCAGAACTCGCCTACCTGCGGACGTTTGGCGAGGTGTACCGCACGCACCTGCGTGCCTATACCGAGGGCATGCTGCGCAGCATCGCCGAGTGGGAACGCAACGAGGCCGGGGCGATCCGGCAGGCGTCCGCGGAAGCACGCGGCACAAACGCCGGAGGCGCGATCAAGCGGCCAGGCTGACCGGCTGCCCAGTAGCATGGCTGAATGCGCTTCGCGATCAAGACCAGGCCTGAGCACCAATCCTGGGCACAGATGCGCGAGGTATGGCTCGCGGCTGACCAAGCCGAGATCTTCGAGTCGGCCTGGAACTGGGATCACTTCTATCCACTTACCGGCGATCTGACCGGACCGAACCTCGAAGGCTGGACAATGCTCGCCGCAATGGCCGAGGCGACGAGCAGGATCAGGATCGGCTGCCAGGTCACCGGCATGATCTACCGGCATCCCGCAGTGCTGGCGAACATGGCAGCGACGGTGGACATCATTTCCGCTGGCCGTCTCGAGCTCGGGGTCGGCGCGGGGTGGAACCAGATGGAGTGCGACGCCTACGGTATCGAGCTGCCGCCGGTGCGGGAACGGCTCGATCGCTTCGATGAGGGCGTCGAGGCCATCGTGGCCCTGTTGAGCCAGACCGCAACCACGTTCGACGGGCGTTATGTCAGGCTCACCGACGCCAGATGCGAGCCGAAACCCGTGCAGCGGCCGCATCCGCCGGTGGTGATCGGAGGGCGGGGCAAGACCCGGACGCTCCGGACGGCCGCCCGCTGGGCGCAGCAGTGGAACGCGATCACGCAGGACCCGGCGGACTGGCTGGACCTCAAGCAGGCTCTCGTCTCGCGCTGCGCGGAGATCGGCCGCGATCCGGCAGGGATCGCCTGCTCGGTCAACATCCGGCTGGACTCCGATTCTGACGCCGACCTCGACGCAGCGGCCAAGGCGGTAGCCGGGTACCGCGATGCCGGGGCCGACCTCGCCATCGTCGGCCTGCCGCTGCGGGCGGATCCTGGGATACTCCGCCCGCTCGCCGACCGGCTCGCGTCCCTGACCTGAGCGCGTGGCAGCGCCGTAAGCAGTCCAGATGCCGGAAACGACAAACCAACCGCGACCGGACGTTGAGATCTATACCGACGGCGCCTGCAGCGGCAATCCGGGGCCGGGCGGCTGGGGCGCGGTGCTCAGATCCGGATCGCATATCAAGGAGATCTATGGCGGCGAAAGCTCGGGAACTACCAATAACCGGATGGAGCTGATGGCCGCCATCCGGGCGCTGGAGAGCCTCACCAAGCCGGCCACAGTCCGGCTGCATACCGACAGCGTCTACCTGCGCAACGGGATCACGTCATGGCTGCCGAAATGGAAGCGCAACGGCTGGCGAACGGCGGACAACAAGCCCGTCAAGAACGCCGACCTGTGGCAGCGGCTCGACGCCGCGGCGGCGCCGCACCGGGTGTCCTGGTTCTGGGTCAGAGGGCACGCGGGTGATCCGGGCAATGAGCGGGCGGACGCCCTCGCCAACCGGGGTATGCGCGAGGCCGTCTCGAAGAAGGCTCGCTTACTCGACCGCGAGCTGCCCAGGCGCCGGCGCGGATCATCTGGGTAACGCCCGGCTGCGCAGGTCCTCAAGCGCGGGACCGAGCCGGGGATAGCAGAATGCGAAGCCACGGCCGAGCAGGCTGGCCGGCACGCAGCGGCGCCCGGCCAGCGCTAGCGCCGGATCGGTGCGCAGCAGCACCGCTCCGAGCCTGAGCAGCCACCGCGGGGTAGGCGGGGCGGCAGGCCGGCCCAGGGCGCGGCGGAACGCGGCCATGAACTCGGCGTTGCGGACGGGCTTCGGGCTGGTGGCATGGATAACGCCGGCCAGGGTCTCCTCGTCCAGGCAGTACCTGATGATCGCGAGGTAATCCGCAATGTGCAGCCAGCTGACCCACTGCCGCCCGCTGCCGATCCGGCCGCCCAGGCCCCAGCGGGTCAGCCAGGCAAGCCGTTCGTAGGCCGGACTGCCAGGATCAAGCACCACCGCGGTGCGCAGGACGATCTGGCGGCGGGCCGTGGCGCCGATGGCTGCGGTCTCCCAGGCCCTCGCGACGCCTGCCATCTGAGGCGGCCCGTCGGCGGGTGGCGCCGCTTCGTCCAGGACCGCGTCGCCCGCATCGCCGTAGATCGCCAGCGTGCTCATCTGGATCCAGACGGCGGGGGGTACGGCCAGACCGGCCGCGGCCTGCCTCAGCGCCCGGGTAGGCCGCACCCTCGAGTCAGTGAGCAGATCAATGTTCGCCGCCGTCGGACGTCTGTCGACGAGCTCGCCGGCCAGATTGATCACCGCCGCACCGCCAAGCTCGGCTGCCCACGGCCCCGTGGTGACGCCGTCCCAGCTGACCCGCCGTCCCGGCCCGCCGGATGAAAGCGATCGGCTCAGCACGACCACCTGGTCGCCCCGCGCGGCGAGATCGGCAGCGATCCGGCGGCCGAGCGAGCCTGCGCCGCCGGCCAGCACGACCTTCACGCCACCCGCAGCCATGCACACATGGGGACATAGTCGCAGGCAAGGGCGCGTGCAGCCACGTCTACCCCGGCTCGGCGGCGAGGATATCGGCGAGGATCTGCACGGCGCTGACCAGCGCGGGCGGCTCGGCGGCGGAGTAGCTGAGCCGGAGGTACTGGCCCGGCGGCTCGCTCGGGAACGACATGCGTCCCTGGCTGACAGCCACGCCGCGCGCTGCGGCGGCGTCAGCCACCTCGACGTCGGAAAGGCGATCGGGCAGCCGCAGCCACAGGTGCACCCCGCCAGCTGGGATCGCCGCGAGCTCGCATCCCGGCAGCATCGCCCCGATGGCTGCGGCCAGGGCGTCCCTGCGCTCCCGCAGCGCTCGCCGGACGCTGCCCAGGTGCCTGACCCACCCCGGTGCTGTCAGCACGTCAAGCGCGATCTGCTGAAGCACGGGCGTGACGAAGAGGTCGTCGCTGATCCTGCCGCGGCGCAGCCTGGCGAGCACAGGCCCGCGGGCCGCCAGGCCTGCCACCCGCATGCCGGGGGCCACGGGCTTGGACAGGGACCGGAGGTAGATAACGTGCCCGTCGTCATCCATGCTGGCCATCGGCGGCGGCGACGGCAGACCGAGATAGAAATCGCGCATCCAGTCGTCTTCGAGCACGAACGCCCCGTGACGCGCGACGGCCTCGAGCACGGCATCCCTGCGCGCGGGCGCGAGCACGGCCCCCGCGGGGTTGGAATATCTCGGCTGCAGGTACACCAGCCGCGCGCCGGTCCTGGCCAGCGCGTCTTCGAGCACATCCGGCTGGATGCCGTCCCGGTCGCCAGGCACGGGGACGAGAGTGAGCCCAGCCGCCCGGGCGACCGCGATCGCGCCGACATAGGTCGGCGACTCAAGGATGACCGGGTCGCCCGGGGCGCACAGGTGCCGGAACACGGCCGAGAGCGCCGCCTGCCCGCCCGGGGTGATCAGCACATTCTGGCCGGCCATGGTTCCGGCGGTCTCGGCTGCGAAATGCGCGCGCAGCTCGGGAAGGCCCTGCGGCGGCAGCCTGTTCCACGCCTGCGGCCGCCGCACGGCCCTGGCTCCGGCAGCCGCGAGCAGTCCGAGCGGCTGCAGCCGCTCGTCGAGGAAGCCGCTGTTAAGCGGCAACGCATCAGGCGCTGTTACCTCTAGCAGGCGCTCCAGGTCGGGGCTCAGACCGGTCCTGGCACCGAGCGCGAGCGTCTGCCAGGAGACATCGGCCGCTGCCGCCGACGGGCGGCGCGGTGCTGTGTAGGTACCGCTTCCCGGACGGGTCACGAGCAGGCCGCGCCTGGACAGGTCGGCTAGCATCCGCTGGACTGTGGCAGGGCTGAGCCGGTAGCGCTGCTGCAGCTCACGGTAGGACGGCAGGCGGCTGCCTGGGGGCATCGACTGGATCAGGCCCTCGATCCGGGAGGCAACGACCGCCGAACTGCTATCATCATTCATGAGACGTAATAGAAGCACTTCTGTTGTCGGAAGGCAAGCGGCTCCCCTCGCGCTCGGGGGCCTCGGGGTCGCCTGCTTCAGCGTGACCTTTCCCGCCACCAAGGCGGCTGAGGCGGCGTTCAGCCCGGTCGCGGTGGGCGTAGGCCGCTCGGTCATCGGCGGTGCGGTCGCGCTGGCCGTGCTCGCGCTGCGCCGCGAGCCGCTGCTGCCGCCACGCGCCGCCATCCCGCGCATGCTCATCGTCGCCGGCCCGGTCGGCATCGGATTCGGCCTGTTCTCGGCCCTGGCCCTCGGCTACGTCGACAGCGTGCACGGGGCCGTGCTCACCGGCCTGATCCCAGCCGCTACCGCGGGCGTTGCCGTCTGGCGGGCTGGGGAGCGCCCGCGGCGCGCGTACTGGGCGGCCCTGGCCTTCGGCCTGGCTGTCGTTGTCGGGTTCGCGATCGTCCAGGGTGGCGGCCAGCTTCGCCCGGCCGATTTGCTGCTGCTGATCGCGGTCGCGATCGCCGGTCTCGGATATGCCGAAGGCGGTGCGGTGGCCCGGACGTACGGCGGCTGGCGGGTGATCTGCTGGGCCGTCATCCTCGCGCTGCCGGTCACCGTTCCGGTGACAGCACTGGACTTGATCAGCGATCCGCCCAAGCACGTCACCTTCGGCGCAGCGGCCGGGCTGAGCTATGTCGGCGTGGTCTCGATGGTGCTCGGATTTTTCGCCTGGTACCACGCGATGGCGCTTGGCGGCGTCGCGCGCGTGGGCCGACTGCAGGTCGCCCAGCCGGCGCTCACGCTCGGATGGTCGGCGCTGCTGCTCGGTGAGCACGTCAGCGCGCTCACCGCGGCGGCGGCCGCCGCCGTGATCATCGCGGCCGCAGTCGGCCGGAACGCTCGCGTCGACATCGCTCCCGTGATCGGGGCCGGCTTGAGCCGCTGTCCAGCTCCCGCCGCGGGGCTCGAGCCCGCAGTTTCCCCCGCCAGCCAGTTATCGTGGCGTCATGCCCGATCCGAAGGAGATCATCGAGGTCTGCGGGCGTGCGGTCACAATCTCCAACCCGGGGAAGATCTATTTCCCGCAGGTCGGGATCACCAAGCTGGATGTCGTCCGGTACTACCTCGCCGTCGCGACGGGTGCGCTGCGCGGCGTCGCCGGCCGCCCGATGGTCCTGAAGCGCTACGTGCACGGGGCCGCCGGGGAGGCCTTCTTCCAGAAGCGGGCGCCGGCCTCACGGCCTGCGTGGATCGAGACCGTCGAGCTCAAGTTCCCGTCGGGCCGCAGCGCGGAAGAGGTCGTGGTCACCGACGCCGCCGGGCTGGCCTGGGTGGCGAACCTGGGCTGCATCGACTTGAACCCGCACCCGGTGCGGGCGAGCGACCTGGACCATCCGGACGAGCTCAGGGTGGACCTCGATCCGGTGCCAGGCGTGCCGTACGGGCAGATCCTCGACGTGGCGATGGTGGCACGGGACGCGATGGCCGACTTCGGGCTGACCGGCTGGCCGAAGACATCCGGCTCCCGTGGCTTCCACATCTACGCCAGAATCCAGCCGCGGTGGACGTTCACCGAGGTCCGTTCCTGCGCGGTCGCGCTGGCCAGGGAGATCGAGCGCCGGGCACCCGGGCTTGCCACCGCCCGGTGGTGGAAAGAAGAGCGGCAGGGCGTATTCGTTGACTACAACCAGAATGCCAAGGACCGGACCGTCGCAAGCGCCTACTCGCTCCGGCCGGTGCCCGATGCCCGGGTCTCCACCCCGCTGAAGTGGGAGGAGGTATCGGGCTGCGACCCCAGTGCGTTCACGATCGCGACTGTTCCGCGGCGGCTCGCCGAGATCGGTGACCCCTGGGCCGGAATGGATGTTGCGGCAGGGTCGCTTGCGCGGCTGCTTGAGCGTGCCGAACAAGACCAGCGGGCCGGCCTGCCAGACGCGCCCTGGCCGCCGCACTTCGCCAAGCAGCAAGGCGAGGAACCGCGCGTGCAGCCGTCCAAGCGCCGGACGGCGGTTGCGCCGGCCGCGCCGGGGAAAAGCTACGGCGCAAGCGGCAGGCGCCGGACGGCGATGCCGCTGATCGAGATCGCGCGCGCAGCCAGCCAGGCCGAGGCGCTTGCCGGTTTCGACCGCTGGAAGGCGCGGCACCCTGAAGCAGCGGCGCAGCTTCAGCCGGCCGACATCCTCGTCGACTCGATGCGGGGCCGGTCGTCGACCTGGACCAGGATCCGGCTCAACCTGCGGAACGTACCGCCCGAACAACGCCCTGAACAGGAAGCACTCGAAGTCGACTACGACCCGTGGAACGGCTCGCCGGGCCCGCGGTAAATCTCCGCGGAATCAGCAACACCATCTTTCACGCTGCCGACGTTTGTGCGGCACACTGTTGCCATGCAACGTCTGCATTTCAGCGAATCGTCCCGGGTGGCGTTCAGTGTGCTCGCCGCCGCCGGGATCGCATTGACCGCGTGCAGCAGTAGCGGCGGCTCCGGAAATACGACCTCCGCCACTCCCACCGCTCCGCCGGCTTCGCAGTCCTCAACGCCCGCCGCCAGCGGTGAGCCCGCGACCGGGTCCGGCGCCGTCGCGGCGATCAAGAAGAATTGGGCCACGTTCTTCAACGCCAAGACGCCGGCCTCGCAGCGGATTTCCCTCCTGCAGGATGGTGACAAGCTCGCCGGAACCATCAAGACGCAATCTAAGAACAACCCGCTCGCAGCGGGCGTATCTGCGAAAGTCAGTCACGTCACCCTGACCGGTACGAACCAGGCATCTGTCACCTACTCGATCTTCATCAGCGGCCAGCCTGCACTCCCGAACGCGTCGGGCATCGCCGTCTATCAGAACGGCGTCTGGAAGGTCGGCCTTGTCAGCTTCTGCTCGCTGCTGAAACTTGAGAACGCCGGCCAGAGCTCCGGACTGCCTGCCGGCTGCAAGGGTAGCTAGACGGGGAGTGCCAGAGCCTTCGTCGGAGCGTAATCTGGGCTTTGACAACCCAGTGACCGGAACGTACCGCCTCCTGCCAAATGCCGTATGCGTGGTGCGGCCAGGCGGCACCTGCTTGGGGGTAGAGCCAGATGGCCGAAGCGCCGCGAGAGGGTGCCGACGGAGCAGTCGGCACTCCGGCCGTCGCCGAAGCTGCCGACGGTCACGTGGCACAGGCAGCGCCGGATCAGCCCGCTGCGGAAACCATTGCCAGCGAGAACCGCCGTTCCGCCGCGCTGGCGACGCTGTGTCTCGTCCTCTTCCTGACGTTCCTCGACATCACGATCGTCAGCGTCGCGCTGGCAGGCATCCAGACGCAGCTGGCCGCTGGCGTGTCATCACTGCAGTGGGTAGTCGGCGCGTACGCCCTGACCTTCGCCAGCACCATGCTCGCGTTCGGGACGATCGGTGACCAGTTCGGCCGAAAGAAGATCCTGCTCATCGGCATCTGCATCTTCATCGCCGGAGCACTGATGGCAGGGCTCTCTGTGCTCGTCACCTCGGGCTCCACGGCGCTGGCGATCGTGATCGCCGGACGGGCCGTCATGGGCCTCGGTGCGGCCGCCAGCGAACCCGGCACCCTGTCTATGCTCCGCCACATCTATCCCGAGTACATCAGCAGGAACTGGGCGCTCGGCGTGTGGGCCGCGGTGTCGGGGTCGGCGCTCGCGCTTGGCCCGGTCGTGGGTGGGGCTCTGGTCTATGCGTGGGGGTGGCCCGCGATCTTCTGGTTCAACGTTCTCTTCGGCCTGATCGCGCTGATAGCCGCTGTGATCGTCCTCCCGGAGAACTCCGATCCCACTCCTGGTCGGCGGATGGACCTCGCCGGTGCCGTATTCGGGGCGGTCGCGCTCGGGGCCCTGATCTTCGCGGTCATCGAGGCCGAGAGCAATGGCTTCGGCTCAGGCAGGGTAATCGCCCTGCTCAGCGTCAGCGCGATCTTCGCTGCGGCGTTCTTGTGGCAGGAAAGCCGTGCCTCGCACCCGCTCCTCGACCTGAAGTTCCTGCGGGTACCTCAGTTCGCCACCCCGATCATCGTGGCCTTCTGCGCCTACTTCGCCACCTTCGCGATCTTCTTCTTCACCGCGCTGTTCCTTGAGGAAGTTACCGGGTACAACGGCGGCCAGATCGCCACGGTCTTCCTCCCGATGACCATCCTGATGATCCTCGCCTCGCTGCTCGCGGGGCGGTGGACTGGATCGGTCGGCATCCGCTGGTCGATTGTCGGCGGCTGCGCGGCGTTCGCGGCAGGCCTGCTCTGGACCAACGTCGTGATCAGCCCGAGTCCGCCCTACCTGCCACTCGCGGCCGCGCTCGCGCTGACGGGCATCGGCATCGGCGCCTGCGTGGTTCCGATCACCTCCTCTGTGCTCGCGGTTGTGCCGCCCGAGCGATCCGGCATGGCCGCGTCGGCCACGAACACCAGCCGTGAAGTCGGCGCGGTCATGGGCGTGGCGGTCCTCGGCGCGATAGTGATCGGAAAGCTGCAAACCGCGCTGGTCGCGAGCCTGAGTCGGCTTGGGCTGCCCAAGGGCATCCAGACGATTGTGATCGACGGGGTCCTGACCGGCAAGGAGCCGTCAGTCGGCGAAACGGCCAAGCAGGCACCAGCGGGGCAGGCCAAGCTGGTCAACGAGGTCATCCACGCCACTTACTCGGCGTTCCAGTCCGGACTGCATGATGCGCTCTATCTCTCGGCAGGGCTGGTCGCGGGCGCGGGCATCCTGACCGCCATCACGATCACGGTAGCGAGCGACCGGGC
>Ga0066388_100003140_pt1 | contig 10553 bp, 4 predicted proteins | sample PanSoiMetaGPlot6_FD_64539 | JGI IMG/M metagenome (GOLD analysis project Ga0066388, IMG submission 64539) | Tropical forest soil microbial communities from Panama analyzed to predict greenhouse gas emissions - Panama Soil - Plot 6 (Hybrid Assembly) | ecosystem: Environmental > Terrestrial > Soil... | reverse complement strand
TTGCTGAACACTGCGACGCCGACGCCGGCCGTCTGTGCGCCTTCTGCTTGGGACGTAGAGGCGGCTTCATCGGGTCGATTTGGAGGCGGGCACTGACCGTCGCAGAGCCGTCCGATTTCGAACGTCCCGGGGGCAGGGCAGTCGACCGGACCGGTATTGGCGCAGATGTCGAAGCCGAACGCCGAGATGTTGCGGCAGCAGCCGAATATCGGAAAGGTCGCGTCGCTGCGTGCAGCCCACGTCAGTGCGGTCGCCGCCACCAGGATGCCTTCGAGAACTCGCCGCCGCATGGCCCCTCCTGCCGATCTGCGCGAGGCCGCGGCCCTCCATGCCTGGCGTGAGCCACTGCGTCAAGCGTCGGGTAGGAGGTCGGTTTCACTACCGAGTTCTGTGGTAACGGCCTTTTTCACGACAGTCGGCCTGGGGGCGGGCCAGACCGAGACAATGAGATGACAAAATCGGGGCGGGACGGGAGGCTCGAGCCCGTCCTGCGCCGTTGGAATCACGACGATCGTTCCCGCGCTCCGGACCGCCGCACATGCGTGCCGCCCTCGGCGAGATGCGCGGGGTCGAGCCGGCTTCGCATGGCCTCGATCGCGGTCTCGGCGTACGGAAAGCGCCAGCGATAGCCGGTCTGCCGGCCGTCGCCGACGACGGCAGCCACGTCCAGCGGTTCACGAACAACGGCGCGTTCCAGAACGAGTGGGGCGACCCGGGCACCCGCGACGGCCAATTCAATCAGGCCATCGGCGTCGCGGTGGATACATACGGAGATGTCTCGTGTCTGACCTCAACGACAGAGTCCAGATGTTCGCATGTTCGTAAGGGGGAAGGATCCGCGCGCGGGTCGATGCGTTATTTCTCGCGCAGGCAGAAGCCGACCTCGATATGGTTCGCATTGTGGCCACCGGGGAAGCTGTTGACGATCGTCCGATCCCAGACGGTGAGTGAGACGACATACCCGCAGGGCTTCATCGCCACTGGATTCCCGGTATCGAGCGACCACGCGTGTCCGCCGGGCGCAGGAGCCGGGTCGGTTGTCGCGAGCCCAGTGACGCTCGGCTGGTTCGACGGCGTCGCAAGCGTATTCGGCAATGTCGAGAGTGACCAAGCACCGAAGTGTGCATCGTTAGCGACGAAGTAACCGTCAATGACCTCGTTCTGATCGAAATCTTTGCAATCGCCGGCGCCCGAGGTGATGTGAATATCCATGGTGGGCGGACTTGCCGGCGGCCCAGCCGGCCCGGTGTTATCAAGCTGGATCTTGTACCATGGGCTACTGGCGAAGATGCTGGCTTCGGTGGGCGCAGTCGCGATGTCCAACTGCACGTCCCACATGTCATCACCACTGGTGCCCCAGTACGCGAGCGCGTTATCGAAATGGAACAGCGGATCGAGATACGGGAAGAAACCGCCGATCGAGGTTTGGAGGTCAAAGCCGAAGTCTGAACGTTCGACGTAGAAGCTATCGGCGAGCACCGTGAACGCACTGTACGGGTCGCCGATCTTGTGCACTTTGACGCGGTAGTAGTAGCCGTTGTAGTAGGTCCCTTCGATCTTCACCTGGGCGCCGAATGGGCATGCGCGGCCGAGGCCCCATCCATCGGCAGTGAAGGCCGGGTTGTGCGCGAAGACGGCCGTCGGCGTGGTCATACCGCTACTGCCGGTGAAGATGTCCTCCACCGCGATGCCGCCGATGTTTCTGATCTTCGCGACCGGATTACCGGGATCGATCTGGTCGCCCGGATTGATCTGCACGTGCACGTCGAGCCGGTTGCCCCAGTAATCGAGGTGGTCCGGATCGGTGGTGGACGGTGGCACGGCCCACGACAGCACTGCCCGCACGCGGCCGATCTTCGGCTTCTCGCATGACCGGCGGTGAAACGTGAGATCCACCGGCAGGATCGCCGAGTAGCACAGGCCTTCCTTGGGTATCTGTTTGATGTCGTGGACGTTGACCGCCACCGTGCCCACGTACGTCCACCGGCACTCGTCCTCCCAATCGGCCCAGAAGGCCACATACTCCTGGCTGCCGGAGTAACACAGCTCCCCCGAGTAGCCGAGCGGACGCTTGATGCGGAATGTAGCAACCAGGCGCTCGGGCTGAGTCTCGTCCAAGCCGAGGCACTCCAACTGCTCGTAGTCGACGTTGGCCGTGGTGTCATCAAGTGCCGCGATAGCACCCGCCCAATCGAGCCCCGCCGACTTCCACAGCGCGGTCTTTTCGGAGACGCTCTGCAGGTTCAAGGCGGTGCCCGATGCCAGCGCGGCGTGCAGGTCCTTCACGCCGAAGCGATGCGCTTCCACCTTCAACTCTCTCGCCGCCCCTGGTTTGGCTCCATAGTGTTTGGCCAGTTCAGCGAGAGTGAACGGGGGCGGGTCGGGTAGGGGAATGGGATGCAGCTTCACTGGTTCGAAGAGTGGAGGAACCTTGATCTTCTCTTTGATGGTCTCGGAGAGCACTTCGAGCAAGCAGACGATGTTCCAGGGGTGCGGCTTGATTTGAATGTTGCAGTCGAGGGAATTACCCCACGGCGGCGTCCATCCCGCGTTGGCCGCCCCCGCCGGCGGCATCCACTCCCAGGAAAGGATTGCGTGCACCTTCGGGAGCACCGGATGGATGCAACACTCGGTCTTCGGCTCCAGCTTGAGGCTCACGACGTACAATAGGGGTTTGTCGGCATGCTCCGCGCAGTCCTTGCCGGTTGGAATGTCGTGAACCTTGAATCCGACCACGCCCGCATCCTCCCACCCCGAGCCGTAGTCCACGAAGAAGCGGACGTATTCGGTCGTTCCGGCCATGCAGAGGTTGCCGCCATAGCCATTCGGAAGCTTGACCGCGACAGTCGCTTCCAGGAGCTGTGTCTGCGGGTTGTAGCCTACGCAGGTGAGCTCCTCGTATTGCGTATTCTCAACGAGCTTCTTGACAGGCTTATATGGGCTCTTGGCGAGATTACCGAAGTAGTTTGGGTTCTCGACGATCAGCCGTCTGAACTCGGCGCGTTCCTTTTCGACCTTGTGCCGTGAGGCTCGTTGTTCCGCCATGGGTTGTCCTTTCATCTGTTTACGTTCCACGATGGCAACCCGGTACACGCGAATTCGCGTGCCGCCTAGTTGGGACTTACCCTCACGGCGTGCGCTGTGTGATCAGCGGTGGTGGCGGAGTGGCGCGGAGGCTCTCGACGCGCAGACGCTTGGCAGCATCGGCCACGCTCTCGGTCGTGCCTGCCGCCGTTCGTGCTGAGCTTGTCAAAGACTTTGCCCGGCAATTCTGCTCGCGGCGGACAAGTCGACAGTCAACAGTTCAGAGTTGAGAGTTTCAAAGCGGGCGATCCGTTATGGGGCAGAATCGCTTGCGCTGAAGCGCGGCGGCGCGGCCGTTCTTCTCCGCGGCGTCGAACGCATTCATGGTCGGGCCGCCTGCGGGGCTCGTGGACGAATTCCGCCGGTCGCTCCGGCCCTCCAAGCACAGAATTCATCTAAAGCTAAGGCAAAACTCAGGAAGTCCTCATGTCGTGGCCTGCGTGTTGGGCTACATGCGGGTCGCTCTCGTGAGGGTGTTCCTCGAGCGTTCAACCAACCACCTCGTCGCGCGCAGGTTGCCGCTTGAGACGCCGCGCGGCGGGCGACGATCCGGCAAGGAGGGGGGAATCATGACAGTGAGCGGACAAGGGCTGCGGGTAGCGTTCACGGCCGCGCTGATATGCCTGGTTGCGCAGGCCCGGGCGGCCGATACGCAGAAATTGGCGGCCAGTTGCGAGGCGGCCAAAAACCAGGTCGCGGGACGCTACGCGTTCTGCCGCCACCGGGCGAAGGCGAAAGAGGTCAAGAAGGGAAGCCCGGCCGACTTCGCCAAGTGCGAAGAAAAGTTCGACGAGAAGTGGACCGCCGCAGAGGCGAAGAGCAGCGGGTCGTGTCCGACGATGGGCGATCAGGAATTGGTCAAAAGCAAAGTCGACCAGAACACGGCGAGCCTGGCGGCGCTGCTGAAGAAGGATGCCAGTCCGGTCGGCACGCTGCCGGAGACGGGGCAGACACTGTGCGACCAGGGCGACGGCAGTCTGGCCGGCTGCCCGGGAAGCCCAGCCGGCCAGGACGGCAGTCTGCAGCCCGGTGCGGAGCGCGACGGCAGCCTCCGCGACAACAACGATGGGACGATCACCGACACCATCACGGGCCTGATGTGGGAGAAGCTCAGCGACGACGACAGTCCCCACGACAAGGACGCCGTGTACGACTGGTACGCGGCGTTCACGGCGAAGATCGCGATGATGAACGGCGGCGCCGGCTATGCGGGATTCAACGACTGGCGCATGCCGACGGTGACCGAGTTGCAGAGCATCGTGAACTATGGCGCCTACAATCCGGCCGCCTACAGTGCGTTCAACAACGGCTGTATGCCCGGGTGCAACGTATTGACCTGCAGCTGCACGCAGGCGAGCGCGTATTGGTCGTCGACGAGCCTTTCCATCGCCGTCGCCGCATGGTTCGTGGACTTCACCGACGGCACTGTCTACGGCGACGACAAGGGACCGCCAGGATCCTGCGTCCGCGCCGTTCGCGGCGGCTCGTGATGCGACGACGCCGCTCGAGGGCGTCGAACGAATGGCATCGACGATCTTCTCTCTCAGAAAGGGGAGGGGCATGGAGAGGACCGCACGTATCGCCGCAGCGCTGATGTCCGTCATGGTCTATGCGGCGCCACCTGCCGCAGCTCAGTCGTTCGTACTCGACCCGATGTCAGCGTCGCTTCCCGCCGTGCCCGCGACGGCCGGGGACATACTCATACCGCAAGGGCCGCCGCCGGCACTTCCGCCGCCGGTCGTCGGTATCAGCGCCGCTCGGCTGGGCCTGCTCCCGGGCGACGTAATCGATGCGATCAGCTTCAGAGACGATGCCGGACCCGGCGCCACACTGTACTTTTCGGTTTCCCGTTCCTCGGTCGGATTGGGAGTTGCGGCACCTCCCGACGTCAGTGGTGAGAACGTCGCGTTCGTCCCGCTCGGCATTCAACCGGAGGCAGCGAGTGATATCTTCGTTGCGGCAGATCCCGCTTGCGGTCTCGCGCCTGGATTTCATAGTCAGATCCTCGATGGCAATGGCGCACTCATCGGCCCGCCGTCTCTGTGCGGGTATGGAGGTGGTGCTCCGTTCGGGCTCGGTCTGAGCGAGCTGCTGCCACTGCCGCCGCCGCCGTTCGACGACGACGTTACGGCCTTCGATCTGGGTTTGCCGGGGCGTGCCGAGCTCTTCTGCGTCGCATTCTCCCTGGCGCCTGGGTCTCCTACTCTCGTTCCGGGCGCGAACCCTCGGCTGCCATTCGGTGCGGAGCCTGGTGATGTGCTCGGCTGGTGCCCCGACCCGAGCCGGCTCGGCATCTTTGCTTCGGCAGGCGCACTGGGTCTTGTTTCCGGTGGTCCCGGCTGTGCACCACCGGTTTGCGACGATATCGACGCGCTCTCAGGAAGCTCCGCCCCCTTTTTCTCGCTCACGCCTACATCTCCATCGGTGACTGGACCGCCCTTCCTCAGTCCGGCGGACATTCTCGCGGCAGGGCCAGCCGTCGTGCTCGCCGCGGGCGCGCTGGGATTGGCCGCGACCGACGACGTCGACGCGATCGACTTCGCCGCCAACCCTTGTCCGGTAGCCCCCGGTGGAGATGTCCCGGATTTCGACGGCGTCGGCTTGTGCGACAACTGCCCCGCGGCATTCAACCCGGGCCAGGAGGACAGCGACGGTGATGGAGTCGGCGACGTGTGTGATCCGTGCACGGACACTGACGGTGACGGTTTCGGCAATTCGGGGTTCCCCGCCAACCTCTGTCCGACGGACGTCTGCCCGAGGGTAGCCGATCCACAAACCGACACCGACGGCGACGGTATCGGCGATGCGTGTGACCTGTGTCCCACGACATTCGATCCCACGAACACCGACAGCGATGGCGATTTCGTTCCGGACGCGTGCGACAACTGCCCAGCGTTTGGTAATCCGATGCAGTCCAATACCGATGGCGACGCCGCCGGCGACGACTGCGACCCGTGCCCGCTGGTAGCTGGTGCGGCGCCGGCTCCGTTGACTGCCGTGAAGAAGATCCTGCTCAACTATGGTGGATCGGGCCCGGGGCACGGCGACGACAAGCCAAAGGTGATAGGAGCAAAATTCAGCAGCGCGGCCGCGTTCAATCCAGCCACCAGCGACGACGTCCACGTCACGCTGGTCAACACCACCACCGGCGGGACCGTTTTTTCCGCCGACCTGACCCAGGCCAGCGCGTTCTGGTCGCAGCACTCGGGCCAGAAGAATTGGAAGTACAAGGACCCTCTTCCCACCCCACTCGTCGGCGTCAAGGTCGCCAAGCTGAAGGAATCGCCGACTGGGAGCGGCAACTTTCAGTTCAAGATGGTCGGCAAGCTGACCAACATCGCCGGGCCCCTGGCGCCAGCCGACGACTTGCAGCTGAGGCTCGAAATCGAGACCGCCGGCACCGGCGTGTGCTTCAACAGTACGCTGGCGAGCTGTACCAACAAGCCGAGTAAAGATATCTGCCAGCCGTGATGCCCAATTCAGCGGCTCCACCGTGCGCGGCGTGCGCTGGTCGGTACGACTCGGCCGTCGTGCGCGGTCCCCGCGGCCCGGCCATGTTGCCACCGTGCGGATTCGCGGGCAGCAGGCACCGGACGCACGCCCCGGCTCGGTGATCAGGCCGACGCAGCGCGGCCGCGCCGCCGCCGGCGCATGGCGAACGACAGATGCGCGGCGCGGCTGCGCAAATCCGCGAGCGCGGTTGTGAGCGCGACGAGCTCGAACTTGCGCCCGCCTGCGAGTGCCTCGTCGATCAATCGGAAAGCCCGTCGTCGGTCGCTGCCATCCTGGCGCTCGAGCAGCAGGTGCGCGTAATGGAGCTGCGTCCTGACGAGGAACGGATGCGCTTCCATGCGGCGATGCGCGGCGAGTGCCGCCTCGAAATGCGCCGCAGCCGCCTCGCCTCTGTTGAGCGTCGTCGCCAAGCGCCCGAGATAGTACGAGAAGCTGCCGAAATAGAGGGCGCCGGTCGTCACGTGCAAGTCGCAGCACGGCTCGAGCGTGTCGTAGAGGGCGGCCGCCAGAGCCCGCTCTCCCAGCTCAGCGGCCGTCTCGCTCAACAGCGCCAACTGGCACGGCCATGATGGATCGGGCCGCCCGGTCGCGCAGCCGTCTGCGGCCAGTTGGCGCAGGACCGCGCGCGCGTCGGCTGGCCGACCGGTTTCGCAGAAGATGAGCGCCCGGCAACAGCGCCATACGATCAGGCCGTCGGCGCGCAGCGCTTCGTCCATTTGCCGGGCGAGTGATTCGGCGTCGGCGATGCGGCCGCGTTCGCGGCGGATGAAGAATACGTGCTGTCCGTGGACTTCCTCCGTGAACGTCATCCCCGCCGATCGGCCGATGGCGATCGCTGCGTCCGTCAACCGTTCCGCTTCGGACAGATGTCCGCGCATGAGTGCCAGCATCGCCGCCCACATCTGCGACCACCAGCGGTAGTACGGCTGCCGGATGAATTCGATCGACGCCGTGGCGCTCTCGATCGCCGCGCGCGTTCCCGCAAGATCCCCGACCGTGACCAGATCGATGATCAGCATCGCGCTCGCCTGGACGGCGATCCTCGGGTTGGGCGCCTTCGCCAGGAGCTGCACAGCTTCCCGATTGAGCGCCAAACGCTGCGCGACTCGCTCCGGCCCGAACGACCACATGAGCGCGGTGCAGCGCGCGAACAGACTCTCCGCCAGCGCCCGGGCGTCGCCCGACGCGCGCGCCTCGGCGAGCGCCAGCGCGCTCATCCGATCGACACCCGCGGAATCCAGGTAACCCTCCAGGAGCGCAAGACGAGCGAGCAAGCGGCTCCGCAGCTCGGCGCGCACCGGCGTGGCCGGCGCGTCCTGAAGCCCGGCGAGCGCAGCTTCCAGCGGGTCGCCCTCTTCGCGAGCCGCTCCCCAACGCATGAGCGCGGGTCCGTGTTTTCCCACTGCGGCCTGCGCCATGCGTTGGGCGTCGCCGAACCGTCGTGCGAGCGCGAAGGCCTGCGAGAACGAGTCGCGGGCGCGGTCGTATCGACCGGCGGCGAACCAGGCATCGCCCTCGCCCAGCAGGAGGTCGCAGCAGCGCACCGCGCTCTCGCGACTATCGGCAAGCAGGTCACGCGCGCGTCGACGAAAGTCGGCTGCCTGCTCGTACGCGAGCTCACTGGCGGCCCGTTCTGCGGCGCGTTCGAGGTACTCGACCGCGCGCGCGCTGTTGCCCAGGGGCGCCGCACCTTCCAGGTGGCTCGCGATGGCGGCAAGATCCAGCTCGCCCTGCCCGGCGACTTCGATCGCTTGCGCGGCAGCGCGGTGCAGCCGAGCGCGACGTCCCGCGGGTAGGCGCGCGTAACAGACGTCGCGGAAGAGGCCGTGGGCAAATGTGACCGCCGTGGGCTTGTCCTGCCGCAGAAGCACCCCGGTCCGGAAGGCCGGCTGCAGTCGATCGAGCAGCTCGGCGGGCTCGACGCCGGTCAAGCGCGCCAGTGCGGCGAGATCGACCTGGCTGCCTAGCACGGCAGCGCTGGCGAGCAGGTCCAGCAGCGCGGGACCCAACGGCGCCAACCGCGCCTCGATCGCATGCCGGATGCCGTAGGGCGGAATAACCGAGATCTCTCCCAGCTCGTGCAGCTTTCCGTCCGCGGCAAGCAAGCGGGTGAGCTCGTCGATGAACAGCGGGTTGCCGCCGGTCGCAGCCTGCAACCGCGCGGCGGTCTCAGGCGGGATCTCATATCCCGTCAGGACGCCCGCCAGCTCCGCCACCTCCGCGAGCTCGAGCCCGCGCAGATGAAGTGACCGGCAGCGGCGTGCTACCGCCGCGAGTGCCGGTTCGTTGGCGCTCGCATCGCCGTGCTCCAGCGCGGTGGCGAGCAGCAGGATCGGCGCCGCGCGAACCTCATCGGCGAGAAACTCGAGCAGCTGCAGCGAGCCGGCGTCGGTGCGGTGCGCGTCGTCGACGATCAGGAGCAGGGGCCGCCGCGCCGCGGCCGCCGCGAGATAGCGCGCCGCGGCATCGAATGAGACGAAGCGCGCGGACTCGTCCGGAAACGACGGTCGCATGCCCTCTCCGACTTCGGGAACGAGCGGGGCGAGCTGGGCGGCGTCAGCCCCCAGCGCCGCGAGCACGTTCGCATGTGCGGTGTCGGCGCTCAGGCCATTGAAGATCTGGCGCCAGGGCCAGAACGGCGGCGCGGCGGCCGCATCGCGAGAACGACCCCAGGCGATCCGCATGCCGAGTGCCACGGCTTCGCGAGCCGCCTCCTCAGCCAGACGCGACTTGCCAATCCCCGCCTCGCCCGACACGTAGAGGGCGTTGCCGCGGCCTTGGCACACGTCGCGAAGCGCGCGGCGCACGACCTCGCGCTCTCGCCGCCGACCGACGAACGTCCCGCTCTGCGGCGTCGATGTGCCGGTGCTCCGCTGCGCAGCCGGAACCTCGAGTGACCCCTGCTCGGTCACTGCCGCGACGAAGCGAAAGCCCCGGCCGCGGATGGTTGCGATCGAGTGCTGCCGCCTCCCATCGTCGCCGATGGCTCGCCGAATGGCATTGAGCGCCGTAGCGAGCGAGGCGTCGCTCACATGGACGCCCGGCCAGATCGCCGCCAGAAGCTCATCTTTCGACACGACGCGGTTGCGCTCGCGAACGAGATAGAGCAGCACGTCGAGCGCTTTTGGAGCCAGCGCGACCCGCGATGCACCGCGACGCAGCTCGAAGAGCGCTGGCTGCAGGATGAAGTCGCCGAAGATGAAGCGCGTCGACGGTTCGCGGGACGCGTCGCTCTCAGCTGCCACGTTTCTCCCCCCGGGCTCTGAGATACAGGCACCAGCATTATCAAAGCCGTTGGAATCACAGATGAACTCCTCGTGAACATTTCGTGACACATGTGTGGCGCGAATATCCTCGGCTGCCTGTCAGCTCCGGAACGCGCCATTCTCCGCTACGCAATGCACGGGCGTATACGGTTGCAATGAGCGGTCGCAATGCGTGTCGACCGCCGAGGTGCGGCACGTGTAGGTTACGAGATCAGAGGCTTGGGCCTGGGGATCGCGGCGCGGCGCTACTGCGATCCGCGGCTCGCGAAGCAAAAACTTTGGGTCGTAGGCACGGTCTCTCGAACCGAACACGCGCCCGCCCCCGTCGAGCGCCGGGCTCGAATGAGATTTAGAAGCAGAGGAGCACGGAGGTTTACAGCCGCGCCACGCATACGTGAAGGCGTAGAGGCGACAGTGCCCCCGTCCGCCTCTGCGGCGCGACCCTATCGTCGCCGACGTGCGGCGGCCACGATGCCCAGCGCTGCCAGCGCCAGCGACAGGACGGCCAGCGCCGCTCCCCCGAGCGCCGGCGCGCCGGCACTCGGGACGCCGAGTATCGAGAGCGCAGTGTTGCTGAACACTGCGACGCCGACGCCGGCCGTCTGTCCGCCCTCGGCTTGCGACGCGGAGGCGGCTGCACCGGGTCGATGCGGAGGCGGGCATTGCTCCGCGGCCATGGGCTCGACGGAG
>Ga0066388_100003139_pt1 | contig 10556 bp, 8 predicted proteins | sample PanSoiMetaGPlot6_FD_64539 | JGI IMG/M metagenome (GOLD analysis project Ga0066388, IMG submission 64539) | Tropical forest soil microbial communities from Panama analyzed to predict greenhouse gas emissions - Panama Soil - Plot 6 (Hybrid Assembly) | ecosystem: Environmental > Terrestrial > Soil... | reverse complement strand
GCGGCCTGCTCGTCGAGCTCGTTCAGGCCCTTCGCGACCTCGGCGTCGACCTCGTACTGGGCCTCGCCCATGACCCGCACGATCACGGCTGCAGCTCCTTCTTCTCACCGCCGCTGCCGAGCTCGGACTTCATCTGCTCGAGCTCGCGGTCGACCTGCGACTGCGACGCGATCGCGCCCAGCTCGCGGTCGAGCTGGGTCTGGTCGGTGGTGAAGTCCTCGAGCGCGCCCGACATCGTCAGCTCGTCGATCGCCGACGCACGCGCCGTCATCTGGTCGGTCTTGTCCTTGGCGCGCTGGATCGCGAGCCCGGTGTCGGCCATCTGCTCGCCGATCCCGGTCGCCGCCTCGCCGATGCGCACCTGCGCCTCGGCCGCCGAGTACTGGGCCTTGATCGTCTCCTTCTGCGTCCGGAACGCCTCGACCTTCGCGGACAGCGCCTTCTCGCTTGCGACGAGCTTCTCCTGCTGCTGCTCGAGCTGCTGCGACTGCTGGTCGAGGCTCTGGAGCTGCTGCTGGAGTCCGGACTTCCGCTCGAGGGCCTGCCGCGCGAGATCCTCGCGTCCCGCTGCCAGCGCCTGGCGCGCCTGCGTGTCGAGCTTCACGACGCTCTGCTGCAGCTGCGTTTCCTGGAGCTCCAGCCGCTTCTTCGCGGTGACCACGTCCGCGATCCCCCGCTTGACGTTCTGGAGCAGCTCGAGCTGCTTCTCGTACGAGTAGTCCAGCGTCTCCGCCGGATTCTCGGCGCGATCGAGCATCTTCGAGAGCTTCGCCTTCACGACCGTCGAAGCCCGTGACATCAGGCCGGCCATTCGTCCTCCTCTCGGTGCGGAGCGTCAAGCGTAGCGGCGTTGCAGCGCCTCCGAGCCAGACAGGCGGAGGCCCCGCGTTTTGCGGGGCCTCCGTCGGTGGTGTGGGTCCCGTTGCGGCTACTGGCAGGTAGCCGGCGGGTGGTCGTAGCTCGTCAACCGGATCCCGTTGAGGATCGGAACGCCGGTGCTCCTGCGGGTGGCGAGCTGGACGTTGACGTCGCCGTTTGCCGGGATTACCACGCACCTCGACCTGTCGAGCGCGTAGTTGTCGCCCACGAGCGAGGCGATGTCGAACGCGACCAGGTACGGCGTGCCGTTCACGATCACGTCGAACTGCCGCTGCCCGGTATTCTTGCCCTGGATCTCGGCGAACTTGAGCTCCAGGAGGTAGTCGCCGCCGCGAAGGCCGGTGAAGCGGTAGTTCATCGCGGTGACTCGCGCCATCTGGTAGAGCGGATCGTCGTCCGTCCCGCCAATTGCCGACCTCGTGCTCGCGGTCCTCGACGGGAACTGGACGTACCCCGACTTGTTCGTCGGCGTGTACGCCCGGTCGGCCAACCAGTGGTACCCGGCCGTGTCCGTGTAGGCGCCGCCGCCCGAATTGAACCCGCGCGTGTAGCGCACGGTCAGCTGAATCGGAACCGTAAGGGTCGGGTGCCGCCCGCTGTTCGTGCGGAACGTCAGTGTCGCCTTGTACACACCCAGCGCCAGACCGGTCGTGTCGACCGTCACCTGGACGTCGGTATGGCCGCCAGGATCGATCGTCCCGCTGGTGGGGCTCTCCGACAGCCACGGTACGTCCGTGAACGCGAAGCACTGGTCGAGCTCGGACAGCTTCTCGGAATCCGACGTCGGGCTGAACCCGCCCGAGGAGCCGCCGACCTTGTAGAAGCCGCACGAGCCGCCCGCGCGGTAACGCGGGAACGTCGAGTTCGGCAGAGCCGTCCAGCTGTCTGCCGCCGGGTCGTACGTGAAGCCCTGGTTCGTGATCGTGCTGAACCCCTGCGTCACGCCGTTCGACACGGCCAGCGTCCCGTTCGGCGCTCCGGACACGGATGCCCAGAGGTCGATCGGCATCGGTGCGATCGGGCTCCACGAGTCCGAGCCCGGGTCGTAGACGTTGCCGCTGCTGAACGTGGTTCCGCCGCTGACACCGCCAGAGCAATAGACCTTGCCGTTGATCCCGCCGCACGCCTCCCACGAGTCCGTGGTCGGGTAGTTCGCGGCGGCATCCCAGCTGTCGCTTGCCGGGTCATAGCGGGCGACATGCGCGGACGGCGTGCAGAACGCATCCGCACAGCCGCCGACGAGGTAGATCTTGCCGTCGGCGACCGCGACGCCCGGCGCTGCTGTCGGTGCCGGGTTGGCGGCCACGGTGCTCCAGGTGTTCGAGCTCGGGTCGTACACGTCGGTCTCGGCAATCGGGTTGCCCGCGGCATCCCAGCCGCCGCTCACGTAGAGGAGACCGTTGACCGCTGCCACACCCGGCTTCTCGCGTGCCACCGGCATGTCGGCAATCGGGCTCCACGAATTCGAGCCCGGGTCGTAGACGTACCCCTTCTTCAAGAGGTTGAAGCCCGAGTCGATCCCGCCGACGGAGTACTCCTTCCCGTCGATGAAGTCGGCGGAGTTGTCCATGACCCCCGTCGGGTAGCTCGCGATCGTCGACCACGTCGGGGCGAGCGGCCCACCGGTGCTCAGGGCCGGCGCGTGACCGGCATTCCGAGCCCGGAGGCCGTACCAGGCAGGCGACGCCAGGTCGCCCTTGCTCAGGGTGATCCTGGACAGCTTCGAGCCCTTGCGATCAAGGGACGGCCCGGCGGGCCCGCCGCCGGACTCCTTGACGTCCCAGGACATCGGGAGGCCGCCGGTGTTGCTGAGCGTGAGCGTCTTCGTCGCCGTGTCACCAGGCTCGACGACGAAGTCGAGTGACGCCGGACTCACCTCGCCTCGTGGCGTGCGGAGCGAGAAGTCCTGCGTCGTCGTCTGGTTCTCGTTGATGGCGACGTCCGCTGAGCCGGTTTCGTAGTTCGACTTGGTGGCCTGGATGGTGTAGCTCCCCACGGGTAGCTGCATCCGGTAGAAGCCGGTCCCGTCGGTTGTCGTCTGCCGGACGACGTTGTTGTTCTGGATGGCCTGAACCTTCGCGCCGCCGAGCGCGAGATGGTCGTTGGCGTCGGTCACGTTCCCCTGGACGAACCCGGATGGCGGCAGGAAGTAGCGAATCGCCGTCTGGCCCAGGTTCAGGGCCGGTGCATTGAACGAGTACTGGAACGCATCCGTCCCGTCCTGGTTTTCGATCCCGAGCGTGGCCGAGCTGCCCTGCTCGTGGGCGTTGTCCACGTTCCGGTACTCGGTCAGGATGTCCCCGTTCGCGTAGAGGATCACCTCGAAGTCGAGCCGGTCGCCGCAACAGGGGAAGAAGCTCGCGTTCCGCCACTCGATCACGAAGCGGTCCGGGTTCGAGAGCGTCTCCGTCCAGGTCGAGGACGAGCCGTCCAGGAAGAGGTCGTCCCAGAACGGATAGATCGCCGCGTTCGGCGCACCCGCGCTGGGGATCGACGAGTTGCTGAAGATGCAGTTGTTGGCCTGGAAGTTGATGTAGCCGTTCGTGCAGACGAACGCCGAGTTGTAGCTCTGGCCGTACAGGCTGAACGCGAACGGCAGGTTCACCGACGTCGAGTTGTCGTCACCGGACAGCCCGAGCGGCGTGGTGCCCTCGATGTAGTCCGGGGTCTCGAGTCGGCACGAGTAGCCGAAGTTGTCATGTCGTGACGGCAGCGCAAAGTCGTGCGTCGTCGGCCCGGAGATCGTCACCGAGTCCGTTTGCGGAAGGTTGCAGTTCCCCGCCTGCGCTTTGACGTTGTACGTGCCGTCGGGCACCGAGGCGAAGCTGTAATGCCCGTTGACGTCGGTCGTCGCGGGTGCGATCGGCGTCCCGAGGATCGTCACCGTCGCGTTCTCGATCGGGTTGCCCCCGGTATCACTGACAGTCCCGTCAAGCGTGTCGGACGGAGCCTGGGTGAGCGAGAAGTCGAGGACGGTGTCGCCGCCGTCGGTGACCGTCGCCGGTTGGGTCAGGTCGTTGTAGCCGAAGGCATGCGCGGTCACCTGGTAGTCGCCCGTCGGTATCACGAACGAGTAGTGGCCGCTGGCGTCAGTCGTCGTGGATGCTCCCAGTGGGTTGGCGGTGACGGTGGCCCCAGCGATCGGGTTGCCGCCCGACGAGACGGTTCCCTCGAGCGTGCCGTGCGGCTGCGGGGTGCAGGACGGGAACTTGAAGTTCCCGATCCGCGTCCGCCAGTTGAACGAGGAGGTGGTCTGGTAGTACTCCTGCGTGTACCAGAAGGTGCAGTCGTCCACTGGGTCGACCGTCATGTCGCTGTAGTCACCCCAGCGGCCGAAGGTGTCCGTCTGGCTGCCGGTCCCGTCGAAGAGATGCGCCTCTCCCTGGCCCATCGTGCCGGGCGGGTCTCCGACCAGACGACCGGTGTAGCGAATCTGTGGGTTGATCGTCGCGTCGGAGGCGCTGAAGCCCAGCGCCATGTCGCCGACGTGGTCCATCGCGAGGCTGCCCATCCAGCGCCAGGTGTTATCGGGCTGGTAGGTGCCCTGCTGCGTGAAGCTAGGCGCGCCCGAGGTGGCGTTGTCGATCTGGAACCAGCGGATTCCCGCGACGCCCCCTGACTGCACGGTGATGTTGCCCGTGAGCGCCTCGTGGCCGCCGCCCAGGTTGCGGTACGCCGAGCGGAACATCTCCCGGTCGCCGAGCGTGTCGACCGGGTCGCCGCCGAGCTGCGGCACGCAGGACTGCACGCAGATCTGGTTGTACGGGTCCGGGGTCAAGTTCCCGCCCAGCGTGAAGGTCGAGTTGTTGGGGTTCGCGAAATCGACGTGGAAGCGGAACAAGGGCCACGTTTGATTCGTACCCACCGCGAGGACCGGGTTCGGGGCGCCGGCCGGCGGCGGAACCAACCCGTCCAGGTCGGCCGGCTTGTAGAAGTTGTCCGAAGGGCTTCCGAGCGGACCGGCGATGAAGGTCGCGGGGTTGCCCGCGAGCATCGACGTCCGATCGAGGGCGAAGGCCTGCGGCCCGAGGAACGCCGTGCCGGACGAGTTGAACACGTCCATGCTCATGTAGTAGGCGTCCGGCCACACCCCGAGCTTCGGATAGTCGAAGAAGTTCGAGCCGAGGTTGAAGTCGTAGCGGTTGTACGAGCCGGTGGCGTCGCTTCCTGTGGAGACCGCAACGCACTCGTCCGTGGGGACCGATGTCCCTGCGAACTCGGTTACGACCCAGCGGTTGGCGAGCTGGTCGTAGAGGACGACGGGGTCACCGTCGCCGTTGGTCTCACAGACCCCGCCGAAGCCGCTCCAGAACGACTCGATCGAAACCGGGCCTAGTACGGATGAGCCCGTCGTCTTGTCGAAGACCTGCACGCCCTCGTTCACGATCTGGACGTACTGCGTCAAGCCGACCTCGCCGTTCGTGTCCGGCGGGGCACAGAAGCAGCTCACGCCCGGGTAGGCGATTCCGTCGAAGTTCAGAATCGTCGCGGGCATGTTCGCCTTCGGCAACGACGACTGAACGGCGGGGTCCCTTCGGCCCTGCTGAAGCGTCCGGCCGCGGGTGATCGAAGGCCTCACCGCCTGGTGCGGGGCTAGCGGGGCGATCTTCTGGTCCGGCATGGTCCGTAACGCGGGTGAGGTGTCGTTCCGAATCGAATGTCCCACCCTCATGCCGGGCTGCATCACCGGCTTGACCGCCGGGCCCGCGAGCACATGCGCTCCGGGGCTCGAGGACCTTGCCGCCAGCCCTGACCCGCCGGCTACTGCAAGCACGATTAAGGCGAGGAACAGTGCAGACACCACCCCACCGATCGTCTTCCTTCGTTGATCCCGCATCACGGATCCCCCTTTTTCCGAGGTCGGGGCAGGAGATGTCGTCCCCCCTGTGTGTCGAGCCGGGGAATTGTCGAGACGTGGGCTCGTCAGGGCAATGGACCAGGGGGGTCTAACTTGGGTCCACCCACCGCGCCGAGCCGGTCTAGATCAGGAGTGACGCGCGGGCCAGCGTTGCCACCTCGTCACGGTGGCTCACACCGAGCTTGGCGAGGATGTTGTGGACGTGGTTCTTGACCGTCGCCTGCTGGATGGAGAGGCGGCTCGCGATCTGCTTGTTGGAGAGCCCTTCGGAGATGAGCGCCGCGATCTGGCGCTCGCGGGGCGTGAGCTTCTGGCTTCCGTGCGGCGCGACGTCCTGGAGGGCTGCGACGCGCTCGGCAAGAACGGCCGACAGCCGCGGAGAGCACCTGAGCTCGCCGTTCGCGGCGGCTTCCACGGCCTCGACCACCTCCGCCACCGGCTGCTCGACGGTCACGTAGCCCGCGACTCCGGCCTCGACGAACTCGAGTTGGTCGGCCTCGCCCTCCGGGATCCCGACCGCGACGATCTTCGCGCCCGGGGCCGCGGCAGTGAGGGCTCGCACCCGGGCAAGCCCTGTGTCTGTTGAGGCATCGACCACGACCACGCTCGGCTCGGTGATGCCGATCGCCATCGTCGCTATGTCTCCGGGGGTCGCACCCGTCACGTCGATCCGTTCCTCGTCCGTTAGCGCGTTGACCAACAATTCCCGGTAGACGCACACATCCGCGACAAGGAAGACACGAATAGCCCATTCGCCGTCTACGTAATCCGGTTGTTCGGTCGGCGCACTCGCATCGTGCGCCGTTGCGCTCGTCGGCCGCAGCGAGGATCCCCCGCCTCGCACGTCCCCTCCCCTTCAGGTCGCTGGGGGCGGAGAATGCACGTCCTGTCCCGACATGTCAAGCTGCCTCGATATACGGGATGATCATCGAGCGGAGCATGCACCCCGACTGGCTCTCCAACGCGTACCTGATCGCGGACGAGCCGGGCGGAACTGCAGTCTTCGTCGACTCGGGCGCGCCGCTCGAGCCGCTCTTCGAGGCCGTCGACCGCGATGGGCTCACGGTGACGCACCTGCTCACGACGCATGCAGACCACGATCACGTCGCCGGCGATTCCGAGATCACGGCTCGGTACGGCGTGCCGATCGTCAAGGGTGACCTCGAGACGGGCGGGCTCTCCGTCCGCGCTCTCGGGACTCCGGGCCACAAGGACGACCACCTCGCGTTCATCGTCAACGACGAGCTCGTCGTGACCGGAGACGTGCTCTTCAAGGACGCCGTCGGCGGCGGCGACTTCGAGCAGATCCGCAGCTCCGTCATGGACGTCCTCATGCAGCTCCCGGACGAGCTGCGCGTCCTCCCGGGCCACACGGACGAGACGACCATCGGCCGCGAGCGCGAGCACAACCCGTTCATCCGGGTCTGGAGCGGACGCGAGCCGGAGGGCACCGAGCCGGTGCGGGTCGGTGGTGAGGAGGCGACCCTGATCGTCTGGTCGCCCGACTATGACGGCAAGGGCAAGGCCTGGGTCCGCCTCGACGACGGCCGCGATGCGATCATCGGCGGGTCGCGCGTCGAGAGAAGGGAGAGTTGATGGCGGTCAAGCTTCATCGCTGCCCGAACCTGTGGGTCAAGGGCCCGCACCCGTGCTGGAAGGTGCAGAAGGCGCTCGACGACGCGGGCATCCAGTACGAGATCGTCAAAGAGAAGTACTTCGGGCCGCGTTCGGAGACGGTGAGCCGCACGGGCCAGAAGCGCTTTCCCTGGATCGAGTTCGAGGACGGCTCGGTGTACCGCGAGCAGTCCAGGGACATGGCCAGGCGGATCAGCGAGGGCAAGCTGAAGGAGGCGCCGCGCGCCCAGGCGTCCGCCTCCACGTGATCGTCCCGGACGAGATCGAGGAGTACGCGGCCGCACACACGACGCCGCCGACCGAGCTGCTCCAGACGCTCGCCGCCGAGACGCGCGAGACCCTGCGCGCGCCGCAGATGCTGACCGGAACGATCGAGGGCCGGTTCCTCGAGCTGCTCGTGTTCGGCCTGGGCGCGAAAGGCGTGCTTGAGCTCGGCACGTATAGCGGCTACTCGTCGGTCTCGATGGCGGCCGGCCTGCCCAAGGGCGGGCACATCGACACGTGCGAGGCCGACGAGACCCACGCCGAGGTCGCGCGCCGCTACATCGCACAGAGCCCGTACGCCGACCGGATCACGGTGCACCTCGGCCCGGCGCTCGACACGATCGCCCAGCTCGAGGGCGAGTGGGACTTCGTCTTCGTCGACGCCGACAAGGAGAACTACCTCAATTACTACGAGGCGCTCCTGCCGCGCCTGGCGCCCCGCGGCCTCATGGCCTTCGACAACACCCTCTGGAGTGGCCGCGTGCTCGAAGACGAGCCCGATTCCGAGGGCACGCGTGTGATGAAGGAGCTGAACGACCGCCTCGCCTCGGACGATCGCGTCGTCGCGGTCCAGCTCACCGTGCGCGACGGCGTCACACTTGTCCGAAGGAAGCCCTAGCTACACTGTGCCCCGCGCGGGGCTATAGCTCAGCTGGGAGAGCGCCTGGATCGCACCCAGGAGGTCGCCGGTTCGAGTCCGGCTAGCTCCATCCGCAAAGGGCCTGCACACACGAGCGCCTTTGCTCTCTATTCGGGCAACGCACCTAGGCGTGTGGCAACGGAAGGGCAACGGCTGACGCAACAAGGTCCACATGGGGACGTTGGTCGTCATCATCAGGCTTAGCCCTCGGCGGCTCCCAGTTGCTCCAGGGTCGGCCGGAAACCACCATTACGGTGTGCGCGCGATCACGGTTCGCGGCTCCGTGCTCGGTAGCTTGGCGATCGGGCTCGTTGCGAGCGTTTGGCTCGGGAGCGGAAGCGTGCGCGCGGCATCCGGAGGACAGACGCTGACCGTTCGTCGAACGTGGCGCCCGGCGCGTCACTCCCGTTGCGATCGACCTAAGCCGAGCGTCTTCGCCTACCGGTGGCCGGTCAAGCCATTCGACGTGCAGCATCCAATCCGGGGCAACTTCGGCGATCCGCGAACGATCAGCTCCAGCGCGCTCGGCGCAGATGTGCCCAGTACTTCGGGGTCGTTCACCTTCCACAATGGCGTCGACATCTCTGTGCCGGACGGGACGCCCGTCTACCCGGTCGCGTCTGGCACGGCCTCGGTCGGCTACGCAGACGAGGTCATCGTTCGCACGCGCGACTTCCGGACCTTCCAGTACTTCCACATCAAGCCCGAGGTTCGGCCCGGGCAGCACGTGGTCGCCTACAGGACGGTGCTCGGACGCGTCAATCCGCAATGGCTCCACGTCCACCTCTCGGAGCTCGACGGCTTCCGAATTCACAATCCGGTCGACCCGGGTCACCTCGAGCCGTATCGCGACCACACCATCCCCTCGGTGCAAAGCCTCGATCTGAGCAACCCGTCCGGAACATCGGTCGACCCGTTGTCACTGCACGGAGAGGTCGTGATCGCGGCCGAGGCGAGCGACTTGCCGTCAATTCCGGTCCCAGGGCTGTGGCTCAACTTTCCAGTGACGCCCGCGCTCGTCTCCTGGAAGATGGCCGACGCAAGCGGCGCGACGATCGTGCCTCCGACGACGGTCGTCGGCTTCCGCCGTACACAGCCGCCGAATCGCGACTTCTGGCGCGTCTACGCGCCGGGCACGTACCAGAACTTCCCGGACTTCGGCCGCCACAAGTACTTCGGCCTGCCGGGTCGGTACCTCTTCAACCTCACCCCCCAGCCGCTCGACACGCGACGGCTCCCGAACGGCTTCTATGACCTCACCGTCGGAGTCGCCGATGTCTGCGGGAACCGCGGCACGCTCACTGAGCGCCTCCGGGTTCAAAATGGCCGACCAGCGCATTAGGGTCCGCGCGTGCGCTGGGGTCTTGGAGTGATGTCGCTCGCCATCTTCCTTGCGCTCCCATCCGCCGTCGGCGCCGGAGCGGACAAGCCGGCGATCACGACCCTGTACCCGGTCGCGCACCCGAGGGGCCTCATCGTCACGAGCGCAGGCTGGCCGTACTGCCAGCAGATGCGCAAGCTAGCGCCCCGCTCAGGCTACGCGTTGCTCTGCGGGAGGTTCTGGAAAGACGGGTACACCGGCGTGCATCTCCGGGATCTCCGCCACCTCGACTGGGGGGACCCCGGCTACCTCAGCGCGTTCGCGCAGATCATCCGCGCGACTCACAAGCAGATTGGCGGGAAACTCGTGCTGCTCGGCGTCTCAGGCTCGGGTTTCGCGGTGGCGACCCTTGCCGCTCACCATCCGGAGATCCGCCCGGACCGACTGATCGTGATCGACTCGTACCTCGATCTCCTCGCGCGCAGGCGTGCCCTGTCTCCGACGCAGAAGACCGCGCGCGAGATCGACGAGGAGACCGGCGGTTCCGCGGCGGCGCTCAAGGCGCGGAGCGTCTCGGCGTCTGGTCTCGCGACTCTCGTCAGGCACGGCACCAAGCTCGCGGTGATTTGGAGCGTTTCGGCCGGCGAGCAGCGGGAGTTCAACGGCGCCACTTGCGACCTCGACGCGAACGCCGCGACCCTGTCACGGCTTGCGCAGACGTTGGGTAGCCCTGTGAGGGCTTGGGTGACGACCGGTAGACACGGGTACGACCTCTGGAACCACGGCGCCGCGATCATGGCCGGCCGATACCCCGGTCGAGCGGTGTCGTTCGGGTCAGATGGCCGCATCCCGCCGGGCTCGGTCTGCAAGTAGCACAATGCCCCGGCCGGGTTAGGCGCCCGTCGTCGCGCTGAGGCGATCCTTCTTGGGAGCGAGCAAGGAGGAGTAGAGCTTGAGCA
>Ga0066388_100003138_pt1 | contig 10557 bp, 10 predicted proteins | sample PanSoiMetaGPlot6_FD_64539 | JGI IMG/M metagenome (GOLD analysis project Ga0066388, IMG submission 64539) | Tropical forest soil microbial communities from Panama analyzed to predict greenhouse gas emissions - Panama Soil - Plot 6 (Hybrid Assembly) | ecosystem: Environmental > Terrestrial >... | reverse complement strand
GGGCCAGGTCATGGCGAGCTCTGGACGTCTCCCCCGCAACCCGTACGGCGGTGTGAGTGCCCGCGCGCGGGTGGCGGCCCGGCGTGACCGCATGCTCGCGGCGGGACTGGAACTGTTCGGCACGCAGGGTTACCTCCCCACGACGATTGATCAGGTGTGCGCGGAGGCCGGGCTGACCAAGCGGTACTTCTACGAGGGTTTCCGCTCGTGTGAGGACCTGTTCAGTGCGCTCCTGGACACCCTGTGGGTCGAGGCGGCCCAGCGTGGCATGGCGGCGGTGGAGGCGGCGCAAGGCGGCCCGGAGACCCGGATACGGCAGGGGATCGGTGCGGTGGTCGACTACTACACCGGTGACGTGCGCCGCGGCCGGGTGGCGTTCCTGGCGGCGGCCGGGATCAGCGACCGGATCGAGGCGCAGCGCCGGGAGCACGTCGGCGCGTTCACCCAGTTGCTGCGAAGCTACGCGGGCGAACTGCTGGGCGAGCGGGTCCCGCCGGAACAGGCCATGCGCCTGAACGCGGCCGCGCTCGTCGGTGCCGGCGGAGAGCTGGTGACCGAGTTCTTGCTGGGGAAGGTGACGATCTCCCCCGCCGGGCTGGCCGATTACCTCACCAGCCTGGCCCTGGCCATGATCGGCATCCGGCCCCGGGACGTCGCGGCCAGCGCCGGCCCGGGCCCGGCTGAGGCCCAGCCGTGACGGCCGGCGCCGGCGTCCAGCCGGTCACCGTGCGGGCGGGCACTCCGGCTCCCGCGCGCGTGGCCCTTGCCTCTGAGCAATTCTCCGGGCTGATCGACTTCCTGCTCCCGCACGCCCGTCGGGACTACTGCGACCTCGATACCGCAACGCTGGCCCGTTACCTCGACGCCTATCACGCCACCGACACGCTGGCCGACGCCATGGTGACCCACCTGCGCGATCACCGCGGCGCCGGGCGGGGACAGCTGGAACAGGCCCTTGAGTGGGGGATCGGCTCGGTCACCGGGCCGCCACCGCAGCTGTCCGCCTTCGTGCGCAGCGTGGACCGGCTCCCCGCCATGATCGACCTGGCCCGGGTCGAGGAGGGGGCACGCTGCCTGCGGCGCATCGGCGCGATCACCATCACCGGGTTCGGGATGGCGGCCGGCTTCTACCTCGGCGCGATCTTGCCCGGCCCCGCCCGCGCGCTGGCCGCGAGCACCCGCACCGTCCAGCACCCGGCCCGCCGCCTGTCCGAGACCGCCAAGTTCGTCCTGGGCACGTTTGCCCCCGGCGGCTACGGCCGGTTCGGCGACGGCTGCAAGAACGCCACCCGGCTCCGCCTGACCCACGCCGCGATCCGGGCCCGCCTGCGCGGCACCTGGGATCCCGGCATCTACGGCGCACCGCTGTCCCAGGCCGACACCCTCCTGGCCGCCATGACCTTCAACGTCCTTCCCGCACTGGCCGCCGCCCGCCTGGGTTACCGCTTCACCAGGCACGAGGAAGACTGCCTCGCCCACTTCTCCGCCTGCGCGGCCTACCGGCAGGGCGTGCCCGCAGACCTCCTCAGCGTCACGCTCGACCAGCAGCGGGCGTTCATCTACTTCATGCTCCGGACCGCCCGCGGCAACGTCGACCCGCAATCCACGCACGACGTGATGCGACCTCTGGTGACCGCGGCGTTTCCCGGTCTGCCGGCACCAGCCCAGCCGCTGGCCCGCGCGATCTTGCACGGCTACGGCAGGCTGTTCTTCGGCGACGAACTCTGCGACCGCACCGGGATACCCGACACCATCGCCAAGCACCTCATCCCGCTCACCCGGCCCGCGATCGCCCTGCTCGAGCTGGCCCGCACCCGAAGCCGCACCGTCCAGGCCCTCGCCGACATCGCGGCAGGCTACCGGTGGAACACGCTTATGCCCCGCACCGGCCAGCTCATGACCGAACCCGAAACCGCGCGCTTCGCCGCCTGCTGACTGGCCGGCCGGTGCCGCCGATTGGCGCTGCTCCTGGCCGCGCCGGCCAGGACAAGCGCTGATTCCAGGCCGCTCCGCCGGGCTAACACCCGGCGGCGAGCTGCCGGGCGGCCTGGCGCAGCCAGCGGCGCGGGCTGGCCAGAGCCGCAGCCGTGCCGCCGGCCAGGTCCGTCAGGGCGATGACGGCCATCGGCGCCGTAACCCCGCCCGGCGCCCGCCCCTCCCCCGCAAGCCCCTCGCTTACCTGGCCGGCGACCAGGGCCACGGGCACTCCTGCCGCGGCGGCGGCGGCGATCACGGTCCCGCACGTCTTGCCGGTCAGCGAGGTCGCGTCGAACCGTCCCTCGCCGGTGATGACGAGATCCGCCCCGGCCAGCGCGCGGTCCAGGCCAGCCAGGCGGGACAGTTCCGCCGCCCCCGGCGCCAGGACCGCGCCCCAGGCGGCGGCGAGCCCGTAGCCGGTGCCCCCGGCGGCGCCGGCGCCCGGGGCAGCCGGGTCACCGCCGAGCACGTCGGCGAGCCGGGCCAGTCCGGCTTCCAGGCGGGCGATCTGCGCGCGGCTGGCGCCTTTCTGCGGCCCGAAGACGGCGGCCGCGCCGCGCGGGCCGAGGAGCGGCGCGGTGACGTCGGTCAGGCAGGTCACCCCGCCGGCCGGGGGCGGCCGCAGGTTCCCCAGGTCCGCCTCGGCCAGCGCGGCCAGCGCCCCGCCGCCCGGGGGCAGCGGCTGGCCCGCGGCGCCGAGGAACCCGGCCCCGAGCGCGGCCAGCGCCCCCGTACCGCCGTCGGTCGCGGCGGCACCGCCGAGCCCCACCAGAATCCGGGCCGCCCCGGCGTCCAGGGCGCGGCCCAGCACCTGGCCGAGGCCGGTCGTCTGCGCGCCCATCGGGTCCGGGCGTGCCAGCAGTGGCAGCCCGCTGGCCCCGGCCAGCTCGGTCACGGAGGTCCCGCCCGGCAGTTCCAGCCAGCGGCTGGTGACCGGGGCGCCGCCCGGGCCGGTCACGCGGGCCCGGTGCCAGCGGGCGCCGGGCACGGTGGCCGCCAGCACGTCCAGGGTCCCCTCGCCCCCATCGGCCAGCGGCAACCGGGTCACCTGGTCGCCGGGGCGGGCCGCGAGCCACCCGGCGGCCAGCGCGGCGGCCACCTCTGTCGCGCTGGCACTGCCCTTGAACGAGTCGGGCGCGATCAGCACCCGCAAGATGGCCGCCTAACCCTGGCTGTTTCCCGGCTCCGGCGGTTTGTAGGGCGGCAGCCCGAGCTTGTCCCGGATGGCCTGCTGGACTTCATCCTTGGTGCCGCGCGCGTCGATGACCGCCACGTATTCCTTGCGCCGGAACAAGGCCAGCACCGGGTCGGTCTTGTCGTGGTAGTCGCGCAACCGCACGATCAGGGCCTCTTCGGTGTCGTCCTCCCGGGTCACCAGGCTGCCACCGCACACGTCGCAGACGCCCTCCTCCTTCGGGCGGCCCTGGATGAGGTTGTAGTCCATCCCGCAGTTCGAGCACAGCCGCCGGGCCAGGATCCGCCGGCGGACCTCCGAATCGGGCAGGTCCAGGTGGATGACCCCGTCGATGTCATAGCTCTCCAGGAAGAACTCCGCCTGCCTGGCGTTGCGGGGGAAGCCGTCGATGACGAACCCGTAATTCCAGTCGTGCTCCCCCAGGCGCTGCGCCGTCACCGCCTCGGCCAGGTCGTCCCCCACCAGTTCCCCGGCCGCCATGATCCGGCGTACCTGGGCACCCATCTTGGTGTGGTGCTGGACGCTCCAGCGGAAGATGTCACCGACGCTGATATGGACCAGATCCAGGTCGGCCGCGAGGATCGCGCCCTGGGAGCTTTTGCCGCTGCCGGGCACACCCATGATGACGTATTTGCGCATGCAGTTACCTTCGCACACGAGGCGCTCGGCACAAGCCCCGTGCCGGCCGCGTTCCGCCGTGGCACGGCCCCCCCGGCGGCTCAGCCGTCCCCGTGGATTTCCCGCAGCCGTTTCTTGAGGATCTCGCCGGTCCCTGACGTGTACGTGATCAGGAACGGGCCGTCCAGGCCGGCCGGCTCGTCGATGCCGGTGCCGGGGCTGGGGCCGAGGCAGGCGACGCGGTCACCGCGGCGCACACCTAGCCCGCGCAGGCCGTGCGCCAGCCGGGTGACGCGGTCATGCAACTGGGCGTAGGTCAGCCGGTCATCGCCGTGGAAGACCGCGAGCGGCGGGGGTGCAGCGAGCGCGCCGGGCGATCCACGAGCCGACACCGTTGTTGCGCACCCCGGATCCGCTCAGCCGGCGGCCTCGCCCCGCCGCGGCCGTCGTCAAGCATGATCAAAAGTTTGAGCCCGCCCGGTTCATCCAGCGCTCGCAGGCGCGGCGGACCTTGGGATGCAGCGAGCCGCTCAGCACCGGCCAGTCCTCGCGCAGCAGCCGCGCGTTGACGAACCGGGCCATGTCGTTGCGCTGCCCCCGGGTGAGCACGATCCCGTACAGGCTGCGGCGATGCCAGTCGTCGGTCACGTCGAACTCGCGCAGGCCCGGCGGGCACAGATGGCGGGGCAGCACTACCACCCCCCGCTCGGGCCCGTGCAGGTCGTCCGGGCTGGCAGGCAGGCGCCGCGCCAGGCCGGCCGCATGCTGCCCCCGCCGGAGCAGGCCGGTCAACGACATGCTCCATTATCACCAGCACCGAGGGCCGGCCCGCGACCTGCGCGCCGGGCGTGGCGCGGGCGGCTCCAGCTTCGGGGACTACACTCTGCCCATGCCCGGCACCGAGGCCCCCCGCTGGCGCTTCCTGATCGCGCCCAGGTGGCTGGCCTGGCATCTCGTCATGGTGGTCTCGGTCTGCGGGATGCTGTGGCTCGGCAACTGGCAGCTGCACCGCGCCATCTCCGGTAACGCGCTCAGTTGGGCCTACACGTTCGAGTGGCCGATCTTCGCGGTGTTCGCCGTGGTGTTCTGGGCCAAGACGATCAAGGATGAGTTTCATCCGCCGGCCGCGGCGCAGTCCGGAGAAGACGGCGTCCCGCTGCCGGCCGGGGCGCTGCGCCAGGGCGGCCCGGCCGCCCCGGCCGGGGAGCCGGCCTCCCCGGAGGAAGAAGCGGACCTCGCCGCGTATAACGCCTACCTCGCCCGCCTGCACCGGGAAGTGAGGGGCCACGGCAAGTGGCACGGGCTGCGGTAGCCCGCGATGGCCAGCCCCGCGATAACGCCAAGGAGGTGGCGCGCGTGCGTCTCAACGTCACCCTGTACCGGGTGATGGCCTATGTGACCGGCGTGATCCTCATCGTGCTGTGCGTGCTCGCGATCGCCCAGGCGTTTACCAACGACGAGGCGATCGTCAACGCCGTCGGCACGGTGCACGGGCTGCTCTACATCGGGTACCTGTTCGTGTCCTACCCGCTCACCCGCCGGCTGCGGCTTCCGCTCTGGCCCACGGTCGCGGTGCTGCTGGCCGGCACGATTCCGGTGATGACGTTCGTGGTCGAGCGCTGGATCAGCCACCGCTACATCGATCCTGCGCTGGCGAACGTCACCGTGCGTTTACCCGGCCGGCACGGCCGGTTTCCCACCCTCGCCCCGGCGATAGCGCATACTCACACCTATGGGGACCGCCTTCCTCGACGCGCCCGGCCCGCTGGCCTTCGCCCACCGCGGCGGCGCGGCGCACGCGCCGGAGAACTCCTGGCGTGCCTTCGAGCACGCCGTGAGCCTGGGCTACCGGTACCTGGAGACGGACCTCCAGGCGACCGCGGACGGGGTGCTGGTCGCGTTCCACGACAAGACCCTGACCCGGGTCTGCGGCCAGGACGGCCGGGTGCGCCGGCTCAGCCACGCCAAGCTGTCCACCGCCCGGGTTGACGGCACCGAGCCGATCCCGCTGCTGGAGGACCTGCTGGCCGCCTGGCCCGACGTGCGGTTCAACCTCGACGTGAAGGACGTTCCGGCGATCGCGCCGCTGCCGGAGGTGCTACGGCGGACGAACGCCTGGGACCGGGTCTGCGTGGTGTCGTTTTCTGCGAGCCGGCTGCGGGCCACCCGCCGCGCCCTCGGCCGGCCGGTGTGCATGGCCGCGTCGCCGTTCGGCACCGCGATGGTGCGGTTCGGCGGCCCACGCGGCCGGCGCGACCGGGGCGGGCCGGGCCAGCAGGGCCCCCGACAGCCGGCCCGCCCGCGTCAGCAATGGCCGCTCACCGACTGGCTGTCACGCGCCGGGATCCGATGTGCCCAGGTGCCCGCCTCGATGGCCACCGAGTCGTTCATCGGCCGGGCCCAGGCGCTGGGCCTGCAGGTCCATGCCTGGACCGTCAACGATCGCCCGGCTATGGAGCGGCTGCTCGAACTGGGCATTGACGGCATCATGACCGACGAGACCGTGGTCCTGCGCGACGTTCTGGCCGCCCGCCACCAGTGGCACCCCAGGAAGCCCGCCGAGAGCTAGCACACCCGCCGCAAACCCAGGTCGCGGGGTTCCGGGGCTCGGCCCCCCGGGTCAGCACCGCGCGAGACTCCGGCGCGGCTGATCGAAGATCAGCGAGCAGGGCGGCCTGTCCGCGGTTGGAAATGGGCAGAGCGGGAATCTTGACCGCGTAGCCAGCGTTGATGTCGATGGAGGCAGACCGCCTGGGAGGCAATGCCATATGGCCGAACGTGCACTACGCGGCACCCGGCTCGGAGCTACGAGCTATGAGAACGACCGTAACACGGACCTGGCACCACGCCAGGAGATAGCTTTTGACTGCCCTAAGGGGCATCACTTTAGCGTTCCGTTCGCCGCTGAGGCTGAAGTTCCCGCCACGTGGGAATGCCGGGTCTGCGGTGCTGTTGCGTTCACCTCGGCCGCGGACCTGCCGACTCCGAAGAAGGTCAAGCCACCGCGCAGCCACTGGGACATGCTGCGCGAGCGCAGGTCCATCGCCGACCTGGAGCAGGTCCTGGCCGAGCGGCTCGCCCTGATCCGCGGAGACCGCGGGATCGACGGCGACGGCAAGGACAGCCAGCGCAAGAGCGCGTAGGGCGCTGCACGATACTTCTGGCCCAGAATTTGCGGTCGCTGCGGCGTGCCCGGATGCGGGCCCGCCGCATCAGGTGCGTTTGGCTCGCCGTAGCCGGCGCCCGCGCCCGGTGATCCCCCAGACGGTGACGCGCCACAGCGCCTCCAGCACGATCGCCCGGCTCATCTTCGACGTGCCGTGCACCCGCTCCACGAAGGTGATCGGCACCTCCGCGACCCGCAGCCCGGCGCGCAGCGTCCGTACCGCCAGGTCGATCTGGAAGCAGTACCCCTGGGACTCCACCTCATCGAGGGCGAGCGCGCGCAGCGTCTGCGCCCGGTAGGCGCGGTAGCCACCGGTGGCGTCCTTGAGCCGGATGCCGAGCATGATCCGGGCGTAGGTGTTCCCGCCGCGCGACAGCAGCTCCCGCGACTTCGGCCAGTTGCGGACCGTGCCGCCGGGCACCCACCGGGACCCGATCACCAGGTCCGCGCCGGCCAGCGCGGCCAGCAGGACCGGTAGTTCTTCTGGCTGGTGCGAGCCGTCGGCGTCCATCTCGACCAGCACGTCGTAGCCCTCGCCGAGCGCCCAGTGGAAGCCCGCGATGTAGGCGGCGCCAAGGCCCGCCTTCCCGGTGCGGTGCAGCACGTGGATGTGGCCGTCCTCGGCGGCGAGCTTGTCGCCGATCTCGCCCGTGCCGTCCGGGCTGTTGTCGTCCACCACCAGCACGTCGGCATCTGGCACGGCCCGGCGGATCCGCCCCGCCGTCGATTCGATGTTCGCGCGCTCGTTGTAGGTGGGGATGATCACGGCAACGCGCCCCGTGGGGTGCCCGCGGCCCTCCATGCTGCTCAAGACTCCCTGCCTGCCAGTGCCTTCCCCGCCGCGCGGGGCACGCGCCCCCGTCCCGGCCGGTGGACGTCCCTGCAGGTTACCGTGTGCCCTGGCCACGGTGGCCGGCAGGCGTCCTGGCGGCGGAGGCGGCATGATGAAAGGAGGGCCCGGGCCGCCCTTCGGACCGGAGTCCACCCCGTCGGCCACGAGACCGGCCCCGTTGTCTACTGGGTGCCCGGGCCCCGCCAAGTCCAGCCATCGCCAGCCAGGGATGGCCCCTCGCGGCCAGCCCGGTGCCGGACTTCGCAGTAACTTAAGAGTTGGGCTCCGGCGGTGTCAACCGCCCGGTGCGCCCGCACTTGGGCCCTACTCCCGGCCGGATGGCAGCGGTACGATGAAGCCCTTCCAGGTGAGGGGTGGCATGACAGCTATGTCAGGCGCGCGGCCACGATGATCTTACCGCGCAGCGGGACCACCGGATTGGCTCACCATTTCGTGCGCGTGCCCTTCTCCGCACCGCGTGATGTCCTGCCCCCTGGACCGCATCGAGCCATGGCGACCGATGCCCGAGCGCTCAGGCTGGGGGCAAGCCACAACCCCAGCCGCTCCGAGCAGTCATCTTCCAAGCAGGAGGTGCCGCGATGACAGAACAGCCGGAGACGCAGGTCTCCGAGGCGCAGATTGCCGTGCATTGGCGGGAGGAGGACTACTACTACCCTCCCGAAGCGTTCGTGCGCCAGGCGAACGCCAACGACCCGGCGATCCTTGAGCGTTTTGCGGGGGACAAGTTTCCCGACTGCTTCACCGAGTACGCGGAGCTGTTGACCTGGGACAAGCACTGGGACACGGTCCTGGACACGAGCAACGCCCCGTTCTGGAAGTGGTTCGTGGGCGGCAGGCTGAACGCCTCGTACAACTGCGTGGACCGGCACGCCGCGGCCAACCCGGACAAGACGGCGATCGTCTTTGTTCCCGAGCTGGAGTCCGACGAGCACGTGCACCTCAGCTACGGCGAGCTGCTCCGCCAGGTGAACGAGTTCGCCGCGCTGCTGCGTGACTTCGCCGGCCTCAAGGCGGGCGACCGGGTGACGCTGCACATGCCAATGGTCTCCGAGCTGCCGGTCACCATGCTCGCCTGCGCGCGGCTGGGCGTCATCCACTCGGAGGTGTTCGGCGGCTTCAGCGGCCATGCCTGCGGGACCAGGATCGCGGACTCGGGCAGCCGGGTCCTTATCACGATGGACGGCTACTACCGGGCGGGCTCGCTGACCGATCACAAGGTCAAGGCCGACGAGGCGCTCGCGGAAGCGGCCAGGGAGGGCCAGGAGGTCGACAAGGTGCTGGTGTGGCGACGCCACCCGGGCCAGTACGCCTCGCAGACCCCCATGGTGGAGGGCCGCGACTTCTTCGTGGATGAGGTGCTGGCCGGCTACCGTGGCCAGACCGTCGAGCCGGTGTCGATGCCCGCGGAGGCGCCGCTGTTCTTGATGTACACCAGCGGGACTACCGGCCGCCCGAAGGGCTGCCAGCACTCGACCGGCGGCTACCTGGCGTATGTCGCCGGCACATCGAAGTACTACCAGGACATCCACCCCGACGACACCTACTGGTGCATGGCCGACATCGGGTGGATCACCGGGCACTCCTACATCGTGTACGGCCCGCTGGCGCTGGGCACCACCACCGTGGTCTACGAGGGCTTGCCGAACTACCCTGACGGCGGTCGGCCATGGCGGGTCGCCGAGAAGCTCGGGGTGAACATCTTCCACACCTCGCCGACCGCGATCCGCATGCTGCGCAAGGTCGGCCCGGAGGAGCCGAAGAGGTACAGCTACCACTTCAAGCACATGACCACCGTCGGGGAGCCGATCGAGCCGGAGGTATGGCGCTGGTACCACTCGGAGGTGGGCAAGGGCCAGGCGGTGATCGTGGACACCTGGTGGCAGACCGAGAACGGCGGGTTCCTTGGATCGACGCTGCCGGCCCTGCAGCCGATGAAGCCCGGCAGCTGCGGCCCTGGCGTGCTCGGGGTCTATCCCGTCATCTACGACGAGGACGGCAACGAGGTCCCGAAGGGCAGCGGCAAAGCGGGCAACATCTGCATCCGCAACCCCTGGCCCGGGATCTTCCAGACCATCTGGGGGGACCCGGAGCGGTTCCTGGACACCTACTACCGCAAGTACAACAAGGACCCCGACAGCAAGGACTGGCACGACTGGCCGTACTTCGCCAACGATGGGGCGGTGCAGGCCGCCGACGGGTACTTCCGGATCCTGGGCCGGGTGGACGACGTCATCAACGTGGCAGGCCACCGGCTCGGCACCAAGGAGCTCGAGTCGGCCACGCTCACCGTCCCCGAGGTCGCCGAGGCGGCCGCCGTCCCCGTCATGGATGAGCTACGCGGCCGTGTTGTGGAGATGTACGTCTCGCTCAAGCCTGGCTTCCAGCCGAGCACGGAGATGGAGGGCAAGGTCAGCAAGGCAATCGAGACCGAGATCGGCAAGATCGCCCGGCCGAAGAACGTGTGGATCGTCCCAGACATGCCCAAGACGCGGTCCGGGAAGATCATGCGCCGGGTCATCGCATCGGTTTCCAATTTCGCCGACGTCGGTGACGTCACCACCCTCGCCAACCCCGAGGTCGTCGAAGACATCCGCCATCACGTGCAGAGCGCGAAGGTCGCCAAGGGCGAGTTGCCCCGCGAGCTGACTGAGGCGGAGTACGAGGAGATCAGAAAGTTCGGGGCCGAGTCGTAAGAAGCGGCCGGGGGTGCCTGGTTCCGGGCGTTGTGCCCGGGGTCAGATAGCCCCC
>Ga0066388_100003137_pt1 | contig 10557 bp, 5 predicted proteins | sample PanSoiMetaGPlot6_FD_64539 | JGI IMG/M metagenome (GOLD analysis project Ga0066388, IMG submission 64539) | Tropical forest soil microbial communities from Panama analyzed to predict greenhouse gas emissions - Panama Soil - Plot 6 (Hybrid Assembly) | ecosystem: Environmental > Terrestrial > Soil... | reverse complement strand
GTACGGGATGGAGGTCATGGCTTCCGAGGACGCGAAGGAAGGTCCGCGCGCGTTCCTCGAGAAACGCGCGCCGGTGTTCCGGGGCAAGTAACCTTGAGTCTGAGGTAGATCGTCACAGGCGGCAGATCGTCTCTAAAATCTCACACGGAGGCACGGAGACGCGGAGAAGTCGGTGCGGCGCGACCCCGTTGCGGGCCGCCGACGTCACACGTTAGACGCTGCGGGGACCCGCAAGTCGCCGCGATGCCGCCGTCCGATAAGATCCTCAGCTTCGACGAGTACGCCGCCCTGCGGCATCCGACGCCCTACATCATCGACCTGACGCGGGATCGCTCGCGGCTGCTGCTGTTCGGCGGCCGCCACACCTCCGATCCGGCGGATCCGATGTTCGATCAGATCGAGGCGGCGTTTGTCGCGCTGACGCCGAAGTTCGCCCTGCACGAGGGGACGCCGCCGCAGGTCGAGCCCGATCGCGAAGTCGCCATCCGGCGCCACGGAGAGGCTGGGCTCGTGCGCCACCTGTCGGCGCGCGCCGGTATCGAGACCGCGAGCATGGACATGCCGCTGGAGGACGAAGCGGACCGGCTGCGGCGTGAGATCGGTCAAGGCGACGCGCTGGTCTTTCTCGTCTTGCGGCAGCTCGCCTCCTTCAACCGCAAGACCGCGCGCATGGACTTCGACGCGTACTTCGCCGAGTTCTTCGCACGCATCGGGCCGGCGCTCGACCTCGCCGTCATCGAGTGGCCGCGCATCGAGACCGAGCACGAGCGCCTGCTCGGACGGCCGCTGACGCCGCGGCGCGTCACCGCGCTCGCCACCGATCCGCTGCACGACGAGCTGCCGACCCAGCGCATCTCGCGTCGCTCGAACCGTCTGCGCGACGAGTACATGCTGCACGGGCTGCTCGCTGCCGTGGCCCGGCACGCCCGCGTCTTCGCCGCCGTCGGCGTCACCCACGCCGTGATGTTGGAGCCCGCCCTCCGCGCGAGCCTCGCGCTGCCCGTCGATCCGTAAGGCGGGCGTCCGCCGTCACGCGGCGACTGTGATCCACCGCGCAGTCCGCGGCGCTCCACATCGCGCCGCGCTGCATCCTACAACGGACGCGGCCGCAGAACTTTTGCTGCGCGGCGCGCCGTGCGGCAGGAAGCCGACAACATGAATCGTCTCTCCCTCAACTGGGGCGCACGTTTTTGAACAGGTGTGAGCCAAACGTATCTATAGCTTCTGCTGTGCGGCTCTCGCGCACACGATGGAATGTCATATACACCGCAATGTTGCGTAATATCTGTCCACAGCGCTCACGTCACATCGTTGTAACAAGATCATAAAGACCCTGAGTTAAAACCGAGAGTGTTGGTGCATATTGCTGCATCAACCATGATGCCCGCGCCGCTCGTCGACCCGTGCGAATCATCAAAAGCACTGGCGGTGAGTGCAAGAAGTCATGCGGCACTGCGCCGTACATCACGCAACGTTCTCGTGTTCATGCGCCGTAATGATCGCAGCTCTCGCGAGGCAATCTTTCGATCCGCGCGAAAGAAAAGGGCGAGTGTACTGCAGCAAACGTTTTCTTCTTGACGACCCTATCGGTGCACAACGGGGTAAATAATGTGCGCACTGAGATCACGGGACCATCGAATCGACCCAACGCCGACGAAATTTCGTGTCGCGGACCTTGATATATATTACATACCGCGTACAATCCGCGCCGTTTGGGACGGCGGCATGTATGGTGGTGGCGGCCATGGGGGTAGGTGGTTTCGGCTGTTCGCCGCGCTGTGCACGGTCTGCGCCCTGACGAGCTGCGGCGCGACGCGCGCACCGTCACCGGGTGACACCACCGTCATCCCGCTGATGAGCCCTGGCGACCGGGCGCGGCTGGCGGCGCTGGCGAAGCAGCGGATCGCCGCGCAGGACGGGCCCGACCAGGGGTATCGGATCGGCCCGGACGACCTGCTCGAGATCACCATTCCCGATCTCATCGATGCGTCGCCGTACCGCGACGTGAAGGGATCGGGCACCAACAGCCCGGCGGTGCCGAGCGTCGACGCTGCGCCGGTGTTTCGGCAAGGTCTGCGCGTCAGCGCGCTGGGCGACATCACGATTCCCCAGCTCGGCGCGGTTCCGGCGGCCGGCCACACCGCATCCGGGCTCTCCATCGACATCGCCCGGCGGCTGCGGGCCGCCGCCATTCTCAATCAGCCCGAAGTGTCGGTCGCGGTCGTCGAGCATCGCAGCTACGTCGTGGCGGTGGTCGGCAGCGTCGAGCGCCCGGGATTGTTCCCGCTCACGCGTCCGCAGGCGACGATCGCCGACATGATCTGGGCGGCCGGCGGCCCGAGCAAGGACGCCGGCCGCATCGTGCAGTTCACGCCGGCGACCGTGGCCTCGACCGACGGCCACGCCAGCGTCGCCGCCGATGCCCCGCCCACTGGCGCGCCGATCCGCATCGACCTGGAGCTGCTGCTGCGCTCGAACGAGGCGGGCGTCGTCGACCTCAACGCACCAGCGCGACCCGGCGACGTGATCAGCATCGCGCCGGCCGGCATCGTGCTGGTCGACGGCTGGGTCATCAAGCCGGGCTCGTATCCGGTGTCGCGCAATCTCACGCTCACCGGCACGATCGCCGCGGCGGGCGGGGCGAGCTTCGCCGCCGACCGCACTCGCGCGACGCTCAAGCGCACGCTGAGCCCGACCGAGGAGTACTTCATGACGGTGGACCTCCACGCCGTCGATGACCGCGAGCAGCCCGACCTGCCGGTCATCGACGGCGACGTGGTCTATCTGCCCGCCGACGCCGCCCGCCTGGTGCCGTGGGGCATCTGGCAGTTCTTCACCAACGTCTTCCGCATCGGCGCCAGCGTGGTGGCGTTCTGAGGAGGAGACCTGGGGAGCAGCAAATGAGTGACCGCGAACCCGTCCCGCCACCCGCCGAGCTCGCCATCGCCGAGCCGGAGCGCTCCGCCGCCACCTCGCCTGGGCTCGCGCCCGACGTTCTCGACGGCGAGTTTCGCGAGGTCCCGCCGCGCCGCCTGCGCGACCATCTGCGCGTGCTGTACAAGCACCGCTGGCTCGCGGCCGGGTGTTTCGTCTCCTGCGTGGCAGCCGCAACCCTGATCACCCTGCTGACGCCGCGCGCCTACACGGCGTCGGCGCAGATTCAGGTGGCGCGTTCGTCGCCGATCAAGCTCCAGCTCAAGGACAACGTTCTCGATCTCGACGAGACCGAACGCATTCTCAACGGCATGTCGAGCTTTCTCTCCACGCAGGCGAAGGCCTTGCGCAGCCGCGACGTGGCGGAGCGCGCCATTCGCTCCTTCCACCTCGCCGACAATCCGGCTTTCGCCGAGCCCGCCAAGGACGGCGCCTCGCTCGCCGGGATCGCGGCCGCATTGCCGGCGGTGTTGCAGCCGCGCGGTGTCGACAACGCCGGTGCCGCACCGCCCGCAGCCGAGCTGCCGGACGACGGGCCGGTCGATCCCGAATTGCTCGACCGGTACATGAGCTATCTCTCGGTCGAGGACGTGCGCGGCACCGACCTCATCGAGGTTCGCTTCACCGCCCCGAGCCCCGTGCTGGCGGCGTTGCTCGCGTCGGCGCACGTGCAGGCCTATCTCAACTCGGTCAAGGAGTCGCAGGTCATGACCGACTCCACCGCCAAGGCCTTTCTCGCCAAGCAACTCGAGGAATCGCGCCTCCGCGTCGAGCGCGCCGAAGCGGATCTGGCGGACTTCTCGGCCAAGCATCCCGAGGTCGCCGTGAATCAGGAAGACCAGCTGATCGGCAAGCAGATCAAGCTGATGTCCGTGCAGGTCAGCGACGCCGAGGGGCGCCGGACGGCGGCGCAGAGCCGCTACGAGTTCCTCGCCAAGGCGAAGAATGATCCGCTGCAGCACGTGATCGACGAGAGCCAGGCGATCCCGAAGCTGCGCATGGCGTTGCTCGATCTGGAGGCACAGGAGGCCTCGCTCAAGCAGCGCCTCGGTCCGAACCACAGCCAGATGCGCGAGCTGCGCCGCCAGACGACCGAGATCCGCCTGCAGCTCGACAACGAGGTCCAACAGGAGATCGCCGCCGCACGAGCGCGTTTCAAAGCCGCCAAGATGCAGGAGGACGACCTGCGCGGGCGGCTTGCCGAGCTGGAAAAGAAGGCGACCGTGCTGCGCTCCCTCGGCGGCCAGTACGAGTTTCTGAAGACCGAGCGCGAGAACGCGCGCTCACTACACGAGTCGCTGTTGAAGCAGAAGACCGATACGTCGGTCCATTCCGAGCTGAGCTCCTCCAACCTCCGCGTGATCGAGCGCCCCGAGGTGCCGCGCTACGCCGCCTGGCCGCGCAAGCGCATGAACCTGCTCTTCGGCGCGCTCGCCGGAGTGGGGCTGGCGGTCGCCGCGGCCTTCTTCCGCGAATCGCTCGACCGCAGCGTGAAGAGCAACGAAGAGGCCGAAGGGCTGTTGCAGCTCCCGACGCTGGCCACCATTCCCAATTTCGCGCTGGCGGCGCAGGCGGCCCGCGGGCGCTTCCTCGCGAGCCGGCTCGCCGACGCGAGCAAGCGGCGCAACCGCGTGACCGGCATCACGCGCGGCCCCTCCCCTACCCTCGTGGTCGCGCGCGATCCGTGGTCGCCGATCGCCGAGACCTTCCGCATCCTGCGCACGTCGCTGCTGTTCTCGTCCTCGAGCCCACCGCCGCAGGTGATGCTGGTGACCAGCGCCGCCGCGGGCGAAGGCAAGACGGTGACGGCGTTGAACCTCGCCAGCACGCTCGCCGAGGCGGGCCGGCGCGTGCTGCTGGTCGACATCGACCTGCGCCATCCCGGCTGTCACGAACTGCTCGGCGTCCCGTTGCGCCCCGGCCTCTCGAACTACCTCGACGGCAGCACCGATCTCGCGCGCCTGCTGCGCCAGATCGCTTCACCGCGCTTGTCGTTCATCTCCGCCGGACCACGGCCGGCCAACCCCGCCGAGCTGGTCGGCTCCGAGCGCATGCGCACGGCGCTGCAGGCGCTGCGCGAGCAGTACGACTTCATCGTGCTCGACTCGCCGCCGGTGCTGCCGGTGACCGACGCCGTGCTGCTGGCGCGCGCCGCGGACACCGTCCTGTTGGTCCTCAAGGGACACGCCGCGCCGAGCGACCGCGTGCGCCGCGCCCGCGATCAGCTGGCGCTCGTCGGCGCCCGGCTGGCCGGCATCGTGGTGAACAACGTCAACCGCTCGTGGGGTGACTACCCACTGTACGATTCCTATCCGCACTACAACGGCGCGCGCCCGGGGGCTGGCGCGCTCGCCAACGCGAACGCACGCCAGACCTGAACGGGCAGACGGGTCGGCGACAGGGCGACCACGCTGACTGGGGGAAGGAGGATGGATGAAGGGCACGGAGACGCTGCATCGCAGAGCGCGCGCGGGCCGTACGGTCCTGCTGGTCGCCGGCGCGCGACCCAACTACATGAAGATTGCGCCCATCTATTGGGCGCTGGCGCGCGGCGCCGCAGACGATCTCGACGCGGAGATCGTGCACACCGGTCAGCACTATGACCCCAGCATGTCGGACGATTTCTTTCGCGATCTCGCCCTGCCGCCGCCGACCATCAACCTCGCCGTCGGCTCGGGCTCGCATGCCGAGCAGACCGCGAAAGTGCTGGTCGGCTTCGAAGCCGTGCTGGCCGAGAAGCGGCCCGCGGCGGTGGTGGTGGTCGGCGATGTGAACTCGACCGCCGCCTGCGCGCTCGCCGCCGCCAAGATGTACTACCCGGGCGCCGATCCCGTGCCGCGGCCACTCATCGCGCACGTGGAAGCCGGACTGCGCAGCCGCGATCGCCTGATGCCGGAGGAGGCGAATCGCGTCGTCGCCGACGCGCTCAGCGACATCCTCTTCACCACCTGCCGCGACGCCAACGCCAACCTGTACGCCGAAGGGGTGCCGGCGGAGCGCATCTTCTTCGTCGGCAATCCGATGATCGATTCGCTGCACGCGCGTCTCGACGCCGCCCGCGGCTGTCCGTTGCTCGACCGGCTGGCGCTGCGCGATCGCGCGTTCGGCCTCTGCACCTTGCACCGGCCGTCGAATGTCGACCGCCGCGCGGCGCTGGTGGAGATCCTCGCGGCGCTGGCGGAGATCGCTGCCGATACGCCGGTGCTCGTGCCGCTCCATCCGCGCACGCGCTCACGGCTCGAAGCCTTCGGTCTCGCGTCGCAGCTCCTGTGGCTCGACGAACCTGTGCCGCGCGCCCCGGCGCGCGGCCTCATCGCCGTTGCGCCGCTGTCCTATCTCGAAATGTTGTCCGCCATGACGCAGGCGCGCTTCGTCCTGACCGACTCGGGCGGAATTCAGGAAGAGACGACGGCGCTCGGCGTGCCGTGCGTCACCGTGCGCGAGAACACCGAACGCCCGGTGACCATCGCCGAGGGCACCAACGTGCTGGCCGGCACGACGCGGCGCGGCATCCTCGCGGGCCTCGTGGAAGCGCGGCGCAAGACCGCCGCGGGCGCGCGCGTCCCGGAGCTGTGGGACGGGTGCGCCGGCGAGCGCATCGTCACCGTCCTGCGCGAGGTGACCGGCGCCACGAGACGCCGGCCGGCGCGCGAAGAATTGGTGGCGGCGGGCGGCTGGGCCGCGGCCGGGGTGGAGTGACCGATGAGCAGCATGATCGCCGTATTCATATTGTCGCTGGCGCTGGCGTATCTCATTACGCCGCTGGTCGCCCGCGCCGCCCGGCGCTGGCACGTGCTCGACAAACCCTCGGCGCGCAAGCTGCACGCGCGCCCGATTCCGCGCGCCGGCGGCGTGGCGCTGGCACTGGCGTTCGCCATCTCGCTCGCGGCCGTGATCGCGTTGCACGACATCAGCCTCCTCCCGCTGGAGCTCGACGCGCGCAGCATCGCGCTGTTCGTCGGCGGCCTCCTCGCCCTGCTCCTCGGCCTATGCGACGACGTCCGCAGCCTGGGCGCGCGCTGGAAGCTGATGGCGCAGATCGGCGTCGCGCTGGTGGCCTACGCCGGCGGCATCCACATCGGCATCGTCTACCTGCCCGGCGCCGGCGAGCTGGCGCTCGGCGGGCTGTCGCTCCCGCTGACCGTGTTCTGGTTCCTGCTCATCATGAACGCGCTCAACCTGATCGACGGGCTCGACGGCCTGGCGTCGGGCATCACGCTGTTCGTGGCGCTCACGTTGCTGATCGTCTGGAACAGCCCCAGCAATTTGGTCGTCGCGCTGGCGCTCGCCGCTCTCGCCGGCGCGTCGCTCGGTTTCCTCGGACACAACTTTCACCCCGCCTCGATCTTCCTCGGCGACAGCGGCAGCTACTTTCTCGGCTACAACCTCGCCGCCCTCAGCGTGCTCGGCTCGCTGAAGAGCGAGACCGCGGTCGCCATCCTCATCCCGATCATCGCGCTCGGCGTGCCGGTCATCGACGCGCTCTGGTCGCCCGTGCGGCGCTTCATCCTCGGGCATCGCATCTTCATGCCCGACCGCGATCACATCCATCACCGGCTGCTGCAGCTCGGCTACACGCACCGGCGCGCGGTGCTGCTGCTGTACGGCATCACCATCCTGATGGGCGTCGTCTCGCTCACGCTCATCCACGCCCAGGACGACCGCGCCGCGCTGGTGCTGGTGCTCGTCGGCAGCGGCGTCATCTTCGGCATCCGCTGGCTCGGCTACCTGCCGTTCATCTACCGCGAACGGGTGGTCGGCTGGCTGGGCACGGTCAGCGACGAGCTCGGCCTGCGGCGCAGCCGCCGATCGTTCCTGCAATGCCAGGCGATGATCGATTCGGCGCGCAGCGTCGAGCAGCTGTGGGATGGGGTCGCCTCGGCGGCCGAGTTCCTCAAGCTCGACACCTGCGAGCTGCGGCTGGTAACGGCGCTCGCCGGCGTCGATCCGATCCTCTTCCGCCATCACCGCGATGTGATGCCGTCCGGCGCGCTGCATCCGCTGCGCATCTCGCTGCCGGTGATCGACGGCGAAGCGCACGTCGCCTCGCTGACGATCCGGCACAAGGTCAGCGCCAATCTCAACGACCGCTATCTGTTGCGCCGCGTCGACCAACTGCACGGCAGCCTCACCGCGGCGCTCGGCCGGCTGCGGCGTCTCCCGGCTGCAGCAGAGGGAGCGGCGCGCGGCGCGGCCGCGCCGGAGACCGACATCCTCTTCTTCACGCACTACTTTCCGCCCGAGGGCAATGCGCCCGCCAGCCGCGTCCACGCCCTCTGCCGCCACTGGCTACGCGACGGCCAATCGGTGCGCGTCGTGACCTGCGCCCCCAACGTGCCCGACGGCAAGGTCTACGACGGCTATCGCAACGCGCTCTGGCAGGCTGAGCGGGTCGACGGCATCGACACGCGGCGCGTGTGGACGTACCTGGCGCCGAACCAGGGCACGACGCGGCGCATTCTCAACTACGTATCGTATCTCGTCTCGGCAACGATCGCCGGCGTGTGCATGCGCAGGCCCGACGTCGTCATCGCCACCTCGCCGCAATTCTTCTGCGGATGGGCGGGTGCGATCGTGAGCTGGCTGCGCGGCCTGCCGTTCATCCTCGAGATCCGCGACATCTGGCCGGCCTCGATCGTCACCGTCGGCGCGATGCGCAACCGGCGCCTGCTGCGGCTGCTCGAGTGGCTGGAGCTGCGCATGTACGCCGCGGCGACGCACATCGTCACCGTCGGCGAAGGCTATCGCGACGAGCTGCGCCGCAAAGGCGTACCGGTGGACAAGATCACCGTCATCTCGAACGGCGTCGACCAGGAGCTGTTCCAGCCGCGCCACCCGGATGCCGATCTGCGCGCGCGCTGGGGACTCGACGGGCAGTTCGTGTGCGCCTACGTCGGCACCATCGGCATGGCCAGCGGCCTCGAGGTGGTGCTGCGCGCCGCCGGCGAGCTGACCGCGCGCGGGCGCACCGACATCCACTTCCTCATCGTCGGCGACGGCGCCGTGCGCGGCGAGCTGGAAGGCGAGGCCGCGCGCCGCGGCCTGCACAACGTCACCTTCACGGGCCGGCTCGACAAGCGCCTCATTCCGCCACTGCTGGCATCGGTCGACGTCGGTCTCGTCCACCTGAAGAAGCGCGATCTGTTCACGACGGTGATGCCGTCGAAGATCTTCGAGGCCGCCGCCATGGCGAAGCCGATCATCCTCGGCGTCGAAGGCCATGCCGCCGCCCTCGTCCAGCGCGCCGGCTGTGGCATCTGCATCGAGCCGGAGAACGCGGAGCAGCTCGTTGCCGCCGTGCAGCGGCTGGCCGACACGCCAACGCTCGGCGCCGCGCTCGGACGCGCCGGACGCGAATACTTCGTGCGCCGCTTCGACCGCGGCGCGCTGGCGGCCGAGTATCTCGAGCTGCTGCGACGCGTCCGCGCACATCGCGCGGCGGAGACGGTGCGCAGCCGCGGCGACGCATCGGCCGACGGCCCGACCGGCACGGCGCGCGGGCGCGAGCTGAGCCTGGTCTCGCCGCCGCGTGAGGCCGAGATGGAGAAAGCCTCGCGCGCCGCCGGCCACGCGTGACGGCGATCCGGCGACACGTTCCCAATTGCGCATGCACGCCACCACCACATCCATTCCCGTCGCGAGCGAACCCGCCGCGCATGCGGCCGCAGACCGCGCACCGAGCCGCGCCACGCGCGCCGCGCGCACGCTCCGCACCGCACGCCACCTGTCGATCGCGCAGATCGCGGCCCGCACCCGCTTCCTGTTGCTGCGCCGCCTCTACGCGTTGGCGCCGGCACGGCCGATCGACGCGGCATGGCGTGCCGCCGCCGGCACGCAGGCCGCACAGCCGCTGCCGTTTCTGCCGCGCGAGCTGATCGGCACCGAGGATGATGCGGTCCTGGAAGCGCGTGCCGCGGCGCTGGCATGCGGGCGCTTTGCCTATGTGGGACGCGCGGTCGACTACTCGGCCGGCATCGACTGGCGCGACCCCACCGCCTCACCGCTGTGGGCGTTCAATCTGCACTATCTCCGCTCGGTACTCGACCTGGCGCTCACCGGTCGCAGCGACGCGGCGCGCCGCATTCTCGACGCCTGGGCGGCGCGATTCGCGCGGCGCTGGGATCCGGTGGCGTGGCATCCGTATCCGGCGTCACTGCGGCTCACCAACCTGTGCTTCGCCGCGATGCACCTGCGCAGCTTCGATGCACTCGGTCCCGGCGCGGACGCGCTGGCCGCGACCCATGCGGCATATCTGCTCCGCCACCTCGAGCGCGACCTGCGCGGCAATCACCTGCTCGAGAACGCCGGCGCGCTGCTGGTGGCCTCCGTCTGCCTGCGCGGGCCGCTGGCGCGACGCTGCGGGGCGATGGCGCGCGCGCTGCTGACCGCCGAGGTTCCCGAGCAGGTGCGCGCCGATGGCAGCCACTTCGAGCTCTCGCCGATGTACCACCTGCTGGCACTCGAGCGCTGTCTGCAGGCGCTCGTGCTGCTCGACCGCAACGAGCCGCTGGCATGCGACATCGTGGCGCCGGCGGTGGGACGAATGGCCGGCTTCCTCGCCGGCATCCTGTGCCCGGACGGGGACATCCCGCCGATCGGCGATGCGGTGCGCGGGTTTGCGCC
>Ga0066388_100003136_pt1 | contig 10558 bp, 9 predicted proteins | sample PanSoiMetaGPlot6_FD_64539 | JGI IMG/M metagenome (GOLD analysis project Ga0066388, IMG submission 64539) | Tropical forest soil microbial communities from Panama analyzed to predict greenhouse gas emissions - Panama Soil - Plot 6 (Hybrid Assembly) | ecosystem: Environmental > Terrestrial > Soil... | reverse complement strand
GGAAGAGATACACGTTCTCGTCGTCGGTGACGGGCGCGGATCCGAGCACACCGACGCGTGCTCCATGGGAGAGCAGCAGAACGAGCAGGGCGCCCACGAAGGCCCACGTAGAGCGGCGGCGGACGCCGCCTAGCGCGTCGAACGCCTCCAAGAGGCGCCGTCCGACGGCGGGGAATTGAGCGGTCGCGGCGGCCAGCAGCACCGTGCCCGGGAGGACGAACAGCAGCAGGTGCAGCTTGAACGCCAGCTCACCGCGCGACAGCAGCAGGGTCCCATACGCGGTCACGTATTCGTCCGACCACCGAGACGCCACGACGACGGCCGCGAAACAGAGCATCGCGCCGACGAGACACGCCGTGCCGCGCCAGACGCGCGGTGCGACCGCGATGACCCGGGCCTCGCGAGCGGACGTGGACGGCTGGTCCGTCTCGGGACGGACGACGATCGTTCCGCTCATTCCATCCATTTCCGGAAGTCGGTGAGGAACTGGCCGACGGCTTCGTCGGTCTTGGGGTGGCTCACCAGCGGGCGGAAGAACTTAGGCGGGACGGTCACGATGTCGGCGCCGGCCATGAACGCGTCGTTGACGTCGTAGATGTGGCGGATGCTGCCGACGATGATCTCCGACGAGACGTCCGACTCCCGGAAGGTGGCGTGAACGGCGCGCACCACGGCGGCGGCGTCGTAACCGATGTCGCGGATGCGGCCATAGAAGAGACTGACGTAGCTGGCGCCGGCCGCCGCGGCCATGACGGCCTGGTTGTACGACATGCAGCACGTGCAGTTGACGCGGATCCCGCGGCGGCTGAGCTCGCGGATGACGCCGAGCTCGTCCCAGCCGATCGGGATCTTGACGTTGAGATTTCGATACGACCCGAAATGATGAACGAACTCGTCGGCCTGAGCGACCATTTCGGTCGGCTGACTCGAAAAAACCTCGACGCTCAACGGGATGTCGTATCCGTGCTTCTCGAGGAGACGGATGATCTTCTTAATGTGATCCCGAAAGTCACCCTTCTCTTCCTTCGAGAGGATGGATGGGTTGGTGGTGATTCCGGCGGGGAAGCCGCGTTCGAGCGCCTCTTCGATCTCCGCGAGGTTTGCCGAATCAACGAAAATCTTCATCGGGTGGGCCTCCCCGGCGGCGCGTTCACGGATTCCCACTTCATCGGCGCCGCCTGGAGCCGAGGGTGGGCGACGAGTAGATGCCAGACGACGGCCTGGAACGCTTCGGCGTGGGCCGTCAATGTGGCGGGACTCACGGTCGGGACGATGACGCAAACGTCCGCGATCGTCGCCGTGAATCCGCCGTTCCGCCCGACGATACCGAAGATCCGCGCCCGCACGCTCTTCGCATACTCGAGCGCCCGGATCAGCGTGACGCTGATCCCGCGTTCCGCGTCTCCGCCCCCGACCGACAGAACGCCGACGACATCGCGCGCGCCCAGACGGCTGCCACGCAGCCATTGCGCGAACATCGTGTCCCAGCCATCGTCATTGATGCGCGCGGTGAGCTCGGACACATTGTCGGTCGGTGCATACGTCTCGATATCGCAAAGCTTGCGGAAATCGTTCACAGCGTGGGAAGCGTTGCCCGCACTCCCGCCCACGCCCAGCAGGAAGAGACGGCCTCCCTCGGCCCGCACATCCACCAGCAGGTCGACGAGCCGCTCGATCGCTTGTCGATCGAGATGGGCCGCGATCTTCGCTATGTCTTCGAGGTAGCGCGTGGTGAAGTCCACGGAGTCCTCTCGAAAAACCGTCTCGTCTCGGCCAGTCCCTCAGGGGTGCCGATCTCGTAGAAGCGTCGGTGGACTTCAAAGCCTTGCATGGCGCCGTGTATCACAAGGTCCTGGTAGAGATCAGCGAGGTCGGCACCGGCGTTGGGCGCCAGCCCGGCCAGCGCCGCTCGCCGCAACAGGGAAAGTCCGTAGTCGATGTATGTCATGTCGGGCCGGTGAGCGCACTTGTCGTACGCCAGCAAACGACCATTGCGGTACGCGACGTTGCTCTGATCGAGTCGATTCTCGTTTTTGAACACCGTCATCAGTCCCAGAGCGGACGAGCCGTGAAAACTCCCGAACACCTCCCTAAAATCCACGTCCAGATACGTGTCGCCGTACATGACCCAGAACAGCGGCCCCAGCAGTCGCTCCGCGTTCCTCAGCGCCCCGGCGGTACCAAGAGGCGTCGCGCCGTCGCAGGAATACTGCACGTCCACGTCAAACGCCTGCCCGTCCCTCACGTAGCTCAGGATCTGATCGCCGAGATGACCGATGCAGATGACGACTCGGCGGACCCCGTTCCGACGCACCAGCTCAAGCTGATGCGCGACGAAGGGCCGCCCGTTCACCTCGAACAGTGCCTTGGGAACGGTGCGCGAGACTGACCCCACTCGTGTGCCGGCACCTCCGGCGAGAAGTGCGAGCGGCACGTCGGCAAACGGTGGATCCAGGTAGGTCACGAGCCGACCACCTTGGAACCCTCGAAGTCAAAGCGGAACCGCACCTCGTGCAAGCCTTCGGCGGTCATGGCCTGCCGCAGACGCACCTTGTCGATCGCATAGAGCATGAGAAAGCCTCCGCCCCCCGCACCCACGAGCTTGCCGCCGGCGGCGCCGTTCTCGAGAGCCCGGGCGTACCACCGATCGATGTCGGGATTGCTCATGGCGGAACCTCGTCGCTTCTTGTGCTCCCAGTGCTCGTTCATGAGCTCGGCGAAGCCGAGAAGGTCGCCCTTCTCGAGCATCTCCCGGCTCCGCAGCCCCATGTGCTTGACGTAGTGCAGGTTGTCGATGACGGAGGCGTCCGATCGGCGCGTCCTCGCTTCCTGATCCTTGAGAATCGACCCCGCGGCACGTGAGTAGCCTGTGAAGTACAGGAGCAGGTTGTCCTCGAGGTTGTAGAGCGTCTCCTGGTCGATCTTGAGCGGCTCGGCGGTTACGGTATCGTCTCGATGGAACGTGAAGCACGTCAGGCCGCCGAAGGCAGCGATGTACTGATCCTGCTTGCCGATCGGCTCGCCCAACCGGTCGATCTCGATGTCGCAGGCCTGCCGGGCCAGGTCTTGAGCGAGGACCGAACGTCGCTGGTGCGTGTGGAGCGCCTTCAGCAGCGCAGTGGTGAAACTGCCCGAGGAGCCGAGCCCGGTGCCCGAGGGGATGTCGGACATACTCGCGAGCTCCAGGTGCTCGTCGATGCCTACGAGCTTGAGGGCTTCCCGGATGATCGGATGCTCGATGTCGTCCACTCGGTCGACGAGCTCGAGCTTCGAATACTTCAGGAAGATCGGGCGTACGAAGCGGTGATGGACCATGATGTAGACGTATCGGTCGATCGCCGCGGCGACGACGAAGCCCTCATGCTCGCGGTAGTAGGACGGAAGGTCGGTGCCCCCGCCACCGAGCGAGATCCGGAATGGACTCCTCGAGATGATCACGTCGGCGTTTCCTAGGGGCGGGGGCCCGCCGGATCGGACAGCATCTCGACGATGGATCGGTCGACGGCTTCGCGAGAGCTCCATCGCGCCGACCATCCGAGATCGTGGATCTTGCTGAGGTCGAACCGCACCACGGGCACGTCGCCGCTCCACCCACGCGCGCCGCCCGTGAATGTCAGCTGCGCATCTGGTAACCCCATCAGCTCGCGGACACGATCGGCGATCCACCGGACCGTCACGTAGTCGTCGGTTGCGATGTTGTAGAGGTTGACGGGCTCGCTGTCCTTCTCGAGCACAAAGAGGATCGCGTCGACCACATCGGTCACATGGATGTACGACTTGCTCTGGTTACCGTCCCCTAGGATCTCCAGACGACGTGGGTCTCGTCGTAGCTTCCGGATGAAGTCGAAGGCCACGCCATGGGTCTGGCGCGCGCCGACCACGTTGGCGAAGCGGAAGATATACGCGGTCACGCCGTACATGTGCGCATACACGCTGATCATCGCTTCGGCGGCGAGCTTGCTGGCGCCATACATCGAGATGGGGAGCAGCGGTCCGAAAGTCTCCGCGGTCGCGACGTTGGGATGGTCGCCGTAGACGCCACTTCCCGAGGTGAAAACCAGCCGCGGACTATGGGCGACCCGCATGGCCTCGAGCACATGAAAAGTCGCGACGATGGTCTGCTGGAAGTCGAGCGTCGGCTCCAGTGCTCCGCGGGCGATGTCCGGGTTCGCGGCGAGATGAAAGACGATGTCTGGCGCGGCGTCGCTCACGACCCGCCGCACCGCGTTTGCATTCAGCAGATCGCCCTGAACGAACGTGCACCGTCGGTCCCGCGTGGCGCTGGCGACGAAGCTCGATCGCCCGGACGTAAGATTGTCGAAGATGACGACCGCGTTCGACGGGTCCTGCAACAGCGTGTCGAGGATGTGACTCCCGATAAAGCCGGCGCCACCCGTCACGAGCGCTCTCATCGCTGATCAGGCGCTCGCCAGGATGATCTTCTGCCAGCCGAGCCGGTAGAGGTTGAGATGGAAGATTCCGTAGACGAGCCCGGAGAGCAGTCGCTTCTTGACATCGTAGCGGCAGAACGCCCGGACGAAGGCTTCCGGATCGGCTCCGTTGATGACGAGCTTGTAGAGGGAGTGGAACGGAAAACCCCACTGCCAGCTCTGCAGAACCCGAAAGCCTTCAGCCTCCAAGGCGTTCTCCATCATCCGTTCCGGGAAGTGCCGTACGTGACCTACATGCTGGTCGATCGGGAAGAGCGGAGAGGCGGGCACGGTCACGATGAGATGGCCCAGCCCACCAAGCTTCAGATTGCGGAGCGCCGCGCGGTAGTCGGCCAGGTGCTCAAGTACCTCGGAGCAGACGACGACGTCATAAGCGCGGCCGAGCGGCTCGGCGCCGATGTCGATGCGCGAGAAGTCGATGAACGGAAAGAGCCGCTTGTTTTGCTCGACCACGGGGGACGCGATATCGACGCCCGCCAAGTGACGACCTGGAAACCGCCGAGCGATATCGACCAGCAGGTAGGGCTGGGCACATCCAACCTCGACCAGGCTGTCGAAGGAAAGCCGTCGAAGCAGGCGCAGAATGATCTTTCGACGGAAGCGGGGCGCGGGGCTCCAGCGGTGCGCGTCGTCCCAGCGCGCCGTGTGCACGTCGTAGGGGAACGTAACAGTCTCGGTCATGAGACGCAGCCGACCGCAGCGAAGAGGTTGAGCCCGAGCTTGTGGTAGCAGAGCCGGATCTCGCGCGGCCTGAAGCCCGCTTTGACCAAGAGCGGCCACAGGTCGCGCTTGCCGTAATACATTTTGTGATCGTCCATCTCCTCGGCCGGGCTCGTGCCGAGCCGGAACGCCGAGAACTCGAGCAGGGACTTGCCCCACCAGGTCGGCACGTTGACGAGCAGAAGCCCATCACGACGCAGTACGCGGCGACACTGCTGGAGAACCGCCAAAGGCTCGGGCAGATGCTCGAGAACGGATATGAGCATGACCACATTGAAGTGTTCCGCCGAAAGTCGAGGCAGCTCTTCTTCGATGCCGCCTTCGACGAACGACAGCCCAGGCACGCGCCGAGCCTCCTCGGAGACTCCGAAGTCGATGCCAACGCCTTCGGCAAGCCGCGACTGGACAGTTCGCAGGAGGGTCGCGTGATATCCGCACCCGAGGTCAAGCACCCGCAGGTGCGGCCGCTGCGGTACCCATTGACGGATGGCTCGGCCCGAGAGCCAGACTCCGCAACGGTCGACGACCGAGGTCCCGTGGCGGCCGAACGCCGTGCGCCCCTCAAACGGCATGAGCCTGGCGCCAGAGCTGTGAGGCTCAGCCATGGCGTTGGGCGATCATCTGAAAGACGAGCGTCGACGTAAATGTCTGGAAGCCAAGCACGATGAGCAAGAGCCCGAAGACGCCCGGATGGTTCAGCTCGCTGAGGCGGAAGTCGTTCTGGATCCACGTATACACGAGTGCCACATCACAGCCGAGACCGATCATTCCGAGAAGCATGCCTGTGATCACCCCGCGGTTGTACGTCAACAACCGCACGAGCCGCCGGGAGACCGCAGGATCGAAGTCGTAGAAGACACGTGTGATCATCCCCAGAAGAATCGCGTTGTATCCCACCACCGTCAGCGTCACGCCGAGCAGCATCCAGTGCAGGTTGAGCATCATTCCGAACACAGTGCGGGGTCCGGCCACAAGGCTCAGCGTGAGCAGCAGGCCGGGCACGAACAGCACCCATCCGGGCCGCGTGAGAAAGAAGTCGGGCGCGTAGAGGAACATTGCGCGGAGATTGCTCCAGCCTGCGAGCCACGGCGACAACCATCCCGCGCGCTTGTGATGGCTCACGCGACCTTCGCGGTCGCGATAGAAGCGGACTGGGACTTCGGTGGTCCGGAGCCGCATACTGACTGCCTTGAGCACCATTTCCGATGCGTATTCCCACGATTGCGACTCGAGGTTCATTCTGAGAAGAGCCTGACGCGTCACTCCTCGCATGCCGCAGTGGATGTCGCTGAATCGAGTGCCGTAGATCACGTTCAGGATCCAGGTCGTCAGCGGCGTACCGAAGTAGCGGTGCAGCGACGGCATGGCCCCATCCTCGATGTGGCCGTTGAAGCGACTGCCCATGACGAACTCGTAGCCCTGGCGAAGCTTCTCGACGAAGTCGGCAAGCTCGCGGAAGTCGTAGGTGAGGTCGCAGTCGCCCATGATGACGTACTGGCCGCGAATCGCGGGCAACGCGTCGATATACGCGCGACCAAGGCCACGTCGCGGGACCCGCAGGACGCGAGCGCCGTGCTGCTCGGCGATCTCGGCAGAGCGATCGGAGGAGCTATCGACGATCAGTACTTCACCGCGCACACCGGCTTTCGTCAGTCCTTCGAAGCACCAGTCCACGAACTCGCCGATGCACAGCTCCTCATTGAGGCAAGGGACGACAACCGAAACGAGAATGTCGGCACGGGCTTCGTCAAACCACGGTGCCGTCCCTTCCGTGAAAGTCGCCGTCGAGGCGCTGGTGTCAAATCGCGGCACTGGTGCTGCCCATCCGTGGCACCTGGTCCTCCGACCTGAATGCTCGAGTCAGCGTCAAACGTCGCGACAATACGTCGGGATTTCGCTCACTTAAGAGACAAATTCGGGTGGGCGAGCCCGACGGAAGAAAAACGGCATGCAACGGATATGCCCCAAACGGTGATGGAGCGATCTGAGTGATTGCACGCGATGACGACCGGACACCAATGATCCAACGCGTGACGTTTCCCCTTGTGGTTGCGGCGCTGACGGCCGTCTGCTTCCTGCCTGCCGTCTCCGGATCATTCCTGAACTGGGACGACGACGTGAACTTCGGTCGGAATACGGCGTACCGCGGCTTGGGCCCTGAACAGATCCGATGGGCGTTCACCAGCGTGCTGTTCGGGCATTACATTCCTCTCACGCGTCTCACCTTCAGTCTCAACTATGTCCTCGGCGGCATGAACCCTTGGGGATACCACCTCTTCAACGTGCTGCTGCACGGGGCCAACGCGGCGCTCTTTTACGTCGTCGCGCGTCGCCTCCTGGCCGCCGCGAGCGGCGCAGGCAGCCAGGAGGCGCGCAACGAGCTCGGGGTCTCCGCGGCGGCGGCGCTCGCCGCCCTCGTGTTCGGCGTGCATCCGCTCCGCGTCGAATCCGTCGCATGGGTGACGGGTCGCGCCGACGTGCTCTGTGCGACGTTCGTCTTCTTGACGACGTGGGTCTATCTCCGGACCGTCGACGGGCCAGTGTCGGAGCAGCGACGCGGAATGCTCCTCGCCGCGGTCGGCCTCGCCGCGGCGCTTCTTTGCAAGGCGGCTGTCTGGCCGTTTCCCCTCGCGCTGCTGCTCCTCGACGTGTACCCGCTTCGCCGCGTGCACCGCCTCGGCTGGCTGCGCCTGCTGCGCGAGAAGATTCCGTTCTTCGTGGTGACGGTGGTCGCGGCGATTCCCATCACGTACGCGCTTCGCCACGGCGCCGTGGTCACGGACGTTGCGCAGTACGGCGTGGTGGCGCGAATCGCGCTGGCCGCCTACAGCATCGTGGTATCCGCTTGGAGATTCCTCTGGCCCGCTGCCCTGTCGCCGCTGTATGAGATGCCCGCCAGCATCTCTCTCCACGAAGCTCGGTTTGGTCTGGCCATCCCTGTGGCGGGGGTGATCACCATGGGGCTGGTCATCATGCGCCGCCGTTGGCCGGCCGGGCTCGCCGCGTGGACCTTCTCCATCCTCATGCTCGCGTCGACAACGTCTGCGGTGCGGAAGACCACGGATCTGGCGCCGGACCGGTACAGCTATCTCGCCGGCCTAGGATTCGCGCTGCTCGCGGCAGGCGCGCTGCTCGGCGTGTTACGGCTCGCGGCCTCGGGCGTTCTCGCCCCGCCCATGGCGTGGATCACGGTCGCCGCCGGACTGGTGGCGATCGGGGGGCTCGGCGCAGAATCGTGGAGCTATGCCCAGGTCTGGAGGGAGCCAGAGAGCCTGTGGCGTTGGGCCGTGGAGCTGGATCCGGCGTGCAGCGTCTGCCACAGCAAGCTCGGAGAGAGCGTGCTCGGCGACCCGGCGCAGCTGGCCCGGGCCGCGGAGGCCGAAGACCTATTCCGCCGCGCGATCGCTCTGCGCCCGGATCACCCTCATGCGTACTTCAATCTCGGCACCGCATTGATCGTCCAGGCTCGATACGGGGAAGCGGAGGCACCGCTCCGGAGCTACCTGGAGCGGGTTCCACGGTCTGCGGACGGCCCCGAACGGCTCGGCCGTCTCTATCTCCTCGAGCGTCGATACGAGGCCGCGATCCCCATGCTACGAACCGCGCTCACGCGCAACCCCGGCATGCCCGGGTTGCGCGGGTATCTCGCGGACGCGCTGCACGGCCGCGCACGTGAGCTCGAGGCGAACGGACAGCGTGCGGACGCCGAACTGCTGATGGTCGAGTTCCGCGGCCTCGGCGACTGACGCCCGACGAGCGTCAGACCGTCGACGTCCGAGCCCTCACGCCGTCCTCGAGCGCGAGCGACACCACCTCGGCGGCCGAGTCTACGAGATGGATCGTCATCACCTCGCGCACCTCGCGCGGCACGTCCTCCAGCAGGTTCTTCTCGTTTCGCCGGGGGAGGATCAGCGTTCGCACGCCCGCGCGGTGCGCGGCAAGGACCTTTTCTTTGATGCCACCCACCGGGAGCACGCGCCCGGAGAGACTGATCTCACCCGTCATGGCGAGGCCCGCCCGCAGCGGCCGCCCCGTCAGCAGCGACGCCAGCGCGGCCGTCAGCGTGATGCCGGCCGACGGACCGTCCTTCGGGATCGCTCCCGCGGGGACGTGGACGTGGATGTCCGCGGTCTCCCAGAAACTCGCCGAGACGCCGAGCTCTGTGGCGTGAGAGCGGACCCACGACAGCGCCGCCTGTGCCGACTCCTTCATGACGTCACCGAGCTGGCCCGTAAGCGTCAGCGTGCGGGCCCCCTTCATGCGGGTGGCCTCGACGAGCAGGATGTCGCCGCCGGCCGGCGTCCAGGCCAGACCGATCGCGACGCCGGGCACACGCGTTCGTTCCTCGAGCTCCTCGTACTCGAACCGCGGCACCCCCAGGAACGAAGTCACCAGGTCGGGGGTTACCGTCACCCGGTCCGTCTGGCCCTCGGCGCGTCGACGGGCGATCTTCCGGAAGACGCTCGCAATCTCCCGCTCGAGGTTTCGCACGCCGGCTTCGCGCGTGTAGCCGCGGGCGAGCAGGCGCAGGGCCTCCGGCGTAACCGTGACGTCCGCGTCGGGATCGAGACCGTGCTCACGTGCCTGCTTCGGGATCAGGTGCGATTGCGCGATCTTGACCTTCTCTTCCTCGGTGTAGCCGGCCAGCGGAATGACCTCCATCCGGTCCCGCAGCGGCGCCGGCACGGTATCGATCACGTTCGCCGTCGTGATAAAGAGCACGCGCGACAGGTCGAACGCGACGTCCACATAGTGGTCGCGGAACGTTCCGTTCTGCTCTGGGTCGAGGACCTCGAGCAGCGCAGACGCGGGATCGCCGCGGAAGTCCATGCCGAGCTTGTCGATCTCGTCGAGCATGAAGACCGGATTCTTGGTGCCGGCACGCCGCAGGCCCTGGAGGATCTGTCCGGGCAGGGCGCCGATGTACGTCCGGCGGTGCCCGCGGATCTCGGCCTCGTCGCGCATGCCGCCGAGCGACAGCCGATGGAACTTGCGGCCGAGCGACCGCGCGACCGAGCGGCCGAGCGAGGTCTTGCCCACGCCGGGCGGGCCGACGAAGCAGAGGATCGGATCCTTGCCACCCGGACGCATCTTCTTGACGGCGAGGTACTCGAGGATCCGCTCCTTGATCTTGTCGAGGCCCTCGTGGTCCTCGTCGAGGATGCGCGCGGCCGCCGAGATGTCGGTGTTGTCGGCGGTCTCCCCCTTCCACGGCATCGACACGAGCCAGTCGATGTAGGTCCGCGCGACCGTGTACTCGGCGGCGGCGGGCGGCATCTTGGCGAGCCGGTCGAGCTCGCGCCGGGCCTCCTTCTGCGCCTCCTCGGTCATGCCCGCGGCCTCGATCTTCTCGCGCAGCGCGTCGATCTCCTGCGTCCGCTCGTCGG
>Ga0066388_100003135_pt1 | contig 10561 bp, 10 predicted proteins | sample PanSoiMetaGPlot6_FD_64539 | JGI IMG/M metagenome (GOLD analysis project Ga0066388, IMG submission 64539) | Tropical forest soil microbial communities from Panama analyzed to predict greenhouse gas emissions - Panama Soil - Plot 6 (Hybrid Assembly) | ecosystem: Environmental > Terrestrial >... | reverse complement strand
CGGGATACTGGGCGTGGGTTTGATCCATCTTCGTTGCGGCTTGACGCAGCTGGAGACCGTTTTGGCCTATCCAGTGTCCGCGACCGTATGGTCTCAATCGGTGGGAAGTTCGCCCTAGAGAGTGCCTCTGATCAGGGCACTACGGTGACATTAAGCATGCCGTTACAACAATTATCGGAATCTTATTCTGTTCGAGCGACTAGCTCCGTACCCCGGGATCGAGTCCTGGCGAAACCAACAGTGCCTTCGAACCAAGAATCTCTTCCCTTGTAGTTCCGCACACGTCTTGATCATGATATTACCGGCGACTTCAGTTAGCGCCGGTCAAAGGGAAGGCGACCAAAAACCTTGATAATTTCTGCGCCAACTCCTTTGCAAAAACAGATACTTTCTCATTCCATGTAGTTGGTTCATAAACAACTGATTTTGATCGTCTTCAGGAGAGGACTGTTGCGGTCCTGGCGAAACCGGTCTAATTATTCACACACGCCCCGATTCATGTCGGGAGCGTTTGCATCACTTCCGGTTTGCCGACAACTTAGGACTCTGTGTTGCTCGTCCCGCAATTCGATTTTTCTGCACGGTCTGGACTATTTCCTCTCTCGCATCCATGGAGTGAAAGTGATACCGACCAGTAATCCTTCCGGTGAGAGGAAACGACTGACGGTTTGGCCCCATGGTTCTTTCTTGTTCTTGATGAGCATTCGATATCCTTGCGATTCAAGACCCGCCGTTGCCTTTTCGATGCTGTCAACGTCAAACTCAAGCCACGCTTGCGGGACAGGAATATTGTCAGGCCAGGAATCTTTGCCAAAACACGACTGCGCCGCCTGAGAAAGCGGCCACAGTGCAAAACTCTTTGCGCCTTTAAGAGCTTCCGTATGAAGATACTCGCCACTCTCTTCTTTGAAACGAATACCGAGGATCTCGCTGTAGAGTTTCCGACTTTCGGCCGTCGCGCGAACGATCGGACCAAACCCTGCGATGAACAGAATCTTTATGTTTCCGGTACTCTGCATGACATCTCCCATTTCTGAAATGAAAGTGTTTCGGGAGAGTTCCCAGAATACTACTACTGGGACGAAAAAGAAAAAAAGGCCTCGACGCACATGATATCCGAAGGGGCCGATTTGTCGGGTGGGTAAGGCTTACCAGGAGCCCCCTCTGAGCTCCCATATTAGCCAAGGCGCAATTATCTCGAGGACTGCTATGAAGAGCAGGAATACTCCTGCCAGCTTCGTTGCTGAGCGGTACTACGATGACGAATAAAATAGTTGTTCCCGGCTCATCGCCTCCTCAGGTGCCGCGCTCTTATTCATTTGTTTTTGAAGCAGCTTTAGGATAAGTCAAAGTCTTTGAGAAATCGACCGTGCTTGTGGAAAGTTTGGACAAGGATTTTGATACCGATTAAGGTATGTTAGCTAGCATCGTGTTCAGGGCAGTGTAAACGGCTTGGCTAGCAGAACTCGTCCACATCAGTTGAGCCTGTCTGGCCCTTACGACGAGGAGGTTGATCATGCCAAGAGAAGCATCATTGTTTGACAGCGCAGATGGGAGTGTGTTGAAAGGCTATCGGCTTCTCCAGCGAGGCGGTGCGAATATTCCTCCGATGTGGATTCGGCGCGCTTCCGAGTCGCGCTGTCGGCTGCACAAGGACGTGGCACAGGCGCTTCGACGAAAGAGCAAAGCGGGACTGCGCACCCTCAAGGAATGGGAAAAGCGATACAGCAAGGAATGTTTCTATTACGGTCTGCGTGTGCTTCTCGAGCTGGCGAGGAAGGGAAAGACGAGATTGACCAAAGCGCCTCGCGTGTAGGCGCGAAGAGAATCCAAAGGGGCGAAGAAGGGCGGTGTCCGACAGCGTTTTCTACCGCAGTAGAACATCTACCGCTGCACGAACTCCGGCTGTCCCTTAAATCGCGAAGCCATATACTCTTGCTCGGTCAAGCTATCCCCCAACGACTCCAAGATCTCCGCCAGGTTGAGCTCCAGTTGAGTCTCTTTCTTATCCCGAACTGCCTCAGGTAATGATTTGAGGGCAGTCCAGGCATAGACCGATTCTTCCATCGCCTGCCAGATTGGATACCCTTGAACGGTTTCGAACGCTCGCGCCTCTACCCGTACTGGACGAAATGCGACGCCAAAGACATACCCTCCCCCAAACCAAACCGGCGTGCTGGTCAGCAACTCAAAGCCGATGTTCGCACCGATCGCGATTGGATTCCATGCAGTTGCGACTCCGAGTGCAATACTCTCCGCTGTCATATCCGTAAACATTCCTGCGGCCGACCATTGCCATCGAATTTTCCCATAATCCAAGATACTGCCGGCCACGACAAGATCGGCGCCCAGGCGACGGCGGAATTCCGTGAGCTGCTCGGCATTTGGCAGCACACCTGGTTCAAGCTCTAACTCCTTAGCCAGTTCGTCTGTTTGCTCTAGCGAGACAAACCGAAACCCCTGTCCTGCGGCGAGTCGGCTCAGGAGGAGCCAGCGGGCCTCCTGTTGAATCTCCCGCAGAGCCTCAGCCACCTGTTTTGCTTCGTCCTCGGGCGACAGGGTCTCATCCACCGTTTGCACCGTGGAGAGCTTCGTGATTTCTATATCGAAACCAAAGGGCAAGATCGCCAGATTGGGGCGTTCGTTCAGATCATCCACCCTCGATTGAACGGCAGGCTCGAATGCGACACAGCCTGTCAGTGCGATGCCGATCATCCAACATGCGATAGGAACCAGACGAAAGCAGATCGTCAAAAACTTCATTGAAGCCTCCCGTCGGGTTAGAAACTGTCACGGAAGAATTCGCGCGGACCTGACCTCTTGCGGAGGTCACCGCGTCCGTATCCCGAAGCACCATGATGGGAGGCCGATCAGATCCGATAGACAGAAAGCTGTTGGTGGAGACGGAGGGAGGGAGGGCCGTGCAGCATCAGCCGTTCCAGCTGATGGACGGTGCTTAAGGAAATCGAGCAGACGGGCTGCGCGATCTCTGCGGTGCCGGAGACGCAACCTGGCGCGCCAAGACTCGGAGTGTCAGGTTTAAGGCCCGATGCGAGTTGTGACAACGCCTCTTCGTCTAGGTCCTGGTGCTCCTGATCCTCTGCGACGGTTTCTGAAACAAAGTGTAATTCCTCGGCAAGTTCCAGGCAGCCGAAGAAAATCCACACTGAGAGCAGACACCAGAGAGTGAGGACAAAGACAGGCGCTGGACGATTCAAGGACATAAAAGAACCTTAGTCGAAATACGACGATCAGTCAAACTGGGCTGAGGTCAAAAGCAGTAGCTTTAAATAGTGCGCGATACTATCGTGAACCACAACGTTACTCCCCACCTAGAGCCCGTCCAAAAATGAATGTCATCAAAATCGACGAGCGTAGATGATTTGAGAAGAGGCTGGAGTTTGTATGGAGTGCACGATGTCGACTGGGGTAAGAGAGTCTATCGTCGTGCCATTCCCTAATTGCCCTTGACTGTTGTCTCCCCAACACTTCACTGCTCCCGCTGTGGTCACGGCGCAGGTGTGCAGCCCACCAGCCGCGATCGCACCGATTCCAGCTGTGAGCCCTGCGGCTTCCACCGGGATGTTTTGGTCTATCGCACCTCCGGCACCTAGCTCACCATCGTCATTATTACCCCAGCACAGGACCCCGCCCGCCGTGTTGACGGCGCAGGTGTGTGCACTCACAAAGGACTCCGATTCGCCCACCAACCCAGACCCTGCGGAGATCGCACTGATGTCACGTGAGAGTCCTATCACTTGGCTGGGAGCGGTTTTATCAGCCTCTGCTCCATTGCCTAGTTGACCCTGGCTGTTGTCTCCCCAGCACATTGCACCACCCGCTGCAGTCACGGCGCAGGTATGATAGCCACCGGCTGCGATCATGCGCGTCCCTCTTGTCAGTCCCATAACATCCACCGGGGTGTTTTTATCGACGGTAGTCCCATCGCCCAATTGACCATCTTCATTATCCCCCCAACATTTCACCACGCCGGAGCCAGATAAAGCACACGTATGATGCCCGCCCGCTTCAACAGCGAGAATGCCATTCGTGAGACCGAGCACGTCGACCGGTGTACTTGCATTCGTTTCAGTCCCATCGCCCAATTGCCCTGAGTCATTCGCACCCCAGCACTTGACACCGCCTGCCGTGGTCAGCGCACAGGTGTGAGCTCCTCCCGCCGTAATCGCTCGTGCTCCGTTCGTGAGCCCGACGACCTCGACTGGAGTATTTTTCTTGGTTTCAGTCCCATCGCCCAACTGCCCAGCGTCATTGTTTCCCCAGCAGAAGACGCTACCGGCGGCAGTGAGGGCGCACGTGTGCCGTCCTCCAGCCGCAATGGCGCTGACTGGACTTCTCAACCCTGCCACTACAACCGGGGTGTTCTTGTTGTTGAGTTCGGCCCCATCCCCAAGCTGACCGGACTCATCGGCGCCCCAGCAGAGCACTTCCCTTACCGAGTCGAGAGGGGAACTACTCAAGTCTGTTGATGGCAACCGGCGCGGGAATTGGTAATAAGGCGAGGGGCTTTCGAACAGAGGCACATTTGACCCGTAGCCAGTTCCTTCGAGTGTCAGTACACAGGTATGGTAGCCGCCAGTTGTGATTGCTCCGATCCGTGTGAGAGGTGAGGGGGAGCCGCCCTGCCAACTACAAGAGAACAGAATAAGAACAAGAGAAATGAGAATGGAAGTCGATAATCGCCAAGCCATGGGCGCGAAGAAGATGAGACAAAGAGGGACACCGCTCCCAGAGGACTTCCTGCTAAGAGCACTCCCGCGCCTCTCACAAGCTCAAGAATCCTCTAGCGAGTGGCGTATTCACTTTACTGCACCGCAAGTGTCAAAAGCACTTCGTTTTAGACTGACTCTAGGAACAGATCAAATTCCTTAAGAAGTCGATCAACTGTCTGTGGCATCCAGAGCGAGGATTTAGACAAAGGTGAGTTGAATATTTTCTGAGGGGAAGGTTCTTAGAGATTCTCCTCGGTCGTACAACGGTTGTGTAACGTCCATCCCGCATAATCAACGATCCCACCCATAAAAGACCTTCTTCACTTAATTATCCCCCTTGACAGCCCTTGTCCTGGGATGTAACATTTTGTGACATGACGGCTAGACAGTTCAGACAGGTACGGGTTCGGTTGGGCTACACGCAGGCGCAGCTGGCGGAGGTGTTGCAGCTGAGCCGGATGACGATCAGCCGGTATGAGGCTGGTACCTGGGAGGTGCCGTTGGCGGTGGAGATGGCACTGGATCAACTTGGCGCGTCACAGATTCCGATGCTGGGGATGGTCGCGGCCGGGGCGCCGATCGAACCGATCACGCAAGCCGAATTGGTGGCGGTACTGCCGCCGTTGCTGCGAGAGGGAGAAACGTTTGCGCTGCGGGTGAAAGGCGAGTCGATGAAGGACGATGGGATCCTCCCGGGCGATCTGGTGGTGGTGCGCAAACAGGGGACGGCGCGTAACGGGCAAACGGTTGTGGCGCTCGTGAACAACGAAGCGACGATCAAGAAGTATTACCGCAAAGAGGGACGGATCGAATTGCATCCGGCGAATGCGGCGTTGAAGCCGATCATTGTGTTGTCTCAAGACGAGTTCCGTATTCAGGGCATTGTGGCGGGCGTGATCCGTCATTTTGAACAGTGAGGTGAATTATGGCGACGGTGGCACAACAATTCATCGAGTTTCCTTCGCGATCTGAAAACGGCGCACCATTTCTTGGAACGCCCTCTCACCTCTTGGCTGCCCTGCGGCGAAGTGCGCTGCCCAGTGGGCTACCGAAGGGGCTGGTGCTGTTGTCCGGACATGCGGCAGTCTATCGGCTGGGGTTGTGTGCGGCTGTCGATCGGGCGTTGGCCGGCGAGTCGGTGCTCTATCTGGCTGGGGCCAATGTTTTCGACCCGTTCCTCGTCGGGCGGTTGGCGAAAGCCAGTCACGTGGCTCCAGCGCGGGTGCTGCAGCAGATTCACGTTTCGCGCGCGTTCACCTGCCATCAGATGGTTCGGTTGGTGACGGATTGCCTTCCATCAGCGCTCAATACCTATGATGCCCGGTTTGTCGTCCTGTCCGGTCCGCTCGACACGTTGTACGATCAATCGGTCCCGGAGCAGGAGGCGATGCGGCTCTTTCGGACGATGCTGACCTCGCTCCAATGCCTGGCGCAGGAGGGTGTGCAGGTCTTGTGCGTGAGTCCTTTGCCGCCGGTTGTTTCCGATGCAAGGCGCGGATTTCTGGCTGCGCTTTGCGAACAGGCGCACCGCGCGATCGAGGTGCGTGAGGCCGAGGACGGCCTCTGGCTCGATGAGCGGGGAGGGGCCGAGGCGCGGCGCTGGAACATTCCGCGTACCCTGTGGAACCGGTTATGAACAATGGGCCGCACGCTTGCCACGTTCACGCAATTGGTCCAGCAGGAAATCGACTCGTGGAGCCGGTATCGGCGGGCCTTGCGACGGGAAGATCAGCAGGCATTCGATGCCTTATTTGCCGCCGCTCGCCACCATACACCTGCCGGCGCCTATCTGGCGCGTGAGACGCCGTTCGAGGTGATGCTGCTTTCAATGTTGATCGAACAACAGAAACGCATGGTGATCTTGCAGCAGAAAGTCGCGATCCTTGAAACCCGCCTGCTCCATGACCAGACTCCGGGGATGGCTTCTTGATGTCTATCCGGCACAAGACGGCATGGTCGTCTGGCTTCTTGGCGAAGACGGGCGTCGTCTCCGCACCGTTGACCCGTTCGTCCCGACCTTCTATCTTGCTGCATCACCATCCACCCTAGGCCCGATCCTCAAACTGCTCCGTCGTGCCTCCTGTCGGATCAGCACCCGTTATGTCGACCGTTACGAACTGGGCGCACACCGTCCCCGTCGCGTGCTGGAAGTTTCGGTTCATGCTCCTTCGCAGTTTGCGTCTGTTACTCGCCAGCTGGTCCAGACCTGTCCTGACACGCAGTTTTTTCACGTCGATGTTTCCCTGCCACAACGCTACTTCTACGATCGCCATCTCTTTCCCCTCGCTCATTGCGAGGCCGAACTCACGGTCGAGGGACGGATTCGCTCGATTCAGGCGTTGGAGTCGCCATGGGAGACGGACTATGCCTTGCCGCCGCTCACGATCATGGAACTGTCGCCTGATGGAATCTCACCCAATCCGAACCATGGCGGGCGCGGCTCGCTTGTCGTGCGGATGGAGGGAGAAGAGCGTGTGTTGGAAGGCGAGAATGCCGATGTGCTGTGCCGTCTTCACACCCTCCTCCTGCGTCATGATCCCGATATCCTGCTCACGGATTGGGGCGACTCCTATCTCCTCCCGCGTCTCATGAGGATGGCGGACCGACTGCGCCTACCGTTCGCGCTTAATCGCGATGACGCACGGCTGGTGGGAACCAAAAACCCGCACTCTTATTTTTCATACGGGCGTATTATCTCTCACGCTGGCGCCCGCACCTTATCGGGGCGGCTCCATCTGGATCGCCACAATTCTTTTGCCTTGGCTGAGACGGGATTAGCAGGTCTGATCGAGCAGGCTCGCGTCGCGAAAGTCGATCTGCAACAAATGGCCCGTACGACGACCGGCACCGGCATCACTTCGATGCAGCTTGAGATGGCCTGCCGCGAGGGGGTGTTGATTCCCTATCGAAAACAGGAGCCGGAGGCCTTCAAGTCTTCGCTCGAGTTGCTCCAGACCGATCAGGGTGGGTTGGTCTTCGCGCCGATCATCGGTTATCACGAACAGGTCGGTGAGCTCGATTTTTCCTCGATGTATCCCTCCATCATGGCGCAGTTCAACGTGTCGCCCGAAACGGTGAATTGTCGCTGCTGCCGCAACGATCCGGACGCGCGGGTGCCGGAGATCAACCACCACATCTGCCTCCATCTGAAAGGATTGGTTCCTCGCACGCTGGTGCCCTTGCTCGACAAGCGCGCTCGGTACAAACGCTTGCTGGCATCGACGACGAATGCCACGGACAGGACGGTGCTCGATCAGCGGCAGACGGCGCTCAAGTGGCTCCTCGTCGTGTCGTTCGGCTATTTGGGCTACAAGAACGCCCGCTTCGGCCGGATCGAAGCACATGAATCCGTGACCGCGTATAGCCGTGACATCTTATTGCAAGCGAAGGAGATAGCGGAGCGTCGCGGGTACCGCATGCTCCACGCCATTGTCGATTCTCTCTGGCTCGTGAAGCCCGGCGCGACCAGAGCCGACTATGATGAACTGGCGCAGGCCATCACTGAACACACAAAACTCTCCATCGGCGTGGAAGGGATCTATCGCTGGATCGGGTTTCTCCCATCGCGTGTGAATCCGCTCATGCCGGTGCCGAATCAATTTGTGGGGGTGTTCGAGCATGGCCCGATGAAAGTGCGCGGCGTGGAGATTCGTCGCAGCGACGCGCCGCTGATCATTAAACGGGCACAGGCGGAAGTGTTGCGGTGCCTGAGCCGAGCACACACGCTGGCCTCATTGTGCGAACAGGTGACACCAGCCTTGGAGATCGTCCGTTCCTATCGACGTTATCTGCTTGAGGGGCGCCCGACGGCAGAGGAACTGGCCGTTACGAAGTCGCTCTCCAAAGATCCGCGGGCCTATCATCACCAAACGTTGACCGCGATTGCCGCACAAGAACTCCTGGCTCGTGGCGTACCCCTCCAAGCCGGGGATACTATTCACTACATCATCTCGGATGCCGGTGCGGCCTATCCTCAAGACCGTGTGCGGGTGGTTGCCGGCCTCGATGGGACTTGGAGCTACGATGTCTCAGCTTACGACGAATTGTTATGTAAGGCGGCGCTTGCGGTGTTGGCTCCGCTCGGAGTGACAGCAGCCGAACTCGAGGCATCTACGAACGGGCATATGCCATCAGACCCTCCCCAAGGGGCCCTCTTCTGACAAGGCAACACAACCCGTTCAAACCTGTGCGAGGCGTGGGAAGATTCCTGCGGTGAAACCTTGTCCAGAGTTGGTTGGCGTGGGGTTAGTTATGGCACCTGTCTTGCGGATGGCCTACCCGGCTTCCATGCGGTATGGAGGACTCACATGAAAAGGGGGATCCAATGGCACCGGTGCTCGAACTCGATAAACAGACGGCCTCATTCGTCCGGCAACTGGAGGAACAGCGAAAATTGGAAAAGAATCTCCTCGTCGAGCGGGTCCGGGGAACAAAGGAAGGTACAGACTCGGTCTCCAATGATATCAAGGACCGTGTGGCGGCGCTGGAGAAGTTGAACGGTCGGTCCAGTGCGAGGTGCATCGCGCCGATCGGATGGAGCCAACTGATTTTTAGCGGCGCGGACGGCGTGTCGTCCCCCAAGACCATCGGGTTTGGTAGTCGCGATGAGACCCTCTTCAAGCTCGACCAAATCCACTACCTCGATGACACGAACTATCTTCGTCTCAGCGTAAACCCGCACTATGTTGAACATGCGCTCCCTGACAAGTCGGTTCAAGCGAGAGTTGCGGCCAATCCTTCCTTATGGGATACGCTCGGCTATGCCCACGTCGGGTACACGACGTGCCTACGGATTCCAGCCTCGTCGGAATCGACGACCGTGTCGATTATGTCGCGACTCAACACGCTCTTTAATTGGGTTGAGGCCAACGCGGTCGGCGAGGAATGGTATGCCCATGTGTCGGCCACGGTCCGTTTGTGGGTCACGTATGATGGCGAATTTCGGCATGCGCCGCCCACGCAGTTCGTGAATCTGCTGGCCCACCAGAAACAACTCCGGACCCATCACGACATCGGCTCGCAGGCGCCAAGCGCTACCTTGACGATGCAGATCTCCGCTCCAGCCGGCAGCGGCACGACGATGCAAGTCTATGAAGCCATCGAGCTTGTGGCTGCAACACCCAATGGCCATGCCTACCTGGACGGCGTCTTCTCCTGGGAACCGTTGGCAATACAATTACATGAAGGATAGGACTACGAAGTGCTGTAGAGAGCGCGCACGATCTCCGTCGTGTTAAACAGCATCGCATTCAGGCGAGTGTATGCCGCGTGGCCGTAGTAGTGGTCGCGCGGATTTGTGGAACCGGTGGAGTCTTTGTAATCCGCGAGGAGGCATCGCCCTTCGCTGGGAAAGCGGACGGCTCGCCGCGCGCATTCCAGCCACCGTTCAAACCCATCATAGGGTTCAACCAACTCCCACACGGCCTTGTTCGCCGCCTTCGCCGCGTCCGTGGTCGGCGCGGTATCGCTACCGGCGACGGCGAGTTCCTGCACATAGTCGCCGCCCCACGCGATCGGCATCTCCATCGTGATCTGAGGTAGTTCCATTTTCGACAGCCAGGTCTTGCCGTCGGTGCGCAGGTTCCGATGATTTACGATATGCAGCAGGTTCCCGAGCCCGGACGGATCCCACCCGTAACGCACCGGCGCGCCAAACGTGACCACGTCGAGGACGACGCCGTTAAGCAGCGACCCTGACCTCAACAACGGTTCAAGTCTGTCCAAGACCCCCACCATGTCGATGAGGTTGGATTGCTGGGCATAAGACGATAGCACCGCGACGAACTTCGGTCGGCCTACGATAGGGCTGGGACAGAGTAGATTGGACG
>Ga0066388_100003134_pt1 | contig 10562 bp, 7 predicted proteins | sample PanSoiMetaGPlot6_FD_64539 | JGI IMG/M metagenome (GOLD analysis project Ga0066388, IMG submission 64539) | Tropical forest soil microbial communities from Panama analyzed to predict greenhouse gas emissions - Panama Soil - Plot 6 (Hybrid Assembly) | ecosystem: Environmental > Terrestrial > Soil... | reverse complement strand
CGGTCGATAAGGAGGAAGACGTCGATATTCTCGTAAAGGATGGAGCGCGGCTCACCCGGGTGACGTTGGCCCAGCATCCATTCGACGCGATTGGTTGGGATGGGTATCTCTATCCGTTCACGTTTAACGCCCAGGATTTCGAGCCGATCACAGGAACGGTGCATCAACCGCCGCCGATCCATCAGACGTTTGAGATTCGCGGATATGTGGTGTGCACCTTTGCGCCGCGCTTGCTCGATACCCATCCCGAAGCTGTGAAAATCCCGTGGGTGCACGACAACGTGGAGGCTGACGAAGTGCTCTTCTACGTCCGCGGGAACTTTGGTTCGCGGCGTGGAATCGAGAGCGGTTCAATCACATTGCATCCGCGCGGGATACCGCACGGGCCCCATCCAGGCACGATCATGGCAAGCAGGAACGCAACGCGCACGGAAGAGCTTGCCGTAATGTTTGACACACAACATACCCTTGAGCTTACCGAAGAATCGCTTTCGCTGGACGATCCGAAATATCCACAAAGCTGGCTTGAATAAAGTGGATTGCATTCGCCGCGCCCGCTACTAGAGATCGCCGCTGCTCGGTGTTAGACTAAGTTAAACAGGGCACATGATTCAAAGCCGCAACTCCGATGTAGCCGTTGAGGCGCGATCCAGTCGCGAGAGCGATCGCCTTCCGGACAACGAACGCGACAAAATCGCCAACGCGTACCGCGAATTGCTTTGCGGCATAGGCGAAGACATCGATCGGGAAGGCCTGCGCCGTACGCCGGATCGAGCGGCACGGTCCCTGGAATTTCTCACCCAAGGTTATCGACAGGATCTCGATGAGATCATCAACGACGCCGTGTTCGATTCGAGCGCGAGCGAGATTGTGTTGGTAAAAGACATAGAATTGTATTCGCTATGTGAACATCATCTCCTTCCTTTCATCGGCCGGGCACACGTCGCCTACATCCCAAACGGTAAAGTCATCGGCCTCTCAAAAGTCGCGCGAATTGTCGATGTTTTCGCGCGTCGTTTGCAGATTCAGGAAAACCTCACCACGCAAATTGCCCAGTCACTCATGAACTGCCTTCAACCATGCGGCGTGGCGGTGGTAGTGGAAGCGAAACACCTCTGCATGATGATGCGAGGGGTTGAAAAGCAAAACTCGGTAATGAAAACGTCGTGTTTACTCGGTGTTTTCAAAGAGGACGCGCGGACGCGTTCCGAGTTTCTCTCCCTGCTGAAAGATTGATTCACGAAGGGTAGAACGTGTTGTCGTTAGCACGTTGGCAAAGCAAGCGCACTCCACTTTGTAACCTATCGGCGTAGATAACCCTCCGCCTGCTGGCTTGCGTCGGAGGTTTGGTTGTGACCGCTCAGTGGGAGAATTGCTGGCTCAGTCGTGCCAGCGCAAGAGCGGCTAGAAGTAGCCCGAAATCACGCAGCGCTACATCAAAATACCCGGGGATCAGCAGCAGATTTATTATGATCAACGCAAGCCAAGCAGCAACGACATAGGCAAAGATGCGCGGTTTGAGGGCGACTCCAATTCCAGCCACGATCTCAATCACGCCAACGATAAGCATCAGCGCATGAGAAGGGATGGGTGAAACTCGCGCAACGACTCCCGGGAGATACTGGTCCCAGTTCACCAGCAAATGAGTGAACTTATCCAAACCCGCGAGGATGGGAGCAACAATGAATCCGAAGTGAAGGATCCGGTATGCCTGGTGGGCTGGCGAATTGGCGGTGGAAGAGGCTGTCACACCTGTTTGATCAATGGTTGTGTTCATGCGTTGCAAATTTGGTAGCGCCGTCACAATAAGTCAATACTTTATTTGACTATTTAAGAACGCTTTTAGCTCGCCGGTTACGGCGGTCCCATCGTCAATCTTGGCTCAAAGGGAACCATGGATGCGAGCAACGGAAAAACTGGAGCCTCTAATACTTCCCGGAAGGCTGTTCTCGTTCTCGCTTTGAGCTATCGGCCCTGGTACAAGTCGATTCTGAAGAGGTTTTCCACCGAGAGTTGCAGATAGCCTGCGAAAAATTTAGATCTGGTATTTGCCGACGCGAGGAGCTTAAATGCTCGCCCTGGTGATTAGGCATGGCGAAAATCCTGGCGTGGACTAAAACGCATTACGATCGCGTCGCGCTTGTCGCCGCTGCGGTTTTCCTTCTCATTTGTTCCTTATTCATTTGGTGGGACGCCATCCAGTTTGCCAATCGTCTGGTGTCGCAATCCGCGCCGCCGCCGAAGAACGCGTCGCCGCCGCCGGTTTCAGCGGAGCTCGACCGAGCAGCGGAGCGTCTTCAGCATCCTTCGCAATGGAAATCCAGCACACGCTCAGGACTTTTTGTCCCCGAAAAGCATTTCATTGCAGCAAACGGACTTCCCGCCACCCTGAAAAACACGCAGGTGCATCCGCCTGTTCCGAACGAGTGGTTCGAGAAATTTGGTTTACCAATTCAGGATGCGGACGTGCTCGAGCAGGACCCTGATAATGACGGATTCACGAATCTGGACGAATGGCAGGGAGGCACCGATCCAGGAAGCAGGGATTCGCATCCGGATTATCTGACAAAACTGCATTTGGTTTCCGCCACTGAGGAGCCGTTTCGATTCATGTTCGAATCATGGGTCAACGGGAAGTTTGCGCTTAACACGATTGATCAAGGCGAGCCAACGCAATTCTTAAGAATGGGAGAGACCATTCGCGGGACAGACTTTAAGATCGTCAAGTTCACCGAGAAACACGAGCGCAATCAGTACGGCACAAATGTCGATGTTTCAGAGTTGCTGCTCGAACATAAGGACACCCACGCACAAGTCACTTTAGTGAAGGAAAAGGTAGCCACCTCGCCACAATCCGTAGCTACTTTTGTATATACCTGGGGCGGCCGCCGGGAGTTCGAGGTAAGAAAAGATCAAGAATTTTCCTTGAAACCCGTAGAAGGAATCAATTACAAGCTCGTGGATGTGCAGCCAAACAAGGCCGTAATCGTGAATGCGCAAAAACCAAACGCGCGGATCGAGATCGGTTTTGTGCCGCCTTAACTAAAATGAAAATCACTCTCCATAACTCCTCCTATGAAAATTACTCCGCACTCTGTCCACCGTAGGTGCAGCCCCAACCACTGCAATCCGTTAGGTAATAAACAGAAGCAAACGAAGGCTTCCTGGATGACGGAATTCGGCGACGTGAATGCCTCGCTCGCGCCAGGCGCTTCATTCGTTAACGCCTTTGCTTCCCTTGTTATCTTTTCTTTCATCCTGACCGGCGTTTCGCCAATTTGCGCTTCGAGTTCTGGTCAAACTGCAGACAGCGTTGCCGAGCGCGAAGTGCAGCGGCGTCAGATGACGATACCGCAAGGCGAAGCAGCTCTTGCGCGAGGCAAGGCTGCAATGAAAGCAAAGGACTACGGGGCCGCTCACGAGGAATTCAGGACTGCCGTCATGTATCTGCCCGATGCAGTGGTATCTGGAAAGGCACATGACGAAGCTGTTGAAGGCTTTTGCAAGAGCGGAGTCATTCTGGCCGAAGCCCGCGTTGCAGAAGGAAAATATGCCGATGCGGAGGCAATCCTGAGTGAAGTTTTAAGTGAACGCTATGATCCAAAGTGTCGTCAGGCACAGGAACTCTACGCGCATCTGCGACAGCCCGGTTACTTCAACAAAACGATGAGCCCGACGTTTATCGAGAAGGTCGAGCAGGTGAAACAATTGTTCGCGGAGGCCGACGGTTTCTACAATTCTGGCCGATATGACCTGGCCATGAAACGATACGACCAGATTCTTGCGCTTGATCCTTATAATACCGCTGCGCGGCGCGGTCAGGAGAAAGTCAATAATACCAAGTATAAGTACGGTGAAGAAGCCTATAACGAAACACGCTCACGACAGCTTTGGCAGGTGCAGAAGGCTTGGGAACAGCCTGTCCGCAGATATGGACAAACTGGCGATATAGGTGCTTTCGGCGCGCAAAGAGCTTTACGCGGAACGGCGCAGATAACCAGCAAGCTGAACACGATTATTATCCCCCGCATCGAATTTCGCGACGCCAGCCTCCGGGAGGCAATCGATTTTCTACGGGAACAGGCAGCTGAGAACGACCCTGCCGTGGAAGGGAAAAGGGGCGTCAACATTGTTTTACCTCCTTCGGTCGCGGTTCAGCGTGTGGTGACGCCCCCAGCTGGCGCTCCCCAAGCACCCGCAACCACCGCTCCCACTGGCGCACCACAGAACGTTCCAGCAACTGGCGCACCACCAACTGGCACAGCTCCCGCAACTACTGGTCAGGCAGTTGTTCAACCTGCAGCGCCTCCGCCGGAACGGGGCAATATAACTATCGAGTTAAATCAAATTCCGCTTGGGGAAGCACTTCGTTATATCGCAAATCAGGCTGGATTGAAGCTGAAAGTTGAGCCCTATGCCGTTGCGTTAGTCCCCAAAACGGAGCAGAGCAGCGATCTTCTCGTGAAACGGTATCATGTTCCGCCAGAATTTTTCGGAGGCCCACTTGATGTCGGGTACTATCTTGAAGGAAGCATAGGCGGCGGGCAGACCGGGGCACAGGGCGGGTCGGCCCAGCCGGCGCCCGTTTCCGAGAATGTGGTACAGAAAGAAGCAGTCAGTTACCAAACCGCATCAGGGATAGGTGCCGGTGCCGGAGCTGCAAGTCAGGCCAATTTAGTGCAAGGGACAAGCACTACGCGCCAGCACTTGGTCAACGATCGTCAACTTGTCGGTCGAGCGGATGCCAAAACCATGCTTCTGAGCATGGGCGTTCAGTTTCCCACAGTCACTTTGCCAGATGGCCGCGCTGATACTGCGAGCGCTACGTTTTGGCCCCACAGCGGAATTCTGATTGTTCGCAATACGCAGGACAATTTGGACATGGTCGACGCGCTGGTTGATCAAGCCAATGCTTCACAACCGAAGCAAGTCGAGATTGAGTCGAAGTTTGTTGAGATTACCCAGAACAATCTCAAGGAGCTTGGATTTGACTGGCTTCTGGGACCGTTCAACATCGGCAACCATAAAGTCTTCGGAGCAGGAGGCACTTCGGTAAACTCGCCGGCAGCCAATCCTGCCAATTTCCCATTCGTTAACACTACGAACCAACCGATCGGTGACACGCTCCCAGGCCAACCGATTGGCCAATTCCCCGTGACCGGTGGAAACCGCAGTGGTGGCCTTGCAATCAGTGCGAACGCTCTAGATGCCCTTTTATTTCCAGGCGCGAGCACCGTGGCGCCGGGAATTTTTGGATTGGCCGGTGTGTTTACCGATCCGCAATTTCAAGTTGTTATTCGCGCCCTAAATCAAAAGAAAGGCGTCGATCTTCTCTCAGCGCCGAAGGTAACGACCAAAAGCGGGCAGCGCGCCATCATCGAAGTCGTAAGAGAATTTCGCTATCCAAGCACGTTTACTCCGCCACAGGTTCCATCGATCAGCAGTTCGACTGGCAACACCGTTGTTGGGGGAGCGACAACCGTTCCCGTTGTAGTTACCCCCACGACTCCTCAAAATTGGGAGACGCGAAACACAGGAGTTACGTTGGAGGTTGAGCCTGTAGTGGGAGGAGACGCGACAACAATAGATTTAAACCTCGTTCCTCAAGTCGTAGAATTCGAAGGCTTCATCAATTATGGGAGCCCGATTAATGCAGTAGGCGTTAATACTATCGGCGGCGTGATATCGACGTCTGTTCCGGTTCTGCTCACCGACAATGTGATCAACCAGCCCGTGTTTAGCACACGCAAAGTGACGACAAGCGTCAGTGTCTACGACGGTCAGACAGTTGTGCTCGGCGGGTTGATGCGCGAGGACGTGCAAAAGACGGAGGATAAAACGCCAATCGTTGGCGATCTTCCATTGGTTGGTCGTCTCTTTCGGACGAATGCCGAGCAACATATCAAACGAAACCTGGTGATTTTCGTTACCGCCAAGGTTGTTACTCCGTCGGGGCTTGCATTCAATTCCGAGGAAGAAGAGGAAGAAGGCCTGTTGCCACCCGCGTTGCCCGAAACGCCGGCGTATAAGAAATAAGGGGAAGCGTTATCTCATCATGCAAACGAAAACCCTCGCCGGATTTCTCCGACGAGGGTCTCGTTAATTTTAGCCTTCGCAGCTACTTCTTACAGCATTCGCCAGGGCAACATTTTCCATTACCCTTGCAGCAATCAGCCGCTGGCGACATCGCTGTCGCCGTGCCGACGAATGCCACCAAAGTAGCAATCAAAAGAAGATATTTCATAGATCCTCCTTTTTGGTTTTGTCGATCCAAATCGGCCACAAACGTGAGTCGGGCCGATCCAACGCCTCTAGGAGAATGCGATGCGCGGCGGGGGAATTAATGGACGCTCAGTGCGCGTCGTTACATGTTGGTCATTCACTCCGATGATTCCGAGAAGGTTCATGCTCGAAGAGAACGTCGTGGATCTGGTAAAATAAAGTGTGCAACATCCGGATTGGGGCACGCAGCACGACGATGCGGACGAATTCGTGTCACCCACGGTCGCGGGGCAGCTATGACATCTGTCCGTGTTCTGGGTTGCGCAGCAGTTTGCGCCGTCCGAGTTGGGGAGGGACACTTCCGCGGGGGCGATCGGCGAGAGAGCACAAATACTTGCTGTAAGCGCAGCAAACAAGAATCGCGCTGACAGTTTCATCGCGCATAGTCTATCACCTTTTGGGGGGCTTTCCAAAAGACGCTCTTCATCGCTGGTGATTAATTCAGTGGCACCGACTTCGTTAGAAACTCTTTGCAAAAGGTTTGAAGCTAAAAATATGGTCGACATCAACGTCCATAGCTACGAAAGCTGTTTACAACAGGTTTCGAGTAGCTGCTTCAGCCAGGTCATTTAAACTTTGCTTATGACCTACACGTGCCCAATGCACCCGGAGATCGAGGAAGATCGTCGAAGTGCGTGTCCGAAATGCGGGATGACTCTCGAGCCGCAAGCTGGTGGGCCGGACGAACACGATCACACAGAAACGCAGTCGCTATCATTGAAATTCTGGATTGCGCTAATTCTCACGATCCCAGTGTTATTCCTGGCAATGGGTCACGCTATTCTCGGGTTGAAAATCGATTCAATCGTCCCCAAGCAAATTGGAAAGTGGATTGAGTTTGCCCTAACAACACCAATCGTCCTTTGGGCGGGCGGCTTCTTTTTCACGCGCGCATTCCAGTCGATCGTTCACCGCAGCCTCAATATGTTCACACTTATCGCTGTGGGCGTCGGCGCGGCGTACCTGTACAGCGCCGTTGCTGTAGTTGCGCCGGGAATTTTTCCCTCTTCTTTCCGGCGCCATGGAGAGGTCGATCTTTACTTTGAAGCAGCAGCGGCGATTACGACATTGGTCCTGCTGGGACAACTGATCGAAGCAAAAGCACGAAGTCGCACTGGCCATGCCATCAAGGCCTTGCTAGGTCTTGCAGCAAAAACTGCACATCGAGTTCGCGATGGGCACGAAGAGGAAATTCCTGCGGACGAAATTCAGAAAAGCGATGTGCTCCGGGTGCGGCCCGGCGAGAAGGTGCCCATCGACGGAGTCATTGTCGATGGAAACAGCAACATCGACGAATCGATGATTACAGGGGAACCAATGCAGGTGAGTAAACGGCCAGGCGAAAAAGTGATTGGCGCCACAGTGAATCAAACCGGCTCGTTTTTGATGCGCGCGGAACGCATTGGTTCGGAAACCGTTCTAGCGCAAATCGTGCAGATGGTTGCAGACGCGCAGCGCAGCCGCGCACCTATTCAAAAACTCGCAGACACGGTATCCGGTTATTTTGTTCCAGCGGTGATCGGCGCTGCAATTATTACTTTCATTGTGTGGTCGATTGTTGGACCTGCTCCGGCAATGTCGTATGCACTCGTGAACGCGGTTTCAGTCTTGATCATTGCCTGTCCGTGCGCGCTCGGACTGGCAACTCCAATGTCAATCATGGTCGGCGTTGGACGTGCTGCTCAAGCGGGGATTTTGGTAAAGAACGCACAGGCGATCGAGATCACTGAAAAGGTCACAGACCTGGTTACGGACAAAACAGGAACGTTGACAGCCGGCAAACCCGAAGTGGTCAGCCGGTTTGTCGCTAACAATATAAGTGAACGCGAGCTTTTGCAGATCGCAGCATCGCTTGAATCGCAGAGCGAACACCCGCTTGCACGGGCAATCGTAGAAAGTGCAAAGAAAGAAAATATCGAGCTACGGAACGTGACTGACTTTAATTCCACTACCGGAGGCGGAGTATCTGGCAGACTCGACGGCCAAACAGTCCTTATCGGAAAGGAGAAATTTCTCGCTGACTCGAATATCAGACTTATCGAAGCACTAACCAAAGAGGCACGTCGATTGCAGGAAGAAGCGCAAACGACGGTCTGGGTTGCAGTGAACGGCGAAGCCGATGGCGTGCTTGGCATCGCAGATCCAATCAAGCCCACGACCAGAGAAGCCGTCAATGAGCTTCATAACATGGGTCTGAAGATCATCATGTGCACCGGTGACAATAAGCATACAGCTGAATCTGTGGCAGGGGAGTTGGGTATCGATGAATTCAAGGCTGAAGTTATGCCGGGTGAAAAGATCGACATCGTGAAAAAGCTTAAATCCAAAGGCGCAATCGTCGCCATGGCTGGGGATGGGATCAACGATGCGCCGGCTCTGGCAGCGGCGGATGTTGGGATCGCTATGGGAACAGGGACAGATGTCGCGATTGAAAGCGCCAGCATCACACTGGTGAAAGGCGACTTATTGGGAATCGTCAAAGCAATCCATCTCAGCTGCGCTGTAATGCAAAATATCAGGCAAAATTTATTTTTCGCGTTTATCTACAACGTGCTGGGCGTACCCATTGCCGCCGGAGTGCTTTATCCATTTTTTGGATTCCTGTTGAGTCCGATGATCGCCGGCGCCGCGATGAGCTTCAGCTCGATTTCTGTGATAATGAACGCACTGCGGCTTCGAAAAGTGAATCTATAAACTTAACAGCTTCTGTTTGACACCTGAAATAGGGGACGTTAAGAGGTTGATTCAATGCGTTTCACTCGCACTTCCCGGATGGTCGCGCTAACTGCCCTATTTGCAGTGTGCGCGTTTGCCGGTGACATCGTTGCCGATTCGGTTGCTGATTTGCGAGGGGACCATTGCGTCTCACAGAGTTCACAACCGGATTCGCAGCACGAGAAAGCGCCTTGCGGGCATTGCTCGTGTGCTGTGCACAATGGCACTGTCATAACTTCTGCTGTCGCCATAGGTGTCGTCGGCGCTTTAGAGTATCTGTCTTCCTTCCGATCGGTGACCAATCCGCGCCCGACGGTTTACCGGCTACGATCGATCATCCGCCTCAGCTAGGCTAACAACTGAGCGCAGGCGCGGTGTGTCCGCGCAGCTTCTTCGCTCACGTTTCATTGAACGCCACAACGCAGACGCGTTGTGGGTTTTTCCAACTGTTTTTGCCTAACAATGTCGATTTACATACAAACCAGATTATTTGCAGCAAGCGCCATTGTGCTCGCGTGCGCGAATGCCCTCGCCGAAACGCCGGAGACGCTGGTCAAACAAGCGCTCCAGCGAAATCCAGAGTTAAACTTCTTTGTCGCCGAGATTGCTGCTGCGAAAGGAACAGTGCGAACTGCAGGAACCGTTCGGAACCCTGAATTAAACTCGGACCTTGGCTACAAGAATTCGCGCGAAAATTCAGGAGGGGCGAGTGGCGATGGCGCGATATTGGCTCTCGCACTTAGTCAAACCCTCGAGTATCCGGGTCGCATTGCGCTACGCAAAGCGATCGCGAATCATGATCTCGCGCTGGCCGAGTTACATCTGCAGCAGTTTCGCCTGACGCTGGCCGCGCGAGTGCGTTCGCTGGCTTACGCGAGCGGGAGTGCTCGAGAGAGAACAAAAGCGGTGCAGGAAGTCGCATCGCGGACCGAAGGCCTCAACGATGTCCTGAAACAACGGCCTATCGCGGGCGTGGCACCGCAATTGGAAGCCCAAATTATCAGCGCGAATTTGCTGACTTTTCAGCGTCATGAACGCGAATCGACCTTAGTTGAGAAGACGATCGCAGTAGAATTGAATCAGTTATGCGGGCGACCGAGCGGCGCAGCGCTAACGGTAGGCGCCGGTCCAATCGTTTTCACCGCCCGCTCCCTGCCGCGTTTGGTGAACGCAGCCCGCTCGAATGCCTTCGAAATTCGGATTCGACAGGTCGAACTCGCTCAGCAGGGCTTCAAAGTCGCGTTGTCGAAGAATGAAAGGTTTCCGGCGATTGCGGTCGGTCCGTTTTACTCGTTCGAGAATTCAATCGAGCGCGAACAGCGCTTAGGCCTGGGTGTCTCGTTACCGTTGCCTTTGTGGGACCGGAACCTCGGGAACATTGCGAGCAGTAAGGCACGTCAACAACAAGCTGAAGCCTCATTGGCAATGACGGCGCGAGAAGTGGAAAGGCGCGTCACTCAGACCGCCGCCACCTTCGACGTAAAACGGGCTGAGATTGAGACGTGGAAGGGAGGCCCGATCACGAAATTGCGCGAGGCGTCGGAATCGGCCGACCGCGGTTACCG
>Ga0066388_100003133_pt1 | contig 10563 bp, 6 predicted proteins | sample PanSoiMetaGPlot6_FD_64539 | JGI IMG/M metagenome (GOLD analysis project Ga0066388, IMG submission 64539) | Tropical forest soil microbial communities from Panama analyzed to predict greenhouse gas emissions - Panama Soil - Plot 6 (Hybrid Assembly) | ecosystem: Environmental > Terrestrial > Soil... | reverse complement strand
GACCTGATCTGCGAGGCGGCGTTCCAGGCGTACGCGGACGCCAACATCGACCCGAAGGACATTCAGGCCGCGTATCTGGGCACCTACATGCCGGGCGCCTCCGGCGGTAAGGCAGCGGTCTCGCTCGGCGACGCGCTGCGCCTGTACGACCGCCCGATCACGCGCGTGGAGAACTACTGCGCCACCGGCACCGACGCCTTCCGCAACGCGTGCCTGGCCATCTCGTCGGGCACCTACGACATCGTCCTCGTGCTCGGCGCCGAGAAGCTCAAGGACCGCGGCGGGCGCGGCCTGCCGCGCTTCGGGCATCCGCTGCTGGCGAAGGGCAACTCGGCACCGGGCCTCTTCGCCCTCGCCGCCAATCGCTACATGCACACGTACGGGATGGGGCGCGAGACGCTCGCCAAAGTAGCGGTGAAGAACCACTACAACGGCGCGCGCAATCCGAAGGCGCACCTGCGCAGCGAGATCACCGAGGAGAAGGTGCTGAACGCGCCGATGATCTCCTACCCGTTCGGCCTGTTCGATTGCTGCCCGACCACCGATGGCGCGGCCGCTGCGATCGTCTGCCGTGCCGACTTGGCGCGGCGCTTCACCGATCACCCGGTGCTCGTGAAGGGTTTCGGCTTGGCCGTGACCACCGGCCGGCCGTACTTCGATCCGACCTTCGACTACCTCGGCTTTCGCTCGACGCAGAAAGCGGCGCAGCAGGCGTACGCGATGGCAGGGATCGCGCCGGCGGACGTCGACTTCGCCGAAGTGCACGACTGCTTCACCTGGACGGAGATCTCCAACATCGAAGACCTCGGCTTCTGCGCCAAGGGCGAAGGGCCGCGGCTCGTGCATGAAGGCCGCACCGCGTTGAGCGGCGATCGGCCCATCAATCCGAGCGGCGGGCTCAAGTCCTTCGGTCATCCGATCGGCGCGAGCGGCGTGCGCATGATCTACGAGTGCGTCACGCAGCTGCGCGGCCAGTGCGGCGAGCGCCAGGTGAAGAACCCCGAGATCGGCTTGGCCCACAACGTCGGCGGCCCAGGTGCGGTCGCGTGCGTGATCGTTCTCGGCCAGACTTAACGTCCCGTCCTGCACCGCGAGCGATCGGTCTAGGACCACGTTGTCCGTTGTCCGTTATCCGTTGTCCGTTTCTGGATTCGGCAACGGGCAACGGAAAACGGAAAACGGCAGGAGCCCAGCACCTCGCTAGCGAAATGTGTTTTTCTCCGGTCTCGGGTTTCCGGTGCGCGCCCATCGTAAGAGCGCGCAAGCGGAAGGTTCGGAAAGCTCGATTCATCGCGCGTAAACGCGCGCGCGAGGAGGGCGGCCCTTCGGGCCGCCAGCCGGCACGGAGGCCGGCGCTACATACGCGCGAGTGAACCCAGCACCTCGCTCGCGAAGTGCAATGTTACTTTATCGCCGATTTCCAATCGACTGACCTATCATCATCTCAGGCTGGTCCTATGGAGTTGGTGCCCGGCTGAAGTCGTCGCATCTGGCGTTGGCCTTGCTTCGGCTGACCCGGTGAGTGCCGATGATCGGGGGAGTGCGCACAGACAGCGGAGCGGCGGACGTCGACGTCGTGTACGGCGTCGATCGCCAGCGCATCGTGGTGCTGCTGCGCTCGGTCGTCATCGCCACGTCCGCCTATCTGGTGATGGGCGGCGAGGACGGCGTCAGCCTCGGATCGATCGTCTACGTGGCGCTGTTCGCCGCCTCCAACGTCGCGCTGGCCTTCGCCCCGCGGCCGTTGTTCTACCGGCCGCACTTCGGCCCTTGCCTCCTGCTGGTCGACACCGGGCTCATCCTGTTCGGCATGTTCTGGAGCCACGGGCTCTCGCAGGACCTGCTGCTCACGTATTTCTTCACCGTCTTCCTGATCACCATCGGCGAGACGGTGGCCCAGGTCGCGATTGGCAGTGCGCTGATCGCCGCCGTCTACGGCTACTGGCTGTGGATCAACGGCCAGGCACCGCTCGTCTCGGAAGCCTGGGTGCGGCTGCCGTTCTTCTTCCTGGTGGCGGTCTTCTACGCCGCGCTGCTCGACCAGCTGAAGCGCGAGCGCGTGCGGCGCCGCGAGGCGGAGAACGAGAATCGCCATCTGCGTTTTCTCCTCGATCTGGCCAGCGTGTTTTCGGAGACGCACGCGACGCGCGAGTTCGTGCGCGGCATCGGGCGCTTCATCGAAGGCACCTCCCCGGGCCTGCAGTGCCGCATGGTGCTGCACGACGCGCGCAGCGCGCCCGAGCCGGGGGCCATCTTTCCGCTGCGCGCGCACGGGCAGCAGTACGGCGCGTTGTGCGTCCGGCCGTCCACCGCGGGCGAGCTGACGGTGCGCGAGCGCTGGCTCTGCCAGATGGTCACGCATGCCGCCGCCGGCGCACTGTATGCCGCCGAGCAGTCGGATGCGGCACGCGCCGCCGCCGACGCCAAGGATCAGTTCCTCGCCACCATCTCGCACGAGTTCCGCACGCCGCTGCACGCCATCCTCGGCTACCTCGATGTGGTCGACACGTCGCTGCCCGAGCACGTCGACGAGTTGCTGCGCGAGAGCATCGAGCGCATGCGCGTCAACGCCTGCCGCCTCCAGCACCTGCTCGAGGAGCTGGTGAGCTTCGCCGAGATCCGCTCCGGGCGCCGGGCGGTACGCGCGGAAGCCGTCAGCCTGCGCGACCTCATCGACGAGCTCCTGCCCATCACGCGCGAGCTGGTCGACGGGAAGGCGGTGGCCATCGTGTGCGACATCGATCCCGTCGCCGACACGCTGTACACCGACCGGCGCAAGCTGAGCCGCGCGCTCGCCTGTCTGCTCAACAACGCAGCCAAGTTCACCGACGCGGGCGAGATCCGCATCGCCGCGCGCGGGGGCGACGACGGCAGCGTCGAGGTCTCGATCGCCGATACCGGCATCGGCATCGCGCCGCACGACCTGTCGATCATCTTCGACGACTTTCGCCAGGTCGACGGCTCGTTCACGCGCCGTTTCGGCGGCCTCGGCATCGGCCTCACCCTGGCGCGCGAGCTGATCGACCTGCTCGGCGGCGCATTGGATCTCGACAGCACGCTCGGCGTCGGCACCACCGTGCGGGTGCGCGTGCCGGGGCGGCTGCCCGGCGCGGCCGCGGAGACTGAGGCGCCGCTTCGCGGCGCCGTACAGCGTTACGAAGGCGCCGCCGTCGCGGCGCCGTTCAGCGTTCAGCGTTGAAACGGCTGGGACCGCGGGCGGCTCGCCCGCTCTCTAGCGCGCCGGTACGGTGCCAGCGGGCGGGCCGCCCGCGGTCCCAGGCGGAGCTGCCTCGAACGCTAAACGCCAAACGCTGAACGGCGCCGCGAAGCCGCGCCTCCGTCACAGCATGCTGAAGGCGAGGGAGACGAACTTTCCCAACCACGGGCCGAGCGAGAACAGGCAGTAGACTGCGGCCAGGGCGCGCAGGACGACGATGCCGACGCGTGCCGGGGTGGCGCGATGCAGCAGCACGAGCAGCCCGCACGCCTTGGCCTTGAACAGCAGCAGCGCGGGCCCGACGCCGAGCAGGTTGAACGCGGCGACCAGAATCGGATTCGCCTCGCGCACGCCGAAGCGCAGCCCCTGATACGTGGCGACGCCGTCGAACAGCTGCAGCGCAACGTTCAACACCAGCAGCTGATAGAGGTGTGCCTCCACACTCCGAGTCTGCCCCGACGCGTTGTTCCAGTCCACTGTTCCCCTAAAGCGCAGCGCGACTGAACTTTCCACAGAAAACATCATAGCGAACCGGGTGCGACCTCGCATGCGCCCTCCGGACGGCGGCGCTTCTGCGCCGCCGTCGCAGCGCGATGCGTGAATGGGCTAGCGCGCGTTGCAGCGCGATTCGCGGTAACCGCAGCGTCGCGTTGGTTCGGCCGTGCAGAAGCGGGCCCGGCCGACCACGAAGACAGCTACACGAGCACGCCGCGCTGGCGGAGATCCGCGATGCGCTCGGCGTGGTATCCGACGACGCGCTGCAGCACGTCGTCGGTGTGCTCGCCGAGGCAGGGCGCGGGGCGGCGCACGGCGCACGGCGTGTCCGTCATCCGCCACGGCATGCCGAGATGCAGCCGCGTGCCGACCTCACGGTGCGGCAGGTGGACGAAGAAACCGCTCGCGCCGAGGTGTCGGTCTTCCGCGAGATCCTGGCTGTGCATCGAGACGCTGGCCGGGATACCGGCCCGCTGCAGGTGCTCGGCGGCATCCTCGGGCGTGCGCGTCAGCGTCCACTCCGAGAGCACGGCTTCGAGCGCTTCCTCGTTGGCTTTGCGGGCCGCGAGGCTGGCGAAGCGGCCGTCGTTGGCGAGCTCGGGCCGGCCGATCGCCTCGGCGCAGCGCTGCCATTCGGCGTCGCTGCGCACAGCGACGGCCACCCAGCGCTGCTCGCCCGCGCAGCGAAAGACGCCGTGCGGTGCCATGTGGGCATCGCGGTTGCCGCTGCGCTCGGGCTGGCGGCCGGCGATGGTCTGCTCGAGCACGCCCTCGCCGAGCACCGCGATGCTGGTCTCCTGCTGCGAGAGATCGATGAACTGGCCCTCGCCGGTGGCGCTGCGGTGCAACAGCGCGGCCAGCACCGCCACGGCGCCGTGCAAGCCGCCGGTGGGATCGCCGTAGGAGATTCCGACGTGCATCGGCGGCCAGCCGGCATAACCGGTCAGCGAGGACATTCCGGAGAGCGGCACCTGCGCCGGTCCGTACGAGACGAACTCGCTCTCGGGTCCGGTGTGACCGTAGCCGGAGAGCGCAATCATGATGATGTCCGGTTTGATGCGCCGGATCGCTTCGTAGCCCAGACCCATCCGATCCATGACGCCGGCAGCGAAGTTCTCACAGACGATGTCGCACTGCGCGATCAGATCCTTCGCCACCGCCACCGCGTCGGGGTGCTTGAGGTCGAGCGCGAGGCTGAGCTTGCCCTGATTGTACTGGTTGAAATAGCCGCTGCGGTTCACGCCCGGCTGGTTCTCGGCGAACGGCGGTAGGAGCCGTGTCACGCACGTGCGCTTCGCGCTCTCGATGCGGATGACCTCGGCCCCGAGGTGCGCCAGCTGCAGCGTGCAGAACGGGCCGGCCCACACCCAAGTGAAATCAGCGATGCGAATCCCCTCGAGCGGTAGCGTCATCGAACCCTCGATCCCGAACCCGATCCCGCACCCGATCCCGATAAGAGATTCCCGCGCACCGGACGGGGACGGGATCGGGATCGGGTTCGGGATCGGGCTGAAGCGCACTCAGATGACATGATCTGCCCGCAATGTTGCCAACTCAGACATCGTCATCCCCGCTTCGGTCAGGACCTCGTTGGTGTGCTGTCCTAATCCTGGCGCCGCGCGGCGGATCGTCCACGGAGTCGCGGAGAGCTGGTAAGGCGCGCCGGGCACCTGCACGGGCGGCATGCCGGGAGGGGTGAGCACGGCGAAGAAGCCGCGCGCCTTCAGATGATCGGAGGCGAGCAGATCGCCCATCGTCGACACCGGCGCGAACGGAATGCGCCGCTTCTGCGCGGCGTGATAGACGTCCATGACGCGCTGCTCGCTCGCCCATTCCTGCAGGAACAGCTTTAGCGCATCCCAATTGGCGCCGCGGCTCAGCCGGTCGGCGAAGAGGTCGAGGTCGGCCCACTCAGGCGAGCCGATCATGCGGACGAACTCCTGCCACTGATGTTCCTCGACGCAGCAGATGAAGATCCACCCGTCCTGGCATTCGAGGAAGTCGAGCGGCTGAATGGGCTTCCGTCCGAGCCGGGAGGCGACCAGCCCCATGTATGGCCAGTACTCGAAGGTCAGCTCGAGGATCGCGGCCAGCGACTCCTGGATCGACACCGCGACGTGCTGGCCGCGCCCGGTGCGCAGGCGCGCGAACAACGCGCCGAGTGAGGCGATGGCGCCGTTGAGCGCCCCCTGGTACTCGGCCTGGTGGCCGAACGGTGCCAGCGGTGGGAGGTCTTCGGCGTCCGGGCTGCCGTTGAGATACGCGATGCCGCCGGCGTTCCACAGCGTGAGGTTGGTGGCTTCCCAATCGCGTCGCGGTCCGCTGCGGCCGAACGGCGTGATCGACGTCATCACCAAGCGCGGGTTGTGTGTGGCCAAGGCCTCGTAGGTGAGTCCCCACGCATCCGTGACCCGCGGCGGGAGGTTGTGCACCAACAGATCGGCGCCTGCTACGAGTCGCTCGAGCGCGGCGCGGCCGCGCGCGGCGGCGAGATCGAGCGTGACGCTGCGCTTGTTCGTATTCAGATAGAGAAAGAGCCCGCTGCGTTCTTGGTGCGGCGTGCCGCCGGGGAAGGGGCCGTGCAGTCGCGCCGCGTCGCCGCCGAGCGGCTCGATCTTGATTACGTCGGCGCCGAGGTCGGCGAGCAGTTTGGTCGCGTACGCCGCGGCGACCATTTCTCCGCACTCGAGGACGCGGAGCCCCGCCAGCGCCTGTCGTGACATGATGCGGCAGGCGCTTACACCAAGCGAGCGTTTGGGTACAACCGCGCGCGACACGCGTGCGCAACGGTTCGCGCGAAATCCCGTGCCGGCCCGGCCGATCCTGGTGAGCGCGCACGCGTCGAAGAGCCCAGCGTGTGCGCAGTCGGATCCGATGCGCCGCCACATCACGCCGAACGACGGCGGTGAGGCAGCGCGCTGTTCCAGGACGGCGCGGGAAAGGTGCCCTCCAAACTTGGCAGCTGGAGTTCGTGTGTGCGACGCAGCAATTTGTCACCCTTGACGCCCTATGCGTCGATGCTGCAGAAGCCCTTGTGCGCCTTGACAAAGTTCTCCACCGGCGGCAAAGATCGACACATCGTCTCAAGAGTGAAGACAGGTCGCGCCGTGGGCGCATCGAGCCGTGCGGCCGTCACGCGACGCGGTCGTTCTCGGCAACAAAACGAGCTGTCGCCCGCATCACTTTAAGGAGCGTGTGTTGACGAGAATGCGCAGAGGGGGAAGGGTCGCGCCTGCCTGGGCGGCCAAGGTTCTGCCGTTACTTGTGCTGGCGACCGTTGCCCGCGGGGGGGTGCCACCGCTGTCGTTCGCGCCGGTCGTGAATGTGCCACTCGGGCCCCCCGATTGCACGCAAGACGTCGACTGCTCGTCGGGGGCGCTCGAATCGACGGCCGCGGACTTCAACGGCGACGGCAAGCTCGACATTGCCACCGCCAACAGCAACTCGTTTGACGTCACGATCTTTCTCGGCGACGGCCAGGGCGGTCTCACGTACAAAGCGACTTTGGCTGCAGCCGGTGGACCAGCAGGCATCGCGTCGGGCAACCTGAACAACGACACGAAGATCGATCTGGTGGTGTCGGAGGAAGTCGACGACAACATCGCCGTCTTCATCGCCAACGGCGACGGCACTTTCGCAGATGGGGTCACGTACCCGATGGGTCCCTCGCCCGAAGCCGTCGTGCTCGCCGACTTCAACGGCGACGGCAAGCTCGACGTCGTGGTCACAGATCTGTTCGGCGAGAGCGTCAGCCTGCGACTCGGCAACGGCGACGGCACCTTCGGGGAGCTCAAGCAGACCGCCGTGCCGGGCGGGCCGTACGGAATGGCGGCGGCCAAACTGAACGCCGACGACCGTCTCGATCTCGCCGTCAGCCTGTACGACGACGGCTTGCTGGCGACGCTCATCGGGCAAGGCGATGGCACCTTTACCTACGCGGGCACCGCGTCTGCCGCGATTCTCGACGACGCGCCGCGCGGCGTTGCGCTCGCGGACTTGAATGGCGATGGCAAGATCGACGCGGCGGTGGCCACCGAATCGTTCGACACCGTCGACGTCCTGCTCGGCAACGGCGACGGCACGTTCCAGGAATCGGTGCCGTACATCGTCGGTGGCTATCCGGAGTCGGTCGCCATCGGCGACTACAACGGCGACAACATCCCCGACATCGCCAGCGCCGACAGCTTTGGCACCGACGCTTTCGATGGCACCGCATCGGTATTGGTCGGCAAAGGCAACGGCACCTTCGACGATTCCCAGCAGTTCCAAGTCGACGCCGGCGCCTTCGGGATCACGGCCGCCGACCTGAACGGCGACCGCCTGCCGGATCTGGTCACGGCGAACATCGACGTCGACAACGTGTCGGTCCTGTTGAACACCGGCACGCCGCCGACGCCCAGTTGCGTCGGCGACTGCAACGGCGACGGCATGGTGGCGATCAACGAGCTGATCACCGGCGTGAACATCGCGCTCGGCAGCTTGCCGCTCAGCAACTGCCCCGCCTTCGACCAGAACGGCAACGGCATGGTGGGCATCAACGAGCTGATCGCCGCCGTCAACAACGCGCTCAATGGTTGCCCAGCATGATCAGTCCACCTTGGCTGGCGCTTTTTGACACTACGAGTAGGAGTGAGATAACAGTGGCAAACTCAACCAGTGCCGAGACGGCAAGCGAACGCGAGGCCATGTGGCAGCGGAGCGGCGGATATCTGGTGACCCAACGCGGACGGCACAATGGCGCACGAGTGGTACACCGGTTCGCGATGGTGATCATGGCTGGCGCATTCGGCTGGCTCGCCGGTGAGAGCGCGGCGCAGGCGCAAGCCTGTGCGGCCCCCGGCACCGTGACCACGGCGTGCACCACCCAGGCGGACTGCGCAAAGCTCACGGTCGGCGACGCGAATGGCGCGAAGGGTACGGTGGTCGGCATTCCGATCTCCTTCGAGCAAGGACCCAATGACAGCCAGTCCGGCCAGGGCTTCGACGAGGTGGCGGCGATCGCCTTCACGCTCGGCGTGCCGGGGACCGGCGACACGGCGCCGTTGACGTTCGATTGCACGGGCGGCGACCTGGCAAACGACGCCGTTACGCCCGGGCCGGGACTGACCGACTTTGCGGTCGTCATCGAGAATGCACAATGTACAAACCGCAACCGGTGTCTGTGTCCAGACACGGGTGCGGGCCAGACGCGCGACAACTTCGTCAACGTGGTCGTCTATGGACCGCGCAACCTGCCGGAGCAGGGCCCGGTGCAGATTCCGGTGCTGCCGGCCAGCGGTGTCCTGGTTACACTGAACATGCGCATCGCAGGGGACGCGCCGGACTCCGTTCCGATGCACGTGTTCTCGGCGGTCGGGGCGCCGGCCAAGCCCCAGTTCGGTGCCAATTTGTCGATCGGCGACCAAGCCGCCTGTGACGTGTCGGCCAACGGCCAGGGCCGGAGCAATGTCTTCATCGGGGACGGCACACTGACGGCCACCGGCCCCATTGTCACGCCGACCCCCGGCGGCGGCACGTGCGTTGGCGATTGCAGCGGCGACGGCTCGGTCGCGATCAACGAGCTCATCCTCGGCGTAAATATTGCGCTCGGCAACAACCCACTCAGCACGTGTCCGGCGTTCGACGCGAACGATTCCGGCATGGTCGAGATCAACGAGCTGATCTCGGCCGTCAACGCAGCCCTGAACGGATGTCCACCGGCTAGTTGATATTTATACGACTCCCGTCATCGGAAAAAGTTATTGCGCCCCAGTTGCGGGGGCGCTGCGAGCGAGGTATGGAGTGCCAACCGACATGTCTAGGGGAGGGCTGAAGATGAGCAAGAGAATGTTTGCAACGTGGGCTGCCGCTGCGGCACTGCTGCTGGCTGGGTCGCAAGCGCGCGCGGTCATCATCAACATTGGAAACGCCACCGCGGCGGCCGGGGAAACGGTGTCCATCGACGTGACGCTGACCACGCAAGGCTCGATGGTCGCCGGAACGCAGAACGATATCACAGGCACCAGTGCCGCCAGGATCGCGGCGGACTCCAGCAACCATCCGGCCTGCACCCCAAATGCGGCGATCAACAAGAACGGCACGTCGTTCGCCTTCCAGCCGCCGGGTTGCACGGGCGCCGCCTGCACGGGGATCCGCGCGCTGGTGCTGGCGCTCAACAACGTCGATCCGATTCCCGACGGGTCGGTGCTGTACAGCTGCATGGTCGCCGTGGCCGAGAACGCCTCCGGCGACCAAACGCTGACCAACAGCAACGAAGGCGCGAGCGATCCGCAGGGAGCGGCGCTGACCACGACCGGAACGAACGGAACGATCTCCGTCGGCGCTCCTCCGGGCGGTACGACGATTAGGATCGGCGACGCGAGCGGTGCGGCGGGCGACTTCGTCTCCGTCGACGTGACGCTCGATACGGAAGAGTCGATCGCCGGCACGCAGAACGACATCGGATTCATGCCCTCGGCGGCTATCGCCGCGGATGAGCATGGTCGTCCGATGTGCACCGCCAACCCGGACATCATGAAGAACGGCACATCGTTCGCCTTCCAGCCTCCGAGCTGCACGGTCGGCACGACGTGCACGGGTGTCCGGGCGCTGGTGCTGGCGCTAAACAACGTCGATCCGATTCCGTCTGGCTCGGTGTTGTACAGCTGCCAGATCGCGATCGCCGAGAACGCCACCGGTAATGTGCCGTTGACATGCTCGAATGCCGGCGCGAGCAATCCGGCCGGCGGGGCGGTTCATGCCGATTGCACGGATGGCACGATCATGGTCGGTGGTGGTACACCGGCAGCCACCGCGACGAATACGGGCGGGGCGGCGACGCCTACCCCCACCCGGGCGGTGACCGGTGGGGC
>Ga0066388_100003132_pt1 | contig 10565 bp, 9 predicted proteins | sample PanSoiMetaGPlot6_FD_64539 | JGI IMG/M metagenome (GOLD analysis project Ga0066388, IMG submission 64539) | Tropical forest soil microbial communities from Panama analyzed to predict greenhouse gas emissions - Panama Soil - Plot 6 (Hybrid Assembly) | ecosystem: Environmental > Terrestrial > Soil... | reverse complement strand
AGCTCGGCAAGACGTGCCTCCGTTCCCCACAGCGCTGGCGACCTGGCACCAGCCGGCGGCGCAACATGCTTGCCAAGGGTCTTGAACAGTTGGCCGATGAAGCCATCGGGCGTCCAGTTGGCGAGGCCGATCCGCCCACCCTTGCGCACGACGCGCACGAGCTCCGCGGCAGCCTGCTCTTGGTTCGGCGTGAACATGACGCCAAATGTGGATAGCGCCACATCAAAGCTGCTGTTGGCGAAGGGCAGCGCCTCGGCGTCGGCCTGTCGAAACGCGACGGGCAACCGCTCGGCCCGAGCGCGCTCATTGGCGCGATGAAGCAGGTCGCCGACGTAGTCGGTGGAGGTGACCTCGGCGAAACGGCGTGCGGCAGCCAGAGTGGCATTGCCGTTGCCGGCCGCAACGTCGAGGACGCGCTCCCCTGCGCAGAGGTCGACAGCTTCGCAGAGACGCTCGCCGACGATCTGCAGCGTCGTGCCGATCACGGCGTAGTCGCCCGAGGCCCAGGTGGCCTGTTGGCGGGTCTTGATGGCATCATAGTCGGGCTTGTCGGATGCAAGAGTGCTCGTCACGGACATGGTTCCTTCCAAAAGAGCGACGGCCATGGCTCCCCCGTGCCCAATCCGCCCACAATCCTACGGGGCTTCCCGGGCGGCTGCTTTCCGTGGGGAGCGACTTCACGCCTGATGTATTGTGGCTGCCTGGCTTGATGAATGATCGTCCGGCTCGTTGGCTTGACCATTCGTCCAGATCTGGAGACGACGCTCGTGACTGATGCACTTTCGGACGTGCTCCGCTCGGTTCGACTGAAGGGCGGCGTCTTCCTTGACGCGCGGTTCACGGCGCCGTGGGCAGTGAATTCGTACGTCACCTCCGAGGATTGCCGACCGGTTCTGGCGATGCCGGCGCAGATCATTGCGTATCATTTCGTTATCGAGGGGCGGATGCTCGCGTCCGTCGAAGGTGAGCCCGCAATCGAGGTATCTGGCGGCGAGGTCGTGCTGCTGCCGCGAAACGACACCCATATTCTGGCGAGCGATCCGGGCGTCCGGCCCGTCGACGGCCACGGTCTTGTCCGGCCTGCCCCCGACGGGCGGCTTGCGCGCGTTCGTTACGGCGGCGGTGGCGCCCCGGTGCGGATCGTATGCGGTTTTCTCGCTTGCGAGGATGTCCGCAATCCACTCATCGCCTCGCTGCCACCACTGCTTGCAGTCAACGTGCAGGAGGCCACATCGCGTGCGCTTATCGAAACCGCCATGAATTTTGCTGTCGGCGAGCCTTTCGAAGGCCGAATTGCGGCATCGAGCGTGCTCTCACGCCTTTCCGAGCTCTTGCTGCTCGAGGCGGTCCGGCGCTACGCCGACGGCATTGGCGGTCAGCAGACTGGATGGCTCAAGGGCCTGAAGGACCCCAGCATCGGACGCGCCCTGGCGCTGATCCATCAGAATACCGCAGCGCCGTGGACGACTGAGTCGCTAGCCAAGGAAGTGGCTCTCTCCCGGAGCGCCTTCATAGATCGCTTCACGAGCCTGGTCGGCGTGCCACCTATTCGCTATCTGATTTCCTGGCGCATGGAGACGGCAAAAATTCAGCTGCTCGAGACGAAGAAATCAGTAGCCCAAGTCGGCTACACGGTCGGCTACGAGTCCGAAGAGGCCTTCAGTCGCGCGTTCAAGCGCGAAGTCGGAGTATCGCCGGCGCCCTGGCGGGAGCAGCACACCTCTCGCTGAAGATCTTGAGGCTAATAGGAGCGTGGATCGCAACGCTGCACGGACAAGACGCGTCAAGAGCGGGCGTGCGGCTGACGCGCGAAGTACATCTCAAATGCCCCTGAAAGCTGACAGAATCGCTGCAGGGTCCAAGGCATCCGCCCAGTGCCAGGATCTCGCGGTTAGGCGACCCAGCCTACGCCTCCGAGGCACGGAGGGCCGGGAGGCCGGCAATGAACGGCAGGACGAAGAGGGGGGCGGCATGCATCGCCAGCCGCCCGGCCTGGAACTGCTGCGTGAAGATAAGGGCCACGGCGAGCATGGCTGGGATGGTCAAGAGATCGGTCGCCCGGAACATGGGCCGCGGGCACACCGAGCTGCGGACAGCATGCCCGAAGCCCCCAATTGCAGCCAGGACCAGCGCCGGCAGGGCGTTCAGCAACATGCCGCGCGCCGAGGAATATGCCCGCAGGTTGTCGACGGCGGTGCCCAGGAATCCGTATGGATTGAGCTGATACTCATGGCCGGGAAAACGCAGCACCAGCACGATGGTGAGATAGAGGCCCACGGCAGCGAGGGAGCAGAGCCAGGGCAGCGCGAGGTGCACGCGGTCCTCGCGGACGAAGAGCCAGCGTACGCTGAGCCAGGTCGCGAGAACCAGGGCGATCTTCTCGTTGATGCCCACCGAGAGGAGAATGACGGCGGCGAAAGCCCATGTGCGGTCAATGAGGAAGACGGCGAGAGTTACCACAAGCACCGCGAGTGGATCGATGGCGGTGACTTGCGTGTAGAAGGTCAGAAGCAAGAGTAGAATTCCAGCCAGCACTCCGTCTCCTAGAGACAAGCCGCATTTGCACACCGCCAGTGCAGCCATCGTGACCATCGATCCGACCATGCTGACATAGGCCAGAGCACTCAGCGCCGCCGTTGCCCTGATCCAGGATGGCGGAAGCGATTTGGGAACGTTGGTCAGGTCCAGGGGCGGGAGCACGTAGTAAAATGGCGCCGCGGCCGCCATCGACAGGATTCGATAGCAATAAGGCGATAAGGGAAAGCCGCCGCCCGGCTCCCCCAGCACCCACAGGAGATATGGCGCATAGTCGTCGGTCGGTACCGTCGAGAAGACAGATAGCCGGAATATGACGAAGAAGATCGGATAAAATGCAAGCAATGCGGCGGCCACAAGGATGCTGCAGGCGCCGCACCACCTCACCATGCTCGGCGATAGTCCCATCTTGTGCACCGATGACGTCGGATGATCGCGAAGGCGAAGGGATGACTACGGAAGGAGATGGCGCCTTGGCAATCGCCGGGGAGAAGTTTTCAACGGCGGCCTAGCCTGGTTCTATCGCATAGAGCACAGCGGCTCCCTTGAGCCGATGCTCACCAGGCCGCATCAGCTTATTCTGGCGCCCCCTGGATGCTATAGCCTATGAGTCGCTGGACATCATGCTTGGGCGGACGCTTGGCTCGACCTCCCGTCGCTCTGCGGAAGATGATTTCCGATGGCCGGGACCGAGTGGTACCGCACAGCGCTGCGGCTGTAGGCGGCAGCGCTCCTTGGGCGAGAGTTCCGATGCGTAACGTCTGGATTGAGGCGGCCCTGAACGGCCCGTGGACTCGCAAGCGCCAGCCAGGCATTCCCGATACCATCGACGCCATCGTCGCCGAAGGGGTCGCTTGCGCGACCGCCGGGGCGTGCATCGTGCATGTCCATGCCTATGACGGAGGCGGGTCGCAGACCTTCGACTGGCAGGTCTACTCGCGCATCATCGAGGGCATTCGCGCCAAGATCGATGTGCCGGTGTACCCCTCGATCCCGTCAGCGGGGATCGGGGCTGGACCGCTGCCCTCCGGGGCCGGCGCGCGATTCGCACATATCGAGGCGCTGGCGGCGCGAGGCTTGCTGGAATTCGCCGTTATCGATCCCGGCAGCGTCAATTTCACGGAGCTCTCGATTGATCGTGATACGCCGCCGGCACCGACATATCTCAATCCGGAGTCGCACGTGCGGCACGCCCTGGCTTTCGCCGCGCGCTACGGCTTCCATCCCGCCTACGCCATTTACGAGCCGGGCTTTACGCGTGCCGGTGCCGCTCTCTCGCGCGCGACCGGCAGCAAGACGCCGATCTACCGCCTGATGTTCTCCGAGACGTTCGCCTATGGCTTTCCGCCCAGGCCCTACGCGCTAGCTGCGCACGTGGCGTTGCTCAACGAAGAAGCACCGGGAGCACCGTGGATGATCGCGGGTCTCGGCGTGGACATCCGTCCGCTGATCCCCGAGACGGTCCATCGCGGTGGGCACGTTCGCGTCGGCCTAGAGGACGCTCCCTTCGGTTGCCCCATGACGAATTCGGCACTGGTGGAGGAGGCTGCGAGGATGATATGTGCCAACGGGGCCGAGCCGGCGACAGTGGCCGAGATGCGTGCGGCCTTGGCGATGGCACCTTAGGGGCTGCGAGCGATGGCCCGCACGTAACGAACCTGGCATGCTGGACGGGCAGTGCAGTGAACACGTGCTCGGGATCGCGAAGCGACCATGCTTCGCAAGCCGCCTCGGACAGTAACGACGAGTGCTGCTATTGGGTCAGAGGCAGGCATGCCAGGGGGCTTGTTCTCGAAGAGCTGCCGGACTTTCGACGCGTGGGCGCTGAGGGCAATGCTGCGAGCTGAGATCGATTGGCTACGCCTTACGCGGGTGATCACGCAATATGTCGTGCCCTCCCTTCTGGCCGCCGGCTTCTTGATCGAAATTGCCGGGACGCGGACCGTACCCGCCTACGACTACCTGATCGCCGTCGCCTTTTCGCTGCTGACGTTCATGATGGTCGTCGCGTGCGGGTGGATCGTCTTCCTGTGGGACATCGACCGGCTCTTCTTCAACCTCGAGCGCAAGATCGATACGCAGGCGGCCACTGCTGCGGGCGCAGCTGACGGATCGCTGCTCGGGCGGGTCCGTGACATGCTCAGAAGCAAGGTACAGCCCTTGCGTGCCGAGGCCGTGACGGCGATCGAGAAGGCCTACTGGGAGGATATCAATGCCGGCGGCGTCCTGGCGTTCCCGCAGCCCAATATTGCTCGCGCAATTGAGCGCATCGATGAAGGCCGGCGCGACCTGCTTGCGCCCCTTACCGAGCTCGTTGCCCGCACGGTGCCGATCGGCGGTGCCCCTGCGGCCCTCGTCTCGCGCGTGCTCTTCAGGTATCTGGCGCCGGAGATCAAGGTACGTCTCTATCGCCGGCTCATCCTGCGCTTCCTCTCCCAGCTCAGCGCACTCTTCGTGCTGGCCGGGCTGTGCTTCTACTTGAGCATCCTCGGGTGGTCGCGCGTGAGCCCGTGCGTATTTACCCAACCGATCGCCGCGCGGACGAGCGTCATGCTCTACCAGGTCGACCTTATGCTCCGCGGTGCGCTCTTCGATTTCATGGAGCATACGCACCGCTCGGTGTCGCCAATCACGATCAACCAAGGTGCGACCGCGTTCGTGTACTACACGTTGGCGTTCCGCATGTTCGTCGCCGCGTACTTCATCTCGTCGCTCTTCAAGGTTGTGCGCTTCGTTGCGAGGCACCGGAGGCTTCTGTTGCGGTAACGCGCGCGATTGCGCCCCTCGCCGATATTCACCCTTGGCCGGCTCGACGCCCAATAGCTACCATCGAAGCGAACACTGCCGTACATCAGCCCGGCTCAATAAAATTTCACGACCCAATCCGGTGGGACAGCGGTCATCCACGTTCAGCCCCTTTCGCCAAGTCCTTTGTGGCACTGGGTAAAGCGCTCATCTGGGACCGCAAGATCCGCCTGCGGACACGGTGCTGTCGCGCCACGGTTGTGGAAATCTTCGCCTTCCCCCCTTCCATGACCTGGTCCGCCGGGCCAATCTCACGCCACTTGCGCGGATTTCAGTGCCTCGAAACATCTGGCCTGATACTGGCCGGTCGCGGATGCGGGGAGGTTGTAGTGCGTAGCCCTTGGTCGCCCGCGCGGGCGCGACACTCCACGTCTGTCGTCGCGCTGATGGGCGCGGCCGTGGCGTTAGCCCCGACCGCGGCAGCCCAGGTTCCCTGCCCCCTGCCCGACAAGCCCGACCAAGTCGCGGTGGCCCTCGCCCAGACCAACGCCGTGCGGCTGGCAGACGCCACGCTTCCCCTCGATTCCGCCGACAGCGCTCGGATCGAGGACGAGCGCCGGCGCGAGGCCTGCAAGAACATCACGACGGCGCCAAAGATCATCGCCGTGCAGCCCGGCATCACCGTGGTGGCCACCGCCGGCTTCATGGGCGCCATCACCAGCCGCCTCGACTCCGTGCGCGGTGAGATGGGCGCCGCGGGCGCCGTCACGACCTCCGCAGGGCTCGCGCCCGACGGCCTGATGGGGCTGGGCGCCGGCGCCAGGACGCGCACGCCCCCGCCCACTCCCGCAAGCCCGCTCACCATCTATGCCATGGGCACGTTCCTGGGCGGCAGCCGCGCCGATACCCCGAGCCTGTTCGGGCTCGACTACGACGCCAGCTCGGGGACGGTCGGCATCGAGTACAGTGTCAACCGCAACCTCATCCTCGGCCTCGCCGGCAACTACACGGCCACCAACGCCGACGTGACGGGCGGTGCGACCGTCGACGTGAGCGCCATCCAGGGGGCGGCCTACCTCTCGTACGCGACACGGCAATGGTTCCTCGACCTGCTCGTCGGCTACGGCAGCCACGACATCGATCTGGCGCGCCCGGGGCTGCCCGATCCGCTGCGCGGCAGCACCAGCGCCAACGCCTTCGCGCTCGCCGCAAGAACCGGGTACCTCTTCGACTTCGGCGGCCTGCGCGCCGGTCCGATCGCCGGGCTCAGCTACGTCCATTCGCGGGTCGACGGCTACACGGAGAAGGGCGATCCCAGTCTCGCGCTCACCGTCTCGGCGCTGACGCTCGACAGCTTCGCCGGCAGTGTCGGCATCCGCTTCCTGGCGCCGTTCCGGGCGGGCGGCAATATCGTCGTCCCGTATCTCAACATCACGCTCGAGCACCAGTTCGGCGACCTCGATTCCGCCCTCGCTGCAAACCTGGCCTCCGCACCGGCGCTTCCACCCATTCTTTCGTCGTTTACGGCTTTCGACGCGCGCAACTTCGGCAAGGTCGAGGGCGGCATCACCCTGGAGCTCGGGCCGGAGCTCAGCGCCAGCATCAGCGGCGCCACGACCTTCGCGCGCGAGGAAAGCCACGACTTCCGCGTCAGCGCCGGCCTGAACTACCGCTTCTGACCCGCACCCCCCGCCTCCCCGGAAGCCTTTACCCCGTCCGAGGGGCCGAAATCGGTGTCGCAGGCGCGTTTTGGGTGTTGCAGACTGCGCGTATTTGTGGCTCCTGGCGGCTCTGAAGGGGTCAGACCTCTCGCCTCCGACGTTGATGGCTCATTGACAGCGTTCGTGGCGAGGGGTCTGACCCCCCGCGAAATCGGAAGGCGTCGGGCCATGAAAGTCAGGAACTCGTTGAAATCGTTGCGCTCGCGCCACCGCGACAACCGCCTGGTGCGCCGCAAGGGTCGCGTCTACATCATCAACAAGACCAACCGCCGTTTCAAGGCGCGGCAGGGCTGAGCGCGGTCAGCCCGCCCCCGGGTTTTTGACGACCTGCCGTCCGTCCGGGTATGGTGCCGCCATGTCCACGTCGCCGAATTTCAGGCTCCTCGGCGGTCTTGCCGCCGCTGCCCTCGCCCTTGCCTCCCTGGGACCGCCGGGGCCGGCCTGGACCCAGGAGAACGCACCGCCCCCGCCCGAAAAGCGCGCCGAAAAGCGCGGGCCGCCGCCACCCAGTCTGCCAAAGACCCCGGTGGAGCGCGACCGGACGCTATCCGACCTCTATGCCCTGCTCGCCACCGCCGATGACGAGACCAGCGCCAAGACCATCGCCGACAGCATCGAGCGGATCTGGCTGCACTCGGGCAGTGCGACCGTCGATCTGCTGTTCGGGCGCGCCATGGAGGCGATTTCGGAGAAGAACTACGATCAGGCGCTCACCTTCATCGACCATGTCGTCGAGCAGGCGCCGGATTTCACCGAAGGATGGAGCCGGCGCGCCTTCGTGCACTTCCAGCGCAATCAGGTGTCCCTGGCGCTGGGCGACCTGCGCCGCGCGCTCGCGCTCGATCCGAACCACTTCAAGGCCCTCGACGGCCTCTCCCAGGTGCTGCGCGACATCGGCGAAAACCGGGCGGCGCTGCAGGTCCTGAGACGCCTATCCGACGTGCACCCGTATTGGGGAGGCACCACGCAGGCGATCGAGGAGCTGACCCGCGAGGTCGAGGGCCAGGGCATCTGAGCCCGCGCCCTCGCAGGGCTGCGGCGGCGTGACGTGCGCCCGCCGGGGCGCGCGCGCCTCAGAAGCAGCGGTCGGGGCAGGTACCCCTGCGCAGCAGCCAGTCGTAGCAGCAGCTCTGGCTGGCCCTGCACACCCAGGTCGTCTGCCCTGTGCCCAGCAGCGTGGCGGGGGCGATGCATCGCTTGTGCCCGTAAGCCGCCTGGGCTTCGCTCCCCAATGGGGCGGCGAGCGTTATGGCGAGCCCGCATGCAACGGCAACAATCCACCGGGTCATCCTGCTTTCTCCTCGTGGCGCAAGTTGCAACAGACCGGTATCGCCCCGGGAATATTGCAGATGCCCGATGTCGCCGCCTCTGCTGCCTGAATAGCTCGTTAATCCGGGGGAGCTTCGGGCTAATGCGGCTACAACCGTTCGCGTACTTAGATTGGCTTCCAAAAATAGGCGTACAGCCAATTCGGGGAGGCCGTTTCTTTCCCGCCTGGCAAGGCCAGGGACGGCCGCAAATTTCGGCGGCACTTCCGGGCCTGCTCGCCGGCGAGGGGCGTAGAAACGCATCCAGGGCGGCGGCAAGGGCATCCTGGAGGGCCGGCGTGGCCGGCCAAAGGCGCCGCCGATCGCGGCGTATGCCGGCAAGCTTATTTCAAGAAGCGGCAACTGTTGCAGTCACGGAAGCTTCAAACTTTGAAATGTTCAGGAGCAGGCCATCATCTAAAAACTCGGTAAAATATGTCGTTGATCTTTGCATAACCTAGTGCATTAAGTCTTGATTAACCATTGCGGGTCAACTTGGCAATCGGGAGTAGGGGGAGAAGGAATAGGTTTCCAATGCGGGGGAAAACTGCTTGGAGCTGCTCCGCGAAGGCTTTCGAAGCATCGCGGGACGGGCATCTTCCACGCCCTATCCGGCACGTCTGCATCCGGGTCGGCGTGATCTGCTTCTGGACCGCCCTGGCCCTTGAGCGCAGGGCCTTGGAGGTGTGGCGCGAGCAGCGCGCGCAACGGGCGCTCCTGCACCCGCGGCATGCGCCGCCGGCTTGGTCGCGATGGCGCGTACGCGTCGGGGAGATCCTGAGGGAAATCCTGGACTGGAGGAGCAGGGCGCAATGCCTTCCGGTGCGGGCCTGGTCGCTTCCCGACAGTCCGAAGATACGCGGCCTCGGGCTCGGGCACATGTGGACGGTGCTCTGCCCCTATTGCGACGAGTTCCACACGCATTCGCCGGAGGAAGGCCGCCGCACCCCGCACTGCTGCACCGAGCACGACCGTCAGCACTACGAGCTCGAGTTCGCCGGCGCTCTACCGGTCGAGTACCGGACGCGGTTCTACCGCTCGTCCAAGTCCGGCCTGCCGAGGCTCCTGCACCGCTGGCCGGAGGCGGGCGAGTCGCGCATCGAGCCGGCGGAATTGCTGGCGGCATAGCCACGGCGAGGTGCGCAGCGCGGCACCCGAGGCTACGCCGCCTGGCGCAGCGCCTTCACGGCCACGTCGCGCAACTCGCGCCGCAGCACCTTGCCGACATTGGTCTTGGGCAGCTCCTGCTGGAAGATGATGTACTTCGGCCGCTTGTAGTTGGTGAGCTGCTCGGCACAGAACGCCTTGAGCGCCTGCTCGCTCAGCGCAGGGTCTTTCCTGGCCACGATCAGCACCACGGCTTCCCCGGTGGCAGGGTCGGGCACGCCGACCACGGCGCATTCCAGGACGCCGGGATGGGTCGCGACCACGTCCTCCACCTCGTTGGGATACACATTGAAGCCGGAGACGAGGACCATGTCCTTCTTGCGGTCGACGATCTTGACCTGCCCGGCTGCGTCCATCACGCCGATGTCGCCGGTCCTGAAGAAGCCGTCGGCGGTCATGACCTTGGCGGTCTCATCAGGTCGCTGCCAGTAGCCCGCCATCACCTGCGGACCGCGCGCGCAGATCTCTCCCGGCTCGCCAAGCGGCACCTCCCTGCCGTCGTCGTCGCGGATGGCGATCTCGGTTGAGGGCATCGGCAGTCCGATGGTGCCGTTGTACTCGGTGTTGTCGGCGCGGTTGCAGGTGAGCACCGGCGCTGTCTCGGACAATCCATAGCCCTCGATGATCGGGCAGCCTGTGAGCTTGAAGAAGCGCTCGGCCACCGCCCGCTGCACCGCCATGCCGCCGCCGTTGGCCACTTTCAGCCCGCTGAAGTCGAGCTTCGCGAACTCGGGGTTGTTGAGGAGCGCGTTGTAGAGCGTGTTCACCGCCGGCAGGATGTGGAACTCGCTCTTGGAGAGCTCCTTGATGAACGCCGGGATGTCGCGCGGGTTGGTGATCAGCAGGCACCTGGCGCCGAGGCGCATGCCCCCGAGCGCGCACACGGTGAGGGCGAACACGTGATAGAGCGGCAGCGCGGTGACGATGGTCAGCTGCTCGACCGGCTTGCCCTTCTTGAGCGCCGGTTGCAGCCACGCCTCGTTCTGCAGCACGTTGGCCACGACATTGCGGTGCAGGAGCGTGGCGCCCTTGGACACGCCCGTGGTGCCGCCGGTGTACTGCAGGAAGGCGATGTCATCCGGACCAATGT
>Ga0066388_100003131_pt1 | contig 10567 bp, 7 predicted proteins | sample PanSoiMetaGPlot6_FD_64539 | JGI IMG/M metagenome (GOLD analysis project Ga0066388, IMG submission 64539) | Tropical forest soil microbial communities from Panama analyzed to predict greenhouse gas emissions - Panama Soil - Plot 6 (Hybrid Assembly) | ecosystem: Environmental > Terrestrial > Soil... | reverse complement strand
GCGGTTTCTACCTGGTGACGCTGAAAAGCTCGGAGCAGGACGGTCTGACCGGGTTCAAGGGGACCATGCTGCGCAAGATCGTCGTGGACAAGACGCGTTCGTCGCTCGAAACCGCGCTCGGGTCCGCCAAACGGGCCGTGGAACAGTCCGCGCCGGCTCCCGAGCGCTGACTACGATGGCGCACCAGCCGTTGCATCGGCTGCCGACGTTTGCCCGAGACGACATTTTCCACGTCGTCGTCGAATCTCCACGGGGATCGACGGTGAAGTTGAAGCACGATCCCGACCTCGACGTGTTCGCCATTTCGCGTCCGCTTCCGCTCGGGCTCGTCTATCCGTACGACTGGGGGTTCGTGCCGTCGACGCGGGGGCCCGACGGCGACCCGATCGACGCGGCCGTGTTCTGGGACACCGCCACGTTTCCCGGCGTGTTGATCCAATGCCGCGCGCTCGCCGTCATCAAGGTCGAGCAGAACGTGCCGGGCGGATCGGGCGCGCGCCGTCGAAACGATCGCATTCTTGCCGTGCCAATCGAGGGCCGCCGCCAGGCGCCTTTGTCTTCGGCGAGCGATCTGCCCGAACGCGTGCGCCAGGAGCTCGAGGTGTTCTTCGTCACGGTCACCGCTCTGGAAGGCAAGGATCCCCGGATTCTCGGGTGGGACGACGCCCGGGCCGCGCTCGATCTGCTTCGGTCGTCCGCCGCGTAATCGTTCGAAGGCCGATCGCTGACGCTGGTACGCTGTCTAAATCGATGGAGTGCGTGGCGTCCGGCTTTAGCCGGATTTCTGAGGTCCGCCTAACGTGACGTCTACGCCGGAGGATTGCCCAGCGGCTCGAACGTCGTGCCGACCGGCTCGCCGGCATCACGCGTCGCTTGCTGGCGAAAATGCGTCTGCGCGTCGAATCGTTCCGTCCCGGCTGCCAACGACGGAACCCGCCATTCGCCCGACGGCAGCAGCCGCCGGCCCTTCACCGTATCGCGAAACATGACGTCGAGCGATTCGAGGACGCGACGCCTGCATGCGGGCGATTCGACGGGGAACATGAGCTCGATGCGCTTGTCGAGGTTTCGCGGCATCCAGTCGGCGCTCGACAGATACACCGCCTCGTCGCCGCCGTTGTGAAAGACGAAGATGCGGTCGTGCTCGAGGAACCGGCCGACCACCGACACCACCGTGATCGTCTCGCTCAACCCTGCCACTCCCGGTCGCAGCGTGCACATGCCGCGGACGTTCAACCGCACGACGACGCCCGCTCGCGACGCGACGTACAGCGCGAGGACGATCTCTGGATCGACGAGCGAATTCATCTTCGCGCGGATTTCCGCCGACTGTCCGGCTTCGGCGCGGCGCGTCTCGCGCTCGATCAGCTTGAGCAGGTGGCTGCGGAGCGCCGTTGGCGCCATGACCAGTTTTCGCAGCCGCGGCGGGTCGGAGTAGCCCGTCAACGACGAGAAGAACGCCGATGCATCGGCGCCGAAGTCGGCATCGCTCGTCATCAAACCGAAATCGGTGTACTGCCGTGCGGTCACGTTGTTGTAGTTGCCCGTGCCGAGATGGACGTAGCGCTTCAGCCCCGACGATGTACGGCGAACGACAAGCGCGATCTTCCCGTGGACCTTGTAGTGACGAATGCCGTAAATCACGTGCGCGCCCATCTCTTCCAGCCGCCGGGCCCACCGGATATTGCGCTGCTCATCGAACCGCGCCATCAGCTCGAGGAGGACGGTGACCTGTTTCCCCTGATCCGCGGCGCGCGTCAACGCCGCGACGATCGGCGAGTCGCCGCCCGTGCGGTACAGCGTCTGCTTGATCGCGAGCACGTCGGAATCGTCCGCCGCCGCTTCGATGAAATCCACGACCGGGTCGAACGAGTCATAGGGGTGATGCAGCAGCAGGTCGCGCTCGTCCAGAACCGAGAATATGTCGCTCGCGTCGGATGGAGGCAGGACCTCGGCCGGCTGGAAGGATCGATAGCGCAGGTCCGCGAACCCTGGAAGATCGACGAGCCCGCTAAGCGCGCGCAGGTCGAGCGGCGCCGGCAGCCGATACACGTCGTCGCGCTCCACGCCGACGAGCGTCGCCATCCAGTCGGTGAACTCGTCGCTGGCGCGGCGCTCAATTTCAAGCCGCACGACCGCGCTGCGACGCCGCTTCCGGAGGCCCTGTTCCAGCGCGTCGAGATACGACTGGTCCTCGTCCAGCTCGAGCTCTGCATCGCGCGTGAGGCGGAAGGCCGCCGCCTCTAGGAGCGTCTGGCCGGGAAACAGAGCCTGGAACTCGGCGCGGATCACCTCGTCGAGCAGCACGAACCGGTTCGGGCCGGCGCCGCCGACGCGGACCAATCTGGGCAGCCGCGCCGGTACCTGAACCACGGCGAGCCGAGGCGAGTCGCCCTCCGCGGCGGGCGCCAGGCGGAACGCGATGTTGAGGGTCAGCGTTGCCAGAATCGGGAACGGGCGTGCCGAATCGATCGCCAGCGGCGTGAGCGCCGGCAGCACCTCGTCGCGAAAGTACGCCGTGACACCGGCTCGTGACACGTGGTCGAGCGTGTCGGCGCCGAGCACGTGAATGCCGCGCGCGGCAAGGTTGGGCAGGTGATCGCTCAGCACGACGTCGTACAACGCCGCGATCATGGCGTGTGCCCGCTCGGCGACGGCTTTGAGTTGTGCGGCAGGCGTCAGACCGGACGGATCGGTTCGCGTGTCGGCGTTGCGCACCCCGTGCTTCAGACCGCCGACGCGCACCATGAAGAACTCGTCGAGATTCGAGGCGACGATCGTCGCGAATTTCACGCGCTCGAGCAGCGGGTTCGAGGGATCGCGGGACTCTTCGAGCACCCGCTCGTTGAAGGCCAGCCATGAGAGCTCGCGATTGAAGAAGAGGTCGGCGCCGTTGACGCCTGCCAGACCTGTGCTCACGATCCTGCACCCGATCCGCGAATGAGCACACGCTTGCCGAACACATCGCTCAACAGGTCGGCGCGCGACGTTGCGGCCAGCCGCTCCATCGTGAGGTCGCCGCGCCCTTCCAGGTCGATCGCCCAGCTCCCTTCGTCATCGCTCAGCCGCACGTCCTCGACCTTCTGGCAATGCTCAGCGTCGAGCGCATTGGCGAGGCGCAAGATCGCCGCCAGCTTGTTGATGCGGACGCGCGCCTCGCGGTCGTGGTTCATGTAGGCCCCGTGCGCTTTCTGCGGCAGGCCCCGCCGGTGGTAGCGCGCGACGTTGGCGACGAGCTCCATGTCATCGCGCGACAGGCCGAAGATCTCCGATGACTGCAGCAGGTACAGGCTGTGTTTGTGGTGACCGCGCAGGCTCACGAACAGTCCGATGTCGTGGAGCAGCGCGGCGACCTGCAGCAGCAGCCGGTCGTGCTCCGACAGGCCGTGCTCGTGCGCGAGCTGATCGAAAAGCCTCGTGGCGAGGTGCATCACGTTCCGTGCGTGCGGTTCGTCGTAGCGGTACTTGGCGCCGAGCGTCGCGGCGCTCGCGAGCACCTGCACGATGAAGTCGGCGAGGTTTCGCTCGCCGCCGGATTCGGCGAGCTCCACGAGCAGGCCGGCGCGGAGCGAGACGTCGGGCACGGTAACCGCGTCCGCCGCGGTCGCCAGCAGCAGATGGCGATAGACCAGCAGCGCTGGCACCAGCGATTCGGCGTCGACCGGCGCCAGCCGGAACTGCTGAACCAGCGTCTCCTCGTCGTACCGCTCGACCTCGTCGCACAGCGCGAGAAATGCGTCGCGGCGGAGCTCCCACCGCCGCCCGTCCTGTCGCTCGATCAATCGACTGGCCGCAAAGCGCATGTCGCTGCCGAGCGCAATCATCTGGGTCGCGTTGCCCATATCCATCTCGCTGGCGATGTCGCGTGTGATGTTGGCCACCTGCCCTGTAAGCAGGCGGATTCGCTTCTCGTGCGGGCCATGCCACTCCGCCAGTCGTTGCCGGAGCCGGATTGCGCCCAGCGGGTAGACGCCGGACTGCGTCGGCTGCCCGTGCTGAAGAATCGTCAGGTCGACGCTGCCGCCGCCAACTTCGACGAGCAGCGCTTTTGCGGCCGAGAGCGCGGGGTGACCGGCCAGCCCCGTCCGCACGGCGAGATACGTCAGCCGGCTTTCTTCCGCCTCGTCGATGACCTCGACGTTCACCCCCGTGCGGACGCGGACGCGATCGAGAAAGGTGTCGGCGTTGGCCGCTTCCCGCACCACGCTCGTGGCGACGGCGCGCACCTCGCCGACGTCGTACGCGTCCATGATTTGACGGAATCCGCTCAGTACCCGCACCGACGCGTCGATCGTCGCCGCTCCAATTCGGCGGCCGCTGGAAAAGGTGTCATGGCCGAGCAGCACGCCCCGTGTCGCCTCTTCGAGAATCACCGGCCGCTTTCCCGGCTCGACCGTGGCCACGACGAGCCGGATCGCGGACGCCCCAATGTCGATGACCGCGACGGGGCGCAGGGTACGCGGCTGATGTAACGGTTGTGTAACGGGCTTGTCCATCGATGCCGCCGAAACAGATGTGTTACCTGCAGTTCAGATAATGCCAGAGAAACGAGGTCATCATGCGCCAGTTGCCCGCTTGGTCGCTGCTCGTCCTGGCATGCTCCGTCGCGTTCAACCTGCTGCTGGTCAGTGAAAACGGCGATCGCACGTCGGACATCCGTCGCGCGCTCGAGGACGGACCTGCCCGCAACGTCCTCCTCTTCATCGGCGATGGTCTGGGCGATTCCGAGATCACGATCGCTCGCAACTATGAACTCGGCGCCGCGGGTCGCCTTGCGATGGACGGTCTGCCGTTGACCGGCGAGTACACGACCTACGCGGTCAGCGAAGACGTGCCCGACAGGCCGGTTTACGTCACCGATTCAGCCGCGTCCGGCACCGCCTGGGCGACCGGCATCAAAACGAGCAACGGCCGTATCTCGACGGCCGCCTCGACCGACCGCGACTTGAAGACGATTCTCGAGATCGCGCAGGAGCGGCAGTACCGCACCGGCAACGTGACCACCTCGGAGTTGACGGACGCCACGCCAGCCGTCCTCGGCGCTCATGTCAGGGACCGATCGTGTCAGGGACCTGAGGACATGGCGCGCTGCGAGCACGATCGCCGGAGTGCCGGCGGACCGGGATCAATCGCCGAGCAGCTCATCGCCCATCGCATCGACGTGCTGCTCGGCGGAGGCGCCCGCCGATTCGCGCAAGCCACCGACGCGGGCCATACTGTTCGCGATCTCGCCGCTCAGAACGGTTATCAGGTGGCGACGAGGGCGTCGGAGCTCGATGCGGCCAGGACGCCGCTTCTCGGGCTGTTCGCGCCGGGCAACATGGACCTCGAGTGGTCGGGCGCCGAGGCACTGCCGTACCCGTCGAACATCGCCGCGCCTCAGGCCTGCATCGAGGGCAGGCGTCCGCAGAACGAACCGAGCCTCGACCGGATGACCGCTCGCGCGGTCGCGCTCCTGGATCGGCCCTCGTCGTTCGGCGGCCCCGGGTTCTTCCTCCAGGTGGAAGGCGCGTCCATCGACAAGCAGAGCCACTCGGCGAATCCGTGCGCGCAGATCGGCGAAACCATCGCTTTCGATCGCGCCGTGAAGGTCGGGATCGACTTCGCGCGCACGCATCCTCGGACATTGCTCGTTGTCACCGGCGATCACGGGCACGCGGGTCAGATCGTCGGCGAGCCGACGGATCTCAATCATCCCAGCGGGCTGATCAGCGCGCTGAAAACGAAGGAAGGCTCGACGCTCTATGTGTCGTACGGCACGAACGCGTTCCACCGATCGCAGGATCACACTGGCACACAGATCCGGATCGCGGCGATGGGGCCGCAGGCAGGGAACGTGCTAGGCGTCATCAACCAAACCGATCTGTTCAAGATTCTCTCGCGGGCGATGGATTTGCCGTCGGGGCAGCGGTCGGCGTCGGCGCGATAGACGGCTGGACGCTCGTGATCCGACCAGGCACCACGAGCGGTACGACAAGTTCACCACGAGTGCACCGCTCAGACAGGCCCGGACCGTCCGGCGCCCGCCCGATCCGTTGCCCTTCGATCCTGGCGGTCGCTGCGGCGCAGCATTTCGAGCAATGTCCCGGTGGTCACGAGGACGATCGGTCCAATCACGATCCCGATGAAACCGAACGCGGTGACGCCGCCAAGCAGGCCGAAGAACACGACGAGCCCGCTGACAGCCGTGCGGCCGCTCAGGATGAGGGGCCGCAGCACGTTGTCCACCATGCTGATCCCGAGCGTGCCGACAACGAGCAGCGTGACGCCCCGGGCGATATGACCTGTCAGGAGCAGGCCGATCGCGGCCGGCACCCACACGAGCGCAGCGCCCACGACCGGAATCAGGGACGCGACCGCCATGGCCACGCCCCACAGCACGGGCGCGGCAAGCCCCAGCAGCCAGAACGCCACGCCGCCGACGAGCCCCTGCGTCGCGGCGACGACGACGCCGGCGCCGATGCTCGCAATCACCAGATCGCGCGTGTCGTGCAGCAGCCGATCGCCGTCTTCGCGGGAAAACGGCAGCTGATCGCGCAGGCGGCGGCTCATCGCGTGTCCGTCGCGCAACAGAAAGAACAGCGCGAATAGCATCGCGAGGAGGCTGCCGATCGTCGCAAAGACGTCTACGACGACGCTGCCGGCGCGCGGCGCCAGAAAGGCGACGGCGCGGCGTGCGCCTTCGGTGAGGAGTTCGGTTGGATCCTCAGGCAAAGCGATCGGAATCCGCATCCGGGCCGCCCTCCACAACCGTTCGATCAGATCGGGTGTCGATGCTGTGGCCTCCTGCAGATAGTTCGTGAGCTGCGACACCTCGTGCACGAGGGTGGAGATGAGAAACGCCGCGGGCGCGACGATCGCGATGGCGACCAGCACCGTTGTCAGCAGAGCCGCCCCGTTCGGGCCAATCCGCACCGCGATTTTGGTCTGCGCCCCGTGCAGCAGCACAGCGAAGACGACAGCCCAGGCGAGCGCCGCCAGAAACGGCTGGAGGACGAGGTAGGTCAGGAACACCAGGAACAGGAGGAGCGCGTAAAACAGGGGCCGCTGCGCGGATGGTTTGCCGACGTCAGTCATGCGATCTCACACATCTTCGAACGCGCCCGTACACATTAGCCGAGATTGCATCAAGCCGACCAGCTGAGTCGGATTTCAGTGATTCGCTATTCCGTCGCCGAGCGTCCCACGCTCATTCACGCCGCCGACGATCCATCTCGTAGACAGTGAAACGTTGAACACTGTTTGCGCCGTCGTCGCAGCTTTGTGCCATCGCCCCCATATCTTGTTGATCGTGCACAACGCAACCGACGTAATGGTGAGCGTTCGAGACTTCGAGTCCTACACGACATGGCGCGAGTTCAGAGCCGTCGCCTCGCTCCATGCGCACACGCACCATTCGCGTGAAGTCACCTCCGACGTTCCGTCCTACATCTTGCGCATTCCGCTACTGGCGGCGTGCTTCGAGCGTGAACTCCGGACGCTGGTCGAAACGCAGGGCCGCGCCATCGATTTCTCGAAAGGGTGGTGGCATCCGCCGGTCAGCCCGCGCGAAGTCTTCGATTCGGAGGCTCAGCAGATCGAAGACCGCTTCAATCTGTCGCCGCTCATCTCGCTGACCGATCACGACAGCATCCGGGCCGGATTCGAGATTCAGGCGGTCTACGCCGAGCGCCGGGCGCCGATTTCGTTCGAGTGGACCGTGCCGTTCGGCGCCGGGTTCTTTCATCTCGGCGTCCACAATCTTCCGCCGCGCGACGCCGAATGGTGGTTCGCGCGGCTTCACGCCTACACGGCGCGGCCAGGTTCGGAGCCGCTCGAGACGCTGCTGCAGGATCTGAATGGCCGTCCCGAGGTGCTGGTCGTGCTCAATCATCCGGCCTGGGACCTGGCGGAGATCGGTGCAAACGAGCACCCGGTTGCGCTGCGGCGGTTTCTCGAGCGCTACGCGCGTTTGTTACACGCTGTCGAGCTCAATGGGTACAGGTCGAAACGAGAGAACGCACTCGTCCACGACCTTGCGTCGGCATTTGAGCTTCCGCTGATCTCCGGGGGCGACCGGCACGCGTGCGCGCCGAACGCACTGCTCAACATCACCGCCGCCGAGAGCTTCACGGAATTCGTCGCCGAGATCCGTGACGGCAGAAGCCACGTCGTGGTCATGCCGGAGTACCGGCAGCACATCGCGGCGCGGATCATGGCCAGTGTTGCCGACGTGCTCCGCCGCTATCCCTCGTACCCGCCCGGACGCCAGTACTGGACCGATCGAGTCACGCTGGACTGCGACGGGACGGTGTGTCCGCTGTCGTTCATGTGGCCCGCGGGCGGTCCGCTCTGGATGCGCTCGACAATCCGCCTCTTCGAGCTGCTGACCGGTCCCGTCGGGCTCTCCTTGATTGCCGCGGCGCTCGACACCATGGATCCGAAGATGCCCGGGGAAGGAGCGGCCAGCGTATGACCGATTGCCCTCGCATCGCGCTGTTCAGCGATTCGCACTACGAAGCCAACGGCGTTGCCCGCACAACCCGCGCGCTCGAGCGGTACGCCGCTCGCCGCGGATTTCCGCTCCTCTCGGTGCACGCGGGCCCGACTACGCGGGTCGTTCGGGATTTCCCGATCGCGCGCGTCGAGCTTCGCCGGCGCACCTTGACATCGTTCGCCCTCGAACACGACCTCTGGTTCGACGTCGCCCTCTGGCGGCACCTCCGGCGCGTCGCGCGCGAGCTGATGCAGTTCCGGCCCGACGTGCTGCACTTCACCGGCCCCAGCGATATCGGTCAGCTCGGCGCGTTCCTGGGCTGTCGTCTCCACATCCCGATGGTCGCGTCGTGGCACACGAACCTTCACGAGTACGCGGCGCGACGCCTGACGCTTGCCTGGGCACCCGACGTGGTCCGGCAGCGCCTCCGCGGCTGGACTCAAACGGCAACGCTGCGAGCGTGTGAGGTCTTCTACCGCATCCCTCGAGTGATCCTCGCGGCGAACGAAGATCTCGTCGACCTGCTTGCCGCCGCAACACGCAAGCCGACGTTTCTCATGTCGCGCGGCGTCGATTGCGAGCTGTTCTCGCCGGCGAAGCGGGCCCGGATCGACAGCGGCATCAACATCGGATACGTCGGCCGGCTGTCGCCGGAAAAGAGCGTGCGCCGCCTTGCGGCCGTCGAACAGGCGCTCGTCGACGACGGGCACACCAACGTGCGATTCACGATCGTCGGCGACGGCGTCGAGCGGGCATGGTTGAGTCGCCGGATGCGCCGCGCCGTGTTCACCGGCGTGCTCAAAGGTGAAGCGCTGGCGACCGCGTACGCCGACATGGACCTGTTCGTGTTTCCATCGGAAACCGAAACGGTCGGGAACGTCGTGCTGGAGGCGATGGCGTCCGGCGTACCGGTGGTCGCCATGGCGCATGGAGGACCGAGGTTCGTTGCGTCCGACGCGGCCGCGGTCCTCGTCGACAACGAGCGGGAATTGGTCGAGGCCGTGCGCACGCTCGTCTGCAATCGCGCACGCCGACGCCGCATGGGCGCTGCGGCTCGCGAGCACGCGCTCGGCCGGTCATGGGATCGCATTTTCGACGACGTCTACCGCGCGTACTGGGTGGCAATGTCGGCGGCAGGCACGAACGTGTCGCGAAGGGAGGGGCGCGATGGTCGAAGACACCCGGCTGTTGGTGGCCGCCTGCTTCGGTTTGGGGCTGGCGGCGCTCGCCATTCGTAGGCTGACACGGATTTACTGGACGCTCAGCGCCGCGGCGTGGATGCCGTCGGTGGCGCGCCGATTGTCGCGATGGGTGCGGGCGCGGCCCTATGACGAGCGCGCGCTCGTCGCCGCCGACGGCGCCAGCCAGCAGTGGTGCGAGCGCCGTCGCGTGGGGCTCGATCGCCTCGCCGCGCGCTTGCGGGTGCAGCACGAGCTGTCGGCTGCCTGGGGCGATGGGATTCGCGACAGCTTTTCCGATCTGCGATTCACCGACGCCAGCCGCGTCCCGTTCCCGTTCGTGCGGGCTTTGCGCGAGAGGTTCAGCCTGTGTTCGGTGGTCACCGAATCGCGAGGCGCCCAGCTGAGAGATCTCGACGGCAACTGGACCATCGACGTCGGCGGCTCCTACGGCGTCAACGTCGCTGGCTTCGACCGCTACAAGACGTGGATGGCGCGGGGTCTGGACCGCGTGAAGGATGTCGGACCTGTCCTGGGTCCGCTGCATCCGATCGTTGCCGACAACATCGCGCGGCTGAAACGGATGTCGCAGCTCGACGAGGTCTCGTTTCACATGAGCGGGACGGAAGCGGTCATGGCGGCTGTTCGCCTCGTGCGCTTCAACACGCGGCGCAAGCTGATCGTCTGCTTCTCCGGCGCGTATCACGGCTGGTGGGACGGCGTGCAGCCCGGCCTGGGCAGCGAGCGGGTCATCGACGATTGCCTGACGCTTCAGGACATGAGCCCGGCGTCACTGCGGGTGATCCGCAAGCGGGCGCGCGAGATCGCGGGCGTGCTGGTCAATCCCGTGCAGTCGTTCCACCCGAACTCGCCGCCGCCCAACGATGCAGTGCTGCTGACGAGCGACGCGCGG
>Ga0066388_100003130_pt1 | contig 10570 bp, 10 predicted proteins | sample PanSoiMetaGPlot6_FD_64539 | JGI IMG/M metagenome (GOLD analysis project Ga0066388, IMG submission 64539) | Tropical forest soil microbial communities from Panama analyzed to predict greenhouse gas emissions - Panama Soil - Plot 6 (Hybrid Assembly) | ecosystem: Environmental > Terrestrial >... | reverse complement strand
CGTCATCCTCGACGAGACCCGCACCCGCGAGGCGATCGTCGACAGCCTGTCGCAGGGATTCGTGCTGTACGACGCGCAGGACCGCATGGTCATGCGCAACAGCCACTATTTGCGGCTCTATCCGTCCCTGCGCGACATCGCGGTGCCGGGCGCCACCTACGAGGAGGTCGTCTCCTGCGAGGTCGCCAGCGTCAAGGCGAAGGACGGCGCCGAGCGCGGCGCCGAGCTGCGCGAGCGCCTGTCGCAGCACACCGCTCCGCACTACGTGTTCGAGCGGCAGATCGACGACAACCGCTGGATCCTGGTCAACGAGCAGCGCACCGGCGACGGCGGCACGGTCGTCCTCTACACCGACATCAGCGAGCTCAAGAGCCGCGAGCGGCAGATCCAGCACCTCGCCTATCACGACGTGCTGACCGGGCTTCCCAACCGCGCCCTGTTCCAGCAACGCGTCGAGCGCGCCATGGCGCAGGCACGCCGGCGCGGCAACACGGTGGCCGTGCTGTGCATCGACGTCGACCACTTCAAGGACGTCAACGACACGCTCGGCCACTCCGCCGGCGACACCCTGCTCAAGCACATCAGCGACCGCCTGCGCGAATGCGTGCGCGAGATCGACACGGTGGCGCGGCTCGGCGGCGACGAGTTCGGAATCGTGCTCGCCGACGTCAATGCGCCCGAGTACACCACGCAGCTCGCCTCGCGTCTGCTGGCGACGATCGGCCAGCCGATCGACCTGCACGGCCATCAGGTGGTCAGCGGCATCAGCATCGGCGTGGCGATATCGGCGACCGACGGCGAGCAGGCCGAGACCCTGCTCAAGAACGCGGACCTCGCGCTCTACCGTGCGAAGGCTGACGGGCGCGGAACGTTCCGCTTCTTCGAGTACGAGATGGACGCGCGCGCGCAGGCGCGCCGCGCGCTCGAGATGGATCTGCGCCGGGCGATCGCCGAGCAGCAGTTCGAGGTGCACTACCAGCCGCAGGTCGACATCGAGAACAGCGAGATCGTCGGGTTCGAGGCGCTGGTGCGCTGGCGGCATCCCGAGCGCGGCCTCATTCAGCCGCTGGACTTCATCCCGATCGCGGAGCAGACCGGGCTCATCGACGCCCTCGGCGAATGGGTGCTGCGCCGCGCCTGCCTCGACGCCAGGAGCTGGCCGGGCTCGGTTCGGGTCGCCGTCAACGTATCGCCGGCCCAGTTCCGCAATCGCGATCTCACCCAGCTGGTCGCGCAGATCCTGTGCGATACCCATCTGCCTCCCCATCGGCTCGAGCTCGAGATCACCGAGTCCCTCCTCTTGACCGACGCGGAGGCGAACCTGTCGGCCCTGGAGGAGCTCAAGGACCTGGGAATTCGCATCTCGATGGACGACTTCGGCACCGGCTATTCCTCGCTCGGCAACCTCCGCAGCTTCCCGTTCGACAAGATCAAGATCGACAAATCGTTCGTCAGCGACCTCGAGCGCAACGACGATTCGGCCGCGATCGTGCGCGCCGTGCTGGTGCTCGGCCGCAGCCTCGGCATCGCCACCTGCGCCGAGGGCGTGGAGACCCGCGAGCAGCTGGTCGTGCTGCGCAGCGAGGGCTGCACCGAGGTGCAGGGCTATTATTACAGCCGGCCGCAGGCGATCCAGAAGATCCCCGAGCTGCTGGAGCAGGGGTTCCCGCCGCCGCCGAGCGAGCTCGCTTTCGTCGACTGAGAAGGTGGCGGCCGCTCATCGGGGCGCGCAGCGCGCGTCCGCCGCCCCTCAACGGCCCGCATAGGCCTCGTCGATGGCGGCGAGATTCTCCGCCAGCAGCGCGACCTTGTCGAGCACGATGCGGATCTCGGCGAACCGCCGCTGCATTCTTTCCACCGCGACGGTTCGGTCCGCCGGCGACCAGCACTCGTAGACGACGCGCGCGTCGGCGCTGATCCGGATGGCGCCGTGCGCGCCGCCGGCGCCGTCCGCGATGGCGACCGGCTGGCCGATGTGGCAGAGCCGCGCGGCGAGCGCGCGCTCGGCGGGCGTGAGATCGCGGCCGATCGATCCGGACACATCGTCGTTGAGCGCGCGATAGAGCGTCCTCGCCTGCGCCAGCGACAGCGGGCCGTCGCCGCGCCGCACCAGCAACGGATAGATCGTTCGCACGTCGAACTCGTCGTCGTTGTCGTTCGGGGCCGGCAGCCTGGCGGCGGCCGGCACCGGCTGCAGCTGCGGATAGCGCTCGATCGTCCGCGCGACGGCGGCGCCGAACTCCCTGAGCACCAGCTTCCTGACGAATTCCGGCACCGCGAAATAGGCGCGCATCTCCTCCACGGCGGCGATCCAGCGCAGCAGCGGCCCGATCGTCGTCCGCCGCGGCAAGTGCGAGCGCACGCGGTCGAAGCGGCGCGGCCAGTCGTAGCGGGTGGTGTAGTCGGCGAGGCCCTCGGGCAGCCAGTCGATCGGTCGCAGGCGCGCCGCCAACGCGGCCGGAACGATGAGCGCGCCGCTGAGCGGCGGGCCGGTGAAGAACTTCGATCCGGTGATCAGCACCATGCATCCGAGATCGAGGTATCGGCGCAGGCGCGCGCGGCTCAGCCTCGTCTGGCACGCGTCGACGACGATCTGCACCTTGCGGCCGAAGGCCGCCAGGATGTCGCCGACGCATTCGAGGCTGGGGAAATGCCCGCCGGTCTTCGAGTGGTTCATCACGTGCAGGACGACGCAACGCCCCGCCGCCACCGTCCTGGCGACGCAGGTCCTGACCTCCTCGTCGACGCGCGCGGGCGCCAGCGGATGGCCGTCCCGGTCGCGCACCGCGATCGGAACGCTCGGGACGTCGGTCGCCAGGCCGGCGATCGGCTCGCCTTTGTCGACCGCGCGGCCGCCCGATGCGATCAGGTCGAAGTGACGGCCCGCGGCCGCGAGTCCGACGCCGTTGCCGGTCTCGTCCGCCGCCACGATGACGCTGGTGACCGCCTGCTCCAGCACGCAGCGCGCCAGGTAGAGCGCCGGCAACTGCGCATCGGTGCCCGACGGCGACAGCACGATGTCGACGCCGGCATCGTTGAGCTCGAAGCATGTCTCGATGTCGTGCCGCACTCGCTCGGCGAGTTCGTCGCAGGCCGCCTCCAGCCGGTCGCCGGCGATGCCGCCGCAGGCGTGGCGAAAGACGCTCTCGGTGGCCGCATAGGCGCGCTGCGAGACGGTGCTGGCGGTCGAGGAGGAAAAGCTCAGCTCGAGCGGGCGCGGGAACGGCTGGCAGCCATAGCCGTTGAGCCTGGTGCGGTCGTTCACCTGCAAGCGCGAATCGCTGCCGGAAACCAGGAGGTGCCCGAGGGTGCCGAACGGATCGCCCGGTCGCGTCGCGGGGAGGTGCAGCAGGTTCGGTCGCAAGGCACACCCATCCGGCTCAGATTGCAAGAGCGCGCGTCACGTCCGCCAGGCCCTGTTTCCGACCGCCGCGGGACGCGGATGGGCGCCTCGAGCGCAGCCCGTCCATCGCGGCCTGCCGCGCGGCGATTCTTCATCAATGCGATTAATAAATCCGCCACTGCAGGGTGAGCGGTCGGGCAGGTCGCGCGAAATTGTCGGATCGACCGACCGCCTCCGTCGTGCCCGGGAAATGCCTTAGAGGCAGGAGATTAACGCGAAATTAATCACGTTCGCGGAACTTAACCTTCTGATTACGGATGCCCCCCGGATGCTTCCGCATGGCCGCAGAACCTGAGCCGCACCTCGATCCCGAGGACTGGCAGGAGTTCCGCCGCGCAAGCCATCGCGCGCTCGACGCGATGATCGACCACGTGCGGACCATCCGCGACGGGCCGGTCTGGCAGGCGGCGCCGGCCGATGTTCGCGCCCGCTTCCGCACCGCGCTGCCGCGCGCCCCGCGCGGCCTGGACGAGGTGCTCGGCGATTTCGACGCGCTGATCAAGCCCTACGCGACCGGAAACGTGCATCCCCTGTTCATGGGATGGGTGCACGGCGCCGGGACGCCGGTCGGCATGCTGGCCGAGATGCTGGCCGCCGGCCTCAACGCCAATTGCGGCGGGCGCAACCACATCGGGCTCGTGGTCGAGCGCCAGGTGGTGGACTGGGCCGCCGAGCTGTTCGGGTTTCCGCCCGCGTCCTCCGGCGTGTTCGTCACCGGCACTTCGGCCGCCAATCTGCTCGCGCTTCTGGTGGCGCGCAACGCCGCGCTCGGCGACGAGGTGAGGGCGGATGGCCTGCGCGCCGGACCGCAGCTCGCCTGCTATGCGTCCGCGCAGGCGCACGGCTGCGTCGTCCAGGCGAGCGAGATCGCCGGCGTCGGATCGCGCCATCTGCGCCTCGTCCCGGTTGACGCCGATGGCGCCATGCGCGTCGATCTCCTGGCCGAGGCGATCGTCCGCGACCGGCAGGCGGGATTGCGGCCGTTCATGGTCACCGCAACCGCCGGCACCGTGAACACCGGCGCGTTCGACGACCTCGCCGCGGTGGCGGCCGTCTGCCGCACCGAGCGCCTCTGGTTCCATGTCGACGGCGCGTTCGGCGCGCTGTGCGCCCTGGCGCCCGGCCTGCGCCATCGCGTGGCTGGCATCGCGGCGGCCGATTCCATTGCGTTCGACTTCCACAAGTGGGCCCATGTCCCGTACGACGCGGGCTTCCTGCTGGTGCGCGACGGCGAGGCGCACCGGCGCACGTTCGCCAACCAGGCGGCCTATCTGTCGCGCCTGCCGAGCGGCCTGGCGGCGGGCGAGACCTGGCCGTGCGATCTCGGGCCCGATCTGTCGCGCTCCTTCCGCGCGCTCAAGACCTGGTTCACGTTCCAGGTGCTCGGCGCCGACCGGATCGGCGCCTGCATCGAGCACACCTGTCGCGTGGCGAAGCATCTGGAAGCGTTGCTGCGGGGCTCGGATCTGTTCGAGCTGCGCGCGCCGGTCGCGCTCAACGTGGTCTGCTTCGGGCTCAAGGCGCCGGGCGACGGCGGGCTCGAGCGCGACATCGTGGTCGACCTGCACGAGAGCGGCGCGGCGGCGCCGTCGATCACGGTGCTGGACGGCAAGCCGGCGATCCGCGCCGCCATCGTCAATCACCGCACCACCGCAGCCGACATGGATGCCTTCCACGACGCCCTGAGCGCCTCGCTGCGGCGCGCGATGCTGCGGCGGATGAAGAATGCGACGCCGGGCGAGACGCCAGCGCCGACGGGAGAGGAACCGCGGCGGGACGCCGCGCGCCGGTGAACGATCCGGGCAGGCTTCTGGTTCAGAGCGCCCGCGCCTCGCGCTTGATCTCCTTGACGCGCTCGCCGGCCCTGCGCTTCTGCGCCTCCATGAACGCCAGGAATTCGGCGTCGAGCACGCCGCGTCCATCGGCCAGCTGGTGCAGGAAGAAGTCGGGCGTCTCGTTCATTTCGACGATGACCGGCCCGCTGTCCAGCATCGCCATGTCCCATCCGATCAACGGCATATGCCGCATCAGCCGCGCGGCCTCGACCGCGGTCGTGACCAGATCCTGCCAGTTGGGGATGCTCATCCCGACCAGCGGCGTCTTGGTGTCCGGATGGCAGGTGTGCTCGACCAGCCCGAGGCCGATGCCGGACATGGCGCGCAGCACGCGTCCGCTCGCCGCGTCGATCTGCGCCAGCAGATTGCCGTCCCGCCAGTAATTGTCGGCCACGTTCGCTCCGGCCGGTATCTTCCAGCTGGCGCGAAACACTTTTGGCTCGCCGTCGACCATGATCGTCACCACCCGCACCGTGGCCAGCCTGTCGCCGCACAGGGCGCGGATGGCCGCGTGCGGCGAGACCAGCTTCTGGAACAGATATCCGTCCGCGTAGTGCGTCAAAACCTCGGTCATGAAGTCGTCGAGGGAGATCGTGCGTCCCCCGGCCGTTTCCAGTTGCTGCGCGTCGGCGATGTAGCGCCGCAACCCGACCGATCCGAGGCTTTGCATGCCTTCGGTCGGCTTGCCGAAGATCGGATAGTGAGCCTCGTTCGTCAGGAAGGCGCGCAGCTGGTCGCGGTTTTGCAACAGCAGGGGCGAGGCGCCCGCCAGCTTGTCGGCGTAGATCGCCGTCAACGGGATGGTCGGAAATCCGTACGTCGCGAGGTAGCTCGCCGACGCAATCTTGTTGGCGAACAGCCCCATCCAGTCGTGGCGGTAGTTCGCCGTCAGCGCGAGGTTGCAGTTGCGCTTCTGGCCGACGACGGCGCGCTTGTCGGATCCGGCGTAGAAGGCGTCGTCGAACAGCCGCAGCCGGGTGTAATCGGCGAACGAGACCTGGCCCGGGCCGAACGCCAGAAAGGCGAATTCCCGCATTACCTTCAAGGGGGTGGAGCCGGCGATCGCGGCCATCTTTCTGAGCGCCACGTCGATCGACATTTCGCTCGTCGGTTTGCTGACGTCGATCGCCGGCGCCGCCTGGGCGGACGCGGCGGCCTGGTCCAGTGCGGGTTGCATTTGGAAATCTCGCCAATGATTGGGAATTTTTTTACAATCCCGCAAAGACGTTAAATAACCCCCAATGGCGGCGCGCCGTCGCCATCGGAACCTGGCCGGCGGCAGGAATGCCGGCAAAGTTGGGCTTGAAATAGAATAAATTTTCTCTAAACACAGGACTCCGAGCGCGGGGAGAAGGATTTTCTATTGGGGGTGGGCCGGCCAACGGCCGGTCCCGACGCAGGGGACCTCTCAACATGGACGCCATCGACCGCAAGATCCTCGCCGTGGTCCAGGAGGATGCCTCGCTCTCGGTTGCCGAGATCGGCAGCCGGGTCGGCCTATCCTCGACGCCGTGCTGGAAGCGCATTCAGCGGCTGGAGGCCGAGGGCGTCATTCAGAAGCGGGTGGCGCTGGTCGATCAGGACAAGATCGGGCTCGGCGTGACCGTTTTCGTCTCGGTCGAGACCGGCGATCATTCCCAGGCTTGGCTCGCCAACTTCGCCGACGTGGTCGGCGCCATGCCGGAGGTGATGGAGTTCTACCGCATGGCCGGCGACGTCGATTACATGCTGCGCGTGGTGGTGCCCGACATCGCCGGCTACGACACGTTCTACAAGCGGCTGATCGCCGCCGTTCCGCTCAAGAACGTGACGTCGCGCTTCGCCATGGAGAAGATCAAGTCGACCACGATGCTGCCGGTGCCGGCGGGCGCGGCGCGACGCTGATGCGCCGGCCGCGCCGGCGGCTCACGAGCAGGCGTTGCCGCGGCACACCGAGTTGCCCTGGCGCGGACGCATGTAGATCTGGTCCTTCAGCGTCAGCGTCCCGGTCACGACGTAGCCGATCACCGGCCTGTACGAATACTGCACCTCGCCCCAGATCAGGTAGCACGGCGGCCCGCTGCAGGTCTTGAGCGCGGTCGGCAGCGTCACCGGCGCGCCGACGGCCCGGGCGGTATTGTTGGCGGAGGCGTCGCTCCAGTCGATCACCGCGTCGCCCTGGGTATCGGTGATCTTCACCTGCGACACCGTGAGCTTGAGGTTGGCCGACGAAAACGGTGCCGACACCGCCGTTGCGGCGCTCTTGATATCGGTCATCTGCGTGTCGGTGATGCTGGTGGACTGCGCCACCAGGTCGGCGACCGCGCGCGCCGTCAGCGTCACCTTGCGATCGGCGGCGACACCCTGCGACACTTCGACGCCGCCGAGATAGAGCGTCAGCATCAGCGGCAGCAGCATGGCGAACTCGACCGCCGAGACGCCGCGCTGATCGCGGGCGAGCTCTGCGAGGCGGCGAATCGCCGCCGAGGAGGCGAGGATCTTCAGCATGACGTCGTTGGTCCATAGGGCTCGTTGCGGAAGGCGGCGGTCGACATCAGCAGGCGCTTGTGGCCGGCCATGTCGGCGAGGTTGAGCCCGAGCAGGGAGACGTAGACCGGCCACTGATACATCACCCGGGCGACCACGATGCAGCCGGGGCCGCCCGGACTGAAGGTGGGCGTGAGGCTCAGGTTGCCATTCTGGTCGATCGGCTTGCCGGTCGAGGTGGACGCGAAGGACGCGTACGTGCGCACGTCGACCTGCAGCCCGTTCTGGCAGTCGAACAGGGCGAAGATGCGGGCGCACACCGCCGACTTGAACTGGTCGATGGTGAAGCTCTGCGACTGCGCCTGGCCGGTCAGGATCAGGCGGCTCGCGTCGGCGGTCGCGGTCTCCAGCGTTTGGCCGGCGAAGAACACCAGGCTGGTCTCGATGATGGCGAACAGGAGCGCCAGGAACGGCGCCGCCACCAGGCCGAACTCGACGGCCGCGCTGCCGTCCTCGCGTCGCACCAGCCGGCGCACCGTGCCCACTGGAACGAGCGTCCTTACCCCCCTCGTCAACTTGGTCTTGATCTGCTGGAACATGTCCGAGACGCTCCGGATTATGCGGGCGCACCCCTGCGGTTTGAATGGAATTTTCTAGCAAACACGTGTTTTCGAACCGTTGCCGCAACGGCGACTAAGTGGCGGCGAGCGGTGAGGGTCTGCTAACCATCAGGCGCGTGGCGCCGCGCGAATGGGGATGCCGGCAGGCGCGGCGGGTATCGGGGCAACAAGGCCGCCGTCACTTGGGCTGGGCTTGTCCCTGCGCGCTGCCGGTTCGCGTCGTGGTCTGGGCGAGCGTGGAATCGAAATAGGCGCGATCGTCGCCGAGCGTGATGCGGCGCTCGCATTTGGGCGCGCAGCTATAGGATTCCTGCAGCATGCCGCGCTGGACCACCATCACGTCCTCGCGCGGGCCGCTGACCTGCACGGATTTTTCCAACAGCACGGTGCCGGTGCGATCGAGCGCGAGGATGTTGGTGACCCCGTAGCCCTTGCCGGTCAGCACCATGACTCCGCCCGGCTGCAGCGAGACGTCGGCGATCAGCGGATTGCCGATGATGAGGGTCGCGACCTTCTCGGGCATTTTCATCACGGTGGCGCGATCGAGCACCAGGTTCACGGTGTCCTCGGCGCCGGCGGCGCCGGCCACCAGGAACACCGCGGCGGCGAGCGCCGCGCGCAGGAAACCGCGCCGCAGAACCCGCGACGAGCGCTCGGACTGGTTATGGACGGGCATCGCCGACATACAACGGACTCCTCCGCGGCCCGGCCGCACTGAGAAAAGGCGCACGTAAGTTGACGGCAAATTGGTGAATGAAGTGCAAACGCGGCGCGCGGGGGCCGCTTCTCGGCCGCGCACGCGCGCGGCAATGGGCGGTCGCACATTAAGATCCGGGCGCGCGACTCGTCGGATCAATTGCATCAATTCGCCGTTAACCACCGACGCAATTGCCGCGAATGCCGCGCGTTTCTTCAGCGAAATTAACCTGGCCGCAAGGGCTCGCCCGTTAGCGTGGCGCACGGTCGCATTGGCCGGGAAACAACGGCTGGCCGACCGAGCTCAGACAGCCACGTGTGCATCTAAGGAGCCAAGTAATGAAGACCCTCGTTAAGCGTTTCGTGAAGGACGAGTCGGGCGCGACCGCCATCGAGTACGGCCTCATCGCCGCTGGCATCTCCGTCGCCATCATCACCGTCGTGAAGAACGTCGGCACCAACCTGAGTGGCACGTTCACCACGGTGCAGAACGGCCTCAAGTAAGCTGCAGTTCCGGCACGTTTGCCGAGAGGGCTCCGGCTGCGGCCGGGGCCCTCTTCTTTTTTTATGCGCCGCCGTACGCCGTTGCATCGAATTGTCGCCGATTTTGCCGACAAAATCCGACGCAATTAGCTCACCTCATCTTTAGAATTGATCGTTAAACAACAGGACGCGGCGTCGCATTGGTGCCGGCGCAGAACAGCCTTGGGAGAGAACCGTTATGTCCCTTTTGAAGCGTTTCTTCCGTTGCGAGAGCGGGGCGACCGCGATCGAATATGGTCTCATTGCCGCCGGCATCTCGGTGGCCATCATTGTCGTCGTCAAGAACGTCGGCACGAATCTGAGCGGGACCTTCACGACCGTGCAGAACGGTCTGCAGTAAGGGCGGCGGTTACGCCGGCTCCCCGTTTTCTTGCCCGGCATGCGGCGCGGGTGGGGGGAGCCGGCGGTAACCGAAGCGCAACGGGATCCGATTTAGGGATCCGGGGGGCGACCTCGCTGGTCGCCATGTTGGGAACGCGGGACCGATGGTGATCGACGCGATCCGCTTGCTCCTGTTTCCGGCCGTCATGGCGTTCGCCGGATGGATCGATCTGTTCACCATGACGATCTCCAACCGCATCTCGCTGCTGCTGCTGGTCGGCTTCTGCGTGCTTGCGGCGGTCACCGGCATGCGGCCCGATGCGCTGTTCGACCACGTCGGCGCGGCCCTGACGGTGTTTACGGTCGTGTTCTTTCTGTTCGCCATGGGCTGGATCGGCGGCGGCGACGCCAAGCTCGCGACCGCGACCGCGCTGTGGCTCGGCTTCGACCAGCTGCTGGCGTACTTCGTGTGGGCGTCGCTGTTCGGCGGCGTGCTGACCTACCTGATCATGCGTTTCCGCTTGATGCCGTTGCCGGCCTTCCTGGCGCGCCAGGAATGGGCCGAGCGGCTGCATCGCATGGATGCCGGCGTCCCCTACGGGGTCGCGCTCGCCGCCTCCGCGCTCGTGGTCTATCCCGACACCATCTGGATGACGCTGCGCGTGTGATGCCGGATGTCAGATGTC
>Ga0066388_100003129_pt1 | contig 10571 bp, 6 predicted proteins | sample PanSoiMetaGPlot6_FD_64539 | JGI IMG/M metagenome (GOLD analysis project Ga0066388, IMG submission 64539) | Tropical forest soil microbial communities from Panama analyzed to predict greenhouse gas emissions - Panama Soil - Plot 6 (Hybrid Assembly) | ecosystem: Environmental > Terrestrial > Soil... | reverse complement strand
CGGATGTTGTCCTCGACGGTCATGTCCTCGAACAGCTCGAGGGACTGGAACGAACGCCCGAGACCCGCCCGGGCCCGCTGGTGCACGGGGACCCGGGTGATGTCCCGCTCGTCGAGCCGGACCCGTCCCCGCGCCGGGCGGGCGTTGCCGCACACGGTGTCGATGAACGTGGTCTTTCCCGCGCCGTTCGGGCCGATCAGCCCGACGACCTCGCCGGGATGCGCGGTCAGGCTGACCCCGTCCAGGGCGAGGGTCGAGCCGAACCGCACCACGAGCCCGTCGGCCCGCAGCGTCACCGGCCGGACCCGCAGCCCGCCCGCCGACCTCGCAGGCCCTGCCCGGTCTGCGGGGGTACCCGGCGGGAGGTCGTGCAGGTCGGCCAGCGGGGGCTGGCGGGTCGACACGGGACGGCGCCGGTGCAGCTGGCCCTCCGGCCGGAACAGCAGCGTCGCGATGAGCAGCCCGCTCGCGATGAGCAGCACGTACCCGTTGATGTCGATGAACCGCTCCGCCACGGCGTTCGCGGGACCGGACGGCGCGATCAGCGCGCCGACAGCCGGGCCGAGCACGTAGCCGATGCCCCCGATGAGCGTCCACAGCACGAGGTTGACGGAGGTGAAGATGTCGAACGCGGTGAAGGTGACGTGCGGATAGCGGAACGCGATGAGCGCGCCGCCCAGCCCCGCCAGCGCCGCGCCCACCGCGAACGCGTACAGCTTCGCGCCGACGGTGCCGATCCCGATCGCCGCGGCGGCGCGTTCGTTCGACCGCACCGCCAGCAGCCGCCTGCCGGCCGCCCCGCGGCGCAGGTTCGCCACGGCGAGCGCCGCTGCCGCGAAGACCATCACGAGCAGCGCCGCGTAGCGGCCCGGATGCTCGGTCGAGTCCAGCCCGATGCCGAACAGCGACGGCGGCGGGACGACGACGCCCCGGATGGGATCGCCGGTGTAGTCGGGGTTGAACAGGACCAGGTTGCTGATCGCCAGCGCCAGCGCCAGCGTGACGATCGCCAGGTTGACGCCGCGGACCCGCAGCGCCGGCAGCGCCACGACCAGGCCGACGACCGTTGCCGCCGCGACGCCGAGCAGCACGGCCGGGCCGAACGGCACCCCCCAGGCGTCCGCCGCCCGGGACGCGACCAGGGCGCCGACGCCGGCGAGCGCGAACTGCGCCAGCGACAGCTGCCCGGCATAGCCGATCAGCACCACCAGCGACAGCCCGACGATCGCGTAGCCGGCGCTGGTGATCACGGAGTTCGTCCACACTGGATCCAGGACGAGTACGGATGCGACACAGGCCGCCAGCGCAGCGATGACCGGCACCGGCCGGAGGATCCCGCTGCCGACCGGTGGCAGGCGCTCGCCCAGGTGGCCGCGCAGCGGCAGGGCGCGTCCGGCCAGCACCAGCACGGCAACGATGATGAGGAACGGGAAGCTGGACGCCCACCCCTGGTGGTTGGCGAACCGGGTGATCTCGGCCTCGGCGACGCCGATCAGCAGCCCGCCGCCGAGGGTCAGCCAGAACGAGGAGAAGCCGCCGACCATGGCCGCGGCCAGCGCCGGGATCACGATCAGTGGCAGCGTGCCGGGGTCGAGGCCCTCGATCGGCAGCAGCAGTATCCCGGCCAGCCCGGCGAGCATCGAGCCGGCCGCCCAGTTGACCGTGGCGACCAGGTCGGGCCGGTAGCCGAGGGACTGCGCGACGAACTCGTCCTGCGCGACCGCCGCCGTCGCGCGGCCGATAGGGGTACGCCGGTACACCACCGTGAGCAGGATGCACAGCGCCACCGCGATCGCTGCGATCACCACCCGGTCCTGCAAGACGGTCAGCTTGCCGACCCGCCAGTTGCCCGTCGGCAGGAACGGCACGTACGGCGGGACCCGGCCGCGGTAGTGCAGCGCCACCGCCTGCTGCAGCAGGACGAGCAGGCCCAGCGTGGCGATCACCCGGATGACTGGGGCCGAGGTCCGCAGCGGCCGCATCACCAGCAGGTGGGTCGCGACTCCGGCCAGTCCACACAGGAGGATCGCCAGCCCGATGGCGGCGAGCAGTGGCATCGCGCGCTGCATCTCGGCGAAGGCGACCGCGCCGAGGAGCGCGGTGGCCCCCTGGGCGAAGTTGAGCACGCCCGAGCCCCGGTAGATGACCACCAACCCTTGGCCGACCAGCGCGAACACACAGCCGGCACCGAGGCCCAGGAGCAGGAAGCGGATGACGTCCAGCATTCCGGTCCGTCCTCTTGGGACTCCGCCGACCCGCCCGCCTACGCGCTGGGGATCAACTGCTGGAACCCGGCAAGCTGGTTGGCCGCGAGGTTGTGCACCTGGTAGAAAACGATGTTGTTGTTGAACAGCCGCGGAAGCTTCCCGCCGTAGCCGGTGAACTCCTTCGTGAAGTCCAGCGGTGGGGTGGCGCCGCCGGTGTCCACATTGCTCATCTTGCCCATCGCCGCCAGCACGCTCTGCCGGGTGACCTCCGGCTGGCCCTTGCTCGCCCGCTGGAAAAGCTGCGTGCTGAGCCAGACGGCATAGGCGACGTCGGTCGGCGAGTCGGTCGGGTGACGGTTGGTGAACGTGTTCTGGAACTCCTTGAAGCCGGCGCTGTCATGGCTGAACGCAGCCGCGTGGTAGGTCCCTTCCACGGGCGGGCCGATCAGGGCGATCTGGTTCGGGTCGACCGGCACCGTGACGACCGGCACCGCGACGCCCAGCTCGTCGACGGTCCGCAGGAAGCGGGGCAGTGTGTCTATGGACAGCGTGACGAGCATCGCGTCGACGTCCTGGCCGGCCGCAGTCGCCTGCGCGGAGAGGTCGCCGGCAGTGAGGGGCACCGGCACGGTCTTGACCACCTGGGTGGTCTGCCCGGTCGCCTGCAACAGTTGGGACACCTGCGTCGCCAGGCCCAGCGCGGCGGGGACGTCGACGATGACGAAGCTCACCCGCTGCGCCTTCAGCTTGGTCGCTGCCAGCAGGCCCTCCCCGGCCACACTCGCCAACGCGCCCGCCGATGTCGGGAAGCACACCCGGCAGGTGAAGTGCGTGAGGGTCAACGGGTAGTCGCCGATGACCGGAAGCCCGGCCTTGCCGAATATGTCCAGGACGGCCTCGGGCTGGCCGAGCCAGACGTTGGCTGCGACGACCGACGTATCGGCCACGGCCTGACGGGCACAGTCGGCGGCCTTGTTCAGGTCGAGGGGCACCGGGCAGGTCTTCAGCTGCATCGGGTGGCCGTTGATCCCGCCGCTGCTGTTCACCTTGTCGATCCCGAGCTGCGCGGCCTTCGGCAGCTCGGGGAACGGCGAGTTGGGTAGGCTGGAATAGAGTAGGTAATACGTATACGGTGCGCCGGAGAGACCCGCCGTGGTGGAGGCGCCGCTAGGCGACGTCTCGTCGGACCCACACGCCGTAATCCCGACGACGACGAGAGCGGCGATAACACCGGGAGCGAGCCTCTTTGCCCGAAACATGAAGTACCTCCCCAGATGGCTATTATGCGCCACCATCGTCGACGAGCGCGCCGAGCCTAGCCGCCAGCCGATACGGGGTCAACGAAATGCCTTTCCGCAGGACGAGCCGGCTACGGCGAAGAAACCTTTGCTCCGGCCCGGTCGCTCTGCGAGGATGTCCGGACGCCTGTCCCCCCGGGGGGTGTGCCGTGACGAGCACCGAGTCGCGAGACCAGCAGCGAGCGGACCGGCCCGAGGTGCGCTCGTACCCGTTCGGCCCGCCGGAACGGCTGGAGCTCAACCCTACGTACGCCCGGCTGCGGGAGCAGGAGCCGCTGAGCCGGGTGCGGCTGCCCTATGGCGAGGACGCCTGGCTGGCGGTGCGGCACGAGGACGTGCGGACCGTGTTCGGCGACCCCCGGTTCAGCCGGGCAGTGGCGCCGACTCGGGACGAGCCCCGGGTCGGTCCGGACCGGGCTGGCCGCAACCTGCTGAACATGGACCCGCCTGAGCACAGCCGGCTCCGCCGGCTGGTGGCCAAGGCGTTCACCGCCCGCCGGGTCGAGCAGCTGCGCCCGCGCGCCCGGCAGATCGCCGACGACCTGCTGGACTCGGTCGCGGCGATCGGCCCGCCAGCGGACCTGGTCGAGTCGTTCGCGGTGCCGCTGCCGATCACCATGATCTGCGAGCTGCTCGGGGTCCCGGTCGCCGACCGGGTCCAGTTCCGGTCCTGGGCCGAGGCGATCCTGTCGACGACCGCGCTCAGCCGGGAGCAGCGCGCCGACTACCTCACCCGGCTGGGCGGCTACATGGCCGACCAGATCGAGCAGCGGCGCCAGACCCCGACCGACGACCTGCTCGGCGCGCTCGTGCTGGCCCGCGACGAGCACGACCAGCTGTCCGAGCAGGAGCTGCTCGACCTGTCCGTCGGGCTGCTGGGCGGCGGCTACGAGACCACCGCGAACCAGATCGGCAACTCCGTCTACGTGCTGCTGACCCACCCCGACGAGCTCGCGCTGCTGCGCGCCCGGCCAGAGCTGCTGCCGGACGCGGTCGAGGAGATGATGCGGTTCATCCCGCTGACCGCCGCCGCGTCGCTGGCCCGGTACGCCACCGAGGACGTGCCGCTGTCCGGCGGCGTCGTGCCGGCCGGCGACCCGGTCGTGGTCTCCCGCTCGGCCGCCAACCGGGACCCCCTGGTCTTCCCCAACCCGGACCGGCTCGACCTGACCCGCTCACCGAACCCACACGTCGGCTTCGGCTACGGCGCCCACTTCTGCCTCGGCGCCCCACTGGCCCGGATGGAGCTGCAGGTCGCCCTCGACCGCCTGCTCACCAGGCTCCCCGGACTGCGGTTCGCGACCGACCCGGCCGCGCTGCCATGGAAGACCGGCATGGCCCTGCGCGGCCTGCGCTCGTTCCCCGTGGCCTGGTGAGTGACACCGCCGTCACCCGACCCACCGCGACTCGTGCAAGAACGCGAGGAACTCCTCCAACTCCGCGTCCGACTCCGCTGGGCGGGCGGAGGGGTAGCGTCGACATGCACGGCCGGGACGGCCACCGGCCGAGACGGCGGTGAGCCAGCATGAGCTTCAACCGGCTTCTGCTCGACCAGCCCCGGCCGGAGATCGCCGGCTCCGCGGTGCTCGTCGGCGAAATACACGTCGGCGCCGGTGCAATCCTCGCGCAGGGTCTGGTCGTGCGGGCGCACGGCGGCGCGGTGCGCATCGGCAACCATTCGGCCGTTCTGGAGAACGGGGTCATCATCGGCACGCCCGAGCACCCCGTCCAGGTGGGCCAGCGCACCGTTTTCGGGCACCGGGCCACCATCGTCGGCGCCACCGTGGGCAACCTGTGCGAGATCGGCAACGGCGCCATTCTCATGCCCGGCTCCCGCCTCGGCGACGGGTGCATCCTCGGCGAGGGCACCCTGGTCCCGCCGGGCACGGTGATCCCCGCCGACGCGGTCCTGGTCGGCCGGCCACCGCACATCATCCGCTCGGCCACCGACGCCGACCGGGAGCGGCTGGCGGTGCTGCGCCAGCACCAGACCGACCTGACCGACTACCCGGGCACGACCGTGCGCAGGCCGACGCGAGCGGGAGAGGACATGGGCACCCTGTACGCCTACCGCGACAAGACCCCCTCGATCGGCCCGGGAACGGTGCTGTTCGACTCCGCGGAGATCACCGGCGACGTGGTCATCGGCCGGGACTCCCTCATCGGCGCCGGAGTGAAAATCATCGGCGACTCACACGGCCCGGTCCGCATCGGCTCTCGCGTGCAGATCCTGGAAAACACCGTGCTGCATCTGCTGCCGGACAACGAGCTGGTCATCGACGACGACGTCATCATCGGCCCCGGCGCCATGATCCACGGCTGCCGCATCGGCTGCGGCAGCGTGATCGAACCGGCCGCGATCGTCTGCGACTGGAGCTCTGTCGGAGCCGAGTCGGTCGTCCGCGCCGGCGCCTGCGTCAAACAGCGCGACCGCTTCGCCGACCGGTCCGTCCTCGACGGTTTCCCCGCCACGCTCGTCGACACCCTGACCACCCCACCACCCCAGCCCTCCTGGGCACTACCCCCCGACACCCTCGCCACCCTCCACCGAGTGCGCTGACCCATCGAGGTCACTGAAGCAAGCGCTGTACGTATTCAGGCGGCCCCTTCGGGCACCTGGACCGGCGGGACCTCGAGCCAGCCCTTCCATGGGGTGGGATCAAGGTGCGGTTCGGATGATGACAACACGCGGCAGGGCCGCCGAACGCGACGGCCCGGATATCCGTTCAGTCGTGGATATTGCGGCCGGTCATGCTATGACCATCCGAGTACGTGGTCAGGTCAACGGGCGGTCAACGGGTCACCAGGACATCGAGAAGATCACGAAGTGGGCCGTTGTCACCGCGTAACGAGGCCATCGACGCTCGATCGTTGTCATCCGACTCCAGGTTGGACCAGTCGATGCGCCATTCGGCGTCCTGGCCGAGTTGACGGAAGAAAGCACGCTGGCAGCGGCCGTTGCCCTCGCGGAACGGATGGATGGCGTTGACCTCGGCAAGATAGTGGGTCAACCGATCAACGAAGCCGTCGCGGTCCAGCCCACGCAAGTACCGCTCCTTCGCCAAGCGGCCGAACACCTCCGCCGAGTACGCTTCGATGTGCTGCGGAAGGCAGAACGGGTCCGAGCGGGCGATCGCGACCACCCTGATCTCACCGGCCCACGGGTACAGGTCGCCGAAGACGGGAAGGATACGGGTCCCCAGATCCGCCAACACGGCGAACGTCAAGTCCGCCTCGACCTCTCGCAGCCGTTGCTGGTCGACGATGCCGAGTCGGTTGCGCAGCACACCACTGCCGGGATCGAGATACGGGTCGACAGTCACGGCACGCCGTACAACCGGCGAACCAGGTCACGCATCTGCGAGGTGCTGATTTCGCCCCGTGCCCACCGTTCGGCGATAGCCTCTACCTCAGCACCCGGCAGGAGGCCTTCGGCCCGGACGGAGGCTGCCGCCTGAGCCAACGACCTCGCCCGCTCAGCGGTCAACTCCTCGAAGACCTCAACCGGAACCATCACCGCCTCGGTCTTCCGGCGCGAGCCCACACCCACCGGCGTACGGTCGCCGTTGCGGAACCGCTCGAGGACGCTGGGCAACTGCTCGCGAGCCTCCCGCACGGACAGCGTCTCGATCAACACCACGACAGTGTACCCGATGGCGTACACGTTCGAAGGCTTCTATGATGCTCGACCGAGTTGCGGCTGTCCGCTGGGACCTACTGACGGAGGCCGGCGAGCAGGGCGTGGCCGGTTTCCCGGGCGGTCAGGTAGGAGCGGATGTCGTGCGCCTTGGCCCCGTTGTGCACGAGCACGTCGACCACCGGCCCGCTGAATCGCGGCGCGAGTGCTTTGGTCAGGGCGACGATGTCGCCCTCGTCGGCGACGTTCGTCCACTCACGCACCGCTCCCGGCCAGGCACCCTTGCCGTCCAGCGGCGTCGGTCTGAGGCGGTCGAAAATGAGGTTCGGGATGCCGAGCGGCGAGCCGAGGGTGACGAACGCCGTCACCGGCAGGCCCGGCGTCGCGCACAGCACCTCGTAACCGGCGACCGAGCCGAGGGAATGGCCGACGACCACGGACGTCTGGCTGGAGATCGCCGCCCGCACCCGTTCCTGCACCCGGGCCCGGGTGCCGTCGTCGGTGAGGTATGCACGGACCTGTTTGAGCGCTCCAATGAGTGCCCGTTCGCCGAGGCCGGCGAAGTATGCCGAGCCCGACAGCGCGTAGAGGGCGCGCTGCACCCACGCCGGCGTACGTGCCCGGGTCGGGCTCTGCTGGCCGGCCACGGTCGGGTCGACCCGCGCCGCCTCGCGCCACCAGGCGTCCAGCAACGCCAGCTCCACCGGATCGTCCACATCGGACGCGTCGTAGTCCGGCAGGGCCACCGTGCGGCTGCCCGGCGGGCGGAACAGGTCCCCGTAGAACGCGACGGCGACGTCGGCCGCCGCGAGCCGGCCGCCGGCGAGCAGGACGCCATCCCGCAGCGCGGGAGCCAGAGCGGCGTGCAGCGACTCCGCGCCGCCGTACTGCTGGGCGACCCCGTGCACCAGCACCACACGGGTCACGGGTGCGCCGCCGCCCCGGGCTCTCCCTTCGTCCAGTCCGGCACCTGCAGCGCGACGACGCCCATCATCGTCGCGACGCAGACGTACCCGTCCGGGGTGAGCACGATGTCCAGGGGACTGATGGACAGCTGCGCCTCGGCAATGACCCGTGCCGACTGCTGGCACCACAGCTTTACCGTCCCGCCCATTCCGCCGACCACGAGCACCGGCTGCCCGTGCATGTCGCCGGCAGCCATCGCGGACACGGTCCCCCCCGGGTGTGGAACGGCGATCGGTAGCTCCGCACCGGCCACCGGGTCCCAGGCGCGAATGACCCCGTTCCAGTCTCCGGTGAAGGCGGTCAGGCGCCCGCCGAGGTAGCTGAGCGCGACTGCCGGCGCGTAGTCATCGCTGCCGGCCAGCGGCGGCCCCATCGGCTCGAGCGCCTGCAGGTCCCACAGTCGGGCGGTGCCATCTTCGCTGCCGGTGAGCAGGACCGGAGTCCTGCCGATCTCCGCTGTTGCCATGCCAACGACGTCCCCAGTGTGAGCGGCCAGCTCGCCGACCACCGACCGGTCGGTCAGGTCCCACACGTGCACCGTCGACGCCGAGGCAAGGAGCGCAACCGGCCGGCCGCTCCGGGTCGAAACCGCGATACCGCTGATCGGACCGGTGTGCCTCCAGTGGAACCGCTGCCGGCGGGCGGTCAGGTCCCAGCCGCGGACTGCGCCCTCGTAGTCGCCGGTGATCGCGACGGGTCCGTCCAGATCGGCGACCGCTACCCCGGACCCCGGCCACCGCTTCCCGTTGAGCACCGGCTCGGACAGCCGACCGGACCGGAGGTCCAGCACCCGGACCGTCGTGTCCAGCCCACCGCCGACGAGGACCGGGGCGGAGTCGACCCGGGCGAGGGCGAGCGAGATTGCGCCTGTCGCGCCGCCGGTGAGCGCGTCGCCGCACTGCTGGAAGGTGCGCAATGACCACAACCGAGTCTGTCCCCCACCTGTCAAGATCGCCCCTGTGCCGGTGCCCAGCGGCCCGACCGCGATGATTTGGCGCCCGAAGGGGTCGCCAGCGAGCGGTGCTCCGATCTCCTTGCCCACCCGCAGGTCCCAAGCCCGGGCGACCCCGTTCTGGTCCACGGTGACGGCGATCGGCCTGCCGTCGCGCTCGCCGAAGGCCGCCGCGGCGATGGCGTCGGTGTGGCCCACCAGCCGGTCACCGATCGGAGCTCCGGCTACCACGTCCCATAGCTGCAGCGTGTTCGCCGTGTGGGCCAACAGCGCGGTCGCGCACCCGTCGACGCCGCCAACCGCCAGAGTCTCCCAGGGCACCTCCGGCCGGAAGGCTGCGACAAGGTCTCCAGCGGGAACGTCCCACACGGTGACCCGACCACCGAGCGTGCCCGCCAGCAGCACCTGGCGACCGTTGCCCGCACAGCCAGCGAGCAGGTCCACGTCCGCGTTGTGGCACAGCGCAGCGCCCAGCCGGGTGCAGCTGCGGAGGTCCCACAGCCCTATCGTGCCGTCGCCACTTCCCGTCGCCAGCACGGCACGACCGTCGACGTCGAGGAGTTCCACCGCGGACACCGTGCCGGTGTGCCCGGTCGACGGCGTGGGGATTTCGCGCCGGGTGCGCAGGTTCCACACCCGGACCGTGGTGTCCGCGCTGCCGGTGACCGCGACCGGGTCACCGGAAAGCTGCCCGAGCGCGACCGCGGTCACCGCGGCTCGGTGGCCGGACAGCGGCCGCCCGTCCTGCCTCGCGCCGACGTCGAGATCCCAGACGACCGCTGTGGTGTCGGCGCCACCGGTCAGCGCCAGGCACCGCCCGGCCACCCGGCGGATCGTGGCGCTGGTGACTCCGCTGGTGTGCCCGGCGAGCGGCCGGTCGGCGGTGAGATCCCAGACCCGGGCCGTACCGTCGTCGCCTGCGGTCAGCGCCACCGGCGTGCGGCCGACCACGCCCATGACGACCGCATTCACCTGGCCGTAGTGGCCGGCCAGGGGCTGGCCGATCGGCTGCCGAGTGGCAAGGTCCCATATCCGGGCAACAGAGTGCCCGCAGCTCACCGCGACCGGCACTCCGTCGAGCTCGCCGGCCGCCAACGACAAAACTCCGCCCCCCATCACATGAGCCGCCAGCGGCTCGCCCACCTGCCGGCGGGTCCGCAGGTCCCACAGGCCAATGGTGCCGTCCTCGCTGCCGGTCACGACCACGCGCTCACCGGCGACGGTGGCGAGGCGCACCGCGGTCACCGGCGCGGTATGGCCGATCAGCTCGACACCGACCTGCCGGCGGTCGGCCAGGTCCCAGAACCGCACCCGGTGATCGCCGCCGGCGGTGAGAACGATGGTCCGGCCGTCGAGCTCGGCAACCGCCACGTCCAGGACCGGGCCGCCATGCCCGGCCATCGCGGCGCCGTCGGCGAGTCCGGACCCCAGGTCCCACACTCGCGCGGTGCCGTCCCGGCTGCCGCTCACGGCAAGCGTGCGACCGCCCCGGTCGAGAAGCACGACCGCCG
>Ga0066388_100003128_pt1 | contig 10572 bp, 10 predicted proteins | sample PanSoiMetaGPlot6_FD_64539 | JGI IMG/M metagenome (GOLD analysis project Ga0066388, IMG submission 64539) | Tropical forest soil microbial communities from Panama analyzed to predict greenhouse gas emissions - Panama Soil - Plot 6 (Hybrid Assembly) | ecosystem: Environmental > Terrestrial >... | reverse complement strand
GCTATCTTATAAGCGCCATCCCCGCTCGATTCCCACAGCGTTGCAGCCGTCTCCCCGGCCCTGCGGGTCACCAACGTCACCTTGTCAGCGACCATGAACGCGGAGTAGAAACCGACTCCAAATTGGCCGATGAATTCGGCCAGATGCTCGTTCCCCTGGCCCTTCTGGAGTTTCTCGCGCAGTTCCCGAGTCCCCGATTTCGCAATCGTTCCGATGTTGGCAATCACTTCCTCCCGACTCATTCCGATCCCCGTGTCTGAGATCGATAGGGTCCTTAGGTTCTTGTCCGACTCCAGCAGGATTTCGTATCGGCTGTCCTCACCCAGTACTGTTGGATTGGTCAGGGCTTCGAAGCGCAGCCTGTCGAGCGCGTCCGATGAGTTGGAGATGAGTTCACGGAGGAAGATCTCTTTGTTGGTATAGAGGGAATGAATCATCAAATCAAGGAGTTGTTTAGTCTCCGCCTGGAACTGATATTCTTTCATCTTGGCGATCATGCAATACTCACTTTCTTCTACAAGTTGTTAATAAATTTGGCTCAATACCTGCGAGGAGTCCCGGCAATTGATATTGCGGCGACTGTAAAAGGTGAAATTGCCGCCTTGTCTGGCCGGGCCATTCGAGCCTCAATTACGCGGTTTTAAAATGTGATGACTGTCGTGACACATCTGAAACAATACGTCCATCACTCAATTTGATGACCCTATCCGCCAGTTCAAAGTATTGGTCGTCATGCGTGATGATGATCACGCATTTGACGACCCCGGTGACGGCCGTGCCGATCGTCAGCCGCTGATGGCTGTCCCACATCAATCGAAGGACTTGATACCGATAATTGGGCGCGGCGGCTTGAGCCGGCTTTTTAATATTTCCCACAGGTAAACGATGACAACGCAAATTGTAGTGACGACTTCAGCCGCCCCTTCCGCGTAGGAACGCCTAAAGTCGTCACTACGAGTTCATTTTCCTAGGAGTTCAACATGTCGCGCTGCGACGCCCTGAAAGAATGAAAGGCGCGTGGCGCGATGTCCGGTAAGCTTCCAGCTTGTCGGGGCTTCCGACAAAGGACGACTCAGGGCGCGCTCGACAAGCTGGAAGCTTGCCGGACACTTTCTGACAAGAACCCGACAGATTACATAACGTGCCTCACGACCGTCTTTTGCCCCTCGCTGTCTTCTTGCATGAGCACGACCCGCTCGAAGTTATTCTTTTGTTCGGCGGCGAACATCTTTGCGTCGTCGACGCCGTCGAACTCCTTCACACGGCTGTCAGGGACGGGAATTACTTGCTTGCCGTCCTCCGAGACTTTGGGGATGTTATACAAATAGACTTTATAAGACATCGAACATTCCTCCTCTAAGTGTTATTGTGGTGGAAATTCTCGGGTCAATTTTGCAGGCGCAATCTCAGCTAATCGACCGCGAAGGTTTGCGAAAAGAACGACCGCGAACTGTTGAGGTAAAAATGACCGCCGGAAAACATTCGAACCTCACATGCCCCCACGGCTATCTCACCTCAGGCCGCCACCCGCCCCGCTTCAACATCATGACCACCAGGCCCGCCGTAAATTGTCATCGGGCGTTCCGGCGGGGATCCCGGATGATGATCATAAATCTCGCAGAGTTCGAAATCTCCGCTGATCGGGTTTATGCGTTTTTTACATGGGATTAAGCCATGACTTCACGCAGCTTACGCGCGAGTGATCTCAGTAATAAATCTTGAGATGACCGTATAAAGAAATGCCCCCCCGGCAGCATATGCAACGCGAATTTTGAGCTAGTTTGCTCTTTCCAAGGCAGCAGTAAACCCTGAGGCGCATGGAGGTCTTCCCGCCCACCGTAGACGGTGATCGGGCATCGAAGCGGGGTGTCGGCTGTATACTCATAAGTTTGGATCAGTTGAAAATCAGCCCTGAGCAGAGGAATCATCATCTCCATCAGTTCTTCATGTTCTATTACTTCTTTAGGGGTCCCATCCAGCTTGATCAGTTCCTCGACGAACTCCTTCTTCGGGAGGTGATAGGTTACTGGGTCGTCGTTCGGAGTCTGCGGCGCACGACGGCCACCCACAAAAAGCGCTTGAGGATCACGGTCATACTTGCGGCGCAAAGATCGAGCCAGCTCGAAGCCAATGGCGGCGCCCATACTGTGACCGTAGAATACGAACGGCCTGTCCAATAACGGCTCTATTACCAAGGCCAACTCCTCGACCAAAGCCGGCAAGCTCAGAAAGGCAGGTTCCTGTAGCCGGGCTCCCCTCCCAGGCAGTTCTACCGGTATAACCCGGAGAGTCGAAGGCAAAAAATTCGCCCATTCTTTGAACACTAACGCCGTCCCGCCGGCGTAAGGAAAACAAAACATGTTGAGGTCGGCCTGATTATTTGCATGGCCGTGCTGAAACCAACCACCTGTTTTTCTAGTCATATCAGTCAAATAAAATTCCCGTACGTAGAGCAAGGCGCCGTAAATCTTCTACCACTGATCGCAGAAGTGGCACTCCGCCATTTAGTCGAATAGTTTGCGCTTCTCGTTCCGGGTCGCCGGGGATCAATGGCCCGGACGTGTCGCGAGCCGGCTTGGCGGCGCGGAAAACTCGTATCCACTCATCAATCCCTCGCTTAAACTCGACGGGATCCGTAAACCCGCTGATCATAAGCGCGCCGAAAAGATGCCCTATGCCCTTCCCGACGGCGCGTCCCTGCGATTTTAAATGATGAGGAAATGGCGGTACGAAGGGCCCCCAGTTCGCCCCACTTAAAACTCCGCAGAGAATGTCTACCATGGCGCTGAGACAATACCCTTTGTGACCGCCCCGCTCACGGTCAATACCTAGTGGAAGAATCGCTCCACCGTTTATCATATCTTCGGGACGAATCGTCCCGACACCTTCGCTGTCGGCTATGCACCCCGTGGGCAGTGTTTCGGCCTTACGAATCGCATTTTCTACTCTCCCGTAAGATATCGTACTAGTCGCCATATCGATAATTATCGGCGGTTCATCATAGCCGGGAAATGCAATGGCGATTGGGTTCGTGCCAAGCATACGTTCCCTTCCCCACAAAGGAGCGACTTGAGGAGTTGTATTTGTCATAGCCCAGCCGACAAGATCGCAAGCCAAAGCCATGAATGGATAATATCCCGCAATGCCAAAATGAGTAGAGTTGCAAACACTGACCCAACCTGCGCCGACGGTTTCCGCTTTCGCCATGGCGATTTCATTGGCTTTAGGGCCCACTATCAGACCGAGGCCGTTATCCCCATCCACATTGGCCGTGCCCGGCAACTCACGAATAATTTTAATGTTCGGGCGTGGGTTCGCATGTCCATACGTCAACATCTCGTAATAACTATTCAGCCTGGCCACCCCGTGGGTATTGATCCCCCATAAGTCGGCGGTGGTTAACACTTCGGCGGCCACGTCGGCGTCCGCCTTGATCGCCCCGCAGCGCTGAAAGACTCGTGAAGAAAATTCCCTCAAGTGCTCAACTTGGTATTTGATAATTTCTTGTTCCGTCATAACCTCATAAAACAGTCGGGCTCTCCCCGACGATGGTTGAAAGGAAGTTATTCAATTGCGTCCTCTGGGCCTTAAGAAGTGGCCCCCTGATGATTCTCGTCCCATGGCTCAGGTAAAAATGAGCCGATCATCGTTCCTTTCCCTTGCGCAAGTCCAAGCTCTCTGACGAAGTCGGCGACCGCGAGGTCGAGCGCTCCCAGGCCGAACGGGCTGAAAACGACGATACTTTCGGGGTCTCTCCTGGCATCGGCTTTCCCCATCAGAACTTCCGCAAGCGTGCACCGTATGAATCCCCGACCGCCAGTGAGTTGTTCAGCCAGATGAAGCGACGTCCGCTCGCGACACACATGGTCAATGTCATCCACGATGTTATCGCTAGAGAGAATGGCCTGCGGTGAGAGATCACGTAATGAGACGTGAAGGATCATACTGCCAGGCGACACTTCCGAGAGACACTCGACGTATGGCGTGACCGCCGTGGTTGCGAACGAAATGAGCGAAGAGCGGCCCAATACCGCCTTCAGCTCTTTGGCGGTTTCCACTTCGACAGCGCCGAATGTCTTTTGACACTTGCGCCTGAATCGCTCCTCTCGGCCGGGATCCAGGTCATAAATGACGAGATGTTTTATCTCAGGAAGCGCCGTTAGTAGGAACCGAGCGATTTCGAAATTGATCAGCCCGCACCCGATCAGTCCCGCATGACTCACCTTTTTGTCGCCGCCCAGCCATTGCGCGGCCAGCGCGGCGCTGGCCGCGGTCCGCTTCGCGCTAATGAGCGATCCTTCGAGAATGGCTTCGGGTCTTCCAGTCAGCGACGAATTCAACGCTATGAGCGCCGACGCCCGGTCCATCCCCAATTCCAGGTTGCCGGGGAAAGAGGCCACCCACTTGACGCCGGCAATTCCCCACTCGGCGCCCAGATAGGCCGGCAAGGCGATGATTCGGTCTCTCGGATTATCAGGAAATCGCAGAAACGTGGAATGAGGCAGCGAACTCGCTCCCCGGCCGTGGGCCTCATACGCCATTCGCACTGTATCGATCAATTTGAGCTCTTCACCGGTGAGCAGCGAATTAACCTCGGACCCTTTCAAAATCAGTATGTCATCGTTACGCACTCTTCTTCCTCCTTCGAGCCTTGCACATGGGCCTCGCCGCAGAGACGACGTATCACCGATCGGTTTCCTTACGTTAATGGATTATTTCTGAGTAAGTGCGGCCGCAGTTGCAAGACGTTCTTGCCCAGGCCCCTTTTGTGTTGCGAGTTCAATCAACGAGAGCAGAGGCCCCGTCATACAGGTTGTGACGAGAGCCATCAGAACCATAATTGCAAAGATGCGCTCTGACAGAATTCCCAGATCATACCCAATATTCAGTACAATCAACTCCATCAGACCGCGAGTATTCATTAAAACACCTATCGAGAGTGAATCGGACCAATTCATCCCGGACCAGCGGGCGGCCAACATGCCGCCGCCTAATTTTCCGGCGATCGCGACGCCGATTATCCCCGCGCACGCTAACCAGCTCTGCCAGTCATTAAGCAGGCTGATCTGTGTTCGCAAACCTGTGAAAGCAAAGAACAGGGGGAGTAAGGCGGCGGCGCTGAAAGGAGCGAGCTTCTCTCTCAAAAAGGGTCGTACCGCGCCGGCGGCCGGCATGACGACGCCGGCCAAGAACGCGCCGAAAAGCGAGTGGATTCCTATAATTTCTGTCAGGTAAGCGGAGATAAACACCACTCCTAAAGCGCCGACGATAAGGCCACTGCCGTTTTTCAAGACCTCAATGTCCTTATTCACCACGCGGTTCAGTTGCGGCTTGAGTACGCAAAGCATGAATGCGGTAAAAATTACCGACAGAAAGATTGTCAGCGCCGACGGTCCGATTCCGTTTACTTTCACGACCGCAATGATCGACGCCAGCACGCACCAGGCAGTAGCATCATCGACCGCCGCGCAGGCGATCGCAGTGCTTCCCAAGAGTGAATCGGACATCCTGCGCTCTTCAATGATCCTGGCCAGCACTGGGAAAGCTGTGATACTCATGGCGACCCCCATGAACAGCGCAAACGACGTGAAAGGAATGCCGGGCGGCGCGAACGGACGATAAACCAGCAGCGAGACAGAAACACCCAGGAAAAATGGCGCAATGATGCTGGCATGACTAATGACAACGGCGGCCCGCGCTTTCTCCCGAAGACGCCGCGCATTTATTTCCATGCCGATAATAAACATGAATAATATTACCCCGATCTGACTGAGCAACCTTAACGCCCCCATTGAAGGCGCAGGAAATAAGAATGACGTCGCATTCGGAAATAGCATCCCCAGCAGCGATGGCCCCAGGATGATACCTGCGATCATTTCTCCGATGACGGGAGGCTGTCCTACCTTAAGAAAAAGGGCGCTGATTAATTTGGCCACGATCAATATCACAATTACTTGCAGAAGCAAAATGCTCAGCGGCTCTCGCAAGCGCTCGCCCAATACGCTGCCGATGCTACTCTTTGTATTTTCGGGAGCGCCGTATTTGGAAGAAGATGTGACTGTCGCCGAAGGCCCGATCCGCTCCTGTACAACAGATTTGGCCGGTTGTAGCCTAGAACCGGACGACAACATGACGTAGATACCCAGGCCAAATATTAGAAGCGTCGCAACGTATAGCGAAAAGTAGCTCTTCATAATCTGATCTCCGTATTCGGATGACACGCGCCCCTCAGTACGCGTTGGTCGCGGGCTTGCAGGCGCGGCGGGGCCTTCCCGCTAATCAGAAGGCCGCAGGCTGGGACTCCGCGATCGCAACCGGCGCTTACCCGGAGTTTCTAGTTGATGTTCTCGATAAATATTTCTTTCTCTCCGAACAATCTTTCGGCGTAGGCGCCGCGCTTCAGGCGCTCTTGAATGAGGCGGTTTGATTCGGTGATCGGGCGTGATTTGAGGCAAAGTCCATGCGCAGGTCGGAGACGGCGAAAATGCGCATGGATTCTTCATTCTCGCGTGAGACACTGCGGACCAACTCTCGAATCTTCAGGTCGATCCGAGGCCGTCCGATCGGCGCCTTTTGCCGCGCCGAAACTCTCACGATGGCGTTTTACGATTAGATCGATCGCACGAACCTCTTCGATCATATTGCGAAACATATCGAAAAATAACGCCTGCGGCCCATCGCAGAGAGCGCGCTCCGGGTAAGGATGTATATCTACGAGCAACCCGTCCGCGCCGGCCGCCACGCCGGCGCGCGCCATCGGAATAACCGTCTCCCGTCTGCCCGTACTATGACTCGGATCGAAGATAATCGGCAGATGCGACAGTTGCTGAATCGCAGGGATGACCGCAAGGTCAGGCGTAAACCGCGCATGGTCTCCGAATGTGCGAACACCGCGTTCGCACAGAATCACCTGATAGTTTCCCTCGGCCATAATGTATTCCGCCGCCAGCAGGAACTCTTCGAGCGTAGATGACATGCCGCGTTTGAGAAGCACGGGTTTTCGCGCCTGCCCTGCGCGTTTGAGCAGGCTGAAGTTCTGCATATTACGTGTTCCGATCTGGATCACATCCGCATATTCCTCACAAAGATCCAGCGCCGCTTCATCTACAGCTTCGGTCACGATGCGCAAACCAAACCGATTCCGCACGTCGGACAGAATTTTCAATCCCTCGACGGCCAATCCCTGAAACGCGTATGGGGAAGTGCGGGGTTTGAACGCGCCGCCGCGAAACCATCGACAGCCCGTCTCCGCGACAACCTGCGCGGTCAGCATCGTCTGTTCGCGCGATTCTATCGCACATACTCCTGCTATGATCGCCATGTTTTCGCCGCCGATTTCCGCTTCTCCGATTCTGATTACCGTCTTATCGCGCTTCAAATCGCGTCCGACCAGTTTGTATGGCTTGGTTATGCGCAAGCACTCGGCGACACCAGGCAGATCGCTAAATGGCGATGGGTCGATCGGTTCTAAATTACCGATTATGCCAATGACAGTGCGATTGGCCCCATGGCTCGTGTGGGCTTTAAGCCCGATCGATTTAATTTTTTGGACGACGTCTTGAATCTGGCTTTCGGTCGCGTCAGATGTCATTACAATAAGCATGGCTATTTCCTAATCTTTGGCGCGCTTTTCAGCGCTATGCTGTTGATTTGGGATGGGTGGCGATGGACTTCTATGACAGGGAACGGCGATCTATTCATATCTCAAACACTCGATCGGATCGAGGCTGGCTGCCTTCTTCGCCGGCCACAAGCCAAAAACCAGTCCCACACCGGTCGAGACGGCCATTCCACTTAAGACAGCCCACATCGGGACTGAAGCCGGAAGCTCGGGCAGGAAGAACCCGATCACATAATTGACAATGATCGCCAAGACGACGCCAAGAACGCCCCCCAGACCGGTCAAGGTTATTGCTTCAAAGAGGAACTGGTGGACAATGTCTCTCCTGCGCGCGCCGATGGCTCTGCGAATGCCGATTTCGCGCGTGCGCTCAGTCACGCTGACCAGCATAATGTTCATAACCCCGATACCACCGACCAGCAGGCCAACCGCGGAGATAGCAATCGCGAGGAGACCTGCGTACATCGTGATGTTGTCAAACTGCCTAACCATTTGATCGGCCGTGGTCAGAGAAAAATTGTTCAGCTCGTTATATTTTACGCCACGCTGGCGGCGCAGAATCTGTTCGACCTGGTCGAGCGCCGCAGCCATCATCCCAGTCCTGGCGCGAATGTGTATATTGAGTTCCACGCTCATGGGGGATAGTTTGCGGCCAGTTTCGAGTGGGACGAAGATCGCGCTATCCTCTTCGTTCTCGCCAAAGAACGAGCCCTTGCGTTTTTCCAGCACTCCGATGATCGTAAAGGGTTTGCCATTCAAATCGACCTGTTCGCCGACGGCGTCGAAGCGACCGGGAAAGAGCGATTCGGCGACGTTTAATCCTATGACCATCACATTGCGGCGGCGCTCATCGTCCACTTCTGAAATGAAGCGCCCTTCTCGCAATGAGAAGTTGGTGACTTTGGTATAGCTGGCTGAAACCGCCTGCAAAAGACCTTCGGTGTACGCCTGGCCACGGTATTTGACCGTGCGGTCGATTTGCCGCAGAAAGAGCACGTCGGCGACCTCATCCACCGCCGATGCAAGCCGCTTGATCGCATCCGCATCCTCCAGTCTGAGCGGTTTTCGCATGTATTCGCTTCGGTCGCCTCCGTCGCCCACGGGCCCCGTCGACAGATGGTAGGCATAGATATTGTTTGTACCGTACTCTTCGACCATAGCGACGATCCGCCCGCGCAATCCGGTCAATATCGAAGCGACGGCAACGACGACAACGACGCCCACCACGATACCCAGTATGGTGAGAAAGCTTCGCAGCTTGTGGGCGCGGATCGTCCCCAGAGCCATCGAAATTGTCTCCGCCGGAAAGATGGATTTGAGCTTCATCTCAGTTCTTCCCTAATGCCACAACCGGATCAAGCCGTGAAGCCATGAACGCCGGATAGCCGCCGGCAATAATCCCAATGCCGCCCGAAACCAACAATGACAGCAGGACATACCCGATCGTGATCGTCATCGGGATACTCGTCGTTACTCGGATCCCCCACGACAGAGCGGCCGCCAGCAGCAATCCCAATATTCCTCCAACGGTGGACAGCGCCGCAGATTCGATCAGAAACTGGACGAGGATCTGTATTCGCTTCGCGCCCACAGCTTTTCTCAGGCCGATCTCAAAGGTCCGCTCAGTGACGCTGACCAGCATGATATTCATGACGACGATTCCGCCGACAAGCAGCGAAAGCAGTGTGACTGGGGTCACCACCAGGGCGATCGTTCCGGTAAATGAATCTACTTCATCATTGACCTCGCCAGTATTAACCAAGCCGAAATCGTCTTCATCATTAGCGACCAATTTATGTCGATTGCGTATTAGCATCTGCGCTTCTCCGATTGTTGACTGAAAAGTTTCACGGTTATGGGCTTTCCCATGAATCTGTAGGCTATGCTGGCGGCCAAAGAGTTTTCCGTATGTCGTCAGCGGAATGTAGACGTGATTGTCCATCGAACGGCCCAAAAACGCGCCGCGTTCCTCCTCCACACCGATAATAGTCATCGGCGCATTATTGATCTTGATCGACTTTCCAATGGGGTTCTGATCCTCAAAGAATTTCTTTCTCACCGCGGCCCCGATGACACAAACATAAGCCGCATGGTCGACTTCCTGGGCCGTGAAAAAGCGGCCTTCGCTGAAACGCTTATCCTCAATCAGGGCCATTCCGGCCGTCACGCCGGCGATGCGTGTGAAGAACATCTCGCGCCCATTATGCTCAAGATTTATTGGCGTGTCGGATTGCGCGCCCACCTCGACACAGGATCGGCACTGATCTCGGAGCCATTGGTAATCCTCGATATAGAGCTTCTTGTTACGCCGCAACATCTTCTCTCTCTGTTCTTTAGTCATCCTCCTCTGATGGGCAAAGCGGTCGATCATAAAATGATTGGCGCCCAGCGTTTTCGAGATGGAGGCCATCACATAAGCATTGAAGCCATTGATCGCCGCTCCGACGACCACAACCGAGGCGACACCGATGATAATGCCGATCAAGGTTAGGAAGGACCGAAGTTTGTGCGCAAAGATGGATTGCAGCGCAAGTCTGCCGGCGTCGTAATAAAAAAAGATGAAGCGCTTCATATTTCCGTAACGGCTCACCCTGTAAGTAATCGTATTCTTCGATAAGTACGTCGGCGCACGCCGGCCTGCTTCTCGAAGCTTGCCCCATAATCAGGCGCAAGCTATCAAGAGACGGCGCCGGTCGCCCGAAAAGATAACATCTTGATCATGTCTGTCTCCCGGCGCTGAACCGGGCTTTCAGGCAGATCATTCGGTTCGTTCATCCTTTGATATCCGACCATCGAGGATCGAAATTACGCGATGGGCATGGGCGGCGATATCGCGCTCGTGTGTGACGAGGATGATCGTGTTTCCGCGTTGATGAAGCGCATCGAGGAGCTGCATGATCTCTTCCGAAGTCTTTGAATCGAGATTGCCTGTCGGTTCGTCGGCAAGGATG
>Ga0066388_100003127_pt1 | contig 10574 bp, 12 predicted proteins | sample PanSoiMetaGPlot6_FD_64539 | JGI IMG/M metagenome (GOLD analysis project Ga0066388, IMG submission 64539) | Tropical forest soil microbial communities from Panama analyzed to predict greenhouse gas emissions - Panama Soil - Plot 6 (Hybrid Assembly) | ecosystem: Environmental > Terrestrial >... | reverse complement strand
ACCCTCGGCATCGACTCCGGCACCCCCGTCCGCCAGCGCGTCACCTGGCCCGGCGGCGCCTGGCAGGTGTCGTTCCACGGCGACGGCAGCACCGCCGCGCCGCAGGCGAGCACCGGGAACGTCATCCCCGTCACCCCCGGCGTCACCTACACGTGCTCGGCGCGGCTCGGCGCGTCCGCCCCGTGGGCTGGCGGCCTCGAGCTGATCCTGTCGTACTACACCAGCGGCTCGGTGCTGCTCACCTCGTTCCCCTCGGCGGCGCTGACCGGGACCGGCCCCGTCCTGGCCACCGCGACCGGCCTCGCGCCGCCGACCGCGGCATTCGCCGCCATCAAGCTGCAGGGCGCCGGCACCCCCCCGGCCAGCACGACGTTCTACGGGGCGGCGGCGCCCCCGGCCGCCGGGTACCTCACGCCCGCGCCCGGCGTGTCGTGGCTGTTCCAGAACGCCGCCACCGGCAGCATCCTCGGCCAGTGGTCGCCCGACCCGCGCGGCGCGCCTAACCCCACGCCCAACTACGTCGCCGTCAATGGCTACATGAAGCGCTGGCCATGGTCCGCGCCCGGCGACATGCTCCGCGGGCAGACCCAGGCCGAGCTCACCGACATCTGGAACTACGCCGCCGGCGCGCTCACGTCCATGGCCCGCGAGGAGGCGCTGCTGGACAACCCCTACGCCTTCTGGCCCCTCGCCGACGCCGTCGGCAGTACCACCGGCAGCAACATCGCCATGGCCAACTCCAACCCGCTCGTCCTGACGCCCGCCAAGTACGGCACGTCCGGCGCGACCATCACGTGGTCGGCGACCCCGCCGTCCGGCGCGCTGCTCGGCGACTCCTCGGCCAAGGTCAAGTACAGCGGCCAGGCGGGCGGCGCGACCGGCATGTACTCGCAGGCCATGCTCCCGCCCTCGCTCTCCACCGGCTACGGGTGGGCGCTCGGCTGCTACGACCAGGGCTACCCGTCCATCAGCAACGGCGTCACCGTCGAGTGCTGGTTCATGTGCACGAGCAACACCAACACCACCGGGTTCGGGTTCTCCAACTCCGGCAACGTGCTCACCGTCCCCAACAGCAGCTTCCCCAACGGCACGCCCGTCGTGTTCACCTCGAGCGGCCCCGCGCTGCCCACCGGCATGACCGCCGGGACGATCTACTACGTCATCGCCGCCTCCGGCGCGACGTTCCAGATCAGCACCACCGTGGGCGGCTCGGCCGTCACGCTGTCCAGCAACAGCGTCGGGTTCTGCGCCACCACCACCCCGTACGACCCGCTCATCCTGTCCCTCCGCAACGTCAAGGGCAACGTGGCGGCCGTGCGGGTGAACAACGTCAACGGGAACCTGGAGCTGCTCTCCCCGTCGGGCACCGCCACCATCGACTCCGGCCGCGACTGGCGGCTCTCGAACTTCAGCGCGGTGCACCTGTCGCTGGCCATCACCCGCACCACGTGGCGCGTCATGCTCGACGGCGGGGACTTCGGCTCCCCGTCCGGGACGTTCAGCCCGGCGATCCCGTCCAAGTTCGACGAGCTGTGGTTCGGCGGCGTCAACGACCGGGGCGCCACCGGGTACGCGATGCCCGGCTTCCTCGCCCTGGCCGCCCTCTACCCCGTCGTGCTGCCGCAGAACCGGGTCCTCGCCCACTACTGGGCCGCCGGCGCCGGCATGTCGGACGACTACGCCCACGAGCGCGTCGAGCGGATCCTCGGCTACCAGGGGCTGGACACGGCGCGGCGGCTGGTGCTGCAGCAGCCAGTCCTCCACGAGGAGGATTTCTGCACGTCCGGGCAGGACGTCGGCGGCAGCTCCGCCGCCACGTCCGCGTCCAACATCACCCAGTCGACCCTCCCGGCCATGCTGTACGTCGCCCCGACCGGCGACATCTGCTACACCGCGAAGTCCTTCCAGTGGAACAACCCCGTCGCGTTCACGCTCGGCGATAACGTCGCCGCCGGCGAGATCCCGTTCCGGCTGGACGGCATGGCCACCGACTACGATCCGGCGCGCGTGGCCAACGACGTGCAGTTCACCCAGCTCGACAGCCAGAGCATCACCTCGCCCGCCGGGACCACCAGCGCCGGGACGATGAACGCGGTCGTGAACGCCTCCCAGCTCCAGTACGGCGACCAGCCCTACCAGAACACCGGGTACCTGCTGAACGACTACAACGCCGGCTACACCGCCGGGTCGTCGCTCCTCGACCTGGCGAACTGGGTTGCGAACACCAACGCGAAGCCCCGCAACCGGGTGCCCGCCGTGCAGGTGAACGCCGCCGCCTACCCGCAGGCGTGGCCGCTGTGGGCGAGCGCGTCGCCCGGCGACATGGTGCAGGTCAACGTCCGGCCGCCGACCGCCGCCACCTCGCCGCTCATCAGCGGCGCGTACCGGGTCACCCAGGTCAGGCGGGACATGCAGTTCAGCCAGGACGGCACCAGCGCGAGCATCACGCTGACGCTCGACTCCGCGCCCGAGTTCAATGCCCTGACCTGTGACGATGCAGTGCGCGGGCTGCTCAACGGCACGAACGTCCTGGGCTGGTAGGCATGCCGCAGTCATCGCTCCCATCCCCCCGCACATGGTCAGCGGGCGACCTCGTCACCACGCCGCGGCTGCGCGCCGACGTCGAGGACGCCATCGCGTTCCTCTCCAACCGGCCCATGTTCATCGGGCAGAACACCAGCGGGCGGTCCTGGGCGAGCGGCAGCGACCTCGGCCTCGGCCTCGACACCGAGGTAACCGACAACTGGAACGGGCACGTCACCACCACCAGCGGCAGCCCGAACAGCGCCCAGTACTGGTGCCAGGTCCCCGGCTGGTACCTGTGCAGGTCAGCCCCCGCGTTCTCCTACACGTCCTCGACGCAGGCGATGTTCGCCGGGGGGCTGGAGGGGCTGAGCAGCGGAGTCTCATTCGGCGCGTGGCGCGGGCCGCTCGTCCTGGATGGCAGTACCCACCCGCCCGTCCCGCAGTGCATTGACCTCGTCGCGCTGTTCAACACCGGGCCGCCGGGCGGATCCGGCGACTACGTCCAGTTCGACGCCTTCCAGAACACCGGCTCATCGGTGAACCTCGTCAGCGCGGCAACGCAGCTGCCGACGGCGTCCGCCCGCTGGGTGTGCGCCTTGTCCGGCACCTCGCCGCTGCCCGTCCCGCCGCTCGCCGCCGTCCCGTCGCCCATCACCAGCGCGTGGCTCAACGCCAACGTCCGCGACACCATCAAGTACCTCATCTACCCGCCGGTCCTGCGGGCGGTCTACGCCCCCAACGCCACGACGCTCGCCAGCACGGCGTTCCCCGGCAGCTCGAGCGCCCCGCTCAACTCCCTCAACATCGACAACTACGGCGGGTTCAACACCAGCACGAATACCTACACCGCGCCGATCGCGGGCCGCTACCTCATCGCCGGGCAGGTCAACTTCGCGTCCAACACCGGGGCCGGGTCCTACCGCTGCGGCATCAATTACAACACCGGAAACCCCACGCAGTGGGGTGACGTCACCACCAAGCTGTCTGACACCACCGGGGGCGGCGCCGGGGTCGTCAAGCGGCTGCGGCTGAACGCCGGGGACACGATCCGGCTCGCCGCCGGGCAGGACACGGGCGCCGCCGTCACCTACAACTCCTCCAGCGTTGCCCAGACGCGCCTCGTCATGGTCTGGGAGGGCATTTAATGGCCCAGCCGACCGCCCCGCCCGTCCCCGGCATCCCCGCCGGGTACGCGCCCGTCCCCGCCGACTTCTCCCTGTGGGTCACGCAGCCGTTCTCCTTCCTCGCCAGCCCGACGGTGCTGCGCGCCGAGCTGCACGCCGCCACCGCCTGGACCGCCGGCAGCTTCACCCTGGCGCCCATGGACACCATCCTCGAGGACCCGTGGGGCGGCTGGTCAGCGGTGCTGACCGGCGCGCAGCCCGCGTTCAGCTGGCTATGCCCCGCCGGGTGCTCCGGCTGGTACGAGGTCTCCATGACCGCGATGAGCAGCAACCCGGGGACGGCGACCGACCAGCTGCAGGCCGTCCTGTTCGTCGACGGCGCCAACTACGCCCAGGCGTCCGCCGGGTGGGGCGTCAACGGGCACGCCTCCGGGTCATGCGCGCAGGTCCAGGTGCCGCTCCTCGGCGGCATCGACTACCTCCAGATGCAGGTCTTCAGCCAGGCGGGCACGAGCAACCCGGCGACGGCAGGCCAGTACACGACAATGGACATCAGCTGGATATCAGCGTGAGAACACGGAGAGAGAGGCGACGGTGGGATGGCCGACAGCGCAGCAGTGGCCCGTCCTCTGGGCGACGATCATCTTTCCCGTCCTCCGGGACGTGTCGGGCCTCGGGATGGGGCTGTTCATCCTCGCCCGGCAGGCCGTGGCGCAGCACCCGGACCCGGGGCTCATCGTCGCCGGGCTGACGCTGGTGGGGACGGTGGCGGCGATCTACGGGCACGCGGTGCTCTCCGGCCCGTCCGGCACCCAGCATGGCAATGGCTCGTCGCCGCCGCCGTCGCTGCCGCCGTCATCCTCGCCCTCGCCGCCCTCGGGGGGTGCGCATGAGGCACCCGCTGCTCACCCCGGCGCGTTACGCCCGCCTCGCGCCCTACGTCCTGGCGCTGGTGATGGCGGCGGTCGCGATCCTCTACAGCGCCAGCTACACCAACGGCAGCGCATCCAGGCTGGACGCGCAGGCCCGCGTCCAGGCCGCCACCATCCGCCAGCTGCGCGCCCAGCAGCTCGCCGGGTGCGCGTTCGCCCGCGACCTCGGCACCGTCCCCGTCCCGGACAAGCCGCGCCCGTCCAAGCTCGGGATATCGCTCGTCACCGACTCCCGCGCCCAGTGGCGGGGGCTGCACTGCCCCGGGACGCTGCCCGTCCCGCCGGGGCTCGCGAAGTGGGCCGCCGTCTACCATCTCTCAGGAAAGTGAGGGCACCATGACCACGATGTATGACGGGATCAACTCCCTCGCGGCGGGGATAGCCCGCGCGTTCCCGCAGGCCGCGAAGGTCGCGGGCTACGCCGACGGCCTCTACGCCTGGACGCAGGCCGAATGGGACCTGTTCCCGCACGCCGACCACGTGAAGATCGCCGTCCGCGCGTCGACGAACGCGGGCGACGTCCTGGACGTGGAGCGCGGCGACGCCACCCCCGATGGGACGGCCGGGTGGATCGCGATGCGGAAGGCCGCCGGGCTGTACCGGCCCACGATCTACTGCTCGCTGTCGGTGGTGCCCGCCGTCCGCGCCGGAACCGGGAAGTACATCCTCGGCAAGGACTACGACATCTGGGTCGCGGACTACAACGGGACCGGCGGGAAGGCGCCGCCGCCGGTCCCGGGGCTGCCCGCCGCATCGTGGGCCGCCTGGCAGTACGAGTCCACCGCCGGGTGGGACGCCTCAGTGGTGTACGACGCGGGCTGGCCGCACCGCACCCCGCCGCCGCCAGCGCCATCCGCGCTCAAGGTCAAGATGGAGGGGCTGCTCGCGCAGATGACGGCCGCCGTCGCGCAGATGAGCTAGCCCAGCCGCCAAGGACTGGCACTGGTCGTGACCCGGATGTCCAGGCTCGGCGTCCAGTACGCGCCGCGCGCCTCGATCGCCCGCGTTTCTCCTGCCGGGACCGTCTCGCTGCCGATGACGTGGTGGCCGCTGTCGTAGAAGGCGATCGTCAGCTCGCCCTCTGCTGGCGCCATGGCCGTCAGGGTGCTGCCGCTAACTACCACGCCCGGCTCCCGCTCGCTCATGCGCTCACCGTACCTTTCCGCCGGCCCGCCGTCATGACCGCACCGGCCGCCACGCGAACCCCTCCCCGCTCCGCCAGCACACCACCGCCACGCCCGACGCCAGGTCCACCACCACCCCGAACCCCGCCAGGTCCGCCTGATGGCGCATCACGTCCTGCACGTTCAGCCGCGCCCCGTCCTCATGCTCCGCCACCCCCGACGCCACCACCCCGTTCCAGCTGGAGCGGGCGTACACGTTCCAGATCCAGCCGACCAGCATCGCGGCGATCACGTCATCGGCATCAGCGGTCACGGCTGCCCCGGATCCGTATGGAGCCGGTATCGCCGCACCGGGTGCACTTAGCCCACCGTGCCGGGTACTCGTAGGACCGCATGCCGGTGCCGTCGCAGTCAGGGCAGGTGATGCAGGTCCCTTCGCTGGCGTGACGGCGGGAATCCCGCTTCCCCGCCGAAGCCTCGCCCATGGTGTTGTACGGGTCGTTGACCTTGTCCCTGAACAGTCCCATGATCGTTTCCTTCCTCGTTGCGGTTCCCGCGCGGACTTCCCGCGCGGGAGTCTCAGTGGTCAGCCCTCGCCGCGCAGCCGCATGACCTCAGCGGCCTGCCCGGCGTCGCCGACGTGGATGTGCACGTGGTTGTGGACCTCGCGCGGCCCCACCGCGGGCCGCTGCGGGCGCGGCACGGCGTCCGCCCACCCGGGGCCGCCGAGGTGCTCCCAGCGCTCGTGCTGCTGCACCAGCGGGCGCATCACCTGCGGCAGCAGCGGCAGGGAGGCCCGGCGGCGGTGCACCGCCCACCACGCCACCGCGCCCGCGGCCACGCACAGCACGGCTCCCAGGGCGCAGGCCGCCAGCAGCACCAGCCGCATCACCACCTCGGCGATCCCCGCGGCAACGCCAGCGAGCGCCACCGCCGCGGCGACCGCGACGAGCAGCCCCGCGGGACTGCCGCCGCCACCGCCGGTTGTCTGCCAGGTTCCGTGCATGACTAGCTCCTTTCGTCCCACGCTTGCAGCAGTGAGAGCTTCACCTTGTGGACCTGCCTCGCGCCGAGGCGGCGGGTGAGCCTCGTGCCCTTGCAGCGCCAGCAGCGGCGGCCCAGGCGGCGGTTCCGGCACCAGCGGCACTCCCGGTAGGGGCTGAAGTACACGAACACGCCCCAGCCGAGCAGGGCCAGCAGGATCACGGCGGCCACGTCCAGGCCGGTCTCGATAACGTGCATGTCACTCTCCCTCGTGAGGCATCGGGCAGTTGTCCATGCCGAGCCAGTAGGCCTTGCACCCGTACCTCGGGCAGTCGCGATCGCCGCAGGCGCCCGGCTCGTGCGAGTCGCCGCTGCGGGCCCGCGGGCTGCCCGCCTTCCGTGCTGCTGCCTTCCGCGCCCGGTCGCGGGCGCGCCGGTCGGCGGCGGCCTGCTTGCGCCTCGCCGCGCGCCTTGCTGCCGCGGCCTTCCTCTTGCGGCGCCGCTCGGCGGTCGCGGCCTTCCGCTTGGCGGCGCGCTTGCGGGCCCTGAAGTCCGACCGGATGGTGCACGTGTGCCGCAGCCCGCGAGCCGTCCCGCACGTCCCGCACGTCCACGCGACGGGATTCGCGAGGGTGGTGCGGCGGCGGCGGCGCCTGCCAGGCGAGCACGCGTGGGTGATGCCGCGCGGCTTGCCGCACGCGCCGCACCGCAAGGGCCCTGTCAGCTGCAACCCCATGGGCCTGGCATCCTCCGTCGCTGTCGCTTGCAGTGCGGCCCGCGCGGAACCGCAGGCCAGCGGGCGGTGATGGCGCGGCACGCATCGCGGCACGGGCGAGCATGTGCCGCGCCCCGCAGCGTTCTCCCAGGTCAGCGCGTGCCGCGCCAGTGCGGCACATATGCCGCGGCATCATGGCCGCACCGCGCCCGCAAGGTCGGCCTTCCGGCACCCCTTGCGGTTGGTGCCAGAGCGGCCGGGCGGCCAGCGGACGTCAGTACTGGGGATGCCCCGCGCCCGCGCGGCGGCACTGACGGACTCGGCCGTCGCATCCGCGTGCCGCATCGGGTATCGGCCGGCGAGCCTCTCGGCGGCGGTCTCCCACCACATGCCGCCGTCGCCGCCCACCACGTCGAGCAGGTCCGCCGCGATGTCCGACTCCGGCTCGCCGACCTCAACGCCGAGCGCGTCGCCGGACAGCGTCCGCGCCTTCTCCCTCAGCTTGCGGGCGGCGAGGCAGATCACCTCGGCGTCCTGGCCGTCGGCGAGGTAGGTCCGCACGGTGGGCGCGTCGTCCGTCAGGCCATACAGGATGCCGATGCCCTTGAACTCGTCGCCGAGCGGCAGGCCCGAGGCATCGTAGCCCTCGCCATAGGACTCGTTTCCGAGCACGGCCATGGACACGTCGCGCGTGGCGCACCGCAGCGCGAACCGGACGATGAAGTTGTCGCGGAAGCGGTTGAACAGCCGCTGCACGTCGCCCGCCCCGACCCCGGACGGTTTCTGGGACGCGCCCACGAGGATGACGCCGGCCGACGGCCCGAGCGCGCCGATCCGCGCGAACAGGTTCGCGAACTCCTTGTTCTTCTTCTGGTCGTCCAGCTCGAAATAGCACTGGAACTCTTCCAGCAGCACCAGCTGGACGTGCAGGTCAGGGCGCCGGTACAGCTTCTCGGTCAGCTTGCCCTCGGGGCACTCCGAGACTGGCAGCTTGGCGAGCTCCTCGTTGACGTGGACGATGTGCCGGTCGAGCTCGCGCAGCGCGTCGAGGGCGCGCTCCACCGGGTCGCCATCCTTGGTCGGGTGGGTGCCCTGGATGAACCGGTGCGCGACCATGCGGAGCGGCTGCCAGTCCTTCGACGACTTCCCGTCGATGAGCCAGATGTCGACGAACGGGTCCAGGGCGGCGAACAGCGCGATCAGCCGGGCCGCGAACGTCTTGCCGCGCCTCGGCTGCGCGCCGACCAGCAGGGAGATCCACATCAGGCAGAACGCGACCTTGCGGCCGAACTGGTCAAGGCCGAACGGAGCCTTGCGCCAGATGGACCGCTGCTTGCAGTCCAGCAGCGGCGTGCGCCCGGCAGGCTCGGACAGCGGGTCGGCATCGAGGACGAGCACCGTATGGCGCCGCTCGGACTGCTTGTCCTTGGTGAAGTAGACCTGGGACTCGGCCACGTCCAGGCCCGAGGCGATCTTCGTCTTGGCGTTCACCACCGCCGCGAACGTGCCGCCGTACGGCAGGTAGACGACGACCTGGCTGCCCTTGTTCAGCGCGTCGCGGGACATCGTCGAGCCGAACCCGAGGTGGTCCGCTGGCTTCTTCGGGTCGGTGGAGCACAGCCCGGCCCGCTCGTAGGCCCGGATGATCGCGTCGGTGCTGACCTTCCGCACGAGCGGCGTCGTCACCGCCGAGGAGATGATCGGCCGGTGCGCTGGCCTGCCCTTGCGGGCGAGCGGCGGCATGGCCAGGGCCCAGGCGAGCAGCCACGCCCACCACGGGGCGAGCGCGAGCATGAGCACCAGGGCTAGCGCCAGCGTGAACGCCTCGGCGCCGAGTACCGCGCCCCGCCATGACCGGGTCTTGCGCGCGAGGCCGTGCAGGGCGCGCCATTCCGGCGAGTTGGCGTCCACGACAGCCTTGGACCGCAGGAACGACTGTTCCGACACCCACCACCAGTCCAGCTGGGCCTTCGCGACCTTGGCGGCGCCGGCGCACGCCCAGAACGTGCCCGTGACCACGTACGCCGGCAGGCGCAGCAGGTGGAACAGGGCGTGGAACCGGGCGGCATCCAAGTACTTGCCGGCAGTGCTGTGGATGCCTTGCAGGGTCTTCAGGTGCTCGGGGATGATCGGCCGGCGCTCCCCGCCGAGCGCGGGCAGCTTGATGCCGTCGCCGTCATGGACAAGCTCAGGCTTGGGCGCGAGCTCGTCCAGGGGATGCTCGAACGAGGTGTCGCGGGGCACCAGGTGAAGTTCGGGCTGGCTGGTCATCTGGTCCTCACGGTGTATGCGTTGACTGAGCGGGTGATTCCGATGGCGATCACGGCAATAAGGGCCGCCTCGGCCACGATGACGACGGCTGCGACGACGGGCACCGTGACGCCCGCGACGGTCGCGTGCCAGCGCAGCGACGCCAGCAGCGCCAGCACGACGGCGATGACGAGATTGCGGCGCCGGGCGGTCATGGCTGGCTCCCGTTCAGGTCCGCGACGCTCTCCTGACGCTCATCGGGACGGTTAAGATCCGCCTTTCCCTCACCTTCCGCAGCCACGTCCGGGCCAGCCGCGCCCGGCTGGCTCAGCCGCGCATGCCAGCGGTCCACGCGGGTCTTCGGCACGCCGAGCAGCGCGGCGGTCTCCCGGCGCGTGCCAGTGCCTATCAGGGCCAGCAGCGCCGCCTGCGGGGTAAGCGGCCCAGGCAGCTCCCCGGCAGTGGCCGGCGGCGCGGCGGGGCGGGCCAGCGCCGCGGGGCCATCCTGGGCCACCTGCCCGAACTGGCCCGTCAGCCACCGCTCCAGCGTGTACGTGGCCGCGATGAACGACAGGGACGCCACGCCTGCCCACGCCGCCGACTGCGCCCCGTCCGCGACGGCCGACATGACGTTGGCATACAGGCTCACGATCGACCCGGGGATCACGCAAACCCAGCCGAGCCACGGCTGCCCCTCGGGCGGCTGCAGCAGCGCGACGGAGCCGACGACGATCAGCCCGTCGACGCCGAACGGCATGATCTGGGCCACGTCCGGGGACTGGTGGAGGGCCAGGCTCAGCGCCTTGATGTGGATGTAGCTGATGCGGCCCGTCACGGTGGCCACGGCGGCGAATGCCAGCCCGGCGATGATCCGCGACCACCACGCGCGCAGCCACCGTGAGCGGGCGGCTACGGGATG
>Ga0066388_100003126_pt1 | contig 10574 bp, 10 predicted proteins | sample PanSoiMetaGPlot6_FD_64539 | JGI IMG/M metagenome (GOLD analysis project Ga0066388, IMG submission 64539) | Tropical forest soil microbial communities from Panama analyzed to predict greenhouse gas emissions - Panama Soil - Plot 6 (Hybrid Assembly) | ecosystem: Environmental > Terrestrial >... | reverse complement strand
GAGAGCGCCGGCGCGGCGTATCGTCAGAGCTCGATGACCATCCCGTCGGCCGCGCACGCCTCGGGCACGTCGTCGCGATGGGCGAGCATCTCGGCGCTCATGTGGGTGAGGATGATGCGCTTGGCGCCCGCTCCCCGGACGCGGTCGACGATCGCCGGATAGGTGAGGTGCCCCCTGATCGACTTGCCGAAGAAGTAGCACTCGGCGATGAGCAGGTCGACGCCGGCGGCGACGCGGGCGACGTCGTCCGTCCACTCGGTATCGCCGGTGTAGGCGATGGTCCGGCCGGCGACCTCGACCCTCAGCGCGGTCGGCCGCGTCTCGGGGACGTGCTGCGCTGCCTGCGGCGTCACGACCACATCGAGCACGCGGTTCGGCGCCGCGAGCGTCAGCTCGTGGTAGTCGAGCGGGAACTTCGGAGTCATGATGTGCGAGCCGGGGAAGAGGGCCTCCTGCAGCGCCGCGAGGTGCTCGCGGACGCCGCGAGGTCCGGCCACGAGGAGCGGACGATCCCGTTTGGCGCCCAGCATCGCGTCCATGACCAGGAAGGGGACACCGCCGCAGTGGTCGCCGTGCAAATGCGTGAGCAACACCGCGTCGAGCGTATTGGGATGCAGGCCCTGCTGGGCCAGCGCGATCAGCGACGAGGTCCCGAAGTCGATGGCGAGGCGCGTGGCGGGGCCGTCGACCACGATACACGTCTGGAAGCGGCCGCCGCTGCCGAACGCGTCGCCGGAGCCGACGATCCGCACCGTCACGGCCATGGCGCGATTGTACCGGAGCGGCCTCGTTGGGCCGCGGTGAGGAGTTGAGCATGACGGTTCGCCCCTTCACCGGGAAAGAGTTCCTCGAATCGCTGCGCGGGCCGCGTGAGGTCTGGATCTACGGCGAGCGCGTCCGGGACGTCACCACGCATCCGGCCTTTCGCAACCCCGCCCGGATGCTCGCGCGGCTCTACGACGCGCTCCACGATCCCGAGCAGCAAGCCGTCCTCACCTGCCCCACCGACACCGGCTCGGGCGGCTTCACGCATCGCTTCTTCCGCGCGCCCACGAGCGCCGCCGAGCTGGTGGAGGCGCGCGACGCGATCGCCGCGTGGTCGCGGCTGACCTACGGCTGGATGGGTCGATCGCCCGACTACAAGGCGGCGTTCCTGGCTACGCTCGGCGCCAACGCCGACTTCTACGCGCCCCATCAGGACAACGCCCGTCGCTGGTACCGCGCGGCCCAGGAGCGGGTGCTCTTCATGAACCACGCGCTGGTCCAGCCGCCCGTCGATCGTCATCGGCCGCCCGACGAGGTCGCCGACGTGTACGTCCACGTGGAGAAGGAGACCGACGCGGGCCTCGTGCTGAGCGGCGCCAAGGTCGTGGCCACCGGCTCCGCGCTGACGCACGCGAACTTCATCGCGCATCCGACGACCACACCGATCAAGACGAAGGAGTTCGCCGTCGTCTTCATCGCGCCGATGGACACGCCCGGGGTCAAGCTGATCTGCCGTCCGTCCTACACGATGACGGCCGAGGTGATGGGCAGTCCCTTCGATTACCCGCTGTCGAGCCGCTTCGACGAGAACGACGCGATCCTCGTGCTCGACCACGCGATGGTGCCCTGGGAGAACGTGCTCATCTACGAGGACGTGGAGAAGTCGAACTCGTTCTTCCAGCACTCGGGCTTCTTTCCGCGCGCGATGTTCCAGGGGTGCACGCGGCTGGCCGTGAAGCTCGACTTCATCGCCGGGCTCATGCTGAAAGCGGTGGCCGCGGTCGGCTCCGCGGACTCGCGCGGCGTCCAGGCGGCGGTCGGCGAGGCGATCGCCTGGCGCAACCTCTTCTGGGGTCTGACGGACGCGATGGCGCGGGCGCCCGTGCCCTGGGCGGGATCGACCGTGCTGCCGAACCCGGAGTACGCGCAGGCCTATCGCGTGTTCGCGACGGTGGCGTATCCGCGGGTCAAGGAGCTCGTCGAGTCGATTCTCGGCAGCGGCCTCATCTATCTGAACTCCCACGCCGTCGACTTCCAGTCGCCCGAGCTCCGGCCACACCTCGACAAGTACCTGCGCGGATCGGACGGCACCGACGCCGAGGCCCGCGTCAAGCTCATGAAGCTCCTGTGGGACGCGGTCGGCACAGAGTTCGGCGGCCGTCACGAGCTCTACGAGCGGAACTACGCCGGCGCGGCCGAGACGATCCGCGTACTGACGCTACAGATGGCCCAGGGCAGCGGCCGCACCGCGGAGTTCACCGGCTTCGCCGAGCAGTGCATGGCCGAGTACGACCTCGGGGGATGGAAGACGCCCGACCTGATCAATCCCGACGACGTGAACCTGTTCCTGAAGCGCGATCGCGGAGCGTCAGCGTAGGGCGCGGCTCAGGACGGTCGGGGCAGCCGCTCCTCGAGGACTCGTCGCCGATCCGCGCTCACGCGTGGCCGTTTCGATACAGCGTTCAGATTCGCAGCTGGCGCCGCGCGATGGCGCGCTCCCAGGTGCGCTCGGGCTCGTCGCTGAAGAGCAGCGAGGCGTCGCTCGGCACCGTCGCCCACGAGCCTCGCTGAATCTCGCCCTCGAGCTGGCCCGGCGCCCAGCCCGCGTAGCCGAGGATGACCAGACTGCGGCGCGGTCCCGCGCCGCGGGCGATCAGCTTGAGCATCTCTGGTGATCCCGTGAAGGCGACGTCGCCGGCCACGACCTCACTTCCCGCGGCCATGTGATCGGCGGTGTGCAGGACGAAGCCGCGTCCCGGGTCCACCGGGCCGCCGTAGTGCAGCCGGATGGTCCCGCGCGCTTGCTCGTCGTCGAGTCCGAACCGGGCGAGGACATCGGCGGAGGGGATCTCTCCGAGCGGTCGGTTCACGACGAGCCCCATGGCGCCGTCGGCATCGTGCTTGATCATGTAGATGACCGTGTGGAAGAACCGCGGATCGCGAAGGTCCTCGAGCGCGACGAGGAGCTGCCCGGCGGTCGTGGTCGCGCTCGCCTGACCGAGCGCGACCGTCGCGCCGCTCACGTGAAGCGGCGCAAGCGCGAGCATGGCCACGATGACCGCGAGTCGATGCATCCGCGGGTCTCCTCCACGGCAGTGTACTGCACCCGTCGTCCTCGTCGTCTTTCCTCCGAACGTGACGTGGTGTACCGTCCATGTCACCCGGACTTCGCGACCGCTCCCAGGAGTCCTCTCCATGAGCTACGCTGGACGCCTCACGGTCCCGGTCATCCTGGTGATGTCCCTCGTCACGGCCTCGCCGGTCGCGGCCGCACCGGAAGGTCAGATGACGTGGGCCGTCCACGTCTCCCTCGCGCCGGCGTGGTTCGATCCGGCGGAGACCCAGTTCACCTCGTTCATGTTCCTTTACGCACTCCACGACGCCCTCGTAAAACCCATGCCGGGGGCCACGCTCTCTCCGAGCCTGGCCGAGTCGTGGAGCGCGTCGACGGACGGTCTCGTCTACGAGTTCGTCCTGCGCAAGAGTGTGCGGTTTCACAACGGCGATCCCGTCACCGCCGACGACGTGAAGTTTTCGTTCGAGCGATACAGGGGCACCGCCGCGCCGGCGCTGAAGGCGCATGTCGCGGCGGTCGAAGTGGTCGATCCCCAGCGCATTCGCTTTCGCCTGAAGCAGCCATGGCCCGACTTCATGGCCTATTACGGGACGACGGCCGCCGGCGCCGGCTGGGTCGTCCCGAGGAAGTACGTAGAGAAGGTCGGCGACGAGGGGTTCAGGAAGGCGCCCGTCGGCGCCGGCCCGTACCGGTTCGTGTCGTTCACTCCCGGCGTGGGGCTGGTGCTCGAGGCCTTCGACCAGTACTGGCGCAAGACTCCGTCCGTGAAGCGACTCGTCTTCAAGGTCGTCCCCGACGAGACGACGCGCTTCGCGACGCTCAAGCGTGGCGATGTCGACGTCGCGTATGCCATGCGTGGTGAGCTGGGAGAGGGGGTGCGGCGAATGCCCGGGCTGACGCTGAAGGCGACGCCGGTCGGGGTGACCTTCTGGGTCGCTCCGCTCGATCAATGGGACGAGAGGTCTCCCTGGCATGACCGCCGCGTGCGCCTGGCCGCCAACCTCGCCATCGATCGTCACGCGATGAACCAGGCGGAATATCTCGGCCTTGCCAGAATCACCTGGAGCATCATTCCCGCCGGCTTCAACTTCTTCTGGGCACCACCGGGCTACGCCTACGATCCGGACAAGGCGCGACAACTGCTCGCCGAGGCCGGTTACCCTCGCGGCTTCGACGCGGGGGAGTACTTCTGTGACGTCTCGTTCACGAGTGCCGCTGAGCCGGTCGCGAATTACCTCAAGGCCGTGGGAATTCGCACTCAGGTTCGGCCGCTGGAGCGCGCGGCGTTCGTGGGACGGTATCAGGACAAGAAGCTCAAGAATCTGGCCTACTCGGGGAGCGCCGCCGCGGGGAACGCCGCCACGCGCATCGAGCAGTACGTCGCTGGAGGCGGCTTCTACGTGTACGGGAGCTACCCCGATATCGACGGGCTCTTCCGGGAGCAGGCGGCGGAGGTCGACCGGAAGAAGCGCGAGACGATCCTCTATCAGATCCAGCAGCTGATCCATGACAAGGCCATGTTCCTGCCGATCTGGCAGACCACGGCTCTGCATGGCGTCGGACCCCGGGTCGCCGACTCGGGGGTTGGCTTGATCGCCGAATACCCGTTCTCTGCGCCCTACGAGGACGTCAGACTGAAGGCGAAGTAGTTAGGGTCGGACCGATTCCTCGACGTCGAGGGTCGTCACCCGGCGGAGCTCGCGCACGTACTTCGTGTCGTCGAACTCGCGGGCGCGATGCATGGTCGCGCGGTTGTCCCAGATCACGAGGTCGCCCACGCTCCAGCGATGGCGGTAGACGAATTCCCGCTGGGTCGCGTGCTCGAGGAGGTCGTGGAGCAGCAATCGTCCCTCGGGGATCGGCCAGTCGATGACCCGCGAGGCGTGCGAGGCGAGATAGAGCGACCGGCGTCCCGAGCGCGGATTCGTGCGGACGAGCGGATGGATCGCGCCCTCGAGCTCCGCCTTCTCGTCGTCGGAGAACTCGAAACCCAGCACGTGGCGCGAGTACGCGACCGAGTGGTGGGCCCGCAGCCCCTCGAGCCGATCCTTCGTCTCCTCGGGCAGCCCGTCGTACGCGGCGCCCAGGTCGGCGAACTCCGTGTCCGCGGGAACCGGCGGGACGACCTTGGCGTGGAGCATCGAGTAGCGCCCGGCCGGATCCTTGAACGACGCGTCGGTGTGCCAGAGCCGGTTGCCGAGGTTGTAGGCGCGCCGGCGATCGTCCGGCTTCATGATCTCGCCGTGCGGGTCTAGGTTCGAGATGTCGGCCAGGGCCTCGTTGCCGAAGCGGTTCTTCCGGACGACCCGGCTCCCCGTCCCCGAGTGCAGCCGGCCGTCCAGCCGCTCCGCGAACGCGAGATGCTCGGCGTCGGTGAGCGGCTGGTCGTGGAAGACGAGGACGGCGTGGTCGTCCATCCCCGCGCGGATCGCGTCGAGCGTCTCGCGATCGTGGGCGGCGCGGAGCTCGACGCCGCTCACCTCGGCGGCGAAGGTCGGATGAAGCTTGCGGAACCCGAGCGCCATCGCGGCCAGGGTAGCACGCGCAGCCCCTTGACCGGGTGCTCCTCGCGGCATAGATTCGGCTCGCGCGTCGTCGCGCCTCGCGAGCACAGCCGCTCATTTCCCCAGCACCGGAGGATTGAGCCGATGACCACAACGCGGCGCCACTTTCTCAAGACGACAGTCACCGCCGGCGGCGTGAGCCTCTTGGGTGTCCCCGCCCTCGCTACCGCCCAGGGCAAAGAGATCGTGATGCTCGGAATCTGGCCTTTCACCGGCGCTTTCGCCGACGTGGGGCCGCTCCTCGACCGCGGCATGAAACTCTGCATCGAAGAGTGGGGCAACAAGGTCATCGGCCGTCCGATCAAGTACATCACCCGCGACGACGAGACGAAGGCCAGCTCCGCCACGCGACGGATGGAAGAGGCGATCGACTCCGAGGGCGTCAAGGTCGTGATCGGGCCGTGGTCGAGCGGGATCGCGCTGGCGTGCACCGAGGTGGCCAAGCGTCGCAAGGTCTTCTACTACTTCTCGGGCGGCACCGAGGAGATCGCCGGCAAGCGCTGTCATCGGTACGCGTTCAACTGGGCGGCCTCGCCCTACACCGCCATGCACGTGGTCGTCGACAACTACATGAAGCTCAACCCCACGCACAAGCGCTGGTACCTCTTCGTCAACGACTACGCGTTCGGCTGGTCGGTCGAGAAATACACACGCGAGGCAGGTCAGCGGTTCGGGATCGACTTCGTGGGCTCGGATCGCATGCCGCTAGGCACGCGCGAGTACTCCGGCTTCGTGAGCAAGGCGGCGGCGGCCAAGCCCGACGTGCTGTGCCTGCTCAACGCGGGGCAGGACGTGCTGATCTCGATCCGCGAGGCGCACAACTTCGGTCTGGCGCCGAAGGTGACGATCGTGAACAGCTGGGGCGTTGGCACCGAGGACTTCCTTCAGCTCGATCCCAAGACTCGCGAAAATCTCTGGGTCGGGACGAACGCGTACTACGGCGCCACCACGCCCGTCGCCAAGAAGATGACCGAGCTCTACCAGGCGAAGTACAACGCGCCGCCGGGCTACGCGCCGTGCGCCGCCTACGGCATGACGCGGCTCACGCTGCGCGCGATCGAGAAGGCCAAGAGCGCCGAGCCGGCGGACGTCGTCAAGGCGCTCGAGGGCTGGGAGACCGAGGATTGGCCCGGCAAGGTGTCGGTGAACGCGAAGACCCACCAGACCGTGCGCGATTACTTTCTGCTGCGCTGCAAGAAGCCGGACCAGATGAAGCATCCGACAGACTTCGCCGATGTCGTGGCGGTGTCGAGCCAGCCAACGATGCCCGACGCGATGAACGAGTGCAAGGACATCGGAACTCTATGAGATCGGGGGGCCCCGACATGGCCCCCCAAACCCCCCGACGCTCGTCGCCCCCCGGCAAAGCCGTGGCGCTCCTCGAAGACCTCCTCGGTGCCGGGGGTTCGGAGCGTCAGCGGCGGTTTCCCGCGTCGTGAACGTCTCGCTGTTCGCCGGCGCCATTCTCAATGGGCTGGTGACCGGGATGCTCTACGCCCTGATGGGCGTGGGGCTGTCGCTGATCCTGGGTCTGCTGAACATCCCCAACTTCGCGCACGGCGTCCTCTACGCCATCGGCGCCTACGTGATGGTCTCGACCGTGAAGACCTTCGGGTTCCTCGCCGGCGTGCTGGCCGCGCTCGTCGCGGTTGCCGTGCTCGGCGCCGGCATCGAGGCGTTCGGCGTGCGCCGGCTGTCGCGCGTGCACCCCGACTACATCCTGTTGCTGACGTTCGGGCTCTCGCTGATCCTGACCGAAGCGATCATCCTGGTCTGGGGGCCCGTCGGCATCACGTCGCAACCGCCGTCGCTGCTCGCCGGCGGCGTCGATCTCGGCGTCACCGTCTATCCGAAGTACCGCCTGGCCGTGATGATCGTGACGGCCGCACTGGTGGCCGCTTGCTATCTCTTCGTCACGCGCACGCGTTACGGCGCCATCATCCGCGCCGGCATCGAGGACAAGGACATGGCCGCCGCACTCGGCATCAACATTCGCCGCGTCTTCACGCTGACGTTCGCGACCGGCGCCGGGCTCGCGGCGTTCGGCGGCGCGCTGATGGCGCCGGTGCGTGGGCTGCAGCCGACGATGGGGCTCGACATCCTGCCGTTCGCCTTCGTCGTGGTCGTGCTGGGTGGCCTCGGCAGCCTGCCCGGCGCGATCCTCGCCGGCCTGCTCGTGGGCGTCGTGCAGTCGCTGATGACGGCGATCTGGCCGCCCGGCGCCGACGCCTCGGTCTTCGCGCTGATGACCCTCGGGATCATCGCTCGACCCCAGGGCCTGCTCGGGCATCGGTGATCAGGCCGCTCGTCAGGCTTCTCCTGCTCGTCGCGGCCATCGTGCTGCTGCCGCTCCTCGTCCGGCCCGTCGTCGCGGCCGAGATCTGGATCTTCTCCATCGCCGCCATGGCCCTGAACCTGATCTTCGGCTACACGGGAATGCTCTCCTTCGGACAGGCGACGTTCTTCGGGCTCGCCGCGTACACCTCCGGGCTCATGATGATCCACTGGCACGCACCGCTGCTCGCGGTGCTCGCTGCCGGCACGCTCGTCGGCGTCGTCGCGGCCGCGGCCATCGGGTACGTCTGCATCCAGCGGGTCGGGACCTACTTCATCATGCTGACCTTCGGCTTCAACCAGATGTTCTACTTCATCGCCTACAAGTGGACGTCGGTCACCGGCGGCGACGACGGATTGCCGGGAATCCCGCGTCCGCCGTTCGCCATCGGACCGCTGGCCGTCCGTCTCGATTCCTCGCTGCGGTACTACGTCTTCGTCGCCGCGATCTTCCTGCTCACCTTCTACGCGATGAAGCGGATCGTCGACTCGCCGCTCGGCGTCATCTTCCAATCGATCCGCGAGAACCCCGGACGCGCTGCCGCGGTCGGCTACGATGTCAAGCGCTACAAGTGGCTCGCCTTCACCATCGCCGGAGGCTTCACCGGCCTGGCCGGCGTGCTCTACTCGATGATGTTCGGCATCGTGCCGCTCGAGGCCATCAGCTGGATCATCTCGGGCGACATCGTCTTCATGGTCCTGATCGGCGGCATCGGCAACCTCTACGGCCCGCTCCTGGGCGCCGCCGCGTTCAAGTGGCTGTCCGAGGCGGTGTCCGTCGTCTGGGAGCGCTGGCCCCTGATCCTCGGCGTCGCGCTCGTGCTGGTCGTGCTATTCCTGCGCGGTGGGCTCGTCGAGGCGCTCACTCGGTTGCGCGAGGCGTTCGGTGGAATGCCGCCGCGGCGCGAACCCAGGGAAGGTGCGCCGGTCGGCGTCACGGCCGAGACCGAGGCGACCTCGTGAGCGCCGACGTGCTCCTGCGGACCGACCGGCTGACCTGTGACTTCGGCGCCGTGCGGGCAGTCAACGCCGTCAGCTTGAGCGTCGTCGCGGGGACGCTTCACTCGCTGATCGGCCCGAACGGTTCCGGCAAGACGACGCTGTTCAACCTGGTCGCCGGTGAGGTCCGTCCGTCCGGGGGACGCGTGTACTTCGATGGCGACGACGTGACCGGCATGCCCTCCCACCGGCTCCCTCATCGCGGGCTCGCCCGATGCTTCCAGCGCACGAACGTGTTCCCCAAGCTCACCGTCCACGACAACATCTGGGTCGCCGCCTTCTCCCGTCGACGGCCGGGCGCGCTCGGGTTCCTCCGTCGCGCCTCGGAGTTCTCCGACGTGGAGGCGGACGTCGAGCGGATCCTCGGCGAGGTCGGGCTCGCGCACAAGCGGGCGGCGCCGGCGGAAACGCTCTCGCACGGGCAGCAGCGTGCGCTCGAGGTCGGTGTGACGCTCGCATCGTCGCCGCGTCTGCTCCTGCTCGACGAGCCCACGCAGGGCCTGGCGCCCGAGGCGACCCAGCAGATGACCCGGCTCGTCCAGCGCCTCGTCGGGCGTTACACGATCCTGCTCATCGAGCACAAGATGCGCATCGTGATGTCGATCTCCGATCGCATCTCCGTCATGGCCTTCGGCGAGCTGATCGCCGAGGGCACCCCCGACGAGGTGCGCGACAACCGGGACGTGCAGCGCGCCTACCTCGGCGGCCGGCGATGATCCTCCGGGTCGACGGCATCCACACCTACTACGGCCTCGTCCACATGCTCCAGGGTGTTTCGCTGGAGGTCGATCGTGGCGAGATCGTGGCGCTCCTCGGCCGCAACGGTGCCGGCAAGACGACCGTGCTCAAGAGCATCCTCGGGCTCGTGCCGCCGCGCGCGGGCACCATCGTCTATCAGGACGAGGACATCACCGGCCTCGCTCCGTATCTCGCGGCCCGCCGCGGCATCGCGTACGTCCCTGCCGGCCGCGGGATCTTCTCGACCCTCACCGCCGTGGAGAACCTCGACATCGTTCGCCGGGGCGGCGCGGCAACGGTCGATCAGGTGTTCGAGCGGTTTCCGAAGCTCCGGGAGCTGCGAGCGCGCCTCGGGCGCCAGCTCTCGGGCGGCGAGCAGCAGATGCTCGCCATCGCCCGCGCGATCATGACCAGGCCGTCGCTGATGCTGCTCGACGAGCCCTCACAGGGGCTTGCGCCCCTCGTGCTCGACACGATCGTCGACATGCTGCGCTCGCTCAAAGCGGAAGGCCTCGCCATGCTGCTCGTCGAGCAGAACGTCGACACGGCGGTGGCGCTCGCCGATCGCGTGATCATCCTCGATCAGGGCGCCAAGGTCTTCGAGGGCACACCGGCCCAGCTCACCGCCGACGAGCAGATCGCGATTCGGTACCTGGGCGTGGGGGTGTAATCCCGCGAGCCCCGAGCACCCGCCGCCGGCGCGTACCCTGTCGCCGCCGGCTCGGTCTACAATACGCGGCCATGAACTGGCTGGTGAAGGAAGAACCGACTCACTACGGGTTCGACGCACTCGTGAAGGACAAGACGGCGGTGTGGAGCGGCGTCAGGAACGCGCTGGCGCAGAAGCATCTTCGCGCGATCAAGAAGGGTGACCGGAT
>Ga0066388_100003124_pt1 | contig 10576 bp, 7 predicted proteins | sample PanSoiMetaGPlot6_FD_64539 | JGI IMG/M metagenome (GOLD analysis project Ga0066388, IMG submission 64539) | Tropical forest soil microbial communities from Panama analyzed to predict greenhouse gas emissions - Panama Soil - Plot 6 (Hybrid Assembly) | ecosystem: Environmental > Terrestrial > Soil... | reverse complement strand
TCCTCGATCCGGTGCTCGCGCGAGTTCGCCCACGGAAGCGCGGCGCGTCCGCGCGCGAGCGCGCGGACTCCGGCGAACGCGCGCTCCGGAGGCTTTCCCCGCGACGCCGGGACCGCCCGCGCGGTCTCCTCGAGCAGGTAGCGGACGTCTTCGGCCGTCGGCCCGACGCGCTCCGGGGCGCTCGGATCGTCCACGTCGGTCGTCCCCACGAGCGAGTGACACCCCCACGGCAGGATGAAGAAGACCCGTCCGTCGCGGCGCGCGGTCAGGAGAAGCGCGTGCTCCCGCGTGAGCGCCGGGAGCACCACGTGCGTCCCGCGCGTGCGGCGGACGAGCGCGCGGGGTGGACATCCGGCGAGGGCGCGCACGGTCTCGACCCAGGGGCCGGCCGCGTTCACGACGAGCTTCACGGCGATCTCCTCCTCCGCTCCGGTCTCGGCGTCCCGGAGCGACGCGATCCAGGAGCCGGCCTCCCGCCGCATGGCGCGAACCTCGGTGTACGTGCGCACGTCGGCCCCCGCGCGCTCCGCGTCGACGGCGATCGCGACACAGAGCGAGGCGTCGTCCACCTGCGCGTCCCAGAACCGCGAGGCGCCCACGAGACCTTCCGGCCGGAGCGACGGCTCGAGCGCGAGCGCCTCGGAGGACCCGAGCGTCTCGTGCTCCGCGAGCGGGTGGCGCCCGGCGAGCGCCGCGTAGAGCGCGAGACCCAGCGAGACGGCCCAGCGGGAGCGACCCTCGCCGCGATAGTGCGGAAGCAGGAAACGGAGCGGACGGACGTGATAGGGCGCGAGGGAGAGAAGGAGCGCCCGCTCCCGGAGCGCTTCGCGGACGTGGCGGAACTGGCCGGTCTCGAGGTAGCGGATCCCGCCGTGAACGAGCTTCGACGAGCGGCTGCTCGTTCCCGAAGCGAGATCGCCCCGCTCGGCGAGGAGCACGCGCAGCCCGCGCAGGGCCGCGTCGCGCGCCACCGCAACCCCATGGATCCCGCCGCCGACCACGAGAAGATCGTAGGTCAACCCGCCTCGTCCCTCCGCGGCGGCATTCTAGGCGAGCGGCTGGATCGCCGCCACCGAGTTCGGTATGCTCGCCGCCTCGATGACCGATCTGCGCGGGAAATGGGCGCTCGTGACCGGAGCCACGAGCGGATTCGGGCTGGCCACCGCGCACGCGATCGCCGCGCTCGGATGCCATGTCGCGATCACCGGACGGCGCGAGGACCGGCTCACGGCCGCGGCCCACGCGATCCGCGAGCGGCACCGCGTCGAGACCGAGACGCTCTCCTTCGACGTCCGCGACGCGTCCGCCGCCCGTTCCGTCCTGGGAGGCGCGGTCCACCTGCTCTCACGCCTCGAGATCCTCGTCAACAACGCCGGCTTGGCGCTCGCGCTCGATTCGATTCAGTCGGGGGATCCCGCCGACTGGGACCAGATGATCGACACCAACGTGAAGGGGCTGCTCTACGTGACCCGGCTCGTGCTCCCCGGCTTGGTGGAGCGGCGGCGGGGACACGTCGTGAACATCGGGTCGGTGGCCGGGCATCAGGTCTATGCGGGGGGTGCCGTGTACTGCGCGACCAAGTACGCGGTGCGCGCGCTGAGCGACGCGCTCCGCTACGACGTGCTCGGAACCGGCGTCCGCGTGTCGAACGTCGAGCCGGGGCTCGCCGAGACCGAGTTCAGCGAAGTCCGCTTCAAGGGGGACCGCGCGCGGGCGAAGAGCGTCTACCAGGGGCTCGTGCCGCTCTCCGCGGAGGACGTGGCGGACGCGGTCGTGTGGTGCCTCACCCGCCCCGCGCACGTGAACGTGCAATCCGTGCTGATCCTGCCGACCGACCAGGCGTCCGCGCACGCGGTCCACCGCCGGCCGGCCGAGGGTCGATAGTCACCCGAGCTTTCCCGCTTCCTCTGGCTCCTCCCGCCAGCGCTCCGCCTCGATCACGTCGGTCAGAAGGCTCACCGCGCGCCACACCTCCTCGAATCGCGCGCTGAGCGGCGAAGGGGTGAACCGGATCGTGTCGGGTGGACGGAAATCGGTGATCACGCCGAGCCGCGTGAGTGCGCTCCGGATCCTTCCCGCGTGGGCTGGAAGCTCGACCGCCACGTGTCCCCCGCGCAACGTCTCGAGGCGCGGCGTGGCGATCCGCACCCCCGTCCGGCTCTCGGGGAGCATCCCGTCGACGCACTCGATGAGAAACGAGGTGAGGGCGATCGACTTGGCCCGGATCCGCCCGAGCCCCGCCTCCTCGATCAGGTCGAGCGATCCCCAGAGGGGAGCGGTGGAGAGCACCGGGATCGTTCCGATCTGGAGCGCGCGGGCATCGGGCGCCGGCTCGTGGAGCGGCGCCATCCGGAACATCGCGGGGCGCTCCTGTCCCCACCAGCCGGGGAGCGCCGGGCTCCCGCCGTGGTGGCGGCGGTTGAGGTAGAGGCCGGCGGTCGCGCCGGGGCCCGCGTTCAGATACTTGTAGTGGCACCAGACGGCGAAGTCCGCCCCCCATGCTTCGAGCGCGACCGGCACCGCGCCGACCGAGTGGCTGAGATCCCATCCGACGAGAATCCCGCGCTCGCGGGCGGCGCGGGTGATGCTCGCGGCGTCGAGGAGCTGGCCGCTCTTGTAGAGGACGTGCGAGAGCAGGACGACCGCCACGTCCTCCTGGAGCGCCGCCTGGATCGAAGCCTCGTCGAGCATCCGGCCGTCGCGCGGGCGGATCAGCCGGAGCGAGCGGTCGGGATCCTGCCCTCGAAGGAGGACCGCGCCGCGCAGCGCGTGGAGGTCCGAAGGGAAGTCGAGCTCGTCGGTGACGAGCGCGTGCCGCTCTCCCGAGGGGCGGTAGAGCGTCGCCACGACCTGGTGGAGATTGATCGTCGTCCCCCCGGTCGCCACCACTTCGTCGGGATGGGCGCCGAGGAGCCGCGCGAGACGCGCCCCGAGACGCTCCCCCCACTCGGTCCAGGGAGGGTCCGCGTCGATCCATCCGCGGACGCCGAGCCGCTTCCAGTCCTCGATCGCGCGGAGGAGCGAGGCTTCGCTCTCGCGGGAGAGAAGGCCGAGGGAATTGCCGTTGAGATACAGGGCGCCTTCGGGAACGAAGAACCGCTCGCGAAAGGATGCGAGCGGATCGGAGGCGTCGAGGGCGCGGGCCCGGGCTTCCATGCTATCGAGGCTTCCGCCGGAGCACGTGGTAGAGGTTCCCGAGCTCACCGGTACGCGGCTCCTCGAGCGGATGCTCCTCGAAGCGATCGTAGTAGACCGCCTCGAGCTCGAAGGGGGACGCGTCGAGGAGGCGGTCGAAATCCTCCTGGGTCCAGAGCCGCAGCACGTGCGCCTCTTCGATCACCCGCCGTTCCGTCCCGCGTACCGCTTCGATCCGGCACTCCTGGTGCGATCGTTTCGCGGCCCCGTCCTCGCGGGCCACGCGCCAGGTGAGCGTGGTCTCGAGCTCGCCGCGCCGGTTCGTCCAGGGACCGAACGAGGCCCGCTCCGGCGGCTCCCCTCCATAGCTCAGCTGGACGATGTAGACGGCGCCGGGGAGGAGCGCGTCCGCGACCCGTCCGAGATGCCCGACCACGTCGTCGTCCTCGAGAAGATAGCCGATCGAGTTGACGAGGTTGATCGCGGCGTCGTAGGTGCCGGGGGGACGGAAGGAAGCCATGTCGCCGCGAAGAACCACGCCGCCGAGTCCGCGCAGGCGCTCGGCCGCGTAGGCGATCATCTCGGGGCTACGGTCGTAGCCGGTCGGCTCGTACCCGCGCGCCGCGACCGCGGCCATCATCCTGCCGGTGCCGCAGGCGGGCTCGAGGATGCGACGGACCGGAAAGGGGACGTGCTTGGTCAGGCAGGATTCGAGGAAGTCGAGCTCGAGGGCGAGGTCCCAGCCGAAGGCGACGTCGTAGATCTGGGGACTGCGGTAGAGGAGGCTCGTGTCCGCGACCGGGCTCCAAATAGCTGCGGGGCGGCTCGAAAGCCGCCCCGCTCGCTGCGTCGTGAAGTGGGTTCGAACCGCTTACGCCTTGCGGACGTTCGCGGCCTGAAGGCCCTTCGGTCCCCGGACGATATCGAACTCGAGCCGCTCGCCTTCAGCCAGCGTCTTGAAGCCCTCGCCCTGGATCGCGGAGTAGTGAACGAACACGTCCTCGCCACCCTCCTGCTGGATGAAGCCAAAACCCTTCGCTTCGTTGAACCACTTCACTGTTCCGTTTGCCACTTTGCAAACTCCTTCTTACAGATTGGGGCATCGCCCCACCACCACGCCCTTGCGGGCGCACGGCCCGGCCACCTTGGTCGAGCCTCTGGGCAAGTACCACGCCCAGATACAGAAAAAGCCGCAGGCAACTTTCCTGCGGCGTTCACATCGGAACCTGAGAAACCAATCAACCGCCAGGCAACTGCTTGCAAAGAGTATCGGCCCAACCAGCCCGCTTCGCAACATCTTTTTGCGAGCCGTGTTACTCTCTGCCCCTTATGAAGTTGCGCACCAAGAACTCGGCCCGCGCGCGGGCCCTCTTGCGAACCCCGATCCGCGACCTCGGCCTCAAGCTCACGGGCTCCCCGGTCGAGCGCATGATCCGGCGGCTCGAGCACGAGCTCGAGCTGAAACGGGTCCAACGGTTCCAGCCCGCGTTCTACCTCACCGATGAATGGGGATGTCCGTCCGGGCAGCCGGTGATCGGCGTGCCCTTCTATCTCGCGCACCGCGAGCTCGCGAACATCGAGAAGAGGACGAACGGACTCGAGACGCCGCGCGAGATCATGATGTACCTCCGTCACGAGGCGGGGCACGCGTTCAACTACGCGTATCGGCTCTACCGGCGGCGCGACTGGCGTGATACGTTCGGCCCGTACCGTCGTCCCTATCACGATGAATATCGCCCGGTTCCCTTCAGCCGCGACTACGTGCGCCATCTTCCGGGCTGGTACGCGCAGAAACATCCCGACGAGGACTTCGCCGAAACCTTCGCCGTGTGGCTCACGCCCCAACTCGACTGGAGGAGGCGGTACCGGGGATGGGCGTGCATCGAGAAGCTGCAGCTGGTGGACCGCCTGGTGCGCGCCAGCTCCCGCCGGGAGCCGGTCGTGAAGCGGGGACGTCCCGACATCACCACGGATCAGATGCGCGCCACCGTCGGCGAGTACTTCGAGCGGGTGGCCGCGCGGAGCCGCGCCGCGTTCAAGTCGGCGTTCGACCACGAGCTGCGCGACATCTTCCTGGCCGCGGGATCGCGCCGGCGCCCCACGCGCCCGGCCGCGGAGATCGTCGAGGGGCATGAAGTGGCGCTCACGAACACCATCACGTCGTGGACGGGGGTCGGACGCCCCGTCGTGCGCGGGATCGTGCAGTCGATCGCGGACGCGTGCCGCGAGCGCGGCCTCCGCGGCATGCGGGGCAAGGAGAAGGACTATCTGGTCCATTTGACAGCGTACGCGACCGCCCTCGCGATCCACTACCTGGCGCGAGGCAAGTACCACAAGGTCTAGGAGGATCGTGGATCCCACCCCGCTCAAGATCGGCGTGCTCTACGACGAATGGGTCGAGGCCCAAAAGCCCGAGACCGAAGCCGCGGCCGAGGAGCCCCCGAAGCGCCGGCGCCGCCGGCGGGACATCCCGGATCGGGAGGAGGTCTTCGAGGCGCTCGTGAAGAAGGGGCACCAGCCCGTGTACCTCTGCCTCGACGGCCGCCCCAAGTCGCTCCGCGCGCTCGCGTCGGCGGACGTGGACCTCATCTTCAACCTCGCCGAGTCCTACGCGGGGGATGACACCAAGGACATCAACGTGGCCGCCTACCTCGACCTGATCGGGCTCCCCTACACGGGGTCGGGCCTCTCGGGACTCCACCTGGCGCAGGACAAGGCGGTGGCGAAGCGCCTCTTCGCGTTTCACGGAATCCGCACGCCCAATTTCGCCACCGTGTACCGCGGCCGCCTGGAGTGGGCGGACGACGTGCACTTCCCCGTGATCGTGAAGCCGAAGCGCGAGGACGGATCGATCGGGATCGCCTTCGACGCGGTCGTGGGCTCGATCAAGGAGCTGATGGAGCGGATCGACGCGCTCCATGCGGATCTCGACTCCCCCGTGCTGATCGAGGAGTACATCGAGGGGCGCGAGCTCTACGTCTCCGTTCTCGGGAACGACCCTCCGGTCGCGCTCCCCGTCGTGGAGCTGAACCTCGAGGATCTCCCCGAGGGCACGCCGCGGATCGCGGGCACCGAAGTGAAGTGGGAGCGCGGCACCGCCGCCTACCGGAAGACGAAGCTACGGTTTCCGGAGGATATCGGGGAGGGGCTCTTGGCCGAGATCCAGGAGACCGCCGTCAAGGCGTGCCAGGCGCTCGAGGTGCGCGACTACGCCCGGGTCGACATCCGGCTCACGCCCAAGCGCCGCTACTACACGCTCGAGGTGAATCCGAATCCTTGGCTCCACTCCTCCGCCGAGTTCGCCATGGCGGCGAAGCAGTCCGGCCGCGAGCACACCGATCTCATTCAGGAGATCGTGGACCTGGCCCTGGCCCGCTACCGAGAAACCTCCCGAGCACGTTCCTCGTAATCCGCGCGACGTCCGGATGGCCCCGGGCCGAGCGGAGCGCCGGCGCGCCCCAGTCGTCGAGCCCCCACGACCACTGCATCGTTCCCGCCGCGAAGACGACAGCTCCCGAGCGCGCGGTGTAGACCGTGGTCTCGGTCGGAACCCGGGCGCCCGATCGGTCCTGCACCCACGCGCGGGCGAGGACGGTGAGCCCCGGAGGGGAGAACCGCCCGTAGACCGGATCCGATGCGAACGTGCGGTCCACCTCGTATCCGAGGAGCCCGGGGATCGACCGCGTCCTTCCCGAGGCGATCCCGGTCCCGGCGTACGCCCACTGCCCGCGGGCTTCGGGAAGCGGCGTGAAATCACCTTCGACGTTCTCCGCCCCCATCATCATCCCGACGAGCGAGACCTCGGGACGCGGGGGCCGCTGGTTCCGAAACCGCACCGTGAGATCGGTATCCCCGCCGGTGTTGTACACCGGATCGCGCTCCGGCTCCTTCGCGCAGAAGAGGGCGCGGTCGGGCTCCCCCGAGCCAGACGGCTCGACCCGCACCTGCCAGTAGCTCACGTTCGAGGCGAAGAACCCGAGGTGGATGCCGCGGTCGCGCGCCTGCTCCACGTGGTCGCGCTCCGGGCGGCTCCAGTACTCGTGGTGCCCCGCGAAGAGGATCCCCTTCCGCGCGAGGAGAAGCGATCCGTCGCGGTGGAGATCGAGGTCGGTCGCGTACGCCACGTCATAGCCGTTCCGCTCGAGCCAGCGCACGAAGGGGTACTCCCACCCCGCGGGAATCGGGCCGTGGCTCACCGTGAGGAGCTCCCCCGCGCCCACGCCCGCCGCCCCGTCCGGACCGGCCCCGTACGGACGGCCGAAGGAGACGCGGAGCGCCCGTCCCCCGAAGCTGTTGAAATCGTAGAGGCTCTTCCCTCCCCAATTGTTGTACGCCTGCCACGTGTTCACCCCGAGCGAGAGGAGGAGCGGGGCGCGATGGACCCGGGCCGGAGGAGGGACGCGCGAGCTTGCGCGGCGCCCGGGACGGCCGTCGGGCATCGCGCCCTGGGGGCGCTCTCGGACGACGAACGGGACGAAGGCCTGCTTTCCCCCGGTCGCGGTGAGGCGGGCGAGGTACACCCCGGTCGTCCAGTCGCGTCCCACCCCGATCCGGCAGGAGACCGGCCAGGAACATTCGATGAGGCCGTCCCCGGGGCGGGGCGTCGGGAGCCTTCGCGTGGCCCCCGGAACGCCGGGGAGGGTGAGCACCCGTCTCGCCCCGATCCCTCCGTACCACCCCATCCGGTACACCTCGACCGTGAACCGGGGAGATACGGAGCTCACGCAGAGGAAGAGGGTCTCCCCCGGAGCCGCGCTCGCGCGATCGGCGTATCCCTCGATCTCGTGCCTGAGTGCGGGGCTCGAGAGCTCCCAGCGCGGGGTCCCCGGACGACCGTTCTCGACGGCGATCGGACTGGGAAGCGGGCGCGTCTGCGGCAGGGCGCGCGTCGCCCCGAAGGCCGCCCCGAAGAGCGCGAGGAGGACCGCGAGTCGCCTTGACATGGTCCCCAGATTAGCGGAACATTCTGCCGCTAACCGCGGTATTCCCACGCGGTATTCCCCACAGGTTCATCGCCATCCGGAGGAGACGATCCATGAGAACAGCAACACCCCATTCCGGCGAACGGAGCGTCGTCTCGTTCGCGCGAATCTTCCTCGTGCTCGTGTGCTCCGCGGCGTTGTCCTGGGCTGGAACCGCGCGCGCTGCCGTCAAGGAAACGGCAAAGCCGCCGCAGGTCAAGCTGGAGGTTGAGAAGTACACGCTGCCGAACGGGCTCGAAGTGATTCTCCACGAGGATCACTCCCTCCCGATCGTCGCCGTGAACATCTGGTACCACGCGGGACCCGCGAACGAGCGCGAAGGTCAGACCGGCTTCGCCCATCTCTTCGAACACCTCATGTTCCAAGCCTCGGGACACGTTCCGGAGGATTCGTACTTCAAGTATCTCGAAGCCGCGGGCGCTTCGTTCGTCAACGGCTCGACCGATTTCGACCGCACGAACTACGTCGAGGACGTTCCCTCGAACCAGCTCGAGCTCGCGCTCTGGCTCGAGAGCGACCGCATGGGCTTCCTGCTCGATCGCCTGACCGCGCCGTCCTTCGCCAACCAGCAGGACGTGGTGCGCAACGAGCGGCGCCAGAGCGTCGAGAATGCCCCGTACGGATTGGTGGAGGAAGAGCTCTTCCACCAGCTCTACCCGAAGGGACATCCCTACTACGCTTCGGTCATCGGCTCCCACACGGACATCCAGGCCGCGAAGGTCGACGACATCCGCGAGTTCTTCAAGCGCTATTACGTCCCGAACAACGCCACCCTCGTGATCGCCGGCGACATCGAGAAGGCGAAGACGAAGGCGCTGGTTCAGAAATATTTCGCCACGATCGCCAAGGGCCAGGACGTTCCGCCGGTCACGGTGACCACTCCTCCGATCACGTCCCAGCACCGGGCCAAGGTGACCGATGAGGTGGAGCTGCCGCGCGTCTACATGGGATGGGTCACGTCGCCGATCTTCAAGCCGGGGGACGCCGAGGCCAACATCGCGGCGGACATCCTCGGCGGCGGAAAGTCGAGCCGGCTCTACAAGGCGCTCGTCTACGACAAGCAGATCGCACAGGACGTGACCGCGAGCCAGCAGGGCCTCGCGCTCGGCTCGGTCTTCGAGATCGTCGCGACCGCGAAGCCGGGCCACACGGCCGAGGAGCTCGAAGGCGCGATCGACGCCGAGATCCAGAAGCTGGCCACGGAAGGACCGACCTCCGCGGAGGTCGCCGCTTCGCAGAACGACACCTACTCCGGCATCGTCTCGAGCCTCGAGCGGATCGGGTCGTTCGGCGGCGTGGCCGACCGGCTCAACATGTACAACCAGCACCTCCACGATCCGAACTATCTGAACCAGGACCTCGCGCGCTACGCCGCGGTCACCCCGGACGGTGTGAAGCGCTTCGCCTCCGAGCAGCTCGCGAAGGAGCACAGCGCGGTCGTCTACGGGCTCCCCGGCGAGAAGGTCCTTCCTCCCGCTCCGCCGACCCCCGAGGCTCCGAAGGCCGAGGAGGCGAAGGTGGAATCGAAGGAGCCGTGGCGGAACACGATGCCTGCGGCGGGAGCCGCCCCCAAGGTCGCCCTTCCGCTCGCGAAGCGCTTCCGCCTGCCGAACGGCCTCACGGTGCTCGTCGTGGAGTCGCATCGGCTTCCGATCGTCTCGTCCACGCTGGTGCTTCGCTCCGGCAGCTCGCAGGATCCATCCGACGAGCCGGGCCTCGCCGGCTTCACGTCGAGCATGCTGGATGAGGGAACGACCAAGCGGAACGCGCTCCAGATCGCGGACGAGCTCCACGCGCTCGGCGCGACGCTCAACACCGGGTCGAGCGTGGACGGAAGCACGATCGGCTGCCGCTCGCTCAAGGGGAACATCGGCTCGACCATGTCGATCCTCTCGGACGTCGCGCTCCATCCGGCGTTCCCGGACAAGGACATCACCCGGGTGCGCGACGAGCGCCTGACCTCGCTCTTGCAGCAGCGTGACAGCCCGAACCAGACGGCGAGCCGGATGATGTGGACCGCGCTGTACGGCCCGAGCCATCCTTACGGGCACATCGCCCTGGGCACGTCGGACGCGCTGAAGAAGATCTCGCGCGACGACATGCAGAAGTTCTACCAGGCCTACTACACGCCGCAGAACGCCGCGCTCGTGTTCGTCGGGGATCTCACCGAGGCGGACGCGAAGCGGCTCGCGACCGACGCGCTGGGCTCGTGGACCGGCCCGCCGACGGAGACGCCGCGTCCCTCGGTCGGGACGAGCATCAACTCGCGCGTGGTGATCGTCGACAAACCGGGCACGCCGCAGACGGCGCTGCGCGTCGCGCAGCTCGGCCTCATGCGCTCCGATCCCGATTTCGAGAAGCTCGATCTCGCCAACACCATCCTGGGGGGCCTCTTCTCGAGCCGGATCAACATGAACCTGCGCGAGCAGCACGGCTACACGTACGGCGCCTTCTCGTCG
>Ga0066388_100003123_pt1 | contig 10578 bp, 9 predicted proteins | sample PanSoiMetaGPlot6_FD_64539 | JGI IMG/M metagenome (GOLD analysis project Ga0066388, IMG submission 64539) | Tropical forest soil microbial communities from Panama analyzed to predict greenhouse gas emissions - Panama Soil - Plot 6 (Hybrid Assembly) | ecosystem: Environmental > Terrestrial > Soil... | reverse complement strand
TTCACGTCCGGGACGAACTCAAATATCGCGCTGCAGACGTCATTTTTTTCATTCGCGACGAGCGCGTGGCGCAGGAACTGGAGAAGGGGGGGCTGGCTGACTTAAATAGTTATCTCAGCTGGAATGAAACATTGGAAACGGATCGCAAGATAATCGAGATCATCGTTCCGGAGTTGGAGACGATCGCTTCGCGCGATCGCAACGACTTCGGTGCGAAACACGACGACCGCGTAGCCGGCTCAAGTCTCGCGAGGCGCGGTGTGTTTTTGGAAACGCTGCGCCTGGTTCCTATGGATAGCGGTGAGGGATTTGAATTGCCGCCTGCGGAAAAGCGGCGTCTTATGTCGATCCTCGCGCGCGAATTGCCGAATGAAGCCCGGATGGAAATGATCCGGATATCGCGAGATCGCGAAGCGCAGCGGGAGATAGCGCAGCTTTTGGTAAAATCTACGACTGCCGTCTGTGCTGCCGTCGGCGCACAACCAATCCCGCTAGCAGACCTTCCGATCCTGACCAGCCTGCAGTTGACGATGGTTTCCGGAATCATGTATGTGAGCGGGCGAGAACGTAGCTTGCGCGCTGCAACCGAATTCGCCGGCGCACTCGGTGCAAATGTCGGTGCAGCGATGCTCCTGCGCGAAGGCGCCCGCGCGATCCTGAAGTTTTTTCCGGGTTGGGGGAACGTCGTGTGCGGACTCGTGGCAGGCTCGGGAACGTACGCGATCGGTCGCGCTGCGACTGCGTACTTTATTGAAGGCGTTTCTCTGAAAGACGCGCGTCGTACGTATTTAGCGAGCCGCAAAAAACGCAGGCGTCGGGAATTGGAAGAAACTCAATGAACAGACGCGACGGGGTCAGGCGGCGCCCGCTGATCATATCAGGCGTATACCTGGTATTTCTCCCGTGAATAACTTGTGAATAAAATTGCTCATTCCTGCGTATTTTGTTCACACGATTTTGTGAACAAAGAGACCAATTTCGCTGAGTCCGTCGCGTATTCGCCGACGTTCTTATGAAGCTCTCCGACATACGGGCAACGCTTCAAGAAATACACGTCTCGCCAGTCAAAACTCTCGGTCAAAATTTTCTGCACGATCGAAACCTTGCCCGGTGGATTGTCGATCAAGCGCAGGTTACTCCGGACGATTACGTCGTCGAAATCGGACCCGGTTTGGGAGCGTTAACGAAATTCCTTCTTGAAAAAGGGGCCCGCGTTCTCGCAATCGAAAAAGATAAACGCCTCGCTAATTTTTTACGCGAGCGCTTCGCTCATGAGCGACTGGAAGTGCTAAACACCGACGCGCTCAAATTCGATGCACGCATCTTGTTTGCGTATGGACGCGTGAAATTACTTGGCAATCTTCCCTATAATATCTCAAGCGCGTTGCTTTTGAAATTTCTTGCACATCCAAGTCCTATCTCGCTGTGGTTGTTTACATTACAAAAGGAGATGGCAATGCGACTTTCCGCTCAACCGTCGACGCGTGATTACGGTGCTTTGACATTGCGCGTCCAGTTGCGCCATCACGCAAAATATCTGCGGACTGTTGCTGCAACTGTTTTCGTGCCGCGACCTGAAATCGATTCCGCAGTCGTGCGAATTTTGCCACGCGACCCGCGAGAATTACCGGAGCACGACGAAGAGTTGCTTCTGGAATTGATTCGCCTCGGTTTTTCTCAAAGAAGAAAGCAACTACGAAAGTTGCTTCGGGAGCGAGTCGACGACTGGGATGTTCTCGCGCGACAACTCGACATCGATCCCAAAGTTCGAGCTGAAGAGCTCTCCTTACTTCAATGGATCGGTATTGCGAATTTCGTCGCGCCGCCACCCAAGCCCGATCTTGGCCTAACGAGCAATGAGCGTTTTCCAGTCGTCGATAAAAACGATAGAATTCTGCGGGCTGCCAGCCGTTCCGAGGTGCATGCGAATAACTTGCGCCATCGCGCCGTTCACATCCTTATTTTCAACCGGTCAGGCGACGTCTATTTGCAGCAACGCTCGCGCTGGAAAGATCGACATCCTCTGAAATGGGACTCGAGCGCTGCTGGTCATGTAGGCGCTGCGGAAAACTACGATGAAACAGCCCAGCGCGAGTTGGAAGAAGAATTAGGGATCAGCGTTCCTCTTAAAAAAATTTCAAAGCTCCCTGCGTCGGAACGCACTGACTGGGAGTTCGTCTGGCTTTATCGCGGCAAAGTTGCTGGCGAGTTTTCGCCAAACCGAACAGAGATTGACACCGGCGCATTCTTTCCTGAACCGATCATCGACGGCTGGATCGCAGCGCGACCAGAGGACTTCGCGACTGGATTCATCGAATGCTGGAAAGTCTATCGCCAGGAAAACTGCGGCGATCGCGGCGAGCTCACTTAAATCCGACAAACTTTCTTCGCGGCAAACGGCGCAGAGCCTTTTGCTTGAATTTTCGTGCTGCGCGCTTCGCCTTCAGTTTGCCGCCATAGACGCTGTCGCTAAACATCTTGGTAACGATCTTGTCGCCGCGAAGGAAGTGGACCTGGAAACCATGTGTCTGCTTCTTCGCGCGCGTTTTTGTGTCGATGCGGCGAATGTTCGCCTCCGAATCAGGATTAGGACGTCGTCTTCGCATGAACCGAAACTAACTTAACAATGTCAGCAATCAACGAGGCAAACTTGGGGGGCCGCTTCGACCGGAGGCATCCGGAGAGGGAAGATTCCACGAACGCCATTTCTTATCGTATTCGTTAGCGGGCAACAATGCGTAACAGGGGTGCCGGTTGGCTCGCAGCCACGTGATCAGTTTCACAAGATTTTCCTGCGCCATCGTCGTGCAACCAGTCGTAGGCCGATTCACACCGCGGCGGATATGAAAAAAAATCGCGCTCCCTGCGCCCGGCACAGGTGGATCGGAATTGTGACGAACCTCAACGAGCCAGTGATAAGCGAAATCGCCCGAGCGCATTTTTTCGTGTGTGTAATTGTCTGGCGGATTCTTCGGATCGATGACGACGTGCCGATTGTAGTTAGGCGACCTCGGGTCATCGCTCCAAATGTCCGCCTCTGTCACCTGGCGGTATGGATATTCGCCTCCAGGGGGCAGATGCGCTTCGTATCCAAAAACCTGGCCGATCTCAAAAACGCCAGCAGGCGCGCGACCATCGCGCTCTTTCTTTCGAAGACCGGGTTCGTTTTGCCCCACGAGCCCGGTACCCCAGGCGAGGCCTTTTTTTCCAAACAGCACCGGAAACGGTCCCGCGATCGCAGTCCAATCACCGCCGCGCCTTCGTTCAAAGAGTCGCAGGTCGCCGCGCATGGAATTCCATGTAGGCGCAACAGCCACGATGAGCTGCGTGCAATCGTCCGGAACACCATCGGCGTGCGCATAACTGCCAGACATTAGTAGCAGGAACAGAGCAAGGCAGCGGGTGATTGCCATGGGAAAGGAACGCATTTTCACAAATCCATCACTTGTTTTCACATCTGCGGCAACGAGCGGCGGCGATTGGTTTGTAGCGGGTCTGTGGGCGTAAGCCCAATCCCAATCACTTATGAAAACATTACGTTCATTCGGAGCAACGCTCGCGATTCTGGGTCTGGTCATTGTTCCCATGTCAGCACAAACCCAGAGCACGACCGTTCAAGTTAGCAAGCTCGTCGGCACGAAAGTGAAATCGTCGCAGGGCGATGAAGTCGGCGTGATCAAAGATGTTGTGATCGACCGAAGCTCAGGTTGCATGGCTTATACAGTTCTTTCCACTGAAGGCGGCGGCGGAACAGCTTCCGGTGGCGGTGGGAAATTCGTGGCAGTTCCGTGGACGGTCTATTCTCCTTCATCTGACGTGAGCGTTCTCACAACCACTGTAGATCGGCAGCGCATTTACAACGCGCCGGTGTTCGATTACGCGCGCATCGATGAATCTTCCGGGGCCGATTACATCACTAACGTGTATAGCTATTATGGCGTAACCTAGGGAGCGGTTGGAATTTCCGGCACGAGTAATACAACCGGTGTTTCGAGCACAACGGGTGCTTCCTCGGCAGCCACTACTGGCCGTAGCACAGCTACTGGTGGCGTCTCGCCTGCGGCAACGCCTTCGCCGGCTGCCACAAGGTCTCCTGTGGAAAGAGAGTCTCCTGCTGGGAAAAGATCACCGAGGCCGCAGGCAACCGCGTCTCCCCATGCGCGCGGCGAAGCAAGCGCAACTCCGTCAGGCAGAAGAGAGCGCGGCTCCAGAGAGAAGCCGGAGGAAACAGAATCCAGTAGAACCGAAGAAGGGCAGGCCACAAAAGCCAGGCCGGAGCAAACTGAACCCCCGAGCGGCGGTGCAGAACTTCAGAAAGAACCCACTGAGACAACCCGGGAATCTCCTTCTGAAGCGACAAATTCTGGTGAGAGAACCAGAGAAGAGAATCAAAAGCGACCTCACAGGAAACCGGAAAGGAGCGAGGCGAATATTCCTCCTCCCGAAGGTGGCGGGGAACAGCAATAACGGAAGTAGCTTTGCTCCTCAATCCGCGGTACTCCTTCGAGGGGAAGAAGTCCGAGCGCTTTGTAGATTGCCGGTAACCACTCAGCTGGTTCCAGCACTTTCTACTGCAGCTGTGTCAGCCGGAAGATATTTCACTCCTATCAGCCAGGCCACGCCGGAGAGGAGAATTATTCCGGACACAAAAAGAAACGCCACGCGCATATTTGTGTGACCGCCGATATATCCGAGAAGCCAGAATGCCTGCACATCGCCGAACGCGTGAATAACGAAAATGTTTACCGCAAACGCCGTTGCGCGTACGGCTGGTAGCGAAACGTTCGCCAAGGCGGTGTTCGATGGACCTGTATTCAAAAACAGGAAGAAGATTGCCAGGAAAATTGCGAACCACGCTGCAGGAAAGGGAATGTAAAGGGCCACGATGAAGATCGGACACGCGATCAGCATCCCCATTCCAGAGACCCAGAAGTAAGAACCGGCAAAACGCGAACGCAACTTGTCGGCGATGACACCTCCCAGAAGTGTTGAGACCAGGCCCGCGACTACGGTAATCAGCCCAAAGATCGTCATGCCTACGTCAGCACTTTGATTGCGATAACGTAGATACGCCGGTACCCAGAAGCCCAAACCGCCCGTCACAAAAGTCATCAATGTCATGGCGATGCAGTTGATTAGATAAGAGCGTGTGCGGAACAACTTCAGGTAGTCGCGGATGCTGCGACGCGGTGATTTTTGTATCAAATGATCCGCAGCGACGCGCGGGTCGCGTTGCCAGAAGCACAGGAGACCGAGCAACAATCCTGGTGGCGTAACGAAATAAAACGCCCATCGCCACCCGAGATGGGCGCCGATCAATCCACCGATCACATAGCCCAGTGCGCTTCCAACTGGAATCGCTGTGTAAAAAATCGCCATGATGCGACCCCGGGTCTCAATCGGGAAGAGATCGGACAAAATTGTCGGCGCCGCCGGCCCGTAACCGCCTTCGCCGATTCCAATGCACACGCGAGTTGCAACGAGAATTGCGAATGTCGCGGCCAGACCGGAACCGCCGCTCGCCAGGCTCCATAAAATCACAGCGGAACCGATGATCATCCAGCGCGAGAATCGATCGGCTAGCAGACCGAGAATTGGTGCGCTAACCATGTAAGTGACGAAAAAAGCGTCGCCGAGCAGACCAGTCTTGGTCATGGCGTTCACGTCGTTAGCCGGGAAAAAAGTCGCGCGAATATCGGGCTCGAGCGCGGCCAGAACCTGCCGGTCGATGTAATTGAAAAGATTGATGGCCAGGAGCAGAAAGAGTGCGGTACGCGCTCCGGCCATCATTTTTTTCTCATCAGGTTGCATTGCAATTGCGGGATTGCAGTTTGCCTGGCGCAGAATGTAAATCAATAACGATGCCTTCAATGTCCGCCGCTGAACGCGCTCTCTATTTTTTCGGCCGGGTACTGGTGCGCTGCTTTTATCGGGTCACTGCGCTGGGATTGGAAAACATCCCCACAGGCGGTTTTCTACTTTTGCCTAACCACATTACCTGGGTTGACGCCATCGTCCTGCAACTGGCTTGCTCTCGCCCGATTCGGTACGTCATCGACCAGGAACATTATCATAAACCGATTCTGCATCCGATCCTGCGCACGTTGGGTTGCATCCCGATTAATATTCGCAATTCGCGCTCCGCCATTCGCACTGCGGCGGAAAAAATCGCCGAGGGCGAGATCGTCTGTCTTTTTCCCGAAGGCCAGTTGGAGCGCACAGGGGCCCTTTTGCGTTTGCAACGCGGTTACGAATTGATCGCGCGGCACGCAAATGCGCAGGTTGTTCCGGTCTGGCTCGATCAACTCTGGGGCTCGATCTTCTCATTCCAGGGTGGCCGATTTTTCACGAAGTTTCCCAAGCGCGTCCCATATCCTGTAACGATCGCCTTTGGCAAACCGCTCAAAGCCGAGGCCGCTGACAATGCGATGGTCCGTGAGGAACTGCTTAAGCTCGGTGAATTTTGTTTCAGCCGCCGTCCGTCATTGGATCGACATCTTGCCGAAGAATGCGTGCGAGGAATGAAGCGCAGACGGTTTGCGACTGCGGTGATCGACGGCACCGATCAGAGTGAGCTGAGCCGTGCAAAATTACTCGGCGCGGCGGCGGCGTTGAGTCGTTATCTGCGGAAGGAATTTTCCGACCAACGAATCGCAATCGTTTTGCCCGCCAGTAAAGCATCGATGCTGGCGAACCTGGCGGTGACGCTGGCGGACAAAGTTCCTGTCGATCTTAATTTCACCGTGGGACGCGCAGCAAATGAATCTTGCTGCAGGCGCGCCAACCTACGCGTAGCAGTCTCAGCAACGCAATTCATGGGACGCCTCAAGGATTTTCCGTGGCCGGAACGCGTTTTGAAATTGGATGAACTGATCCCGCGATTGAAACGCCAGATCGTTTTTTGGTGGATCCTTTCGGTCCTGGTTCCGATCCGTTTGCTCTTGCGGCTTTTGCAAATTCCAAAGGAAGGCGGTCACAGGGAAGCAGTTTTGCTGTTTACGAGTGGAACCACTGGAGAACCAAAGGGTGTTGTCATCAGCCACCGTAATGTCGTCGGAAATGTCTCGCAGTTCCGGCAACTATTGGACGCGCGAGAGACCGACGCTATCCTCGCGTCCCTTCCGTTCTTTCACACTTTCGGATCGACCGTCACCCTTTGGTATCCGCTCATCGAAGGCGTGCGAATTGTCACCTATCCCAATCCCCTGGAGGCCGCGAAGAACGCAGAGCTGATCGAACGATACAAATTAACGTTTCTCCTGGTGACGCCGACCTTTCTGCGCGTGTATTTGCGCAAAGCCGAGCCGCATCAGCTTCACAGCTTGCGCCTCATTATCACCGGCGCCGAAAAGTTGCCTCTCGATCTTGCCAGCCACTTTGAAGAGCGCTTCCACAAAAAAGTATACGAAGGCTATGGGCTAACCGAGACAGCGCCCGTAGTAAGCACAAATCTGCCTGACCTGGAGCCGGAAAAGCCCGGAGGAATTGTGCAATCGTCCAGCCGTCTGGGCTCGGTCGGCAGATTGGCGCCGGGAATGGCCGCGGAAATTCGCGAACCAGAAACGGACCGAAAACTTTCGTTGTACGAAACGGGGATGCTTTGGTTGCGCGGCGCAAACATTTTCGAAGGTTATCTGCACGATCCCAAGCAGACCGCGGAAGTGCTGCGCGATGGCTGGTTGAAGACAGGCGACGTTGGCCGATTCGATGAGGACGGATTCCTTTACATTGAGGGACGGCTCTCGCGATTTTCGAAGATCGGCGGCGAGATGGTGCCGCACGAAACAATCGAGAGCAAAATTGTCGACCTCCTTGGCTTGTCCGGAAAAGACGAACGTCCGCTAGCGGTCATGGGCGTGCAGGACGAGGCAAAGGGCGAAGCGCTCGTCGTGCTCAGCGCAGTCGATATCGATCTCGCGAAGCTGCGCAGCAAGCTTCACGATGCGGGCGTCCCAAATTTGTGGATTCCCAAGCACATTCAGCGCGTTGAAGCGATCCCGGTGCTTGCGTCTGGCAAACTCGATTTGAAAAAATGCCAGGGACTCGTTGCTGAAAACTAGTGGGACCCGGTGCTTGCCGCGAGATTGGCTACAAAGCCTTTGATCAACTCATCAAACCGGTCCGGCTGATCAATGAACACCGCGTGGGCCGCGTCCTCGATTTTCTCGAAACGCGCGTGCGAAATCTGCTTCGCAGCCGCCTGCTGACGGGATAACTCGAACGATTTCGCCGAAGCGATAATCAGCGTTGGACAATCAATTTTCTTCAGTGCCGGCGTCCGATTCACGCCGAACATGTCCGCGACCAGCATGCCGACACCAACGTCAGGCGGTGTTTTCATCCCGGTGCTAACGAACCCTTCGATCGCGTCGTCGCTCGGCGGTTTGCTGATGATTGCCTGCATCATGCCGTGCAAATACTCATTCTGATGCGCCTGATAAATGGCGAACATCTTGAATTGCGCTGCTGTTTCAGAGCGCGCAGCCATTCCGTCGGCGCCATCGGAGACTGCTGCGTCCACCAGCACAATCCCTGCGAGATCTTCGGTGCCGTACCGCTCGACGTAAGCGGCGATGTCCTGAACGCCTTGCGACCACCCAACCAAAACAGGTCGCCGCACGCCGAGTCGCTCCAGTAAGGCATGCAAATCCTGCGCACGCATTTCGGGCGTGTTGCCGCTACTTGTCTTCGTCGATTCGCCTTGAGACCGAGGATCGAATGCGATGACCCGATGCGTTTTTGCGAACGTGTCGATTTGATGACGCCAAATGTCGGCACCTGTGCTCCACCCCGAAATAAAAACAAGCGCAGGTCCATCGGCCGGGTTGCCCGCTTCAATCACGCGCAAGGAAACACCCTCGCCGACTTCCACTTTTCGCTCTCGTAACTCGGGAGCCGAAGTCGCGTGACCACCCGCGGCGCCTGCCGCAATCAGAAAAACAATCAGTTGCCAGGGAAATCTCATCCACAAAATTATCTTGCAGATAGCGAACGGGCAATGCGGGTGCGTCTGGCCATCTTAAGTATCGTATCCGGCGCATATGATTAGCAAAAGCCGCATTGTTGTCGCGGTAGCAATGCTGACCGCGGCGTCTCTGGTGGCGCTTGCCACCGGGCCTAACGAGTCTGCGGATCGCGCGGCGATCGAGGCATTCACTCGAAAATTCCTGCATGCGTTCGAGAATCTCGATATGAAGCAGTTCATCGCCTGTTTCGCTGATGACGCGACCGTGTTTTTTCCAATGCCCGAGCCGCCGGAACGGGTCCAAGGCAAACAAGCAATCCAGCAACGTTTCGAGCAGGTATTCGCTTCAATCCGCAGCACCGCGAAGTCTGGGCCGCCATTTCACCATCTAAAGCCTGAGGATCTTGCAATTCAGCTGATGCCGAACCAGGCCGCCGTAGTCTCATTCCACCTCAGAAATGCAGAGCGGATTGGACGTCGAACTCTTGTGCTTACCAAAACGAGCGGGCAGTGGCTCATTACGCATCTGCACGCCTCTAATGCTCCGATCCACGTGAAATCAGAGAATCACTGACGAACAGCCGGATCTTCTTCCTTAACTCGCCACGGCGAAATCTTGCCAAAAAGGTCGCGTGTCGCGTCTTTAATGTCCTCGGCTTTCGATACGCCGCTGTCGATGAGCGCGCGGCCAGTGCTTGCCCAGATTTTCTTCACAACCAGTGCGCCGTTTTCACGCACGATGCGACCGAGATGCTGAACAGCTGCAGCTGTAGCGGATTTGCGGATCAGTTCGGGCGGACACTTTGAAGTCAGTTCGCAATAGCGTCGCGCGACTTCTCCCACGCGAAGCGTAAGGAATGCGTTTGCGGCGCCGTTGGAAACGCATTTCACCAGGAGAGCTGAGATTCCGCTTAAGCCTGGGATTCCACCTTTAAGCGCCGGCACCACAGAGACAGCGAGCGGCGCCACCATCTCTCCAAGATCAAGTGATTCCAGTCCGCTTGCGACGAAAGCGGTGCCGGCAACATTTGCATACAATCGCGCTAATTCACGAGGCGAAGGACGCTGCACATAAATCCGGGCAATGCGGCCGACCATTTGAATTTGAGTGAAAAGCACAATGAGCCCGTCGAGCCGGCCATTTTGCATCAGCGCCGTGCTAAGAAATACTGTGCTTGCCGTTCTGCGGACGACCAAATCCGCTTGAGTTGAAAGATGCGCAATCGCCTTTTCAATTTCCTCAATGGTGACGACAGGCAAATCACGTGTCCGTGGATTTGCAGCGAGACGTGCGCGAAGAGCTTGCAAATACGCGTCGTACTTGGGGCCTGACTCTTCCTCAGGCGGACCAAGCGCGCCAGGAAGCCTTGTGTATGCGATTGCGTAGTACAAGGCTAAAAACCCAGCAGTCAGGCAGACCGCCCAGAAAACGATTGTGCCAGCGACTGGGTGGATTCTGTCAGCCAGTGAAACCAGACTCGCAAGGCCGGCTATGATTAGCGACACAACGCAGACCGTTGTCATCACAGCGAGGACGATAATTATTCTTCTCCCACCGGAACTCTGAGGAGTGACAACGGCTTTCACCTGATTCAAATACTGTGCACCTAGCA
>Ga0066388_100003122_pt1 | contig 10578 bp, 6 predicted proteins | sample PanSoiMetaGPlot6_FD_64539 | JGI IMG/M metagenome (GOLD analysis project Ga0066388, IMG submission 64539) | Tropical forest soil microbial communities from Panama analyzed to predict greenhouse gas emissions - Panama Soil - Plot 6 (Hybrid Assembly) | ecosystem: Environmental > Terrestrial > Soil... | reverse complement strand
CACTTCTGACGACATGCTCACAGCCCGGATTGCGACCGGCAAAGCGCCGTTTAGAACGCCTACACGCAAGTATAGTAGGCGCGCCCCGGCCAGCGCCTTATAGGCAAAACCCGACAGATGGCTCCGGGGGAGTGCCGCGATGTTCAGCCTCAGCCTTCATCGTTTCGATCCGGTTCCTGCGATCGTCGTGTCGTGCAGCCTGTTGCTGACGGTCTTGATGATCTGGTCGTACTGATCGCCGCCAAACCGGTTGATCGCTGGTTCGAGAGTTAATCTGTCCGCGCGCCACTGCGCGCCAACATCAGCGCCCCTTAAGACCCGCGGTAGGCCCCTCTCAGGCCGGAGACGCCGCATGCAATTAAGACTTGCGATCGCCGGCAGCGTCTTCTTTGCGTTCTCCGGGGCCGCGGTTGCGGCCGACGCGCCGAATCTTGTCGGCAACTGGACCCGCATTGCGTTTTCCGCCGCTCAAGTCGGCGAACACGCAGGCTTTGCACCGGTCACCAAACCGACGCTGATGCACGGCGACGCCCAGGACTGGACCATGAAAATCGATGCCCAGGACGGCGGATCGTTCTCCGGGACGCTCACTGGGCCGAGCGGACGACCGCAAGCGATCGTCGGCACGTTCCAGCTCGACGGCAAGCACTTCGTGTTCGCGACCGTCGACGACATGGGCAGCGGCACGGTCGAGAACGACGTACTCGAATATTGCTGGTCAACCTCCAGCCAACGCTACATCGGCACGGGGTGCGCCACCTACCAGCGGACCAAGTAATCCAAAAAGAAAGACCCCGCTTCAGTCTGGGGACCGGGATGCGGGGTCTCGCTTGGGGACGCGTTGGGTAACGAAAACACCCTAAACAAATATGGTTGACGCGAAGTTAACGGCCCCGGTTCCGGCCTGCCAAGCGCGGCCGGCGTGTTTGGGGGCGCCGGGCCGAGCGGTTATGGTGCACCGTCGTTCGGCCTTTCGCCGCAACCCTAGGAGTTCCCTTAAAATGAAATCCCTCGCTCTCGCGCTGGCCCTGCTGGCCGGCGCCGCAACGGCCGCGATCGCACAGGATGCGATTCCCGATCTCAAAGGCATCTGGAGCGGCAAGGGCAAGTCCGTCGTCTTTGGCAACAATCCGCACCATCCCGGCCCGCAGACGGCCGACGCGCCGCCGCGCGTGCGCGACATCGACGTGACCTACCTCGTGGACGGCCAGGAGGGCCGGCTGGCGTGGGGCCGTTCGTCCTCGACGATCGCGCAGACCAACGAGCCGTTCGCCTAGGCGATTTCGGCCGACAACAAGTCGATCGTCGGCGCCGACCGCGACGGCTATTTCCACATCACCCTCATCGCCCCCGACCGCATGGACAAGTGCTACGTCCAGAGCGGCACGAGCCCGAGCGGCTCGATCGTCGCCGCCTGCTACGAGATGCGGAAGATCAAGTAGGACGGCGCCGGGGGCGGACCATTGTGTGTGAGCTGGCGTAAGCGCGCTCAGCTCACGCGCCGCACGTCCTGTACATTGGTCGCGTGGGGCTCGCGTCGCGCCGTGCCCAGCATCGTCCCTTTCGAGGTAACTTGCGGGGGCGGGTGGCCGAGTTCGATCACAAAAGCCGGGTCGCTGCTGTTGCAGTACCTGGAAATCGCCCGCGCAAAGTCGTCGAGCACGACCGGCAACAAAGCGGCCGCGGTCGGCGGGCGGAGGTCGCCGATGACCCAGACCGTGTGGCATTGGCGCAGCACATCGGCAACCGGCCGCAGATCGTTGGTCAGGAGAGCGATAAAGCGATCGAGGTTAGTCTGCCCTTGCGCGGGGTTGGCCGCGATCAGCGGGCCGACGTTGTCGATGATCACGACCTGGGATTGGCACCATTTCCAGTAGGAGACTGTGGTCGGACCCGGATCGTCGGGAAAAGATGTCGGCGGGGTTGCGGTGGCGGCGAATTCCAGCAGCGCGTCGAGGTTGAGATAGCGAACCTTGTGGCTCTTGAACGCAAACTCGGTCCCGATCCCGGCCGCCATCGAGGTTCGGCCCGATCCGATCGGGCCGCCGATCACGACCTGACAAGGCGATTTGTTGGGCGGCACATGATCGTCAATCAGCTGCTGCAGGACGGCGGCATTCTGCTCGTTGATGGTCGGTGCCGCGTCAGCCAGGCGGAATAAGTACGGGATCGATGCTTTCTGCCAGATGATCTTCTGCCGCAGCCAGGGCGGCGCCAGCAGCACCGCGACCGCGACCACGCCGGCCGAGATCAGCAACGCCGGCCATACTGAGAGGTGAAACGCAAAGCCGAGCAACGCGCCGAGCGTCATGTAGCCGGCCGCGACGACGGCATTGCGGGCCAGGAGGTCGGTGTCGAGCGGGAAGAACCCGGTGGCTTGCCCGACCGCGCTGCGATAAGCGCTCCATTCCCACAACGATACCCCGATCACCGCGAGAACGAGCCCCGGCCAGAGGCCGGTGTCATAGTTCAAGGCGGGAGCCCATCCGAACCACACCATCACGGCACCGGCAGCCAGGATTGCGAGGAACGCGGCCAGGATCCCGATGCAGATGTGGCCAAACTGATCGGCCAGCCAGGTGTAGGAATAGGTGGCGGTGGTCTGGACTTCCTTGCCGTAGGCATCGGCCCAGAACTGCTTCCACAGATCCGCGGTGGTGAGGTCTGGAGCGCTCGGTCCGACGCCGTCCGGCAACGGTGCGCCTGCGGTCATGGCTTTCCCCCGCACAATCGATGTTGGAATGGATCGTAGCTTACCGCCGCGCCCATCAAACAACAATCGTTCGCGATGCCTCGTGGCTCCCGCCGGCGGCCGCGCGGCCACGCGGCGCCGGCGTGCGTGCCGCAAGGTTTCTGGCGATCTCGGGCTCGAGTGCGCCCGATGCATCGGTGATCATCGTCGGGCGGAAGCAGTCGCGGTAACGGTCAGGAACCGCAAAGGCCGGGCGGTAGAGCGGACCCAGCGGCTGGCTCGTCGTGACGTGGGTGAGCGGCTCGTCGCTGGTGTCAATGTTCGCGCGCCCGTTGCCGAGCAGCCCCGGGACGCCGAGGCGAATGTTGTCCGCCGATACGAAGGCCATCTGGCGCGCGGTGAGGAAGCGTCGGTAGCGTCGCCAAAATCCCAAGGTGCGCCGCGCCGCCTGGCCGGGGCGGCTGCGCAGCTTCGACAGGCTGCGGACGAACGGAACGACCCGCTCGATATCGTCGAGCGGCTTGGTCAGGAGGGTGAAGCCATCCATGTCCCGAAGCTTGGCGAGCGGCAGGAAATGGCCCGACTTGATCCGTTCGTCGAAGTGCGGCGTGCCGAGAAGCGGGATCGTCAACGTCATGAAAGCCGGCAGCGTGATCAGGTCGCACCGCACGATGAAATCGAGCTCGTTCTGCATCTGCTCGAGCCGCTGCGCGGCAGGGTCGAAGATCAGCCCGTATTGAAACACGACGCCGGCCTCGAGACAGGTCTTGATCATCTCGACTTGCGGCAGGAGCAGATTTTGCCGCTTGTTGTATGTCTTGTTCAGCGCAGGATCGAAGCTTTCGACCCCGCAAAAGAGGCCGAGACAGCCGGCCTCGCGCACGCGCGCCAGATTGCGAAGGTCCGAAAAGAAATCGCTGGTGACGAGCGCGAGCCACCCCGGCACGACGCCCTCCTCGACCAGACTTTTGAGCAACTCCAGCTTCTGCAGGAAAAACGCGCGGTTGTTGCCGTAGAAATTGTTGTCGATGAACAGGATCGGCCGCCTGCGGGGATAGCTTCTGATCTGCGCCTCGATGTAGCCGAGGTCGTAAACCGCGTAATCGCGCCGTTCGGCGGTCAAGGCGCAGAAGCTGCAGCGAAAATTGCAGTAGCGGCTGGTTTCGACATAGTTGATCGGGCTCGTCCACGTCAGCAGATCGAAGCGTGGGAGCATTCGGTCCGTGGCCGCCGCCGGCCCGAACACGTCACGCGCAACCTCGATCAACTCCTCGATGTCCCCGTCGCACGCGTAGTCGAACGCCGCGGCGCTCGACACCGGCAAGTTGCGCACGACCGGGCCGCCGGCGACGATGACGCAGCCGGGCGATTTGGTTCGCGCGTAGGCAGACAACTGGCGCATGCGATCGAACGACGACGTCACGCCGGTCAGCACCAGCATATCGGGCCAGGCGAACAGGTTTTCGTCGCGCAGCGCCCCGCTGTGGACCTCGCTGTAAACGCGCACCTCGACGTTCTGCGGGTGAAACGCCCCCGCCAGATAGGCGTGGCCGAGCGCCTGCGGGACGAAATAGGGCCGACCGTTGAGGTTTCGGGTCTCGTCGAAATGCGCGACGACCACTAGGACGCGAGGCTTGTGCTGGCGCATGCCAGATCGTCTCCCCCGTAGTCGTCGGCGCCGAGCACGGCGGCCGAGCGTTCGGCCATCTTGCGCCATTCGGAATCGTGAGCAAGGAACAATTTCTCCAGGTCGTCTGCGATGCTGACATCGGCATCGCGCAGGCCGGCCTTGATCGTGCGCAGCCGCGCCAGCGATGCGAGCGCATCGGCGGGCATTTGCAGCCGCGTCGCATCGGCCAACGCTTGCCGCCACAGGTTGGCCGCCCGCGCGGTCCGCCCGAGGCTGGCCTCCAGGTCGCCGCGCGCCAGGAACGCGCGCGGCCGGCCAATTGGATAGACGGCGGCGAACCGTTTCAAGTTCGCCGCGGTGACGGTCGCGAGGCTCCAGCGGAGCACGGTGGCGCTCGCCGGTTCGGTCTCATGCGGCCGCGTCATCGCGCTTCGAAACGCCGCGCTGAGCGCGGGTAGCGTCCGCGATTTCATCGCCGGGGCGATGGTGTGCATCCAGCGGTTCGCCTGCTCAAGCCAATGCTGCCAGGTCCGCAGGTCGCCGCTCGCAAGCGCGGCATCGGCGAGGAAAGCCGCGGCTTCGAGCCGGTGGATCGGCTCAAGCAGGTCTGATTGGTCCGCAAGAAGCGCCGCGAGTTCCGACAGGTGCTCGCGCGAGCGATCGTCGGATCCAAGAACCCGATAGCCGCGCATGGCACCGGCGAGGCCGCAGCCGAGCACTTGCAGATCGCCGCTTTCGCGCCCGGTTCGGCAGATCTTCTCGACGAGTTCGCTCCAGACCGATTCCCCGGCATAGCTCGTGTTGAGGAGGCACGGGCTCAGAATCGTCTCGAGACATCCGGCGAGCTCGCCCCATCGCCGCTTGTCTCCGACCTCCAGAGCCTGCTCGAGCCCCGGCTCGAAGTGCGATCGCGCGGCCTGCCATGCGCCGATACTGGTTTCGTACATGCCGGTCAGCAGGTTGACGCTGGCGCTGGCCGCCGGAGCGTTCACGCGCTTGGACAGTCGCTGTGCAAGTCCCAGATAGTGCTCGGCGCGCCGGCGCAGCGGAATGACGCCGCAGATCGCACCCAGGCTGGCGTAGTTCACAACCAGAACCGGCGACAGCTCCGCGTATCGTTCGGCGAGGTTGGTTGCGCGCAGCGTCGCGTAGAGCAGCCGTGCCTTGTCGCCTTGAAAATAGTAGATCCGCGTCAACGCCTCGTGCACGCGCGCCGCCCGCAGGACGGCCTCATTGGCGACGGACGGGCGCGATCGGCGCAGGTTCAGGCGCCCGCCATTACGCGCGCTATGCGCAAGCTGCACCACGATCTGCTGGACCATGCGCAACGCGAGAACGAATGAGCTCCGCGGCAGGGGGAGCTTGAGCAACCGCAGGCCTGCCTCGTAGGCCGCCCGCGCCTCCTCCATCCGGCCGAGGTTGAGCTCCGCCTCCCCCCGAGTGAAGTAAGCCGCGGCCTGCCGGCCGGGTGGCGGCGAAAGACCCTCCTCCCTGGCAAGGCCGAAGAACTCCTCGATCAGCGCGATCGCAGCCGCGTTGTCGAACTGTCGGAGCCGCAATTCGGCGACGCGGTCGATGTACTCGAACACTTTGGAACGATCGCCGGCGCGCTGCCATTGATTGAGAACGAGGGGCAACGTTTCGGCTTCCGAGGTGAGCGCGCCGCGTTCGAGAGCGCGGGCGATCGCGACGTGAGCCTCGCGCCGCTGCTCCGACACCATGCTGGAATAGACCACCTCGCGCGTGATCGCGTGGGTGAACATGAAGCGGCCGGGATCGGCACCGGTCGTTCGGATGAGATGCGCACGGACCAGATTGGCGACACATTCGGTGACGTTGACACGGATTTCCTGGATCAGATCGATCGCCTCGAGATCGGCAACGGTGAAGCTCGCTGCGACAGCGCTCGCGATCTTGAGAACGAACTGCTCGTCCGGGAGCAGAAGGTCGGTGCGGCTCAGCACCGCGGCGCGCGCCGACTGCGGCAACGCAACCAGGCTGCCCTCGTCGCCGCTGTCGGGATGGGGGACGATGCGCACCCTGGTCTCCGGGCGGCGCTGCTTGATGACCCGGCAGATCTCGCCGATGAAGAACGGATTCCCGCCGGTGCGGTCCCAAATCGCCTGCTGCAGCCAGACCGGCGTGTCGGGCTGGCCGAGCGATCCGCTCACCAGCTCCGCCGTATCGGCTTCGCTCAGCGGTTTCAGGCTCAGACGATCAAGACCGGTCAAGCCTTCGATGCGATGCCCGGTGCGCGCGGTCAGAACCACGGCCACTGACTCTCCCGAGCGCATGAGCTCGCCGAGGAGCGCGACCGACGACACATCGAGCCAATGCGCATCCTCGATGACCAGGATGCTGGGGCGAGCCCGCAGACCGTCGAGCAGGATGGTCTTGAGCAGTGCGCGCAAATTGTCCGAGCGAACAGGGCCCGACAACGCTTCGGTGGTCGGCGTCTGCTCAAGCCCCAGGTCGAGCACGTCGTCGAGCAGCGGGATAAACCGGGTTTGATCGCGCCGCTGCTTGAGCCGCGTCAGGATCGCTTCATAGGCTTCGCGCCCGGCCAGCTGCTCGACCCCCAGCAACTGACGAATCATCCGGCGGAACGCGAAATAAGGCGTCGCCCGCTCGACGTCATCGGCAAGCCCGCCAAGGACGACCGCGCCGTTCGACCGGCAACCCTCGACGAAGGCCTCGACCAGCGCCGATTTGCCGACGCCCGGCTCTCCCTCGACCAGTACGGCGCGCGGCCCGGTGCCCTCGCCGGAACGCATGAGCGAATTGAGCCGCACCAGTTCCTCGGCCCGCCCAACAAACACCTGGCGTGCCGCCAGCATGCCTTCGTGCTTGGCGCGCCCGGCAATGTAGGTCGGTATCGGCACCCGCAGGCCGGGAACGTTCATCGACCACGGGCCCTGAAAGCTGACGAAGGCGGACGCTGCCTGGGCGGTCACGTCGTCGGCCAGGGTCCGACCGGCGGCCAGCGCGGACAGCCTCGCGGCGCGGTTCACGGCCTCGCCCAGCACCGTGTACTCGGCCCGGCGATCGGTTCCGATCGCGCCGCAGAATGCATCCCCGGTGGCGATCCCGACCGACAGATGCAGCCCAAGCCGGCTGACGTCGGGCTGCAACTCGAGGACGGCGAGGCTCGCCCGGCGCGGATCGTCATGGTGCGCGTATCCGGGCAGCCCGAACACCACCAGGGCCTGAATCCCGCCTTCGCATGTGGTGATGCGCAGCACGTCGCCGTGGAAGCGCGTGATCTTCGCCTGCAGCGCATTGACGGCGGCTTCCAGCTGCTCGGGGCTGTCGAGCAGATCGGCACCGGTCACGCGGATGAACAGCGCCGTCACGGTCCGCAGCTCGGCAAGCCATCGCGACAGCGAGGATCCGAGCCGCGAGCGCACGACCAACGGGAGATAGCTCGCGCGATCAGCATCGCCAGACCAGCCGGGCGATGCGTGCGGACCCACCGGCGGCGGCTCGGCGATCTCGAGCAAGTGGATCGTCTGGCCCTCGGTCAGGTGCCCTTTCGCATGTTTGCTCACATGCGACCAGGCGTCCGACGACACCAGGACCTCGCGACTCTCGGCCAACGCCGCGCATTGTGAGACCTCGATCACGCACGGTCCGGTCAGGATCACGCGGCGGTTGTCGGATTGCGAGCGCAGATGGATGAGGTCGATAGTGCCGGCAGCAACTCCCGAGCGCACCGTGAGCTGCTCGCCCTCAACCGTGGTGTCGCCGACCTTCGTCTGCAGCACGGACGCACAGTGGCAGCAACGCCAGACTGCGGTTGCAAGATCGGAGGCTCCGCCCTGCGCCTCCCACCCCGCGAGCAGGGAATCGCCTTCAAAGCTCAGAATGACCCCGCCGCGCTCCTCCACCGCGCCGACCAATTCGGCCACGAACGCGTTCAGCAGCTGGCTCAGTCGTTCCGCGCCAGCCTCGCCGTCATCGCGCGTGAGCTTCGCGGTGAGCCGCGTGAAACCGGAGATGTCGGTGATCATCAGCGCGCCGACGTGCTCTTCGCGCGACGGTGCCGTTAAATCCGGTGCTCGGCGCGCCCATTCGACGAGAGCGCCAGGCAAAAATCGCAGCAAATCCCCGTCTGAGGGTCCGGCCATCGAGTGTACCGCGTCTGCTCGGTTATTTAGCATATCCAGCCCGGGGCTTCACGGATCAACCGGATTCCCGGCCACGACATCGGCCATGGCGTCGCAGGCATGGCGCACGCAAGTACACTTAACGATAGCATTCGACGGTTTGATCGCCTGTTCTGAAATCGGCCCCGTCATAACCGGCGCGCGTCGGCGGATCATCGGTGCCGGCAGCACGGCCCTGCATGAAAACGATGTGGGAGAGATCGAGCGAGGTACCGAACGCCTCGAACGTTCCATCGAGATAGAGCGCCCACGAGCGTCGAAATCGTTCGTCGAAGAACTCGGGATCGGCTTGGCGTATTTCAGGCCATCGCTCGTCGAAACGTTTGCGCCATTCCGACATGGTTCGCCGATAATGCGGCCACAGATTTTCGATCGCCATCAACGTCAATCCGTTGCGTCGCAAGCTCGCCAATTCCCGCGGCAAGCTGGGGATGTGCCCGCCGGGGAAGATATACTTGAGCGTGAGAAAGTTGGTGGCGACGTACTCGATGAACGAAGCCGCCGAAACCACGCCGACGCCGCCGGGCGCGAGCACGTGCGCAACGCTCGCCCACCATTCGTCATATCTTTCGACCTTCATGCCATGATGCTCGTGCACCCCGACACTGACGAACTTGTCGTATGAGCCCGGCGGCTCGTTTCGGATATCGCGGTGGTCTCCTTCAACAATCCGGATACTGTCGCCGACCCCGTGGCGTGCGAAGCGCGCGCGCATGTAGTCGTTCTGACGCTTCACCGGATTGTACACGGTGACGGTCACGGCATAATTCTTGACCATATGGATCGGCATGAATCCCCAACCCGATCCGACCTCGAGGACGCGTTGCCCCGGCTTCAGGGCGAGCTTTCGACAGATGTATTCGTAGTTGTTGTGCTTCGCCTGATTGAGATTTTGGGTGCCGGTGACCCAGTAACCCTCGGAATAGCCGACCGTTTCGCCAAGCATTTCCTCAAACAGCTTGGGATGTATCCCGTAGTGAAAGTCGGCGTTCTGCTTGGCGATTGCCGTGCTCTTGTTGCTCTGCAAGCGCTCCTGCAACAGCTTCCTGACCAGCATGAGGGGATTGCGCGGATAGGTGCGCGGCTTCCAGCGCTGCTTATCCGGGCTGAGATCAGCCGCCTGACCCATCCGGCAGATCAGCGCGACTGGATACTCGCCAATGAGATCGATCTCCTGATCGATATACTTTTCGAAAAACCCTTCGTAGAAATAAAACAGCGTGCGCAGCTCCGCCCGCCGGGTCTTGAAGCGGATGGTTAACTCGGCCTCTCCGTCCGCGCAGTTCGTCCAGTCATTTCCGTTCGAAAACTCCGCCCTCAGCCGGTAGCCGCTCGTACCCAGGCGCAGAAACACCGCGCGCAATATCGCCTGGATAACGGCGTCGACGACATTGGCACCGTGGCCTTTAGGCACGCTCACGGCGCCGTCGTGCTCCCGCGGCAAACCCCGCACCGGAGCGGACGGGTCGCTGACAACCGCCGATACGGCCGGATCGCGAACTGGGGCACGCGATGACTCAATGGACATTTTCACCGACCGCCGACGACGGCTCCCTTCAAATCAAGGATGGTCCGCTCAATGCGAGCGGATTGGCGCGAACAAACAAACTCGTCAACGATCTGAAGAGATCCGCCGCCCATGCCAAATCCGGAGCCGCGAGAGCAAGCTTGGTGCTCTCACGTAGCCCCCGTGTTTTCCATCTCAACTTGTTACTAACATATCATGAAAAAGACGAGTTGCACGCACGGCCGGCGTTCGCACCGGTGAGACCTCGCGCCACATCAAACAACGTTCTTGAAAAAATAATAAGTTTGTGAACGGCCGTTGTCGTGGGCTAGCGTGCCCACAGGTCCTTGGATGCGATCCGAGCGCCCTCGGCCAGCGACTTAAGCTTGGCCCACTGCACGCTTGGATGCACGCGCACCACGTTATAGCTCTGCGAGAAGCCGCAATCGGTGCCGGCGATCACGTTCTCGCGACCGACCAACCCGGCGAAATTCTTGATCCGCCACGCGACCAGTTCCGGGTGCTCGACCACGTTGGTCGAGTGGGTGACGATCCCCGGGATCAGAATCTTTCCGTCCGGGAG
>Ga0066388_100003121_pt1 | contig 10579 bp, 11 predicted proteins | sample PanSoiMetaGPlot6_FD_64539 | JGI IMG/M metagenome (GOLD analysis project Ga0066388, IMG submission 64539) | Tropical forest soil microbial communities from Panama analyzed to predict greenhouse gas emissions - Panama Soil - Plot 6 (Hybrid Assembly) | ecosystem: Environmental > Terrestrial >... | reverse complement strand
TATACCAACAAATATTCAATGACTTAACTTGAAGTATGATTTCTCACCGGATTCATCTTACCTCTCCAGTGAGCGCGCTCAATGTGATCGCTGACGTGCTGCCGTGTCGGCGCGAAGGGGTGAGCATCGTGCTCACGGGCCCGATGTCGAACCCTCAAAAATGAGTAGGCGCCGCAACCTTTCGGCTGCGACGCCACTCGCCCTTAGGCTAGGAGGGCGTTTACCGTTTCTTAGGCGGTTCGGGAGGCTTAATACGGACACGCTCTGTTTCGGTCGTATCCGGGTGGGTCTCCGCATAACGCTCAGTCACGAACTGACCGTCCGTCGAGTCGCGATGGACGATCTTCCTTGGCTCATTTGTTTTACTCATGGTGGCTCCATGTCTGTCGTCGATATGGGTTCACGCGCGCGACCGAAGCCTGATGTGTGGCAATGCCGATGCGGCTGCTACACGTTCTGGCTCTACTCAACTGGTGCTGCTTACTGCTCGTCGTGTCGGGAAGAAGCGCATACAATGCGGGGCTTCTGGCAAATTCCCGAGAAGCCATCCCCGACCCCGAGTCGCGGTGAGATCATAGCACTTTTACCTCTCAAGGGACAGGCTTCCGCGACTGCTGATAGCGCACGCGCTCCGGCTTCCAATTTTTCTTGCGTTGGCGAATCAGACGCTTAGTGACGAGACGTCAGCGGCCGTCGCTCCACGCAGCGCGCGCTCGATGCGATCGCTTATCCGCTGCTGCACCGGGCCGAAGTAGGGTAGCATCACCGCCGGATCGCTGTAGCGCAGCGTCTCGCCCCTGAGCGCGTGATTCAACAAGACGCTCCTGTCCTGCTCGGCGACGCCCGCCGCCCAGGCGATGTTGGCCCACGTGTGCCGCAGCGTGTGACCGGCTGGCACGGGCTTCCCCTTCGCCTCGGGGCGATGGCTGGTGAAGGCGCCGCTCGCCGATCTCAGTGACGGGAAGCACCACCGCGATCGGCGATGCCCGGCGCGGCGCCACTCAAGGCGAGCGTAGGCGAGAATTCGGATCATCTGCCGCGACAGCGGCATGTAGAACCAAACATCCTCGCCACCCTTGGGCTTCGGAATCTTGGCATAGCGACCGCGAACGCTGATGTACTCCCACTGCAGCGTGCGCGCGTCCTCCTGCCGCAGGCCGCTGAACAGGATGAAGAAGGTCAGAGCGCGCATCTGCGGGTCGCCGATCTTCTCGGCCAGCGCTCGCCATTTCGGCAATTCAGCTTCAGGCACGCGCCTGTCTCGTGCACGGCTCCGGGGCTTCGCGGTCTCGTAGGAGTCTCGCCACATCGGCAGGTCCCGCGAGCGGGCGGCGTGCCTGTAGATGATCTTGAGCAACTGCATTGACATGCGCGCCGCAACGGGGCCGTGTTCGTCGGCGAGGCGGTCGTGCTCGCGCTGCAATTCTCCGGTCCGGTCGAGCGCGAGGTTCGCGAGCAGGGAGTGGTGCCACTTTTGGAGTCGGTTGAACGAGAAGGTGTAGCTCTCGATCGTGCGCGGGCTCGCTCCCTTGCGCCGCAGGTGGCCCAAGTACAACTCCCACGCCGACTTGATCGTGAGCCCGGCCGGATCGCCTCCGGGCTTGCGCGGGTCGACGCCCTTCGCGACCAGCCCCTTCTTCAGCTTGGCCTCGCGGCGCGCCTGCCGCGGGCTCAGCGCCGGAAACGTGCCCAAGGTCAGCAGCAGCGAGCGCGGCGCGCCCAGCAGCCGACGGCGCTCGCTCGCGGGCATGTCCACCGAGAGCCGATAGGAGACTGCCCGCGCTCCTGCCCGCGCATAGAATCCCGGCACGAGCGCGTCGCGCACGATTTCTCCTGGGCGCATGCCCCGAAGAACTTCGACGGTGAGTTCGCGCCGAACAGGTGCCCGTCGCAGGGGCAGAACGTTGTTGCGAGCCTCTCGCATCTATATCGGTGACCGTATCGGTGAACTGATCGGAACGTAGCGGAACTGTTAGGACTCTGTGAACCATAAACAGCGGACTTCTCGCGGTCCGGCCGCGACGTTACCTCGCCTCTCCTAACCGCATGTTAAGCGCGCATGCGGTAGAGCAAGCGTCCAACAGCCACATGCGATCACCAAACATGCCGATCCAACGCAAGGTTTTTCGCGTCGAGCAAACGGGCGCGACCGGGACAGCAAAAGCATCGGCCGGCGCGTCCGATATCGATCGCGAGCCATTCAAGATCGAAGCCGATGGGCTGCGCCAGCTCCAGCATGAGGCCGAGGCAATCCACAACGCGATCGCCCGCACCAAGCAGGAGATCGCCATGCTACATGCCGGCGCATTCGGCCACGGCCGGCCGCGCGCCGCACGCGAGCTGCACGCCGTCGTCGACGGCACCGAGCGCGCCGCGCATCAGATCATGGATGCCGCCGAGACGATTGCGAAGGCCGCCAAGGCCCTCACTGCGTCCGGCGATCGCGGCCAGAACGATGAGCTCAGCCAGCAGATCCGGAACCATGTGCTGCGCATCTTTGAAGCCTGCAATTTCCAGGACCTAAGCGGCCAGCGCATCACCAAGGTGCTGGCGATGCTGCAATTCATCGACGAAAGCATCGCCCGAATGATGGAAATCTGGGGCGGCGCCGAGGCATTCAAGCACTATGGCGATGCTTCCCGGAACGAGCCGAACCTCGTCAACGGCCCGAAGCTCACCGGCGAGAGCGGCCACGTCTCGCAGGCCGATATCGACGCCATCCTCGAAGCGAGCTGAGCTACTTCGGCCGCCGCAACACCACAAAGCACGTGAACGCGCTCAGTGCGAGCGCCGCAACGACGGTCAGCAGCGCTCGGTCGGAGCCGTGCTCGGCGACGAGCGCGAGCACCAAAGGCGCGATCGCCTGCATCACCAGGAACGGGCCGGCGATGCGACCGATCAATGCGCCGTAGCCGCTCGCTCCGAACAGGACAAGCGGCAGCGTGCCGCGCGCGATCGTGATCAGGCCGTTGGCCATTCCAAACATCACCATAAAGGCCGCCGCGACCGCGAACGAGAGCCCAGCGAGCGCCATCAGCGCGAAGCCCGCGAGCAGCATGCCGACTGCAAAGCGCGCCACCAGGAGCGGATGCATTGTGCGGGCAAAGAGGAGCTCGCCGATGCGCGCCAGAACCTGCGAAGGGCCGAACAGCGCACCGATGCCGACGACGCTTCCCGCATCGATGCCGGCGCGGCCGAAGATCGCAAGCAGATGCGCCGAGAGGCCGGATGGCACGAATGCATAGGTAGCGAAGCCCGCGGCGACGAGCGCGAACGGCCATCCCCGTGGCGGCAGCACGTTCGCCGGCGCCGACGGCGCGCCGCTTGGTCGGGCGTCGCGATCGGCGCGCTGACGCGGCAAGGCGAAGGCGTGCAAGGGCGCGGCAACGAGCGCCAGCAGCAGCGCGTAGACGAGATAGGTGCCGCGAACGCCCAGCCGATCGATCAGCAAGTGCGTGGTCGGCCAGCTCACGGTCGAGGCGAAGCCGCCCGCGAGCGTGAGCGCAGTAATCGGCGCCCGCGCAGCGGCACCGAAGATGCGGCCGAGCGTCGCAAAGGCGGGATCATAAAGCGAGGCCGCGGTCGCAACGCCGAGCAGCGCCCATACCGCGAGATAGCTCGCCCGGTGCTCCGCATGGGCAAGCCCAAGGAGCCCGAGCGCCGCCAGCAGCGAGCCCACCGGCATGATCCGATGACCGCCATGACGGTCGATCAGGCGCCCGACCAGCGGCGACACGAGGCCGGCCACGAGCAGTGCTAGCGAGAAGCCGCCCATCGCGAAGGTGATCGACCAGCCGCGGTCCGCGGCAATCAGCGGCAAGGTCAGGACCGGCGGATAGAAGATCGCCCCCCAGGCCAGGATCTGGGTGACGCCGAGCACTGGCACGGCACGCCAAGGGCCGAGGACGAAGTCGTGAATGGTCGGCATTGAGTCGCCCGATGGAGCGCGCAGCCTAGCATTGCGCAATTGATCCCGCGCGTGCCCCTAATGTCGCCGACGCGCTGATCACTGACATAGAGGGTGGCATTTCTGCCCTTCACGGTGATGCGCAGCGTGTTGACCGCACCGTCGCCGTCGCATGTTTCTCGAAAACCTGATGCGACTGACATCAAAGCCATCATCCATTTAGGCGATGACGGTTCAGAATGACGTCTCAGTATTGTGAAATCAGCAAGCTCGCGGCTCACGCCAGCACCTTTTGCAGACAGCGCATGACATGAATTTGCCTGTTTGAAACGTCATGCCGATTTGGTCCAAGCAAACTTCCCAAGCTTCACACAAGACACTTTGCCCAAGCCACTTCGAGATGGCCCGGAATCTTGTTGCTCCGGCGCCTGCCGTCTTTATCGACCACCACCCGATGACCGCAACTTCAGCACCAGAGGCTCGTCAATGAAGCGAACGATCACTGCGTCAGCCTGCGTGGGCGTTTTGATTGGGCTCATCGCGCTCGCGCCGTCGCAAGCCCTTGCCCAACAAAACATCGCAATCGTCTACGAGCAGCCGAAGAAGGCAGAATACGGACCGATCCTGGATCGGCTGCGCAAACGCAAGGTGCTCGAGACCCTGCAGCAGTTTCTGTCGCCGCTGCAGTTTCCGATGACCGTGAAGACTGCCGAATGCGGCGCGCCCTATGCGCCCTACAAAGCCCGCGGGCCGATCATCATCTGCTACGAATACGTCGGCCTGATCGAGAGCGTGCTGCCGGGCGAGAAGGATCCGGTGCCCGACCCGACCAAGCCGGAGACGCTGGGGCGCGTCGGTGCCTTTCCGGTCACGCGCGAGATGGCGACGGTCGGCCCGTTCGTGCAGCACGCGCTGCACGAGACCGCGCTCGCGGTGTTTGACAGTCTCGAGGTACCGGTGTGGGGTCGCCTGCACGACGCCGCCGACTATTCCGCTGCGTTCCTGTTGTTTCAGTTCGGCGACGATATTGCGCGCAAGACCATCTTAGGCACTACGTATTTTCTCGATCAGTGGGACGCCGTGACCCGCCAAGGGCAGATCACGGACGTGAACTACCTGGGCGACATCCGCCCCACGGTGCGGCAGCGTTACTACAACGTGCTGTGCATCGCGATCGGCAAGAAGGCGAGCTTCTTGAGCTTCGTCGACCTGCCATCATTCAGCCGCATCTTTCACTGTCAAGGCCTTGTCGCCGGACAGACGACCATTACCAGCGACTACGACAAAGTCCGGCGCGCATTCGTCGCCCATATCCTGCCGCACGTCGACAAAGACAAGCTCACGAAGGTGCAGAACACCATGTGGATTCCGGATTGAGCTGATCAGATTGTTCGCCGCATGAACAACCGAAATTGGAGATGTCATCCATGATCCGCATCACAGCTGCCGGCGCATTGGCGCTTGCGATCGTTTGCCTGATCCCGCGCTCACCGGCGATGGCGCAGACGCCACCGGCGCTGCAGAACGACATGATCGTGATCCGATACAACCAGCCGTTCAACGCGAAATACAAGCCGATCTACGACCGGCTCAAGGAGCGCAAGCTACTCGAGCAGTTCGCCGCCTTTCTGTCGCCCATCAAGCTGCGGGGCCGGCTAGAGCTGTCGCTCGAGGAGGGCAATCCCAGCGTCTGCAGCGGGCCGAACTCCTACTACGACGGGGCGGGCGGCGTTCATCTCTGCTATTCCTGGTTCGACTTCATGGAGACGCAGGTCGCGGTCGAGCGCCCGCGCGCGCCCAACGAGCCGTTCACCGCGAACTCGCTCGGCCTGATGCCGGGTTTCACGCGCTCGGAGGTGATGGTCGGTGGCGCGGTCAGCGTTATTCTGCACGAGCTCGGACACGCGCTGTTCCATATCCAGAACATCCCGCTGCTCGGACGCGAGGAGGACGGCGCCGACCAGATCGCAGCGCTGATCATGCTTCAGTTCGGCCCCAAGGTTGCGCTCACCTCGATCAAGGGGGCCTACAACGCCTGGCACCACATGAACGCCGTGCGTCTACAGCGCCAGAAGGGCGAGATCAGGCCCGACCAGGAGGCCGACGAGCACAGCATCGACATCCAGCGCGCGTTCAATTTCCTCTGCATCGCCTATGGCAAGGATCCGGTGATCTTTAAGGAGCTCGCGGAGCAGCTTCTGCCGCGCGCCCGCCGAGACAACTGCGCCGACGAATACAAGCAAACCGCGCTGGCGTTTCGGAAGACGCTCCTGCCCGACGTCGATCAGGCCATGATGAAGGAAGTGCTCAGGATGGAGATCCTGCGCCCGGAGGATTACAAGTAGGTCAAGCTGAGGCCGCTATTCGAGCTCCTTGACCATCGCCTCGGCGGCAGCGCAGCTCGGCGAACGGAATTGGCTCGACGCGCGTATCGGGTCGGGGACCGCATCGCGGCTCAAGGCCGCATAGCCCGAGCGAGCGAAGTAGTCCGGCTCCTGCGTGAGCAGATAGATCGCGTCACAGCCGCGCAACCGCGCCTCCTGCTCGATCGCCACCACGATGGCGCGGCCGAAGCCGGCGCGCCGCCGTGGCGGCAGCGTGACGAGCGAGCGCAGCAGCGCATCCGGCCCGTGCAATTCCAGCCCGCCAAAGCCGGCCGGCATGTCGTCCTCGGCATCGAAGCGCCAGAACAGCGGGCCGGATTGCTCGATGTCCTCGCAGGGAAGCCCCGCCTTGCTCAGCGCGGCCTTGAGACCGTCGCGCTCGAAGGTTGCAAGCGGTACCGCGCGAAGATGTGGAAGGGAGCGCACCCACTCTCCTTGAGCTTCACACCGCGCGCGAGACCGCTCGTCTTGCGGCGTGCCAGATCCGCAGCGTCACTTTTTCTGGCCGGACGCGACCGTGCCGGCGCTCGGCGCACAACGCACATAGATGCCGGTGCCGTAACGGCCGGCGATCTCGGGATCGACGAACACCATGATCATGACCCGGCCATCAAACGACGTGATCTCACGATCCTGCGGGCCCGGCGTTTGACCGGACGGCCCGATAAAGTTCTTGCCGCTAGGGCCGCCCTTGACGCGCAGCTCCCGGAGCTCCGACTGGTCGGCGAGATACATCATCACGCCGCCGGTCGGCCCCTGTCCGATGACGAATGGGTGGTTGCACTGGGAGCGCGCGGCCGCTTCCGTGCGCGCGCGATCCTCCTGCTTGTGGAAGGCGGCATAGCCCCAGCGGCCGATCACCTCGGACACCCGGATAGTCGCGGGAATCTCCGGCCCTGGTTGCTCTGCCTGCGGGGGCTGGTCCGAGCTGCTGAAGCCCCAGCCGCCGCCAAGGCTGCCCCCGGAGCAGCCGGCGAGCGCCAGCACTGCAGCAATCGCCGCAACTGGCGGCGAAAAGTGACCAAGCGTCCCCATATCGGGCCCCCTCCTTAACGCTGAATCCCCGGAGCGTGGCGCCCAAACTCCACGGAAATACGACCGCGCGTCCCGCCGTCGATGCGCGCGGTCACGCCGGCTGGCTTGCCCTCTGTTCAGCCGGGCTTCACAGCTTAATACCACCAGCAGAGTACCGCCAGGGCAAGGCGGATTAAGGGCGGTGGAGAGCGGCGGCGAACTATCGCACCCAACCCGGTCGCGGCCCAAGGGGCAAGCTATTTCTTGGGCAAGCTATTTCTTGGGCAAGCTATTTCTTGCGCGGATCGCGCAGCGGTGGATCCTTTTTGATATTGAGCCGGCGAACATCCGCCGGGCTGAAGTCGTCGTCGGGCAGGAACCCGCCGGCACGGATGCCGTCCATGGCGCAAAGGTCATCGACTTCGTTGACGTCGCCGGTGACCCCCAGCGCGCCCACGACCTCGCCAGACTTGTCCCGGATGAGCTGGCCGCCACCTTCAAGGAACAACGGCCCGTCGGAGAGCTCGGCCAGCGAGGCCATGAAGGCCGGCTTCTCCTTCTGCTTCTGCAGCACCTGGCGGGAGGAGCGATTGAGCCCGAGCGCCGCGAACGCCTTGCCGTAGGCGATCTCGAAGCGCAGGAGCGAGGCGCCATCCTGTTTCTGGAATGCTTTCACGCGCCCGCCCGCATCGAGCACGATGGCGGCCAGCGCATAGGCCTTGCGGCGCTTGGCCGAGGCAAAGGTGCCCTCGATGATCTTGTTGGCCTCGGCAAGGCTGATGGCGCGCATGTATGTCCTCTCAACGGGAAACCGGTTTCGATGCTGCGGGCCGATCTGTTAGCATGGCAGGCTGAAGGCGATACAGTCCCAGAAGATAGTGCCATGGGGAGGAACGCATGACCCGTCGCTCGCGCTTTGCAGCCCTGCTCGGCTCGCTACTCTCGTTAACCGCGGCGGTCACGCTCGCCAGCTCCGCCCATGCCGCCGATCTTGTGACGCTGCGCATCAACGCATTCCCCAACGCCAAGGCGCTGCCGCTGCATGCCGGCATCGCCACCGGCATCTTCGAGCGGCGCGGCTTCAAGATCGAGCTCGAGCTCACCGAGGGCTCGCGCCCGCAGCGCGAGGGGCTCGCCTCCGGCAAGACCCACGTGGCGCATTCGGCGGTCGACAATGCGCTCGCCATGATCGAGGTCGCCCGCGAGGACGTGGTGATCGTCTCTGGCGGCGACAGCGGCATGAACGAGTTCTTCGTGCAGGGCAACATCAACGGCTTTGCCGACCTGCGCGGGCGCACGCTCGTGGTCGACGCGCCCGACACTGCCTATGCGCTGCAGCTGAAGAAGATCCTGGCGCAGCACGGGCTCAAGGAGGGCGACTACAAGATCAATCCGGTCGGCGCCGGCCCGTTCCGCTTCAAGGCGCTGATGGAGGACAAGAGCAACGCCGGCGGCATCCTCAACCTGCCCTTCACTGTGCAGGCCGAGGCGACCGGCATGAAGAGCCTCGGGCGAACCATCGACATGCTCGGCGCCTATCAGGCCGCAGGCGCCTTCGCGATGCGCGCCTGGGCGGAGAAAAACCGCGACGCGCTCGAGCGCTATCTTGCCGCCTATATCGAGTGCATCCGTTGGGTGCGGTCGCCAGCCAACAAGGCCCAGGGCATCGCGATCCTCACCGACAAGCTCAAGCTCTCCGTGCGGGAGGCCGAGCGCACCCACGAGCAGCTGCTTGACCCCGCCTTCGGCTTCACGCCCGACGCCGCCTTCGATCGCGAGGGCTTCAAGAACGTGCTGGCGCTGCGTGCCGAGCTCGAGCGCAAGTCCGGCACCGCCGTGCCGGCGCCCGAGCGCTACGTGGATCTGAGCTACTACGAAGGCGCGATGAAGCTCGTAGGACGGTAGCAAGGAGTAAATAGTGAGTAGTGAGTAGTGAGTAGTAAGCAGCCGCCAGGCGCGCGCTCTGCCCTACTCACTACTCACTATTCCCGCGTCAGCATCTCCCTGCTCGGAACAAGCGCGTCCTTCCAGGGCTGCGGTAGCACCTCCTCGTCGAGCGCCTTGCGGACGTAGTAGTTCCAGAGCTTCTTGATGTGCCAGTCGCGCATTTCCATCTTCTCGATCTGTGCGATCTCGGCCTCGGTCAACGGAAGCGGCTTGGCGCCGGCCTGCAGCGCCTGCATCTGCGCGGTCGCGTTCTCCTTGAAGTGGACCGCGTCGACGAACAGCGCACGCAACGACTCGGCGACGAGGCACAGCCCGTGCGCCCGCATCAGCACGGCATGATGCGGCCCGAGCGTGCGGGCCAGCGCGCGGCCCTGCTCCGGCAGCTTGATATGGCTCGGATCGGGATCGGTCGGAATGCCGCTCTTCCAGCGCGAGGCGCGCGCCCGCATCGGCAGGAGCTTCACGCCCTCCATCATGGTGAAGGCGATGGCAAGCTCCATGTGGGAATGCAGGACAGACTGCACGTCGGGACGCGCCCGCAGGATTTCAAGATGAATCGGCAGCTCGCTCGGCGGCTGGCCATCGCCTTCGAGCACTTTGCCGTCGTAGTCGACAACCAGCATGGATTCCGGCGTCACCTCGGCGCGGGAGGTCGAGCCGATCTGGATCACAAACGCATCACGCTCAGGGATTCGGGTCGAGACATGGCCGCTATAGTCAAGGATGCCTTCTGACTCCAGCAGCCGCGTCGCGGCCGCAGCCTCAAGCATCATCTGCTGAGTCGCCGAATTCGAGCCACGCACGGCTCTTGTCATTTCCGTAACCGACATTCCATTCTCCGATCCTCATCCGGGTATCGACGCACCCGGTTGGCGCCTTTCCAGCACGAATGCGCCGCCTTTGAAAGCCGCCTTCGTCTTGACTCCTGGAACAGTTGGACCTATCTCCGCGGCAGCCATTGGCACTCGTTACGCGTGAGTGCTAGTAGCGTAACAAGAGGCCTTATTTTTCAAAGCCTTAGCCGGGCTCCACGTACGAGGAAAAAATGGCAAAGACCAAGTTTCGTCCCCTGCATGACCGCGTGGTCGTAAAGCGCATCGACGCCGAGGAGAAGACCAAGGGCGGCATCATCATTCCCGACACTGCCAAGGAGAAGCCGCAGGAAGGCGAGGTCGTCGCCGTCGGCCCGGGCGGCCGCGATGAAGCGGGCAAGCTCATTCCGATCGACCTCAAGCCCGGCAACCGCGTGCTGTTCGGCAAGTGGTCCGGCACCGAGGTCAAGATCGATGGTGACGAGCTCCTGATCATGAAGGAGTCCGACATCATG
>Ga0066388_100003120_pt1 | contig 10580 bp, 9 predicted proteins | sample PanSoiMetaGPlot6_FD_64539 | JGI IMG/M metagenome (GOLD analysis project Ga0066388, IMG submission 64539) | Tropical forest soil microbial communities from Panama analyzed to predict greenhouse gas emissions - Panama Soil - Plot 6 (Hybrid Assembly) | ecosystem: Environmental > Terrestrial > Soil... | reverse complement strand
CGCACTCCGTTTCCAGATTGTCGAATCGTTTCTGCTGGCGATTCCCATCGCGTGCATCGCCTGGGCCGTGACCAAGACACTAATTCGCTGAGACACAGAGCGTCCAAACGATTAATAATCCTTTAGCAAGCTTTTTCGCTTCGCTGCCTTCTCTTCTTCGCTCAGTTTAAGGTTGTAGTCGTAAATCGCGTTCTCCCAATCGCCGTACATCGGATTCGGCAGGACTATAAAGCGGGTGCCAAATTTTGCTCTATTCTGATCCGTGACTGTGATGCGGCCGCCGACGGTTTTGGCATTCTCGAAAACATCGGAGAAGTCGTTGAGGTTGTCCCCCATCAGCAGCACGACTCGATATTTTGCGCTTACTGATTGACGGCGCGGCTCTTTGCTCGAGCTCTTCGTGTCGGTGCGGACCAAAAGTGTCTCGTCATTGACGTTCGGAAAACCGAGTTTGCGCAGGTTGGCGGCCGTTCCTGCTTTTTCCGGAGCTTTGCGATTGGTGATGTAGAACACTCGCACACCGCGCGAGTTCGCATAGGTTAAGAACTCAACCGCACCCGGGATCGCGCTGGCTTCGGAGCGATTCACCCAATCGAGCCACGTCGCGTCGCTAAATTTTTGCGATTCTTTATCAGCCAGGCCTGATATCGGCTGTTGTCCATGATTGTTTCGTCGATGTCGACAATCACCGCCCGCTTCATTCTGGCGCGCATCGTCTTTAGATCCCGGTCGAGTAGCATGCGCGCCAGCGCGAAAGCCTGATAACACAACGCCGCGCGCTCGCCTGATGACTGCATCCACAAAACGGCGCCGGTTTGGTATTCGTTGTCGGAAGGTGATTGAGCCGGCGTCTGGCCAATTGCACTCCACGACAAGGAAAGCAGCAAAAGGGCGGTAACTAAGACTTTGTCTACTCGATACGACTGGTTCATGAATTGTCCCCGATTTGCCAATCATAAATAGAGATCGTCGGCACTATGCCATTCGTGTTCGATATTCCGCATGATTAAGGCGTGATCGAATTCAATGGTGCCCCTCGGAAATTTGGTTTCGTTGGAAAAATAACTCGAGTAAATGTCCGAGACGTCCAAAGGCTCGACTCGCCATTGTTCAGTTTGCAACTTCAATCCATCCAGACGCGCCTGATCCTTCGTAACCGAATAGCCCGTCGAGCCACCTTCAAAGAACGATGATGCTTCAGGTAACGAGGAGAAAACTGAAGATGAAGGCAGATGAGAACCAATTCGTCCGGAAATCATCACTTTGATTTCAGCATCGTCCGAAGACATCGCGAGGTTGATCTCTGATTCCGATTCGTTAACCTCAAACGACGCATGATGATGTTCACCGGGAAAAACTCGGCCGCCGAACAGATGATTGATCTGCGAGTTCGTATCTCGCCGTGAAATAAACACACCCTCACGTGGCTGATCATTCTCCGCCCAAGTGACGGCGACTCGATGCGCGGCATTCTCGCTGCTGAGGCCAACTACCGCAGGCATGTTTCGCGGCCGGATGTGTTCGAGCCTGATTAGACAAATACCGGCGATAGCTTGTCCGTTTTGGAGTTTAGGGCGGAAGCGACCCGGGATCTGGCGCTGCATTATCTCAGCATCCACGCGAAAATTGGCAAGGATACGCCGGCGAATCGTGCCTTGAATAACCGGAAGTCTCATTAACTTCGCGTTCGGATCCCTATTTTATTTCTCGTCTGGCCCTGGCAATGAAACCTTCAATGTCCGCGATGCTGCGCGGCAAGGCGGCGGTCATCCACTTGACGCCTGTGTCAGTAATCAACATGTCGTCTTCAATGCGCACGCCGATGCCTTTGTATTTTTCAAAAGCGGGACTGATGGCAGCGATGAATTGCTCACGGCCGGAAGACTTCGCCAAATTTTCCAGCGCATCAGGACGGATGTAAATTCCTGGTTCGTTAGTGAATGTTGCGCCGGGAGCAAACCGTGAACCGCCACCGACATCGTGAACGTTCATTCCCAACCAGTGTCCTGTTCCGTGCATGAACCACAGCCGGTATTGCCAATCGGATCCTTTGTCGGTGATCAACCCTAACTTAAACAGTCCCTCTTTGATTACTTCCGTTGCCGCACGATTGATATCGGACAAAGTCGCGCCGGGTTTTGAGACACGGGCCGCAGCTTCCTGCGCATCGTAAACAATCTGATAAATTTCAGCCTGCTCTTTGCTGAACTTTCCGTTCACGGGAAATGTTCGAGTCACGTCCGCCGAGTAGTGTCCGTATTCAGCGCCGACATCCATCAGGATTAGATCGCCTGGCTTTACCGGCCCTTGCGACTCTTCATAGTGCAGAGTGGTGGCGTTGGGCCCACAACCGACTATGTCCGGATAGCCCCAGTTATCCGCGTTGCGTAGTTTGAAAGTGTAAGCAACCTGGGCGTCGACTTCGTATTCCCACTTGGCCTGCGAGGCAAAGGCCTGCGCGCGCTGATGCGCTTCAATGCTGATGTCGATCGCGTGCTGCAGCAGCTCGATTTCCATCGGCGACTTATAAACACGCATTTCTCCAAAGATGTTCGAGGCATTTTGAATCTTGAAGCCGGAATCTTTCCAGCCGGCGGCAAAGAGTTGCTCCTGGCGATACTCTTTGCTCTCGCCCTCACGCGGAAAATTGAGCAGATAAAGCGATGCTTCATTATTCGGCACCGCGCCGAACAGCGTCTCAAATCCTGTGGTCGATGCCGCCGAGCTCTCGCTTCGCTCGGACATTAGAATACTTGCCGGTTTGGGCCGATAGCTCTCGCGATTCCGAATCGCCTTCGCGAAAGGACCAAACTCGCTGGCTTCCCAGATCTCTTTAATGCCGGAAAGTTGCGCCACTTCCTCCGGACTGTACATGTGTCCGGTCCACGTTTCGGCAAAAGCATTTCGCCTTGGCACAAACAGGATCTCAGGAGTCACTGAATTACCAGGCATCAGCACCAGCGTCGCACGACTTTGATCTAAATTCGTCAGGTAATAAAGATTGTTCTCCTGCCGAAACGGATAATCGACGTCGTTGGTATATACGCGTGGCTCAGCGCTAAAGAGCACGAGAATCGCCCTGGGCCCAATGGCGTCAGCTACTCGCTTCCGGCGATTGGCGAGTTCTTCCAGACGTTTTGTTTGATCGAAAATCGGCGCGGGTGGCGTCAACCTGATGACGCTCGGGGGCGAGACGTCGCTTTCTGCGCGAGCATTCCGCACCGCGTTTGGACCGGCCAGAGCCAGAACGGCCAAAGCCATCAGGCAAATGACATGATTTCGGATTCTATTCTGCATCTCAGGGACTCCTGACTACGATGATGAGCGAGCGATTACGATAAGGTCGGAAATAAGCGGAATCGGCACTAGTGCAAACGATCATGGATGATTGGAGTTAGAGTTAGAATTACGTGGCCTTTCACGCGGTGTAACAACCTTTGTCTGACCTTTGGGCCCGATAAAGATGAAGGTGCCGTCGGGTTGCTTGATCACCTTCCCACCATTGGGCAGCGTTCTGACTTCCGGAAGACCGCGGATAGGTGGATGTCCCTCTTTGCCCGGAGCCGGCTGATATGGATCAATCCGCGGAGGCTGTACAGACGGCGGACCAGTACGATTTGGATTCCGGTTCGGATCGTGTTGCGGCTCGCCAGTCGCGGGGGTCTGGGGTATCTGAACTGTTTCCGACTTTTGCTGGGACTCTGATTTTCTGGTCGACCCTCGCTGCGATTCAGTCTTCGAACTCTGGGTCCTGGCCTCGTTTACTTTTCCCTGCACGCTTTGGTTGCTGGTGGTACCGGGAGCTGGACTGCCCGCGGTCTCCGACGGTTGCGCGGGCTGTGAATCAGTAGGGACCGATGGTGCAGGACTTTCGGTTGATCGATTTCGATTGCGATAGGTAAAGAAGGCAGCGGCGCCCCCAACAATAATCACCAACAGAACCACGGCACCAGCCCACGCCGCGCGACTCGTTGGCGCAGGTGGAACTTTGGCGCCTGAGACTGGCTCCCTCACACTAGTCACCTCTCCCGCTACCAGCGTCTGCGCTTCGCTCGCAAGCGATGGGGGCCCGCCTCGCTGCGTTTGGGCACCAACTAATTTCGTCTGTCGCTCCGATCCGACCAATGTGTTCGAAGCGGGAACAGTTGACGCGCCTGCTGCTGCGAGCAAAGTAGCCGCATCCGCCAACGGATGATCGGCGGCGACTCGTAGTGCCTCACGCATCGCGCTGGCTGAGGCAAATCTCTCGTCGCGTTTTAGCGACATTGCCTTGCTCAGTACGTTCGCAAAAGACGAACTGACATTGGCGCTGATAAGATTTGCGAGCGGAAGCGGATCTGCATCTCCATTTACCACCGCCGCCGCCCGGCTTAATGCATCAGGCGGCTTGACGTTGGTAGCAAGATGAAACAACGTCGCGGCCAGCGAGTAGATGTCGCTACGCGCATCAGTCCCCATGCCTTGCACTTGTTCGAGCGGCGCATAATTCGGTGTGTAGCCAAAGATGCTCGCTGAGGTGGTGACTGCCGTAAGCTGTCCAGCCGAACCTTTTGCCAATCCGAAATCCAGCAAAACGATCTGGCCGCGCGCCGTAAGTTTCAGGTTTTGCGGTTTAATGTCGCGGTGAATGATTTGCGGATCCTGCGTGTGAAGATAATCGAGCGCATCACAGAGTTGATCGGCCCAACGGAGCACCTCATCCTGCGGGAACGGACCATTTCGTGCGGCAAGCATCGCGGCAAGGTCTTCGCCGGCGATGTATTGCATCACCAGGAATTGGCCTTCACCCTCATTGAAATGATCACTGACGCGGGGCAGAGCCTGATGATGCAGCCGTGCCAGCAACCGCGCTTCACGCTCAAATTGCTTTCGCAGCTTCTCGTCAGTGAAAAGCGTCTCTTTCAACGCTACGGTGGTGTCGAGTCGCTCATCAACAGCCTCGTAAACGGCGCCCATTCCGCCTTGTCCCAGCTGGCGAATAACGCGATATCTCCCCTGTAAAACCGTGTCCGTTGAAAGCATAGTTAGTAAAACTAAACGAATCTGGAGTCTATCATTCTGTGGAACGCTTGGCCAACGGCATTGGTTTCGGTTTTTGGTTGCATTTTGTCAATTTTGAAAGATTCGATTCCGTTCTTTAGACGCGCAAACGAACTAATGGTTCAATCCCTGTTGCAAGTTAGTTTGGGGCTACAAAGCAAGGCGCAAACTAAAATAGATTCGTTCTTTGCGGGTTTACCTTTTCAGCGTATGCTAGCGCCTCATGAGTCAATTCTTTTCGCGCGACCCGAACGGCGAAGTGATTGACGTTGGCGAGGTCAGACCACGACGGCGCCGGCGTTGGATCTGGGTTGTCGTCATTGCGATCATTCTGCTTCTGATCATCGTTTCTCGCGGCCTCTCGATTTATCTCTCGGCTCTTTGGTTCAGTTCACTCGGTTACTCGTCTGTTTACTGGTACATGTTCAAATTGAAGATCGAGTTGTTTCTGATCTTCTTCCTGCTAACCACGGCATTCCTGGTAGTCGCCTTCTGGTTGATCCAGCGTGTGTTTGCCTCCGCTTCATTCGAGAAACGGACAATTCTTATTAATCAACAACCGGTCAGTTTTTCGCCTGGACGCCTGTTGCGACCAGTGGGCTGGATCCTGGCAATCATTGCCGGTCTGATTTTTGGTCTCGGTATGCGCGAGTCCTGGCGCAGTTTTGCCCTGTATCTCCATCAGGCGACCACTGAATCGGCTGATCCGATTTTTAATAAGCCTATCGGTTTCTATCTTTTTACGCTGCCTGTCTACGACGTCATCAGCTACTGGCTAATCTCGCTGCTGTTTATCGTTCTAATCGCCGCGGTAATTTATGCAGTTCTCGCTTTTACCCAGCAGGGCCTTTCAAAGGCCGGTGACGTGAAACGAGCGCGCACCACTGGCATCGCCGCGGTTTCAGTGGCGCTGGGCGCGTGGCTCGCAGTGTTTGGCTGGCGATTTCTTCTTTCCCGTTATCCATATCTGTGGGGAGATCATCAGACCTTCTCCGGGATCAATTACGTAGAAGCCAACCACCTGCTGCCGGCTTTCAAATGGACAGCCATCGGATTATTCGTTGCTGCAATCGTTTGTCTTATAAACGGATTTACGCTTAAGCGAATCAGACTGGTCCTGATCGCCACTGCTCTGCCGCTGGCGATTTATATCATCGGCGCAATCATTGTTCCTGCTTATGTAACGAACTTTGTCGTCAAACCGAACGAGCTCGGTCGGGAAACACCCTATATCAACCACAACATCGCCTGGACGCGGCGGGCCTTCGGCATCGATCGAATTGAGCAACGCAATTTCGACGTAATGACGACGACCGACAGCTTCGATCTGCAAGGCAACCGGCCCACGCTGGAGAACATCCGGCTTTGGGATTGGCGGGCTTTGAAAGATACGCTCTCGCAAATCCAGGCGATTCGAACTTACTACGATTTTACAGATGTTGATGTCGACCGTTACACGGTGAGCGGTGAGAAACGGCAGATGATGATTGGCACACGCGAGATAAATGCCGAGAAGTTGCCCCCTTCATCGCGAAATTGGGTCAATGAAAAGTTGATTTACACGCACGGTTACGGGATTACGATGAATACGGCGAATGGCTTCGATTCGGAAGGCATGCCAAAATTCATTCTCTCGAATATGCCGGTCGAATCAACGGCGCCCGAAATACGGGTGACTCGGCCCGAAATCTATTACGGCCAGGAAACCTACAATGACGTTTACGTGAAAACGAAACGGATGGAGTTCAATTATCCGCAGGGCGAGACCAATAATCTGACGACTTACGAAGGAAATGGCGGGATCGTCATCGGTGGTTTCTTCCGGCGGTGGTTGCTTGCCTGGGCCCTCGACGATCTAACCAAGCTGCCTTTTTCAGACGATGTCACTTCGGAAAGCCGCGTCCTCGTTCATCGAAATATTCGCGAGATCGTCGATGGTCTGGCGCCCTTTCTCATTTACGACAACGACCCTTACATGGTCATTAACTCAGAAGGCCGGCTGTTCTGGATCATTGATGCATTTACAGAAAGCGCGAATTATCCCTACTCGAAACACTATCTGGCCGATGATAAGAACGTTAATTACATCCGCAACAGCGTTAAGGTGGTTGTTGACGCCTACAACGGGACGACGAACTTTTATATCTTCGACAGCCAGGATCCAATCATTCAAAGTTATCGCGCCGTCTTCCCTGCGCTCTTTCGCGATGCGAAAGACATGCCTGCGGATCTGCGCGCTCACGTTCGTTATCCTGAAACTCTGATTAAAACGCAGGCCGAAGTCTTTGCGCTCTACCACACTCAGGACACTAACTCGTTCTTTCAGCGCGAAGACCTGTGGAACGTGGCGCGCCAGATCGCTATCACGGACGACAAACAACAGAACCCGGAACGGTCGATTGAACCTTATTTCGTTCTGATGCAGCTGCCGGGCGAGAACAAAGGTGTTGAGTTCGTCGAGATTCTGCCCTTCACTCCGTCCAATCGAAACAACATGATCGGCTGGATAGCGGGCCGATGCGATGGAGATGCCTACGGATCTCTGCTGGCTTATAACTTTCCCAAATCGAGATTGGTGGACGGCCCCCTGCAAATCGAAGCCCGCATCGATCAAAACGCCCAGTTATCCGGCCAGTTTACGTTGTGGAATCAACAAGGCTCGCACGTGCAGCGCGGTCATTTGCTGGTAATTCCGATTGGCCGTTCGCTTTTGTACGTGGAACCAATTTACTTAAAGGCTGAGCGTAGCCCAATGCCTGAACTTCGCCTGGTAGTGTTGGCGACGCAGGATCGACTGGCTTATGGATCGAATTTCGACGAGGCCATGAACAGCTTATTCGGTGAAGCGGCTAAGCCAACAGCCGAAACAAAGGCGCCCGCAGAAGCGCCGCCAAAAACAACCGGAACTCCACAGGCTTCTCCTTCACCGCAGCCTGCCGGCGCGGCGAACCTGCAACAGTTAATCAATCGCGCGATTCAGGAGTTTGAGGAATACCAGCGCTTGACGTCCGAAGGAAAGCTGGCCGAAGCCGGAAAGAAACTCGAGGAGCACAAACGTACATTACAGGAAATCCAGAAGGCCGCTGGGAAGCCGTAACCTCCCAAATGAAGAGATTAAATAAAAGGGTTTTAATTTGTGTGATGGCTCTCGCGGCTCTGCTTGTATTAGCACTGCAGGTGACGCTGATCACAACGGTTGAAGGCCAGGGCGGTGATCCGCGGAACCCGAAACCCAGCTCGCCGCCAAACAATACTTCACCAGCGACGAAACCAGTAACGTCAAAGAAACCGACAAAAGCAGACGTGGTTAAAGCGCGCCTAATTGAATTATTTAACTTATGCAAGTCCGGTAGATACTCGAAAGTAACGAGTTACGTTGGGCCAAACGCGGTCGACAGCACTTGCGCGCACATCAAAGAAAAGACCAGCAATGGCTATTATTTCGGAAAGTTCATGACAAAGACTGACGGCGATGGCGAGGTTCTCGCCTGGGAAGTTTATTACCGTGGCGTCGCTGAAAAGAAAGGTGAGAATTGGTTCTTCAGGCCTTTAAACGGAAAATATGTGCTGGTCGATATTGATCCCATCAGAGAGTCTCCTGAGTGAGTGGGGCAGTCAGACGCCTAACAGGAGCCCGGTGGTTCCGCTAAAATAATTACTTAATCTTCTCCTGCAATTTTCGAGCTTCAGCTACGGCTTCGTTGTACTCGGGCTCATAGCCCGCGACGGGTTTCATCGCGAACAGATCATCAATGACTTTTTTTGCATCACCATCGCGATTCGCCGCGACGTAAGCCTGCGCGAGTCTCGCACGCATCAACGCGTTTTCAGGTCCGAGCTTGCTTCCCTTTTCCAGATACTGAACTGCCTTCTCCACATCCCCGCCCAGTATTCTGGGCGCCTGCAAATAGACCTGGCCCAGAACCATGTAAGCGCTCGCCGATTGATATCGCTCATCGATTTTGATAACTGCGTCCATCTCGCGTTTGATGTCTTCGAGCTCAGACAATCCCGATAAGGTACTGATCTGGGCACGACCGCCATAATTGGCGCCCAACCAGAAATGGCCTTCTGGTTTTCCCTCCTGCAGCTGCACCGCCAGCTTTCCCGCCTCGAGGCCGTCATGAAACGACTTGTCCTTTTCGGTTGAGTTGTCGCTGTGCGCCCCGAGGTAATAGTTGTATTTCGCCAGTCGCCAGGCCAGTTCGTAGTTGGATGGCGCATCCGCCTGGGCCTGCCGCAGGCTCACCAGCGCCTGCCGCACGTTAACCAAATCAGTGCGCCCCGCGTAGAGCCGGTCAGCCTCGGCAATCGCTTCGGCAGCCGGACGGACTGCTACCGGATCTGTGGGCGCCGTAGCCGCCTTTCGGCACGAAACTCCACTTAAAACCAACCCTGAAACGAGGCTGAAAATAGCAATTGTGTTCAGCATTTCTGGCTGTAATGTCCATTTAGAGGTCATATTGTCTAGCATCTCCATACACCGCAAAATTGCGTTTCATTAAGAAGCCAAATAAGGTATATTCCGCACTCGGCGACGAGTGATTTGAACGGGGGTACTGGTGGCAGCGGCGGCTTTTTACGATCTCGAAGGAACTCTGGTCAGCACGAACCTGGTCCATACGCTTGGCTTCTATGCCCGTAATCAGCCGAACCTCTTTCGCAGCTTCACCAAGAGCACTACAACCCTCCTGAGCGTCCCCCTGTTTGCGGTTAGCGATCAGTATAGCCGAAAAGTCTTCAACGATCTTTTCTTCAAACGGTACAAAGGCGAGACAGAGGATCGGATGCGTTTCTTTGCCGACGAGTTGTTTGAAAAGGTTCTGAAGCCGGCTGTGTTTCCCGGCGCGTTCGAGTTAATCGAAAAATCGCGCAGCCTGGGTCTTCGTCAGGTCGTCGTGACAGGCGCGCTCGACGTTTCGGTAAAACCGCTGATGGAGCACCTGGGAATAAGCGATTATGTTGCCAATCGTCTGGAGTTTGTAAAAGGCGTGGCGACCGGCCGGCTGCTGCCGCCGGTGCTGGCGTCAGCCACTAAGGCTTCATGGATTCGAACGTTTGCCGAGCGTGAAAGAATTAACCTCAGCGAATCGTTCGCCTATTCGGACAGTATGAGTGATCTTCCGATGCTTTCGATCGTGGGACATCCTGCCGCGGTGAATCCGGATTTTCGCCTGCGACAAACGGCTCTGCATCACGACTGGCCAATTTTGAATTTGAAATAGGCCGCAGATAAACGCGGAAGATTTACGCAGATGTATAACAAAAGCTGATCTCTGTTCATCCGCGTAAATCCGCGGCTAATCAACCCTATGGCTCTCCAACTCAGACGCAAGACACACGAATCGATCATCTACATCGACAGTGACAGCGCCCCGCGCGTGATGCCCTCGGGCGAAGACTTCATTCTGGAAGATCTGCCGGTTGGGACTCGCGTGCTTTATCCGAATCCCCCGCTTAAGGGTCTGCCAAATCGCGAAGCCGCCATTCGCTATGCCCTCAATCACCCGTTTGACTGTGATCCGCTCTTTGCTCAACTC
>Ga0066388_100003119_pt1 | contig 10581 bp, 7 predicted proteins | sample PanSoiMetaGPlot6_FD_64539 | JGI IMG/M metagenome (GOLD analysis project Ga0066388, IMG submission 64539) | Tropical forest soil microbial communities from Panama analyzed to predict greenhouse gas emissions - Panama Soil - Plot 6 (Hybrid Assembly) | ecosystem: Environmental > Terrestrial > Soil... | reverse complement strand
AAGAGCAATTCCAGTCCTTGGCGCCGACGGAAAGGTCAGGCTGTGTACAACAGTAGACGACTCGCCCTTTATCACTACTGGGTCGCGTTTGGGGTTTTCCTCCCGGCCGTGATCCTGGGCATGTGGCAAATGCTGATGCGCAGTCCCCTGCCCGCGCCGTTTGACGATTCCAATCACTACTATGCCTCGGTGACGCTCCACGGCACTGCGATGGCCTATGTGGTCACGACGTTCTTCGTGATGGGTTTTGGCTATGCGGTGACGGCGACGAGCCTGGGCCGGCCCGTGCGCGGCACCATTCCCGCGTGGATCGGCTTTGCGATCTGTCTCATAGGCACATTGATGGCGGTCACCGCGGTCCTCTCCGGCAAGTCATCCGTACTCTACACCTTCTATCCGCCGCTGCTCGGCAGTGTCTGGTACTATTTGGGCGCAACCCTGCTCATTGGCGGCTCGATGATCTGGGTCGTGTTGATGATCGTCAACATGACCGCGTGGAAGCGGGACAATCCGGGCAAACCCGTGCCGCTCGCTATGTTCGCAATCACCGCGACGGCGGTGCTTTGGGCATGGTCGGCGAGCGGTGTCGAACTTGAAATGATCGGCGTCGTGCTGCCGCGCGCCTTCGGATTGACCACTCAGATAGACGCCGGACTGGCACGCACGCTCTTCTCCGTCACGCTGCATTCCATCGTCTATTTCTGGCTGATGCCGGCCTATATCGCTTTCTATACGCTAGTGCCGCAAGCCGCAGGCGGACGGCTCTACAGCGACACCATGGGCCGCCTCACCTTCATCATGTTCCTACTGTTTGCCACGCCCGTCGGAATCCATCACCTGTTCGCCGATCCACAGATCGGCGTGGGATTCAAGTTCATTCAATCCTTCCTCACGTTTCTGGTCGCCTTGCCGACCCTTCTGACCGTCTTCGCGATGTGCGCCAGTCTGGAGATCGCCGGACGCCATCGCGGCGGCAGAGGTCTGCTGGGCTGGATTCCGGCGCTGCCGTGGAACGAGCCGATGGTTCTTGCCGTCGGGTTGTCGCTCGTCATGCTCGGTTTTGGAGGAGCCGGCGGGCTCATCAACATGGCGTACGACATGAATTTGATGATCCACAACACAGCCTGGATACCGGCGCACTTCCATCTCATCTTCGGCGGCGCCGTCGTGATCATGTATTTCGCGATTGCCTACGAGATGTGGCCGCGCATCACCGGCAAGCCGTTGCGCTCGAAACGAATGGCGCGCTGGCAACTGTGGCTCTGGTTCGTCGGCATGTTCGTGATGACCATTCCCTGGCACATAACGGGCCTGATGGGACAGCCGCGGCGCGTCGCCATTTTTGACTACAGCGATCCACTTCTCGCGCCGATGGCTCCCTTGGCCATTATGTCGGTCGTTGGCGGCCTCATATTGCTGACATCGGCAATCCTTTTCATCACTGCTCTTGTTCGCTCGCAGGTTGGTGAGGGCGTACTGCAGACCCCGTTGCGCTATGCGCTGGCGGTGAACCCCCCGGTGAAGGTGCCCAAGGCGCTTAATGGCTTCGCACTCTGGAACGCGATCCTGTTGATGTTCATGGTTCTGCAGTACGGCTATCCCATCGGACAATTCTTCGTCCTGAAATCATCAGTTCCTGTTTACGACGTGTCGCAGCAATCCTCGATTCCGGGAGTGCGGTGATGACGCACGATCCAGCTGCACTCAAGACTGATTATCCGTGGTCGCAGATCGGCTGGATTTCGTTTGCCGTGATCATGGTCGTGTCGTCCTTGCTTGGCTTTGTGGTCCTCAGCCGGTATCAGCTCAATGGTGAACCGCTCGATATTTGGGGCGCGATCTGCCGCGGCCTCGGCATCGCCGTCGACAGCGGCCCGTCAAGCAGCCCGCAACCAGCACTTCGTATCCCAACGAATGTCGCCTGGACGAAAGGCACGCTCGACCGGATCCGCGCCGGTGACGCGGAGCGTGGCGCCCATGTCGCATTGAACTGCGCTGCTTGTCATGGGGCAGCGGCTGCAAATCCCGGGAATCTTGCTCCAATGCTCGATGGCATGGACGCACCGTCGATTTTCAAGCAACTCTCTGACTACCGCTCAGGAAAACGCTTATGGGGTGCGATGGGCGCCATCGCTAAAGCGTTGACCATTGAGGATTCGGCGGATGTCGCCGCGTATTTCGCAACCCGCACCGGACAATTGCAGGCGAATTTGCCCGAGCGCATTCCGCAAGGTGGGCGCGCCTTCCGACAAAGCGATCCCGCTGCACGTCTGGTATTCGCCGGCGATCCCCCGCGAGGCATCGCCCCCTGCTCGGCCTGTCATGGACCGGGCGGCTTCCGGCTTGGGGCTCCGCCGCTAACCGGCCAATACGCCGCCTACATCGAACGACAGCTGGCATCTTTTGCTCAGGGCATTCGCCACAACGATATCTATGAGCAGATGCGCGCGATTGCGCGGCAGCTCACACAGGACGAGATGAAAGCGCTTGCAGACTTTTACGGGTCGCAGGGCCGAGAGGTGAGAACCGCAAAGAACTAGATCGCGGCCAAGACGCAGAGGCGATCGGGACCGTTGGAGTACACATGACTCAAACCAGCCAACTGAATGCTGCTGCTATGATCGTTTGTATCACGGCCCTTTGCTTGCCCCGGCCTGTTCCAGTCCTGGCGCAGGACAACAAGCGACCGGCCGATGCCAACCGTGGTGCCGTGATCGCGGCGCAAGGCGCTGCCGGCGGCCCAGCGTGTGCGGCGTGCCACGCTTTCGACGGTACCTCCGACACCACTGGTGCATTCCCGAGAATTGACGGCCAAGCCGCGTCCTACCTTGAACAGCAAATGCGAGACTTTGCTTCATCGGACCGGATGAATGCCATCATGTCACCGATCGCGAAGGCGCTTTCGGCATATGACATTGTGGATGTGGCTGAATACTACGCAAACAGGACCACTCAGTTTCTGCCGCTTGCATCCGCCGATGCTGCCATCGTCAAAAAAGGTCAGCAGCTCGCGCAAGACGGTGATAACGCCAAAGGCATCCTGGGGTGCAACAATTGTCATGGGCCTAACGGCGAAGGCATGCCGCCAATGCCTTACCTGGCCGGACAATACGCACATTATATCGCGTTCACACTGCACATGTGGAAGGGCGGTTTTCGCAAGAACAGCCCCGACCTGATGGCACCCATCGCCAAGCAGCTCGACGACCAGGAGATCGCGGCCGTCGCCGCGTACTACCAGCAGGTTCGCAGGCCTGCCGGCACGGCTGAACCCAGCTCCGGGCAGAATTCAAAGAAGTAGCTGTCGCGAAGCTGATTTCCTCACAATGGCTGAACGACTGGAGATGATCATGAGCAAGACAATTGGTTGGCAAGTTCCTGGATTGGCGCTCGCAGCTGCGATTGGTGCGTCGACAGCCGCAATCTTGTCGACAGCCGAAGCTGCCGGAGATGCCGCGGCTGGAGAGCACGTCTTCGCCCGCTGCGTGGTGTGTCACTCGCCGAAGGCGGGCGAGAATAAGATCGGCCCATCGCTTGCCGGCGTAGTCGGACGCAAGAGCGGATCCGCACCTGGCTACGACTATTCACCCGCCCTCAAATCCGCTGGCATCACATGGAATGAGCAGGAGCTCGACAAATATCTCACCAATCCTCCTGCTGATGTACATGGGACCAAGATGGTCATCAGCGTTCCTAGTGCCGAGGACCGCCAAAACGTCATTGCCTACTTGATGACGCTGAAGGACGACCATACGACCGGGGCGAGATGATGATCTCTTCGACTCCGCCGATCTGTCCGCATCACAATGGAGATACTTATGACCCAGATTGCGCGCAATGAGGCGGACAATTCGAAGCGTAAAATGATCGCGCGCCGCCAATTCCTGCGCTATCTCGCGAGCAGCCCTCTTCTTACGGCGACCTCTGCCGGCACCATCGGCAGCCTCTTGGCAGATAGCTCGCATCAAGTGCTCGCGCAGAGCTACGACGTGCTGCGCAGCGCTTCAAGAGCGCTCGGCCCCGACGGCATCATCATGAAGCCGGGCGATGCGCTGGACGTGTTCGAGTTTGAACCGGCTGCGAAGAAGGCCGTGCTCAGCCAGGACGCGCCGGCGCACTGGGGCTACCTCCAGAGCGGCGTGGAAGGCGACGTGACGCGCGACGCCAACCACACCGCCTACGCGCAATACAATATTCGCGTGAGGCGCCTCATCGACGCGCGCAAGATCGACACGAGCGTGAAGATCTTCGGGGAGACGTGGGGCAGCCCCATCTTCTGCTGCCCGGTCAGCAGCCTTGGCGCCTACAATCCGGAGGCGGGAGTCGCCGTGGCGCGCGCCGCCGGAAAGCGCAACCAACAGGTGATGCTCTCCACGGTCGACAACGCAAGCATCGGCGACGTGAACAAGGCGCGCGGCTCGCCCGCCTGGTTCATGTTGTATCCGACCGACGACTGGAACGTAACCAAGGCGCTGGTGCAGCGCGCCGAGGGCGCGGGCTCTCCGGTTATCGTCCTTACGGTCGACCGGCAGGGCGGCCGCAACACCGAGACCCTGTTCCGTGCGCGACGCCAGGACGAGCGCGACTGCACAGGCTGTCATACGCCAGGCTTCAAGAACGAGGTCAGCCGCAAGGCCAACTTCTTCGGCATCGACGTCTCGAAGGTCACAAACCTCTACGGCACCGGCATGACCTGGGAATACGTCGATCGCCTGCGCGAGATCGTCAAGGGCAAGCTCGTGCTGAAGGGCATCATGACGGGCGAGGACGCCAAGGAGGCGATGCGCCACGGCGTGGACGGCATACAGGTCTCCAACCATGGCGGCCGCGCGGAAGAGAGCGGACAGTCGACCGTCGGCGTGCTGGTCGAAGTCGTGGACGCGGTGAATGGCCGCGTCCCGGTGCTCATCGATGGCGGCGTGCGCCGTGGTACCGACGTCCTGAAGGCTCTTGGTCTCGGTGCCAGCGCCGTTGGCGTTGGCCGGCCCTACGTATGGGGGCTCGCCTCTTTCGGCGAGGCCGGCGTGGAACGCGTGCTCCAGATTCTGGACGACGAGTTCATCACCATCATGCGGCAGGTGGGCGCGCTGAACATCAACCAGATCACGCGGGACAACGTCACTCGCGCATAGGCGCGCGCGAGATTTGCTGAGCCGTCATGTTGCGGAGCTGAGGGACACGTCTAAGAGAATACTTGTAGTCGGCGAAGCGGAGAGTTCGAATGGACATGCCGACGCCTGACGCTCGAATAGAAACCGAGCCCGCGCCACCGACCAAATCGCCGAAGGGCCGGGCGCCATCGCACAGTCGCCTTCCGTCGATCATTGTCGCTGTCGTGGCGACCGCTATCGCGGCCCTTTCGGTCTGGTATCTCATGCGGGGCGAGCCGCTGCTGGTGCAGGGCGAGGTGGACGCCACGCGCTTTGACATCGCGGCGCGGGTCGACGGTCGCGTCGGCGAGATCCCGGTGACACGTGGCGAGAACGTCGCCGCCAACGCCGTGCTGGTACGGATCGACAATCCCGAAACGGTCGCCAAGCACGCGCAGGCGTTGGCGGCCAAGGTCGTCGCTGATGCGCAGCTCGCAAACATCAACGTCGGCACCCGGCCAGAGGTTGTTGCCGCACGCAAGGCTGCGGTCGATCGGGCGCAGGCGAGCGTGGTTCTGGCGCAGCAAACCTATGACCGCGTCCGGCAACTGGCCGAGCACGGCAATGCTCCGCAAGCGCGGCTCGATCAGGCTACTGATGCGCTGCATGAAAGCCAACGCGCCCAGGATCAGGCCAAATCCGCCCACGAGCAGGCGGTCAACGGCTATACGGCCGAGGAACGTCAGATCGCCGTAGCGAACGTGGAGAAGGCGGCCGCCGACATCAAAGCCGTTCAATCCGTCATCGACCAGATGCTGGTCTATGCGCCGGTGGCATCGCAGGTCTACCAGCGCAACGTCGAGCCCGGCGAATACATTTCGCCGGGCGTGCCGCTGGTGACGCTGATCGATCTCAATGACGTGTGGGTCCACTTCGATTTGCGTGAGGATTTGGTCAAGGCGCTGCAAGTCGGCGACCGCTTCGACGTTCGAATTCCAGCCCTCGGCGACCGCAGCATCGCTGTTGAAGTCAAGCTGATCGCCACCAAGGGCGAATATGCGAGCTGGCGTGCTACCCGCGCCACCGGCGATTTCGACCTGCGGACGTTTTCGATCCGCGCCTATCCGATCGACAAGGTGCCGGAGCTCCGGCCCGGCATGAGCGCCTATTTGGACTGGCGGACACGCGGATGAAACGGACGCTGAAACCCGGGTTCCTGCTCGTCGTCCGGCGCGAATGGCGATGGCTGCTGCACGACCGCGTAGCGCTGATACTGATCTTCGGCGTGCCGCTGTTCGCCTTCACGGTGCTGGCCGCGGTCTTCAGTCATCAGGTGATCCGCGGGCTCGGGGTGGTCGTCGTCGACGCGGATCGGTCGGAGACGTCGCGCGCCTTCGTGGAACGGGTGGCCGCGTCCCCCAATCTGAGCGTCGTCGAACGCTCAGGCGACCTCGCGTCGGCAGCACAGGCAATCCGGGCCGGCGATGCGATCGCCGCCGTCTACATTGCGGCCAATTTCGAACGCGATCTTAAGGCCGAGCGCCGCCCGCAAGTCGTCGCGTTCTATAACCAGCAATACCTGACTGCCGCAGGCATCGCGTCATCAGGGCTGAGCGACAGCCTCGCTGCCGCCACCCGCAGTGCAGTAGCCCGCGCGACGCCAAAAGCGTCTCGCGTCGGGTCGCTGGTCGCCGAATCGATCGTGTTGGTGAACCCGGAGCGGAACTATGCGCAGTACCTGTTGCGCGCACTGCTGCCGGTGGTCCTCCACGTCGTTATCGCGCTGGCCGCGGGCTATTCGGTGGGCTCCGAGTTTCGCCGGCGCAGCATGCGCACCTGGCTCGCTTGCGCAGGCGGCAACCCGATCGTCGCGCTGGCGGGCAAGCTCGCGCCGCTGTTCGGACTCTTCGTCGTCATGATGCTGTCGGTGGCGCTGATCCTGGAAGGGTTGTTCGGGATCGTGTTCAAGGGCGATGTGCCGATGATGGTCATCGCGGGAATGCTGCTGATCATCAGCTATCTCGCGGTGGGAGCGCTGATGCAGCTTCTGGCGCGTGACCTCGTTACCGGGCTCAGCTTTACCGGCCTTTTCGTCTCACCCGCGTTCGGCTATGCCGGGGTTGGATTTCCGATCTTGGGCATGAACGCGTTCGCGCAGTTCTGGAGCGCGATCCTGCCGCTGCGCTGGTACATGGCAGTACTCTTCGGGCAGGCGGCGCACGGGCTGCCGCTTCAGGACTCGGCTCCGCCTTTCGCCGCGCTTGCCGCCTTGGCTGTGCTCTACACGCTGTCGGCATTGGTTCGTCTGCGAGCGATCGGCGCGAGCATGACACGCGAACCAACCGAGCAGGTAGCGACCGAGGCCTCGCCCGCATCGCGCGGCGTTGGCGGAGCGTTCGCGGCCGAGTGGCGGCGCGTGCTCGCGACCCGCGCAGCATTCAGCCTGATGATTCTGGCGCCGCTGATCTACGGCGTCTACTACCCTCAGCCGTACCTGACCCAGATCCTGCGCAAAATTCCAATCGCGGTCGTCGACAATGATTTGAGTGACTTGAGCCGGGGGATCGTGCAGACGCTCGACGCGAGTGGTGCAATCAGCGTGACTGCCCGCGCCGAGACGCTTGCCGAAGCACGCGAGTCGCTTGACCGCGGCGACGCCTTTGCCGTGGTCGGCATTCCGCCCGGCACGCAACGCGACGTTCTCAAGGGCAACCCTGCTCATCTTCCGATCTATGCGGACGGTACCTACCTGTTCATCTTGCGATCCACGGCGAGCGGCATCGCGGTCGCAATCAATACGCTGTCGTCCGAACTCGCCGCCGGCGGCGCGCGCACGGACGGCAGCCTCGTCAAGGCGACGCTCGCAGCCGCCAGCCCGGCTGACATCCTGTTGCAGCCGATCTTCAACCCGGTCGGCGGCTACGCGAGCTACGTCGTGCCCGCGGCCTTTGTGCTGATCCTGCAGCAGACGCTGCTCATGGCCGCGGCGATGCTCACGAGCATGGCGTTGGCGCAGCCTGCCGGGGGAGCGTTCTCGAGCGTGCTGGGCCGCGGCATCGCGCATTTCACCATTTACCTGCCGGCGCTCGCGCTGTACCTCATCGTGCTCCCGCGGTTCTACGGCTTCTCGACGCTCGGTTATCCGTTGCAATTGTTCGTACTCGCGTCGCTCTTCATTCTCGCGACAAGCTTCATGGGCCAGGCGGTGGGCGCCTGGTTTAAGCGCCCCGACACTCCGGTACTCATCTTCCTCGCTACCAGTCTGCCCCAGTTCTTCCTGACTGGCTTCTCCTGGCCACGCGAAGCGATCCCCGGGCCGGTGCTCGCTGCCGGTCATATTTTCCCGGCCGATTTCGCGATCGACGCCATCGTCCGCGTTGGTCAGCTGGGCGCGAGTCTCTGGGACGTGGCGCGCGACTGGCGAGGCCTCTGGCTCCTAGCGATCGGCTACTTCGTGCTCGCAGTCATTTCGGCGCGTCTGGCCAAACGGAGGCACGCGAATGGCTAGCCGCGGGCATCCATGGATCATCGCACTCGGCCTTCTCCTCGCAGCAGCTGGCGTCGGCGGGTTTCTCCTGTGGCCCGTGGGGCAGGCTGCGTCGGTCGTGGGCGTTGTCCGCGCGACCGAGATCCGCGTCGCACCCGAGGTCGGTGGCCAACTAGCGAGCATCAACGTTCAGAAGGGCGATCGGGTCCGTGACGGCGATGTGGTCGCTGAGTTGTCCGCGCTCGAGCTGACCGCATCGGTTGGACAGGCGCGCGCGGCGCTAGCGGCCGCGACCGCCGATCGCGACCACGTCTATGCCGGCGTTCGTGATGAGGAGATCGCCAGTCTCGCTGCCGAGATCGCCAAAGCAAAATCCCGGCTGGCGTATATGGAAGTACAACTGACCCGAACCTCCACACTTGCACGCAGCGATTTCGCCTCGCAGCAGGCGCTCGACCAGGCCCGGCACGACGCAGCGAGCGCGCGCGCAGACGTCGCTGAAGCCGAGGCCAACCATGCGGCCGCAAAGGCAGGTCCGACCCGCGAACAGCGCGCCATCGCGGACGCGCAGGTAGAGGCCGCAGCGTCTGCGCTCTCAGTGCTCGAACGGCGCCTCGACAAGACGACGTTGCGGGCGCCGGCCGACGGCATCATCAGCGTGATCGTCGCCGAGATCGGCGAGAACGTTCGCGCTGGCCAGCCGGTGCTCGCGATTCAGGAGACCGGCAAGCACTGGCTGTCGTTCAACGCACGGGAAGATCTGCTGCATGGCCTGACGGTCGGAGCGGTGGTCGATGTGTCGCGACAGGGCGTACGCGAAACGATGCCAGCCGCTGTCACCGAGCTTCGGCCGATCGGGTCGTTCGCGACCTGGCAAGCGGAGCGCGCGGTCGGCGATCACGATCGCAATACGCTGCGCCTGCGCCTCGATCCGCAAGGAGATTCGACCGGGTTCGAGCCCGGTATGACGGTCTGGCTCAATCGCTGAATGGCGAGGAGCCAAAAAAAGGAGAGTATAATGCTTGGCAAATCGAGTTGGTTCGTGCTCTCGGCGCTATTGTTGTCGGGCACTCAGGCCGTTGCGCAAGGCAACGTCAACGCTGGCAAGACGGTGTTCGAGAATCAATGTGCGTCCTGCCACTCAACGGAGCCTGGCAAGCAGGGGTTCGGTCCGTCGCTTGCCGCCATCATGGGCCGGCTATCGGGCACACTGCCAGGATTCAACTATACGCCCGCGATGGTGAACGCCCATCTGACCTGGGACCCCAAGACCCTCGATGAATTTCTCGCTTCATCGACACAGAAGGTTCCTGGAACGTCGATGCCAGTCTCGCTGCCGAATGAAGGCGCGCGCGCCGACGTGATCGCGTATCTCGGCACGCTCGGACATGCCGCGGCGTTCGCGCCCACACCGGCAACCCCGGCCGTGGTCGCGCCTGTTGGCCAGGGCCCCAGCCAGGACGAATTGCTGCGCGCCGCATCCGATACTCGCAGCTGGCTCAACGCCAGCAAGGACTACGCGGGACAGCGCTTTGTCGATCTCAACCAGATCAACGCCGGCAATGCCGCGGCGCTGCGCGCCGTCTGCATCTATCGGTCCAACAACGCGAACCCGACGCAAACCAATCCGTTGGTCTACAACGGCGTGATGTACCTGACGGTCGATCAGTCGATCGTCGCCATCGATGCCGCGACCTGCCGCGAGCGCTGGACCTACAACTGGAAGGTCAGGGATCAAGTGCTGTCGCCCGTCAATCGCGGCGTGGCGCTCAAGGATGGCCGCGTCATCCGCGGCACCGCCGATGGCTATCTCATCGCGGTTGACCGGGAGAAAGGCAACCTACTCTGGAGCCGCAAGATCGCCGATGCCGGTAAGAGCCAGTATCTCAGCATGCCGCCGCTCATTGTTGGCGACCTCATCATCTACGGACCGGCCGGCGCCGACTGGGGAGCCAAGAACTGGATCGCCGCTTTCAAGCTTGACGACGGCAACGAGGTCTGGCG
>Ga0066388_100003117_pt1 | contig 10582 bp, 11 predicted proteins | sample PanSoiMetaGPlot6_FD_64539 | JGI IMG/M metagenome (GOLD analysis project Ga0066388, IMG submission 64539) | Tropical forest soil microbial communities from Panama analyzed to predict greenhouse gas emissions - Panama Soil - Plot 6 (Hybrid Assembly) | ecosystem: Environmental > Terrestrial >... | reverse complement strand
ATCAATCACGTGGTCTGCCACGGCATCCCGAACGACAAGCCGCTGCGCGAGGGCGACATCGTCAACATCGACGTGACGCTGATCCTCGACGGCTGGCATGGGGACTCCAGTCGCATGTATGCGGTCGGCGCGATCCCGCGCCGCGCCGAGCGGCTGATCGAGGTCACCTACGAGGCCATGATGCGCGGCATCGCGGTGATCCGGCCCGGTGCCACCACCGGCGATATCGGCGCCGCGATCCAGACCTATGTGGAAGGGCAGCACATGAGCGTGGTGCGCGACTTCTGCGGCCACGGGCTCGGGCGGCTGTTCCATGACGAGCCGAATATCGTCCACGTCGGCCGGATGGGCGAAGGCGTGGCGCTGCGGCCGGGCATGTTCTTCACCGTCGAGCCGATGATCAATCTCGGCCGGCCGCATGTGAAGGTCCTCTCCGACGGCTGGACCGCCGTGACGCGCGATCGCTCGCTGTCGGCGCAGTTCGAGCACACGGTGGCGGTGACAGCGAACGGCGTGGAGATTTTCACGCTCTCGCCGCGCGGACTGGACCGGCCGCATTTCGCGGCAGATAGCCGCGGCTGACCGGCTTCGCAGTTTCCATTGTAAACTTTGCCGCCGCGTAAGTGGCCAAGTGATGTCCAGCCTGCCTACACGTTAGATTGCGTCCTCTTACGGGCTGGCGCACACTGGCCGCAGGGCTGGCCGGCGGCACTGGAAGTTTCCTTGCATGATGCTAGTTGGCCAATACGACTCACCCTTCGTACGCCGAGTTGCAGTGGCGATGCACCTGCACGGCATGCCCTTCGAGCGCCGAGTCTTATCGGTGTTTAGAGATTTTGCAGAGATGTTGAAGCTCAATCCGCTGGGCAAAGTGCCAGTCCTGCAGCTCGATGATGGGGAACTGCTGTTCGACAGTCGTTCCATCCTCGACTACCTGGACGGACTCGTGGCTCCCGATCGACGCCTGGTACCCGCGGAGGAGCCGCATCGTCATCGCGTATTGCGGATTGAGGCTGTCGCCCTCGGTCTGACTGAGAAGCTCTACGAACGCATTTTCGAATTCGCGCGGCGAGACCCAGCGAAACGTGACCCGACGGTGGTGCAACGTGTCGAGCAGCAGATTGCCTCGGCGATCTCGTGGCTCGAGGGGCTGCGCCCGTCGCCTTGGCTCTACGGCGATCGTCTCACCAGCGCCGATCTCACCACAGCGATCGCGCTTACCTATATGCAAGAAAAGGCGCCGGTCTTGTTGCGACCCAAGAGCTACGGCTCCCTTGTTGCGCACTGCGCTCGCTGCGAGTCGCTGAGCGCGTTCGCAAGCGCCGCATATTCTGCCGATGAAGCACGGCGTAGCGGTTGGGCACCGGAATCGGCAACCCACCCGCGACCGTAAACCGGCCGCGTTTCGCGGCCGATAGCCGCGGCTGACCGCTTCGCAACTTCTCATTGCGGATTGTGCTGCTGCCGGCATGCACTCTGCTGTACCCAGGTCAGCGCCGACGACGATCCTGAGCGCCGATTATTGGTGAACGGCTTCAAGCTTGTACCCATCGAGATCGATCACAAAGGCCGCATAGTAAGTCGCGCCATAATGAGGTCTCGGCCCGGGCTTGCCGCAATCAACGCCGCCCGCGTTGAGGGCTGCAGCGTGAAAGGCATCAACGGCTTCGCGGCTGGGAGCGTCGAAAGCCAAGTGAAAGCCGGGTCCTGGAGCGATGACTTGCGATGGCCTCGCAAACAGCGCGAGCTTATCGCCCTTGCCCGGTTTCCCGAAACCAACGCCCTTTGGATTGGTCCAGACCCGGACGACTCCAAGCGGCGCCAAGATCTCATCATAGAATCTCGCGGCCTTTTCCAGATCGCTGACACCGAATGACAAATGTCCGAGCATGCGCTGTCCCCGTTCCAATCCGACAGTAGCGCTTTGCGAATTACGCCAGAGGGAGCAGTTACGATGATGCCACGGAAATCTCCGATCTATCGCGGCCGATAGACGGTCCCCTCCAGCCACGCAATCATGCGATGCATGATCTGCTTGTTGTTCTTCTCCAGCATCATGGTGTGTCCGTTGCCGAATATCCCTGCCTCGGGCAGCACATCGACCGTCACCTGGCCGCCGATCGCTGCCATCTCCTTCTGAAACTTGCGCGAGGCGTCGACCCGATCCTGGGCGTGGTCGCCGATCACGATCAGAATCGGGATCTGCGCGAGCTTCTGTCGGCCTTCGGGCGGGATTTCGGCAAAGGCCGTGACCGACGTTTCGACCGCCAGAATGGCCTTCACCCGATCCGCCCGCTCGATCGCAGTGAGATAACCGAGCAGGCCCGACGATGACCAGGTCTGCAGGATCACCGGCTCGCCCACCTTGTCGATCAGCGCCGCAAAAGCCGCAACGGCCTTCGCCGTCTCCTGCGGATCGCGATACGTGCTGACAGTTTGCGGATAGTAGTTGGCAGCCGCCTCGATCGGAAACTGCGTGTTCGGATAAGGTTCGCCGAATTTCGGACCCCAACGGAACGTCACCCAGGATGACTCGGCGGCGTAGCGGTTGATCGCCGGCAGCTCGGAAGCCGGCGCGACGCCGAGCCTCACCGCGTTGATCTTGCAGATGTCGGTGCCGGAGCGCCCGGTATTGGGACGGTCGACGCCGTACACCGCGAACCCCTCGCGCAGAAACAGCGTCAACCAGCCTTCGCGGCCGTCCGGCGTCGTGTCGTAGACCCGCGCGGTATGGCCGCCGCCCGAATTGAACAGGATCGGATGCGGGAAACGGCGATCAGCCGGATATTGATAGGTGGCATAGATGTTGTCGACGACGACATGCCCGCTTGGCCAGCGCGTGCTGTTCGGGTCGCCGCCGTCATTGGTCGTGCAATTGATGGTCCGGCCGCCCGCCTCCATGCTGCCCTGCTTGGCAATGCGCAGGATCGGCTCGTCCGCGTGGGCCATCACCGGCGCGAGCGCGCCCAAGGCCACCATGGCGACCACCGCAGTGGATGTCTTCATCGCGAACCTCCCGTTTACTATTTTGCAGCGCTGACGCCGCTGGATAGATACCTTCCATCTATCTTTATGACCAAAGCCAGTCTTGTTGCAATTCGCGGCATTATCGGCATCCTGCGGGCGCTCAGGGGTTAGCGCAAGGCGCGAGCGAGCGACATGCCGGGCAAGAATGAAGACCAGGCTGCAGAGAAAGCCGAAAAGCTGCCGCACTTTCACGGCCACCGGGCTCGACTGCGCCAGCGCTTTCTGGAGGCCGGCAGCGAAGCTGTCAGCGATTACGAGCTTCTGGAGCTGATCCTGTTTCGAGCGATCCCGCAGCGTGATGTGAAGCCGCTCGCGAAGGAGCTCATCGCGAAGTTCGGCTCCTTCGCCGAGGTGATCGCGGCGCCGCCGGCGCGGCTTGCCGAAGTCAAGGGCCTGGGCGAAGCCGCCATCACCGAGCTCAAGGTGGTGCAGGCGGCGGCGAACCGATTGACCCGCGGCGTGGTCGGCAAGCGGCCGGTGCTGTCATGCTGGTCGAGCGTGCTCGACTATTGTCGCACCGCGCAGGCGTTTGCCGAGAAAGAGGAGTTCCGCATCCTGTTCCTCGACAAGCGCAATGCGCTGATCGCCGACGAGGTGCAAGGCCTCGGCACCGTCGACCACACGCCGGTCTATCCGCGCGAGGTGGTCAAGCGCGCGCTCGAGCTGTCCGCGACCGCGATCATCCTGGTGCACAATCACCCCTCCGGCGACCCGACGCCCTCGCGCGCCGACATCGACATGACCAAGGCGATCGTCGATATCGCGAAGCCGCTTGGGATTGCGGTGCATGACCATATCATCGTCGGCAAGCAGGGGCACGCGAGCTTGAAGGGGTTGAGGTTGATATGACCGCTTGTCAGGCACTCTTATCGCCTTTTGACTGCCGCCAGGTCTCGCGATTTCCACATGGCTCGGACGTGTTCGATGAACAACTTGGCGACCGGATTAAGTGTTCGATCTCTTAGCGTAACGAGTGCGACCGGCCATTCCCGCGTGGGCAGTGTGATCGGCAACACCTTCAGCGCCATCCGCTCGGCGAAAAGCTGCATCATCGATCGTGGAAACCGCTGACATGCTCATCGGTCGCAACCATGCTCGCGCGCAGCTGAACTGAAAAAGTCACCAAGCTTATCTTGGGCGCATCCAATCCACACGCGCGGAACGCTTCTCTTACCACGATGTTGTTCAAGGAATCCGCCGGCGGCAGAACCCAAGCAGCATCGGCAAGCTCCGCAAGGCCAAGCTTTCGGCGACCCGCCCAGCGACTGTTGGCACCGACGACAACGACCGTTTCATCACCGAATAGGACCTCGACATTGAAGTCCTCTGCGAACCGATCGTGAATGGAGCTCCCCACGACACGCACCAGCGCGAGATCGAGGGTACGATCGCGGATTTGCGGCAGGTTGAGTGTGGGAGCAACGACATCCGAGACATGCAGGGTCACGCCCGGATAGCGCTGATGAAGGCGCTGAATAATCGGCGGAAGAATCGCAGCAACGGTTTCCGGACATCCAATTCTGACCTCCCCGACTGTCGGATCGGCCAGGAATTCGATTTCTTTGATGGTCTGCTTCAGGTCGTCGAATGCCGCGGCACCGCCTTTGAGCAACGCACGGCCATACAACGTCGGCTCTACGCCTTGCGCGCTACGATCGAACAGACTTACGCCAAGCGCATGTTCCAGGTCGGCAATGATCTGTGACACGGCCGGTGGAGAGACGCGAAGGCGGGCGGCGGCCTTGGCCATGCTTCCCGACTGCACGACCGCAAAGAAGACATGCAAGTCCCGCAATTTGAGACGTCGCCCGATGTAGCCTTCCCAGTCGGAGATTCTAGCCATTAAGTAAACGCTTTATGCTAATAAACAAATATGGGAATTCCGCTTATTGCATGGCTCGGTCTAAATCGCAACTGTAGTGGTCATCCGATGTTCTTATTCAAATTAGGAGGACAAAAATGCGCAATCTTTTGCTTGCGATACTGGCGCTTGCCGCCGCACCCGCGGCCGCGCAAGACAATCTCAAACTCTTCTCCACCGATATCAACGTCCGCACCAGCCTAACCTTCAAGGCCGCCGACACCGCTGTGCAGAAAATGCTGCCGGCCGGGTGGGAATTGAATTCGCCCGCAGCAGGACCAACCAAGGGCTTCAATCTGGGCGTCACCTTGATCGATTATGTCACCGTGCAGGATCCGGAAGGCAAGCCATTGCCGCTGCGCAACATTGTTGTGTTGAACATTCCGGCCAAGAAAGCCGGAACGAGCGAGGCCGTCACGATGGTGTTTGGCGGTTTCATTGCCCAGGCCGGCGTACCGGGAGCCTATGGCGTGTACGGATCGGCCAATATCACGGTCGACCGGAGGTCACACACTGAGCCCGACGGCAAGTCGATGATCAATGAGACCTGGCAGGCGAAGGCTGACGACGGGAGCATGCTCGATCTTCAAATCGAATTCGAGCGCGGCGTGCCGGCGCGGAGCAAAGTGGAGGCGAAGGTTCACTCTTCCGCCAAGCCCGACTTCTATCGGATCTACCGTTTCGAGCAGGCCGCCGACGTCGTGCGCAGCACCGCTGCCGGCATCGACCGCGTGAGCAAATTCTCCTTCAAGGCAAGTGGCCCCAAGCTTGCTCCGATTTTTGACGGCACCGAACAGCTTATCAGCATCACGTCGGTGCCGAGTTATTCACGGTCGATATTTCTGCCGGCCATGTGAGGATACAATCCCGTTTGCGTCCAAAGTTTCAAAGAGGTCCCGGGAGGTTCAAATGCTTAATCGGATGGTTCAATCGAAAGCATATCCCGCATACCACGCGAGCTCACTGCCGAACCGGAACGCCGTGAAGAATCTGTTGCGTGCCGCGATTCTCGCCACCGGCCTAGCACCAATCCAGAGCGCCACAGCGCAGACCTACCCATCGCGACCGATTACAATCGTCCTGCCTTTTGCGGCGGGTGGTCCGACTGACACGCTGGCCCGAATCCTGGCCGAGCGCATGCGTCCGACGTTGAGACAGCCAGTCATCATTGAAAACGTCACCGGTGCAGCGGGGACGATCAGCATCGGCCGCGTCGTGCGTGCAGCGCCTGACGGCTATACACTGAGCATGGGCCCATGGAATTCGCACGTGCTCACCGGGGCGCTCTATACCTTGCCCTTCGACCTGCAAAAGGACCTGCAGCCGGTCGCGCTCATCGCCAACAATCCCTCCGTGATCGTGTCAAAGACCGCGGCACCGGCGGCAAACCTGAAGGAGTTGATCGCGTGGATCAGAGCCAACCCGGACAAGCTATCGGCCGGTACGTCCGGAGTGGGTGCGGCGACACATGTGGCGGGAGTCCTGTTGCAGCAACTCACTGGCACTCGCTTCCAGTTCGTGCCATATCGCGGCGCGGGACCTGCCGCGCAGGACTTGGTTGCCGGCCAGATCGACCTGATGATCGATCAGATTTCGAATGTCCTCAGCCAGGTACGCGCCGGCCGGATCAGGGGCTACGCTGTGACATCGAAGACTCGTGCGTTGGTCGCTCCGGAACTTCCGACGGTCGATGAAGCCGGGTTGCCGGATTTCCATATTTCCGTCTGGCACGGACTGTGGGCACCGAAAAACACACCCAAGGATGTCGTCGTAAAGCTCAACAGCGCCGTCGTCGAGGCGCTGGCGGATGCCAACGTGCGTGCGCGCTTTGTCGATATCGGACAGGAAATCTACCCGCTTGACCAACAGACGCCGAGCGCCTTGGCTGCGCTACAGAAGGCCGAAATCGAGAAGTGGTGGCCGATCATCAAGTCGGCGGGCATCAAAGTAGAATAATGCGCGAAGCCGAGATTGCCGCAGACGATCAATTCGATTAACTACCGGACATGGCACTAGACTCTGCAAAACGCGCCAACTTTGGCTTGATCGATCTCCATCATCACGTTGTGCCGCCATTCTATCTTGCCGAATACGGTGATCGGATTGCGTCTTCTCGTGGCGGACTTATCAGCCCCGCTTGGCTCGAATGGACGCCCGAGAAGGCCCTTGCGGAGATGGACAGGAACGGCATCGAGCTTGCCGTCATCTCGCTCTCCACGCCAGGTATCTGGTTTGGCGACAAGCAGCGCGCGCGTGACGCCGCCCGGCGCTGCAATGAATATAGCGCCGATCTTGCCAAGAGATATCCAGGCCGCTTTGGCCGATTTGCGACCATTCCGCTCCCTGACGTCGACGGAAGCCTGCGCGAAATCGAATATGCGTGCGATGTTCTTGGCGCTGAGGGCGTGGGGATTCTCACCAGCTATGAAAACCGATGGCTTGGGCATCCATGCTATGCCGAGGTGTTCGGCGAGATGAACCGGCGAGGCGCAGTCGTCTTTGCTCATCCTACCACACCGACCTGCTGTCAGAATTTGCTACCGAATGTTGCGCCGCTCGTGGCCGAGGTTCCGCAAGACACCGCACGCGCGATCATCAATCTCTTGGTCACTGGCACATTGTATCGCAATTCAAATATTCAATTCGTCTTCGCACACGCTGGAGGCACATTGCCGATGGTGGCAGGTCGCATCGCTCATTACGGTCCTTCCGACCTCGCGACAAACGCACCTCACGGCGTGGAGCACGAGTTGAGGCGCCTTAACTACGACATCGCAGGAACGGCCTTTGGGCCGGCGATCGCTGCCCTCAGACATCTCGTTCCCGTTACGCAGATTATGCTTGGCAGCGACTACCCCTATGTTCCGATCAGCGACACTGTGGACGGGTTGCACTCGCTCGGTTTTAGTCTAGAGGAACTCGACGCGATCGGGCGCTACAATGCTTTGAGGTTGCTGCCGACGCTTTGCTGCGCCTGATCGGCAGCAAAAGCTCGTGGGTTTCGTGGCAAGAATCGGGGGAGCAGACATGCGTTTCATCGATCACGAGCGTCAATCAGTTGAAGAATGGCGTGCCGGCGTGAAGACCCGCATGCGGGTGTCGGCTGTCACTGGTGCGGCGCAACTCTGCATCTTCGAGCAATGGTGCGAGCCCGGTTGCGGAGCGCCGACGCATTTACATGCGGTCGAAGAGGTGCTGACCGTCCTGGCCGGGCAGGCCGAATTCTGGATCGAGAATGAGCGCCAAGCGGTATCGGCTGGTCAATCGGTCATCGTACCCGCCGGGTGCCACCATGGTTTCCGCAATACCGGCGCAACGACTCTGCACGTGCAGTCGACGATCGCTGCACCCATCTTCGAGGCTTCGTACCAAAATCAAAATGAGATTTCGCGGCGTTGGGTACCGGTCGCCACATCTCCCTCGGCTTGAAACTTCGAAGGTTGCTCACGCGCGCTCGAATTGGGTGTCCTTCCACCGGGCGTTTTCAGTTGCTATCATTGCTATCGAAGCTAGCTCGAGCGAAGAGCTAGAACTGCATCATGGCCAGCGGCGGCGCGCAGGCGCTCTGATGCACAGCAAAATGCAAACAAAGGGAGGGAGTCCTATGCTTCGTCAACTGGCAATAGCGTCATTCGTCCTCCTCACGCCAACGCTGGCCACCGCGCAGACTGAAAAATTCCAAATCGAAGAGGCGACGATCGAGGATATTCAAGCCGCGATCTTGCGGCGCGAGCTGACATCGACCGGCGTCGTGCAGCTCTATCTCAACCGTATCAAGGCGTACAACGGCACCTGTGTCAATCAGCCGGATGGGGTGCTCGGCGCCGGGCCGATCACGCCCATCAAGAACGCGCATCAGCTCAACGCCTTGATGACCTTGAACTTGCGACCGGCCAAAAGAGAAAAGCTGGGGTTTGATCCCCGCAAAGCACGCAGCATGACCGATGCTGCAGATGGCGATCCGGCGATGCCCGATGCGCTGGACGTCGCTGCGCAACAAGACGCCTACTTTGCATCCACCGGCAGGCTCATCGGGCCGCTCCACGGCGTGGTGCTCTCGATCAAGGATCAGTACGACACCTTCGATATGCGCACGACCGCCGGCATGGATGCCGCTTACGCCAACGATCGGCCGCCGCGCGATGCCACTTTCGTCAAGCGCCTGCGCGAAGCGGGCGCGATCATCCTGGCCAAGGCGAACCTGGGAGAGATGGGAACGCCGAACTCACGCAGCTCCTTCGGCGGGCCGTTCTGCAACCCTTACGATACGCAGCGCAGTCCAGGCACCTCCAGCGGCGGTTCCGGATCCTCGGTTGCCGCCAACCTGGTGACCTGCTCCATCGGCGAGGAGACCGGCGGGTCCATCCATCACCCCGCCAAGAACAACAGCATCGTGGGGCTCGCGCCGACGCAGGAGCTGGTCAGTCGCGACGGAATGGTCGGCGCCGGACTGAATACACGCGTGGGACCGCTGTGCCGCACCGTCAAGGATGCCGCCCGCCTGCTCGAGGTCATCGCCGGCTACGATCCAAAGGATGAGCTGACCGCTTTCAGCATTGGCCGGCTGCCCTCGGAGCCCTATCGAAGCTTCGCCAACGAGCGGGCATTGAACGGAATGCGGATCGGCGTCATTCGCGAGCATATGGACAAGAAAGCGTTCAACGAGGCCGACGCCGAGAGCATCGATATCACCGATCGTGCCGTCAACGACCTGCGCCGGCTGGGCGCCACCATTGTCGACCCGGGACCGGGGGGAGCGTTGTTTCAGAGTTGCGTCGACAAGTATGCTCCGCTCTATCGCAACCGGGTGTTCGCCGAGCAGTTTCCAAATCTCTTTCCGGTCGATGCCAACGGGAAGCCGTCGACAGACCGCGTCTCTCAGCTGGTCGATCTGTTCTACGATCCGTCTCGCATTCCGGCCGGCTCCTCGATCCGGACCGTCGGACGGGCATCCAATGATGGACTGACCAAATACATGCTCACTCGCTACCTTCGCGAGCGCGGCGATGCGAATATCAAGTCCATCAGGGACTTGATCGACAAGTCGAACTACTATCGGGATATCCGTCCGGACGCAGGTTTTGTGGATCGAAAAAAGGCGCTCGAGGAGATGAACAGCAGCCTGACGCTCGATCTGGCAAACCTGTTCCAAGAGCGGTTTGTCAGTCAGCAGATCGTTCTGCAATGCATGGCGCAAGAGAACCTCGACGCCCTGGTTTCCCCGGCGGGAAACATTCCCGCCTATGTCCTGGGTGCACCCTACGAGCCACCGCTGGCCGGCAGGACGAATTCCGTCTGGGGCCTGCTGGGACAACACGGTTTTCCGACGCTGTCCGTCCCGGCGGGTTTCACCACCCAGGTGTTTGACCGAGTCCGCGATGCCGCGGCTCCTGGTGGCACACGCCTCGCGGGCCCCGTTCCGGCGAAACTCCCGGTCGGGGTCATGTTCTTCGGAAGGCCTTTTGGCGAGCCGACGCTCCTTCGGATCGCATCGGCCTACGAGGCAGCAACAAAGCACCGGATTCCACCGGCGGGCTTTGGACCGGTGTCAGAGCCGTAGACATAATGGCCCTCTCCCCGCATTGCGGGGAGAGGGAGCACAAGCAAAGCCTCTATTCCGAGTCCGGTCGATTGGCGCCTTACGTGCCGCGGCCCCAGACGCCGCAATAGCGCCGTCCGATGAATTCCAGGCCC
>Ga0066388_100003116_pt1 | contig 10584 bp, 11 predicted proteins | sample PanSoiMetaGPlot6_FD_64539 | JGI IMG/M metagenome (GOLD analysis project Ga0066388, IMG submission 64539) | Tropical forest soil microbial communities from Panama analyzed to predict greenhouse gas emissions - Panama Soil - Plot 6 (Hybrid Assembly) | ecosystem: Environmental > Terrestrial >... | reverse complement strand
TACGTAGTGGAAATGCGCGACTACGAAGTACGAGTACGCAAGCTGCCAGTCCACCGGCGCCGAAGCCTGAATGACTCCGGTCAGGCCCGCGATCAGGAACTGGAATAAAAATGCAATGCAGAACAGCATCGGCGTTTTGAACTCAATCTTGCCGCCCCACATCGTCGCCAACCAGTTGAAGATTTTGATTCCGGTGGGCACAGCAATGGCCATGGTCGAAAGCACAAAAAACCCGTTTCCCTGCGGACTCATTCCTACGGTGAACATGTGGTGTGCCCATACACTCATCGAGATGAACCCGATACAAACTGTTGCTGCCACCATAATCGGGTAACCGAATATCGCCTTCCGGGAAAACACGGGCACGATTTCGGAGACGCAGGCAAATGCGGGAATAACTAGGACGTAGACTTCCGGATGACCGAACACCCAGAAGAAATGCATCCAGATGACCGCCGAACCGCCCGCCTGCGTATCAAAGAAGTGGCCTCCAAGATAGCGGTCGATCAGCAACATGAGTTGCGCAGCCGTGAGCGGGCTTATAACCTCTAGCACCAGGACACCCATGACAAGATTGAGCCAAGCAAACAGCGGCATCTTAGCAAGCGTCATGCCCGGGCAGCGCATGCAGATGACGGTAGCAATAATGTTGATTGCAGTGCCCATGCTGCCAAACCCGGACACCAGTAAGCTCAAGGTCCAGTAGTCAGTGCTGTGGCCTGGAGAGAACGGCAAGGCAGTCAGCGGCGCATAAGCCCACCAACCAACGTCGGGAGCATTGCCTGCACCATACAATCCGTTGGCGCCCAGAAGGCTGAAATAGAGCAGCAGTCCGCCAAAAGCCATGAGCCAGAAACTGAACGCATTCAGCCGGGGAAACGCCATGTCGCGGGCCCCGATCATGAGGGGGATCAAATAGTTGGCGAAACCGAACACGAGAGGCATGGCTACAAAGAAGATCATGGTGGTGCCATGCATGGTGAACATGCGATTGAATACCTGGGGCGAAACAAAATCGTTGTGCGGGCGGATGAGTTGAATGCGCATGATCGTCGCTTCGATTCCGCCGATCACAAGAAGGCACAGGGCATAAACGATGTACATGATGCCGAGTCGTTTGTGATCTACGGTTGTCACCCATTCGTGGACCCTGTCAGTCAGAGGGCGAGATAGTGGCTGGGCTGCAGGCCATGCGATCGAATCACTAGACATCAGGCGTTCTCCTCAAGGCACTAGCGAAGCGTCTCCAGATATGCGGTCAGAGCGTTCAGGTCTTGATCGTTCAAACCCATCGCAGGCATTAGTGATCCCGGTTTGATCGCACTGGGATCTTTAATCCAGAGCCGCAAGTTTTCTGGCGTATTCGGAGCTGCTCCGGCAGCAATGGTGTCGCGGCTCATCAGATGCGTAAGATCGGGGCCGAAACGGCCATCTGCATTTGCGCTGCCTGCGACGGCGTGGCAGTTGATGCATGCTGTCTTCTCGAAGACACGCCTCCCTTGCGCAACTGTGTCGGCGGGGTCCCCAGCAAGCCCGGTTTTGGCTTGCTGGGGTGGACTTACGTGCGCTGGTTGCTGTTGCGCCTGGATCCAGCGATCGAACTCTTCCCGCGTTTGCACATAGACGCGCAAGAGCATCTTGGCGTGCTGGGTTCCGCAATATTGCGCGCACTGACCTAGGTAGAGACCCGTTTCATGCGGATCAATCCACATGCTGTTGGGATGATTTGGTATGAGGTCGGTCTTCCCCGCCAGCCGCGGCACCCAGAAGCTGTGGTCCGTATCGGCAGAAAGCAGCTTGATGAATGTCGGGGTGGGGTGCGCGGGATCACTTGCCGGCACGTGCAGTTCATTCGCGGTCACCACCTTCAGCCCGGGATAGCGAAACTCCCACCAGTACTGGTGACCAACCGCAACCACTTCAATCGAATTGGGCGGTGGGGCAGCTGCCTGGATGTCAGCAATGACCCGCGCCGTTGCCAGGAACAAAGCCCCCACGATCAGGACCGGGATGACGGTCCAAGCCAGCTCCACCTGATTGCTTCCATAAACCTGCGGAGGCTCGTGGCCGTCATCGCCCGCTTTCCTTCTGTATTTAACGACCGCGTAGACCAGCAAAGTGAAAACGGTCACAAATACCGCCGCAGTAACTGCCAGCACAAAAAGCGAGAGCCCAAAGATGGAGTCGGCCGGCGTGGAAGCAGGCGCAAAGATGTTGGTGGGGCTTAATGGTTCGGCCGGATGTGCAAAGGCGGCGGACACCGGGCAGATAATCAGGAGAAGCAAACATAGGATACGAAGGTTCCCCAATGCGCTACCCACGATACGCGACCGTTCGCTCACAGCTGTACCTCTCGTTCAGAATTCCGTTTTGCTGCTACTGCCCTTGGTCCACACTGGACTGCGGCCGGCCAGAACGTAACACCCTTCGCCCATGGATTGTGGAGCAATTGCTCTACCGAACGGAAGGCAAGGAGTTGTTCGGCAAGTTATTGAGTGAACAATAGATGGACTTCGCAGAAATGTGCTGGATTCCCAGTACTAAGCTTTAGGTGTTAATTAGTTAGCGGCTGCCAAACGCTTGGCACCTTCCCTGGAAGCAAACACGCAAGCACGAGCGGCATGCTGCTCTCAATCAGGACAGGTTCGACGAGTTCATCCGCGGGAGACATTCGTAAGGTCCCGGTGTGCTGGAACGGGTGCTAGCCCGGTGTGCAACTGACAGCTCGTTAGCACCGGGCCTCAACCAGCGCCTTGAGTGGAGAGCCACGTCGTCGCCAGCAGCACAAGAGTAATCCATAGAACGTCTGCTGTGAGCAAATGTATTATCTGAAGCCACATTGGCGCCAGCAGAACAACGCTGAACACGCCGAGTGCGAGTTGGAAGAGGAAGATGAGGCTAGCCACCAAAGCAAGGCTCCGGAGCGACTTGTTTTGCGATCTCCAGATACCCGCCAGAAACCGCGCGATCAGCACGGTTGTTATCAGCGCTGCAGTGGGATGCAGGATACGCAGTCGCAAAAGGTAATGGCTTTCGGACGAGAAATTTTGCGCGAAAGAGGAACCGAGAGATGCAGCCGGAAACAGCGTGTCTCCCAGAGCAGTCAGGTTCCGGTTGCTCCAGCGAGCAACATTGTCAATGCGAAGGCCGGTATCAGCGCTCTGCCGGTAGCGGGCCAATGAAGCATGTTAAATGACGGCTTCCCCATCCAGAACGCAGTGATAGCGATAGCACAGCAACAACATGGTGTTTACGGAATGGAGTGAAAGGGAAATGACGCGTGCAATCGATTTGTCCTGTGCCACATGCCCTAAGAGAACCAGGAATGCTCCAAGGAGAGCTTCGTTCACAATGAGCACCAACGCAACAGTTCCGGCCCAACGAGAAGGGTGCTTCCGCGGCATTGCGAGTCGCGTCCATACCCACAAGCACCCCACGCTTACCAAGGCCCCCCACTGCTCATACGGTGGGTGAATTCGATCAAAGTCTGGATCTGAGGGTGAGAAATGACGCCGTCGCATAACGGCCAGCGATTTCCACATCCGGCACCGGAGCCAGTGAAGCGGACATACGCGCCCCAGAGTATAACGGCGACATGGTAAGCGAGAGTGCCCCATGCAAACGTCCTTAATGCGCGGTGAGAATGTCGCATTGAAGAGCCCTCAAGCCTGGATTGTCACTTAACTGAAAATTAGATCAGTGCTTTGCTTTTCGCTCCACCGCACCGCGCGTCCTCGATTGCTGCCGCGATCTCCTTTGGATGGAGATATTTATCGCATGGCTCGCGCCCGGTACCTCAATCGTGAGACTGTTTGCCCGCTTGGCATACCACCGCTCCAGTTCGAGATTGATGGTTCGGTCCGAACCTGCGATCAACATCCAACTCGGCTTGGTTCTCCATGCAGCCGCAGTGATGACGGCGCTGAAGTTTTCGGCGAAATTTGGCACCTTGCGAATGTGCCATGAATACGGCTTGATCGACTGGAAGATCGGCCGCGAAATATTCGTGGAACTGGGCTGGATCAAGGAAAGTAAAGCCGTCTGGCGTCTTCTTATAGCGCGGGATTTGTTGAGATCGCGCGAGAAGCGCTTTCGATCTTCGGCTTCGCTTTCGCCCGCATCCGGCATGTGAGCGGCTCCATACACCAAGCCGACAACCGTGGATCATTTCCTGCTTCGGTTGCGACAGCGCCTCCATAGCTATGAGCGACAAGAATGGATTTGGCCATCTAGCTGAGCGATGACGCGCTTCGTCGCCTCGACATCTTTAAAAGAGGTTTCAGGCTCTTGCACGGTGCTGACGTTGTAGCCATCTTGAGTCAGAATGTCGTAAACACGACCTCCACCCAAACCAACGGCCCGGGCACCGTGGACTAACACAACGTTGCACACGTGATGCTCGTCTTTCTGCACAGTAAGTACGCTGGAGCTAAAGGCCAGCAAGACGATGCAGAAAACTCTGTACGTTATCGTGCGTGGTTGAGAGCATCTCGAGAAAGCTGTCAATTTCATCTCGTTATTCTTCTTTACTTCAAGAGCCACTCCGGGGATCGCCTTCGCTCTGCTGTTCATTGCCGTCTCAAGAAAACCACGCAGATCCCGTCCCAATGAGAATGGCCGACTCCTTTGGGCGGAGAGTTACTCAAAGAGACGATTCCTAAATTGCTTCGATTAAGTTGAAACTGGTGTCGTAAATATTCACGGACGAGAATGGCACGATCCCTGGAGGATAATATTTGGTTCGCCGGAGCGGCTGCATCTGAATATCCTTCAATCACTATTGGATAGTTGATAACCGAGTCTCCGTATTTGCCAATGGCGGCATTCAGCAGTTGCTTACCGCTCGCTGACAGTGCCTCTGAGTTGCTGCCATTGTTTGTGAAGAGCTCTGTTGCTGGCAGCCATGCTCGCTCATTGGCAGGACTGCTGAAAACGTGATCCTTTCGATAAGTATCGGGAGGAATGTTGGCGAGGTTGTAATACCCGCGACGGTGAAAGAAACCCCGGAGGAAGAAGTTGTGTTTCAGGGCCTCCGTATCGTCAGCCATGTTGGCGGAGGCCGTATTCAAGTTGGACAGTGACTCTCTTACGTTCGTAGCGGCATCAACTCCCTGTTTATCCGGTCCCGTTGCCTTTGCAATCGTCTGGTGGACTTGCCTTGCACTCTCGTCGATATTCGCCGCTGCGTCTCGCGCAGAGCTGATGGTCTTGTCGAGCGTTCGTGTCACTCCGCGAGACCGGATGTCCGATACCATAGCGTTGACCTGCCCTGATGCATCACGGAAGTCGGCAGTCGCCTGGTGTGCATTTGCGACCGATTGCCGGATGTCCGAAGCCACAGCCTCGTCTCGGAGCAGCATCCCCGCCGTGCCACGACCCTGTTTCAGGCCGGTAACAACATCATTGACATTGGCAACTGTGGTTGTAACTTTGTCCAATGTCCCACCAAGCTTCGGCCCAACTTGTTTCAGCGTTGTATCGGCGTCTTGCAGCAGCACCATACCCCGATCGAGCAGCTTCGAAATGTCAACTGGCTCCTGGCTCGGAAGCGTCGCCAAGGGGGCTGCGGCAAGCGCCTTTGGGCTTCCCGGACGAACTGACAGATAAGTTCCGCCAACCACTCCCTCGGTGGCGATCGAAGCGACAGAATCGGTACGCATCAACCCGTGCAGACCCTGGTTGATTTGAAACTTGACCCGAAACCGCGATGCGGGACTGTCGGGCACGCCCACTTCGACAATCTGGCCCGCATCCATGCCGGCAACTTTCACCTTGGAGCCTTTGGTCAGCCCGCCCAAATTTGCGAATTCCGTATAGAAGTCGATATGGCGTGTGAATATTCCTTGCCGGTTCCCGACGAGGAATATTCCGACCGTGAAGAGGGTCAATCCTGTCACGACGAAAAGGCCGACAAGGAAACTATGACTGCGCATCTCGTAATCCTTCCCTCTGATTCCGAGCATCTCCATTGCTCGCGAGGCACAACTCAGCATGCAAGAGATATAAGCTCGCGAGCAATTTTGTTGTCGCTGTGCTCGATCTCAGCTATCGTCCCATGAGAGATCAAATTTCCATGATCCAGCACCACGAATCGGTCCCCGACGCGCCTGGCGCCATGCACATCATGTGTGACGACAATGAGCGTTGTCTGGCGCTCGGCCTTTTGTTGCAGCAGCAGTTCGTCAATTTCCGCAGCTGTGATGCGGTCCAGGCCGCTGCTAGGCTCATCTGCGAGCAGAATCTTTGGTTCCAGCACCAACGCGCGTGCCAGCCCGGCCCGCTTGCGCATGCCTCCGGAAAGCTCCGAAGGCATGGTTTTCTTATCCGGGGCCAAGCCAACCTGGCGGAGCACCTTTTCCACGAGAAACTCAATTTCGTCTTGGGATTTTTTTGTCAGGCGAGCCAGGGGGAGCGCAAGATTCTCATAAACCGTGAGCGAGTCGAACAGGGCGGCATCCTGAAAGAGAAATCCCATCTTACGGCGCACCCGGGACAGGTCCTGGCTGCTGAGGTTCGTAATTTCGTCCTGCTCAATCCATATTTTGCCTACGTCGGGCTTCAAGAGCGCAATGATGAGCTTCAGCGTCACGCTTTTGCCAGTTCCGCTTCGCCCAAGAATACAGAGTGCCTCACCGGCAGCGACTTCGAAAGAAACATCGCCCAGGACCTGCTTAGGTCCAAAGGACTTCGAAACGTCCTCAAAGGACACTGCTGTGCAGCTGTCATGGTTCATAACGCGTTTCCGGGAAAAGCAAAGGCGATGCACTTGACGAGAATTACGTCGGAAACAATCAGTAACAGTGAAGACAGAACCACGGAGTTCCTGGCAGCCTTTCCAACGCCTTCTGCACCTTCATTCGTGGTGTATCCAAAGTAGGCCGATACAGTTCCGATGATGAATCCGAAAACGGCCGTCTTTAGGGTTGGGGGCACAAAATTCGCCCAATCTACCGAGGCAAACGCACGCGTGATGTACAGATGAAATGAAATGTGCGACGCTGCGTGCTCGGCCACGAAACCCGCCATGAGCCCGAAGAAATTCATAAATAACGTCAAGAGCGGCATGGCAATTACACAGGCAAGTACACGAGGTACAACCAAGTATTTGAAGGAATCGATAGAGAGGGTCTCAATCCCGTCAATCTGCTCTGTAACCCTCATATTCGCCAGAACCGCCCCGATACCCGAGCCGACGCGGCCCGCGAGGAGCAGCCCGGCAACCAAGGGGCCAATTTCAACAAAGAACGCCAGAGATTGCACGGTGGGAATCTCCGCCTCCGCACCGAATGTAATTAGTGTGCTGCGCGTGTGGAGCGTCATCACGGCCCCCAGGGCGAACCCGGACGCGGCTATAAGGGGAACAGACCGGGAGCCGATCTCCTCTAACTGGCGTCCCAGTTGGGCCGCCTCAAACGGAGGGCTGAACAGATCTGCTATGGCCCGAAAGCCAAAGAGGCTCACCTTTCCTATAAATTCAAGTATCTTTGTCAACGGAAACGCCTTTCGATCGAGCCACCTTCTCAGCTCTTATCGTCTCTGTTGTTCTGGCGATGTTTGGCTGACGCTGCTCAAGGAATGCCTCATCGCTTCTCTGACTTCCGCTGAGCGTACTCGCGAGTCGAACTCGTCGTTTTCAGCTCTAATCGCGTCCTCGACGTGCTGGCGTGTCGACCACTTCATCAGCCTCTTGCAGACCTGAAGCGCGCTGCCTAGCTTTTGTGCCAAGCACTGTGCCGTTTCAGTTGCTGTAGTGAGCAGCATCTCGTCCGGCATTACCCGCGTCACCAATCCAAACTCTACAGCCCGGGCGGCGTCGAAGACTTGTCCTAACAGAAACAACTCGGCTGCACGAACGTGTCCGACACACGCTGGAACCGAACAGGTGGACCCGAATTCCGGCACAAGACCGAGATTAATGAAGGGCATTTGAAATTTCGCACTCTCGCCGGCGTACACGAAATCGCATTGTGTCAGCATAGTGGTTCCGACTCCGATCGCCATGCCGTGTACGGCCGCGACTATCGGCTTATCAAAATTAAGTAGCGCATCCATTAAGCGAGCCTGCGGGCGCTCGCCTGGCCCCGGAGGGTTCCTCACGAAGTCTTCGATATCGTTGCCCGCACAGAACGAATCTCCTGCACCATGGCAGAGAACAACTCGTATCTGATCTTCGTTTCCTGCGCTGTTGATCAGGTCCGCCAAAGTGAAGTACATGCTCGACGTCATCGCGTTTTTCTTTGCGGGACGATTCAATTGAATCCGCAGGATACTTGCGGAGCGCTCGGTGATGATGTCGCTCATTGTGTACCTCTCTTCGAAGGCTCCCGACTCTAGCTTGACTACGCTGCCGGTTTGATGGCCGTGAGTTCCGCAGCCTTCATCGAATCCGACGCATGGTGATTCACGATGAGCCGGGAGCCCCTTTGGCCGGTCAGATAGAGCCAAATCCACTGTAGGAAAACGCTCAGGCGGAGGCTCGATGTCGCCAGGAACTGGAGGTGCACCGCCGCCCATATGAGCCACGGCCCGAACCCACTCACCTGGACCTTGCCGCTTTCGAGCACTGTGAAAAACCTGCCCACTACTGCCATAGTGCCTTTGTCAAAATAGCGAAATGGACCCGGCGCGGGACTGCCTGTGATGCGGCGGTGAATCAGCCTCGCTGCATAGCGCCCTTGCTGCATCGCCACCTGCGCAACACCGGGCAGCGGCTTGCCGTTTTCGTCGAGGGATGCAGTATCGCCGATCACGAAAATCTCAGGATGTCCGGGCACTGTGAGATCTTTTTGAATCCGCACTCGCCCGGCGCGGTCTGTCTCCCCGTTGAGCCAACTCCCTGCTGGCGACGGAGCCACGCCTGCTGTCCATATCACGGTTTTGCTCGCGATGCGCTCGCCGGCGACCACCACACCGTCGGCGTCGATCTGATCGACGCTGTGTCCAAGCCGGACCTCGACGCCTAATTTCTCTAACCGTTGCTTGGCAGCGTTGGACAGCTTCTCCGAAAACGCTTTCAAAACCCTCGGTTCCCTATCGACAAGCACGATCCGAGCCGAGGCCGGATCGATACGTCGGAACTCTGATTTCAGTGTGGTCCGGACGAGCACAGCGAGAGCGCCGGCCATCTCTACACCAGTTGGACCAGCACCCACCAGAACGAAAGTCAGCAGGTCCCGATGGCGATTCGGATCCTCTTCAGCCTCAGCCTGTTCGAATCCCTGCAAGATCTTGTTTCGGCTAGCCACGGCATCCGCGAGACTCTTCAACCCCGGCGCATACTTTGCAAATTCGTTGTGGCCAAAGTAACTATGAGTCGCGCCCGTGGCCAGAATCAGATAATCGTACGGTATCGGAACACCCTCGCGGTCTGCGTTGCTGGCCAGGACATACTTCTGCTCCTTATTCACTCCCGTGACTTCTCCGAGGAGCACCGTGGTGTTCTTCTGGTTCCGAAAAATCTGGCGGATTGGCCACCCGATCTGGCTGGGCGTAAGCACGGATGTCGCCACCTGGTAAAGTAATGGTTGAAACAGGTGGTGGTTCGTACGGTCAATCAGGACCAACTCCACAGGTGTTTTTCTCAGCGCCTTGGCTGCTGCCAAACCACCGAATCCGGCACCTACAATGACGACTCTCGTTGGATTCATATCTCGTTTGCCTCTTCGCCTAGCTGCCTCTGGTGATTGAACAGCTTGCTGGCACGACGGTTGCCTCGAAACCGGCGGCGCGGTTGACGGTAAGATTTGGGCACGGCGAATGCCACTTCCGCTAATGTTTGCAATCTTAGGAAGCAATTGCGGCAGCGACACCTACGAGACGAGCGCCAAATAATCGGATCGCCTGCAAGCAGAATCAGTGTTAGCGGATTACCTCTCGCCAACATACTGGCAGTAGCTCGCGAGCGTGAATAGAGGACAACCTCGACCCAGCTTCGACTCCGCAGTGAAGGCATAAACTCGGAAGCGGACGCAAGAACGAGGTGGGATTCGTAAAGCCTAGGTCGGAATGAAGTTCGCCATGAGTGCAGCACGCGCACTGCCGAATTGGGACAGGACAGAGCTATCTCAGTTTGACTTCGTCTCCAATTGGCCTGTGGATTGCTTTACTAATCTGCATGGTTTTGAACGCCTCCAATCTATCCAATGCAAACCCGGCCCAAAGCCGCACCAGTGATGATGATCGAAGCGAAAAGAGCATCGTCGAGCACCTCGACCCGATATTCGCTACGCCGGTGCCGGTCAGGGGCAACATACCTCACACGAGCGGACCGGACGATCAACCCGGCCCTGCAGCGCTGGTATGGGACGCGAGCAAAGAGTCATATGGTGGATGTGGCGGGTGCGAGCCATTGTGTGTACGTGTCGCGGCCGAGAGAAGTGGCGGCGATGATTGAGGACGCGGCAGCGCACGCGAAGTAGGCTAGGCTATGCAATCGAGCTCCCCGCCCTTCGCGGCAAAAGGCACACTGAGAGTGGGCCCCAAAGTGCGGCTGCGAAACTAACTGCGCACGAGCTCGCGCAACCGCGTCGTTCTGGCCGCCAGTGAGCTTGAAGTGGCGTGTCGGAAAAGCGGCGCTAGACAGGT